>WNEZ01001176.1_pt1 | contig 21839 bp, 19 predicted proteins | sample 5400521 | NCBI WGS metagenome assembly WNEZ01 (sample SAMN13153339, study PRJNA577476) | soil metagenome | isolation source: 120 cm saprolite under Douglas fir tree site 2 hole 1 replicate 1 | place: USA:California | collected 2015-04-18 | reverse complement strand
CAACGATGAGGATGACGATCCGAACTCAGTGCGCCGACGCGAGGTTCCACCGGGTGTGGAGGTGTTCGAGATCAACGGTCCCTTCTTCTTTGGAGCAGCGGAGCAATTCAAGGACACGCTTGGTCAGATAGCGAAGAAGCCCAAGGTCCTCGTCATACGCTTGCGCGATGTTCCAGCCATCGATTCGACCGGACTGCACGCCCTGCACGAGCTCGCTCGTAGCTGCAAGCACGACGGCACCCTCCTCCTGCTCGCCGACGTGCATGCGCAGCCCATGTTCGCTCTGGTGCGCTCGGATATGCTGGTCGAGCTCGGTGAGGAAAACCTGTTCGGCAACCTCGACGACGCTCTCGACCGTGCGCGCCAATATCTGGAGCTTCCGGCGGTGCCCCATCCTGCCGGGGCGTTTCCGACCGTTGCTCGCGAGACGCCGCAAGGCGAGAAGCCGAAGATAGCCTAGACGGGCAGCCGGATGAGCTGGCTGCGGCGCCAGATCCTCTCGGAAAAAAGGCATAGCCTATGCTGCCTTCAATGAAGTAACTCCAATGGACAAGGCTCACCGATGACCGACACCAACCGCGACAACAAGGGTGATATCCCCACTGACAGCGACGAATTGGCGGCAGACGCTGCAGTGAACGAAGGTGGAAAGAGCAAGAAAGAGGATCCTCCCGACGAAGCGGTGGATCGCCACCCTGAGCCCAATCCGCCTCACACGACTACAGGGAAGTTTTTTACGGCTCCGAAGTTCGGATCGGCTGGAAGCGGCGGATTGGAGATCGAGCCGGGACTGGACACCGACTGAGCCGTCGTTCCTCTATCGGCGCCGAGTCGCGGCCGGCGCGCCGCGCACGAAGGCGATGTAGTCAGTTAGGCTGGGAGTATCGCCCCCGGCCCGAAGCGCTGCCGCGATCTGACCGCGATGATAAGAGCCATGCATCGCGACATGCGTCAGCATGTCTTCAACAGTCGACGTGAATTGATCGCCAGCGCTGTTCCGGTAAGTGATGGGTTTCTGGAGCAGATCCGGATTCAGGCGTGAGACCAGGTCGCTGAACGCGGCGATATTCTCCTTGCCAAGCCTTTCACATTCGTCGAGCGTCAGCACCGGCCACACATCGACCCGCTGGGTTGTCCCATTCATACGGGAAAGCCACACGTGTTCCGATCCAAGAATGTGCGAGTAGAGCTCCAGAACTCTCTTCTGCGGACTTTTAGCTGACCTGAGGCTCTCCAGAACTCTTGCGTCGGCCCATTCGACGTGCTGGAACAACCTGGTGAAGTGATCCTTCATCGAGTCTGACATCGCCACAGAATGATCCTCCATTCCTCGCCGTTCACGCAAGGGACAAACTCATTTCATGAACTCGACCGGCCGTCCGATCGTCCATGGGATTTTTGCCGCATCTAGACCCGCATTGAGCGCGGGAATACGGCGCTGCAGCAGCGCGTTGATTCTTCCGACCTCCCGCTGGAGATCCGACGATGCGAGTGTCAGTGTCCCGCGCTGAAGCTCGGTCGGCTGCGAGGTGACGTTTCCGATCTCTTCAGCGATGTTGTTCACGCGTTCCTGAATCGAGGGATTTTCTACTCTCTTGTCGTCGCTGACCGGCTCGCCCTCGGGATCTCCGCGCAGTTTTTTCAGAATATCGGAGATCTCTGTGTCGATCGCGTCCGCCTGCTTCGAGACAGTGTCGGGAGCAGTGTTGCTCTTGAGCGCCGTCTTCACGTCGGTGACCTGTTCTTTGAGCTGTTCGGCCGTTCGAACCGCGGCCTGCACCGTCGCCTGTAGCCGACCGGTGCTCAGCCGCATCTCATAGAGAGTGCGGTAATCGGCGTCGCTCATCTGAACGAACGGATCGGACCGGACATCGATAGGAACCTCATATACAGCCGGCGCGCCTGATCCTCCCTTCACGTTCAATCGCGCGGTGTATCGGCCCGGAAGCACGAATGGCCCCGACGGATCCCTCTGCCTGAACTGCTGCTCTCCAGCCTGATTGGCCGGACGACGAACAGTGTAAGGAGGCGCATTCCGAAGGTCCCACGTCACACGGTGGATTCCGCGTTTTTTGTTCGCGGTCAGCTCGCGCACGCGGTTACCTGTCGCGTCGTAGATGCCGAGTGTGACATCTCCGCCCTTGGGCAACGAGTCGCGCAGGAAATACGTGACGATCGCGCCGAACGCCGGATTTGGGGCTGAGTACTCACGATCACCGGTGGCACCGGCACCGCGGAGTCCGCCGGGTATGGAGCCATTCGGGTTGTATTCCGTCGCTGCTTTTACCGGAAAGAGAAAGGTGCCCACCCTGTTTGCTTCGCCCAGCTTTTCAAGTGGTGTGATGTCGTCGATGATGTAGATACCGCGCCCATGCGTGCCGATTACCAGGTCGTGCTCACGAGGGTGGACCACGATGTCGTGCACGGCAACGGTTGGAATGTTGTACTTGAGCTGCGTCCACGAACCGCCGCCGAGAGCCGTGTAGAACACCCCGAACTCGGTGCCCACGAAGAGAAGGTTGGGCTCGGCAAGATCTTCGCGTAACACCTGCACTGATCCGTTGGCGGGGAGATTGCCGCCGATTGGGCTCCATTTGGCGCCGTAAGCAGTGCTCTTCAGAACATACGGCTTGAAATCATTGTTACGGTGATTGTCGAGCGTCGCGTACACGGTTCCTTCGTTGAACCGTGAAGCGACCACTCGGCTAACGTACGTCTGGTCGGGAACGCCGGGGAATTTCGTGATCCTGTTCCACGTCGTGCCGCCATCGCGCGAGACGGAGATCACACCATCATCGGTTCCGACGTAGAGCAGACCCTGTTTCAGAGGAGACTCGTCGATCGTGCTGATGTTGCCGTAGTCCGCCGTGCCTTGATGCCGGGCGATGGCATCGCGTGGCCAGATCTTTCCCATCACGGGCAAGCTGTCGCGATTGAGCTGTCGCGTGAGATCGGGGCCGAGCCGGGTCCAGGCGTCGCCACGGTTGGTGCTCTTGAACAGAAAGTTCGCGCCGAAGTAGATCGTGTTGTGATCGTACGGCGAGATGAGCATCGGCGAGCTCCAGTTCCACCGATACGGCTTGGCACCAAAATCAGGGATTGGCTTTATGGTCTTCTGCTCGCCGGTGCGAACATCGAAGCGGACGATGTCACCGCCCTGCGATTCGCCGTACACGGTGTTCGGGTCAACCGGATCGATTTGGGCGTAGAAGCCGTCGCCGCCGGTGGTTCGAATCCAGTCGGCGTTGGTAATGCCCTGACGGTTGCGTGTCTGGCTCGGCCCGCCCCAGCTGCTGTTGTCCTGCAACCCGCCGTACACGAAGTAGAACGGCTGGCGCATATCCGTTGCGATCGCGTAGTACTGCGATATGGGGAGATTTGGAACGAAGTCGACCGTGCGGCCGCGATCGTGACTTATGTAGACTCCGCCGTCACAACCGATGATGAGATGGTTGGGATCAGTCGGGTCGATCCACATCGCGTGGTGGTCCGAGTGCGCGCCGCTCGCGGTGCTTCGGAAAGTCCGTCCACCATCGGTTGAGACCTGGAGCGGCACTCCCATGAAATAGACGCGATCGGGATTCGTGGGATCGACGCGGATTTGCCCCATGTACCACGGGTAGGAAAACCCCGTCCCCATTTTCTGCCAGCTGCCGCCCCGATCGTCCGAGCGATAGACGCTCGCTTCGGTGTTGCCCTGCGAAGCGCCGTTCCCTGCCACCTTCGTTTCGATCGTGGCGTAGACAATGTTTGGATTGGACCTGCTCACATCGAGGCCAATTCTTCCAACATCTACCTTCGGCAATCCCTCGGTGAGTTTCGTCCAGGTGTCGCCACCATCGATGCTTTTCCAGAGTCCGCTACCGGGGCCGCCTCCGACATAAGTGTATGGGCGCCGCTCACGCTGGAACGACGCGGCGTAAATCACATCCGGATTCATCGGATCGAAGATGACGTCGGTGAATCCGGTGTGACTGTCGATGTTCTTGACGTTCTTCCAGGTGCGTCCGCCGTCGGTAGTACGGAATAGCCCGCGATCGCCGCCGGCTCCCCATAGTGGTCCAGCCGCCGCGACGAAGACGATTTCCGGATTGGTTGGATGGACGATGATGCGGCCAACGTGTTCCGATTTCCTGAGGCCCATGTTCGTCCACGTCTTTCCGCCGTTCTCCGACTTGTAGACGCCATCTCCCCACGATGAGCTGCGCTGGTTATTCGCCTCGCCCGTGCCGACCCATACGATGTCGGGATTGCTCGGCGCCACGGCGATATCGCCGATCGATGCGGAACCCTGGTGGTCGAAGATGGACTCCCAGGTCGTTCCGCCATTCGTCGTCTTCCATACACCACCGGATGCAGACGCCACATAGAACAACTCGCCCAGTCGTTTACCGACTTGCGACTCAGGTCCCTCTGGAACCGCGAAGTCGACTACGCGCCCGCTCGTAACGGCTGGACCGATCGAGCGCCACGGCAATTCGGCGAGCCGCGCGGAATCGGCATCGAATACCGGTGAGGTCGTTTTGTCAGCAGGCGACGCCTGAGCGAAAAGAGTCGCGGGAACAGGCGCGAGCAGCACGATCGCGAGAGCCGGGCGCGAGAACAGGTGAGGCATCGTATATGAGGAGTGAGGAGACGGGATAATCTCATCCACGGTGTAGGATTTTGCCAACCGAGCTGCCTTAGAACGCTCCGCGGCGAGTCAGAGAAACTGTTCCGTAGGGATGGTACCGACGCCCTGTCGTGAATTCCTGACTCCGTGTAGTCAATTGATACTCGAGTGATATCGACCCCATCGAAATTCCGGCGGCGAGCTTCTTCTGCCAGACGTACGGAATCCGCTCGACCCGCGGGCTGGTGCGGAAGGTATTTCCATCGAGAAAGAAACTGTGGAGCACGAGATCCTCTCGCGCGCCGAAAGAAGCGTACGCTCCGAGCCGCCGGTTCTTCTCGAAATTCCACGGGTGCTCCGTGTTAAAACCAGCACGGAGCGTCAATCCACCTTCGAGGTCCGTAAGAATATTTCCGAGTGACGCGCTGCCCCACCTGATCAGACCTATCGATGCAGAGCCTGCGCGTATCTCCGTGAAATTCTTCCTTGATGCCGTTATGATCAGGCCCGGCTCGAATTTGAGCTGATTGTTCCACCCGGGAGGGATCACATAGGACGGGACCATCTGATGAAACGTGACCTGCAGTTGTTCAGCGAGTGATGGAGGTCCGGTCACGCCCATCTTTACGCTCAGCGAGGTTAGGTCGCCGCCAGTCATGGCGTTCGATTGAGCTCCGCCGTAGAGCCACCCGGCAAATGGCCGATCATCGGCCGCAATCGATGGATAGTACTGGGGCGTGTAGATCTCCTGTCCGAGGAGAACGCTTGAGCGCGTAACACATCCCCGGTCGACGGGGCATTCCTCGAGGCGTTTAAGGGCACGACGCAAGACGCCAGGTGACTCCCTGCGGTTGAACGTGAAGTGGAAGCCTTGAGTGTAGTCCTCGTCCAGAAACCTGCCGTATCTGGCAAAAAAGTCATTGTCCATCTGGAGTGTGAACGTCCCGGCGTCTCGCAATCCGTGTCTCTCCAAGCTTCCGAACCGATACGACGCGCCGAAGCTGCGTCGTGATTTGGCATTGGGCGTCTGAGTCTTCCTCACCCCAGCCTCGAGTGAGAGGCGTTCCAGAAGATCGAGCCGTAGTCCGCCGCCGAATGTGAATCGAAAGCCGTTGTCAGTCTCGTCTCGGCAGCTGGTAGGTTGCCCGCAACCGTAACCCACGAACGCCTGCTGGGCAAAGTAGTAACCAGGGGATAAGTAAGGAGTGAGGCGGAATTCGCGACCCGAGAATCGAGCACCCGTGGCCAGGAGCACTCCTGCGACTACGCCTTCGGTGCCAGACCCATCCATGTAGTTAAGAACGCCGTAACCCACGGATCCCTGAATTCCCGACACCAGGTCCATCGATGGACTGATCTCCCTTGAAAGAATGCCATGCGCGTAGTCGAGACTCGTCATCAGGGTTTTGGCGCCCGTTGGGAAGGGCCAGATGGTGCGCCCGAACTGAAACCTGACGTGACTCATGCTGGCCGAGAAGAGATATGTCTTGGCCACGGGTCGTTGACCGTAATTACCACCGATCACGACTGCACCGTAGTCACCGAATATCGAGGGATTTAGTACCGAGAAAGTGGCCGGCGTCATCACGAGACCGGCGGCGGCAACAGCCTGGGCTCGAGCGGCGTGCGATGAAGCCAGCAGCATAAGTGTCAGGACCCGCAGCAAGCGATAACTGCCCAATGTCTTTCCCTACGGGTTGGAAGGTGAGCTGAACGCCATCGCCGCGGCGCTGAAGCGTGACACTCCTTGCCGCGAGCCTCTCCGCTCTCTACTCTGATTCATGCGATCGAATGTCGTTGTACTCGCGATCGGCCAGCTGCTTCTCCTCTCAAACACCGCAGCCGCCCAAAAAGATTCCGTGTTACATCCTGCCCGCGAGCGGGGACCCGCGCGCGCATGGATCATACCAGTTGGGATCGCTGCGTCGGCGGCGCTTGACCCCGAGATGCGGGAGTGGACGCTTCACACGCATACTCGATCTCTCGACCATTTCGCGAAATCAGTAAATCCTCTCGGGACGGCACAGCGACTCGTCCCGGCGATGGCGCTCACCTACGTCACTGCACTGCTGACGGGTCGCGAATCGCTCGCCAATGGAACACTCAACACAGCCGCGGCATATGTCGCGTCCGACCTCGTCGAATCAGCGCTCAAGCCAATGGTCGGTCGCGAGCGCCCCCACGTCGAAGGGAATTCGCATCGCTTTCACCCGTTTACCGCCAACGGTGACTGGCATTCGTTCCCATCAGCGCACGTAGCGCACATCACATCCATCGCCCAGGCAATCTCCATGCAGACTCAATCGCGCCCCATCACCGCTCTTTGCAGCAGTCTCGTCGCACTCGTTGCCTGGGATCGTGTCTATGAAGACCAGCATTGGACGAGCGACGTGACCGCGACGATCGCGCTCAGCTCCGTTGTCAGTGGTGCCACAGTCAGATGGCTCGAATCACATTGGTCACGGTCACGCGATGCCGAGCAAAGCTCCAGATAGGAGCACGCCGCCGGGGCCACGCCCGTGGTTCCCCGGTCATACGCTGATCCAGTTCGCTCGGCGCCGGCTCCCGTTCATGGTGGAATCGGCAGAGAAATACGGAGACATCGTCTTCTTCAAGATGGGCAACGAGCGGATCTACCTGTTCAACCATCCGGATCTCATCCGCGACGTACTCGTCACGAATCAAAAGAACTTCATCAAGAGCCGCGCGCTCGTGCGCGCCAAACGTGTGCTGGGGGAAGGACTTCTTACCAGCGAAGGTGATTTTCATCTCCGCCAGAGGCGCCTGGCGCAGCCGGCATTTCACCGTGATCGCATCGCCGCTTATGGGAGATCGATGGTCGAGTACGCGGACCGAACCCGCTCGAGGTGGACCGATGGAAGCACGCTCGATGCCCACGACGAGATGATGAAGCTCACTCTCGCGATCGTGGCGAAGACGCTCTTCAGTGCCGATGTCGAGAACGAGGCCGCCGAGATCGGGGAAGCCCTCACGACCACCTTCGAGGCATTCAACATCGGCATCCTTCCGTTCAGCGAGCTGCTGGAGAAGCTCCCACTGCCCTACATCAAGCGGTTCGAGGCGGCACGTGCACGCCTCGACGAAACGATTTACCGAATCATCGACGAGCGACGCGCGACTGGCGAGGACAAAGGAGACCTGCTTTCGATGCTGCTCCTCGCCCAGGATACGGAAGGCGACGGCGGAGGGATGACCGACACTCAGATCCGCGACGAAGCGATGACGATTTTCCTCGCCGGCCATGAGACGACCGCCAACGCGCTGTCGTGGACGTGGTATCTGCTGTCGCAGCATCCCGACATCGAAGCCCGATTCCATCGCGAAGTAGATACCCTCGGCGATCGCCTGCCGCAGCCCGACGATCTGGCAAATCTGCCGTACACCCGAATGATCCTCGCCGAGTCCATGCGCCTCTATCCTCCGGCGTGGGCAGTGGGACGGCGGGCAATCAACGATTTCGAGGCGGGTGGTTATCGAATTCCGGCGCGCTCGATGGTGCTGATGTCACAATACATTACGCACCGCGATCCGCGCTTTCATCCCGAGCCCGAGCGTTTCGATCCGGACCGATGGCTGCCGGAAGTCACGGCGACTCGTCCCAGGTTTTCCTATTTCCCATTTGGCGGTGGAACGCGCATCTGCATCGGAGAGCAGTTCGCCTGGATGGAGGGGATTTTGATCCTCGCGACGATTGCGCAGAAATGGAAGCTCCGCTACCTCGGAAGCTCGCCTCCGGTCATCGAGCCGAGGATCACATTGCGTCCCGCCGGCAGTCTGAGCGTGCGGATCAAAAAACGTTGACCAACATTCCGATCAGATCGCCAGTACTTATAGAAGCAATACGGCTCTGCAGGCATCATCCGTCCACCCCATTCACATATATGAATAGACTCTCTTATCGTCGCGTTCTGTCGGCGGCATGTCTGATGCTCACGCCGCTCATTCCCGCCTGGGCTCAGCAGACCTACCAGTCGCCACCCGCTGATCTGGTGAAGATTCTCGAAGCGCCCGCGAATCCGATCACATCGATCAGCCCCAACCGACGGTGGGTTCTCGTCACGGTGAGCGACCCACGCACCGTCACGATCAGCGATATGGCGGATTCGGCGTATTATCTCGCCGGCAACAAGATCAGAGCGAATCCTGACTTCCGAATCGAGAACATCGGCATTCGTTCCGGAACAGTCAGTAGCGTTGCCGACAAGATCGAGCGGACGTTCCAGGTGCCTGCCGGTGGACGCATTGGATCGACTGCGTGGTCAACTACCGGAGATCAGCTCGCTTACACCACCATCTCGATCGGCGCAATGTCGCTGGCAATTCTGGCTCCCGCCACTGGACGCGCGCGCACCATCACCGGGTCAGGCTTGACGGGAAGAATCCGTGACCTCGACTGGTCGCACGATGGAAAGAATCTCGCATTCACGACAACGACCGCCGCAGGCACGGCGCTCTGGGTCGCCGATGTCGGCAATGGCACGGCGCGACGGCTGACCCCTCCGACGCTCAACTTCACCACCGCACGCGGAAATATCGTTGACGATACCGGCTGCAGCTGGCTCAATGGAAAGGCGCCTTTCGTCTGCAGACTGTGGCCCGCCAACCGAGGCACGGGACCGAAAGCATCCGATGTCCCGAGTGGCGTCATCGTGCAGGAATCGTACGGACGCTCGGCTCCGGCGCGCACGTACGAGTATTTGCTCCAGAGCCCGACCGACGAAGCTCTCTTCGACTACTACTTCACCGACCAGCTGTCTCTGGTGGCTCTCGATGGGAAGATCACACCCATCGGACCGCCGGGAATCCACGTAAATGCGACTCCGTCGCCCGACGGAAACTATCTGCTCGTCGAAACAGTGCAGCGCCCCTACTCCTATCAGGTGCCGATGGATGTCTTTCCCTCGCGCACGGAAGTCTGGAATCTGAACGGCGAGGTTCTCCGCGAGATCAGGAATACCCACCTCGCGGAGGAAGCGCCGAGTGCGCGCGATGCGGTTCTACCCGGAATCAGGATCGTGAACTGGCGTCCCGATGCTCCGGCTACGCTCGTGATGGTCGAAGCACTCGACAAGGGTAATCCCCGCAACACCGTTCCGAAGCGCGATCAGGTCTCTCTCCTGTCGGCGCCATTCACAGGAGCGGCGGCGTCGTTCATTCAGACCGAATACCGCTACGGCGGAATCACGTGGGTTGCTCCCAAAATCGCATTCCTTACCGACCGGCTTTCGCGTGGCGCGAAGCAACGCGTCTCGATGATCGATCCCTCCGCTCCGAACGGTGGCACTCCAAAAGTGATTTGGGATCGAAGCGCCGAAGATCGGTATTCCAATCCCGGGATCTGGGTGTACGTGCTCGATCCAGCGACCGATCGTTACGTTCCGCTCCGCTCGAGCGATGGCAGATATCTCTATCTCCGAGGTGAGGGTGCTTCTCCCGAGGGGGACCGGCCATTCATCGATCGCTTCGACCTGACGACGGGCAAGACGGAAAGACTGTGGCAATCAACCGCTCCGAATTACGAACAGGTTCTCCAGGTTGTCGACCCAGATGCAACTCGTATCATCACGCAGCGCGAGTCGCCGACTGACCCTCCGAACATTTTTGTCCGCTATCTTCGGGAGAAATCGCTGACGCAGATCACGAAGCTAGGTGATCCCGCCCCTTACTTCGCGAACGTAAAGAGCGAGCTCATCACGTACACGCGCCCCGATGGAGTGAAGTTGTCAGCGACGCTTTATCTGCCTCCGGGATACGACAAGTCGCAGGGCCGGCTTCCCTTCTTCTTCTGGGCTTATCCGCGCGAGTTCCAATCCGCGGATGCCGCTTCACAGCTCGTGGGATCTCCGTATCAGTTCAAGCGGCCCGGCCGCCAGAACTATCTGATGTTGCTCATGCACGGCTACGGCGTTCTCGATGGGCCGACCATGCCGATCGTGGGCGCAAACGGCAAGGAGCCCAACGACAGCTACATCGAGCAGCTCGTCGCCAGCGCGCAGGCTGCCGTCGACAAGATCGTGGACATGGGCGTTGCTGATCGCGACCGCATTGGGATCGGCGGACACTCGTACGGCGCCTTCATGACCGTCAATCTTCTCGCGCACTCCCACATCTTCCGCACCGGAATCGCCGAGAGCGGCGCTTACAACCGCTCACTCACGCCATTCGGGTTCCAGGCAGAGCCGCGCACATACTGGGAGGCGCCTGAAGTCTACAACGCGATGTCTCCATTCAACTACGCGAACAAGATCACCGAGCCTGTGCTGCTCATTCACGGGCAGCGCGATGACAATTCGGGAACCTTTCCGATCCAGTCCGAGCGCCTCTTCGCGGCAATCAAGGGGAATGGCGGCAACGTTCGTTACGTCCAGCTCCCGCTCGAGCCACACGGTTACACCGCGGTCGAAACGCAGCGCCACCTGCTGTGGGAGTACATCAACTGGCTCGACAAGTACGTAAAGAACGCTCCGGCGCGGCCGGCTACCTCGGCGACGGCAGGCTCACAAGCACCGAAGTAACAATTAGCACGAGCGCGGCGAACGTGAGCTCCATCTTGGCGGATCGACGAATAGTTTCTTCCGATCCTTCGACGCCGAGCGACGGACGGACGCGCCGCCAGTTCCACGCCCCGAGCATGACGACGATGAGCACGAGAATGAGCTTGATATCGAGTGCTATCCCGTAGCTCGTGGTCCAGAGGGACGAGATCCGCTTCAGATGCAGCCAGGCTGTCGTGACGCCAGTGATTGCAACGATGGCGGACGCCACGAGCGCGAGAGGTGAAAAGGAATTCACGAGATCGGCAACTAGTTCTGCGCGCTGGGTGCCGGCTGTGCTGCTCCTTGCTACTCCTCTGATTCCGATCAGCATCAGCACCAGCAGCGTGCCGAGCCAGGTGGACGCGGCGGAGATGTGGACCGCGTTTACCTTGCTGCTGAACCTCCCGGTATAGACAGGCTGAAGCACCGCCAGGAGAATTCCTATCGCGGCGAGCCCCCAGCCGACCGATGACGCAGCGCGAACGAGAAGAAATCCTACAAGGGCGAAAGCCAGCATCGTCATCTTGAATTCAAATTGCGGCAGGTTCTTGGACAGCGACGCAGTGAATGCCTTGTGATGCGTAACCGAATCGATGTACGGAGCGCCGAGATATGAAAGTCCGAGAAGGAGGACGCCAATAACGCCGAGCAGGGCAGCGTTGTCAGGACGGAGGATTGCTTTCGCCTCGTCGGACATCCCGCGGATCTGCCTCACGATTCCGAATCGGAATCCAACCGCGCCGATGGCCACGAAATACCCGACGAATTGCAGCAGCTGGAAAAACGCTTCTGTAACGGAGAAGCCGGGCGGTGGACCGCCGGGCCCGCCTGGACCACCAGGCGGGACACCGGGAGAGGCAGTCTGCTGAATCTTCTCCGCGACCGTTTGCAGCACGGCTATCGCTGTTTTCACTTGCTTTCTCTTCGAAGATTACGCCTGCGAGCAACTTCTACTTCAAGGTCTTCTGAATCGACTCAGCCTTGTCGAGATGGCCCTGGATTACAGGCGCGGCCTGCTGAATCAGGTTCTTCAGCTCCGCAGTCTGCGTCTGCGACGCCGACTTGGTAGCTATGTCGAGCACCGCCTTGTGAATATCGACCTCGGCGTCGATGTACGCCCTGTCGAAATCCTTCCCTTTGACGGTGGAGTTCAATGTATCCATCTCCTTCTGCGCTGCTGGTGTTACGGGGTCCTCCGACGGAGCTGCTGGAGTAACCTTCAGCTTCTTCGCCAGCGCCTCACCCTGCGCGCGGAGCTGGTGATGATCGCGCATCATCCACTTTCCGAAGTCGCGGACGGCAGCTGCAGTCCCCTTTGTTGCCGCGACGGCGCCCGCCGTGCTGTCGGCCACATTTGCTTCATCGAGCAGCGCGAAGATGTTGGCGTCCGTCCACATGCCCGCCGTTGGCGCACCCGCTGACATGGCAGACGTATCGGCGGAAACAGTGCTCGATGCAGCCGTCGTGTCCGTGCCATAGCTCTCCTTCTTGCTGCACGCGGCGAGCGCCAGTAGAGCAATGGCGAACGTCGCCATGCTGGATCTCGATCCATTCATCAACATTGTCCCTTTCCCTCCACTACCCAGCGGGGATCAAGAAAAACAACCGCTCCGATAATCGACTCGGCGTTTCGTTTTGTCGGTAAGTCAGGCAAAAACCGTACACGCCGCGGTTGTCTTGCTAGTGCGTTCGCGTGCCACCAACGGTGGAGAGAAGTGTCTGGTTGAACACATTTTGGCCCGGGGTTCAAAGTCCTGACCTGGTTCCGACCCTATATTTACCTGCTGCAATTTCCTGGTTTTACAGCAAGGAAAGTTCTTCGCAAAATCCTTCTCCGCCATCGCGATCATGCGCATCCATCCTCTCTTCATCGCCGCACTGATGCCCGTCGCGGCCCTGGCCCAGAAAGGGGGTTCGTCAGATGCCCTCCGGCCAATCACTTTCCTGGACAGACAGTACCAGCGGGAGGTCGGGTCCCCGACGCCGAGTCCGGATGGCAAGTGGCTCCTTTACACGCTCTCTACCCCCGACTGGAATCAGGCCAGGCGTCAGACAGACATCTACCTCGTCTCGGTCAAAGATGGACTCCCCTCGACGAAGCAGTTGACCTTCACAAAGGACAAGAACGAGACGTCGCCCCGTTGGTCTCGCGACGGAAAGTTCTTTGTGTTCCTGTCGAACAGAGATGCCCCTTCTGCGCCTTCAGGTGGAAGCACGGGCGCCGGTGGCGCAAATGCGACAAGCCAGAATCAGGTCTATGTCATGCGCCCCGACGGCGGCGAGGCCCGGAAGATCACCGATGCGAAGGAGGGCGTCTCGACGCTCGACTTCAGCAAGGATGGTAGGTGGCTCGTTTACCGCAGCGGAAAGGCCGAGGAAGAACAGCTCTATGCCCTGCCGGTCGCAGGGATCGATTCAGCGAAGCCGGTACAGCTTACCCATCAGCAGGCGGGCGTAGGCCTCTGGAAATGGTCGCCCGACAGCAGGCGCATCTATTTCGTCACCGCCGACACCCTCGACAAAGACGAGAAGCTCCGCGTGGAGAAGAAGTTCAACGTCGCCATCCGGAACATGGCCACGCCCCTCTCCAGCCTGTGGGCGCTCGATGTCGACACGAAGAAAGCGACGAGACTCACGCACGACACGACCATTACGGTCACCGATTTCAACATCTCGCCCGATGGACGCTGGATCGGCTACCACGGAGCCTCGGCCAATCGCTACATGCGGAACATCACCGAGCAGGACATTTATTCCGATCTGTATCTGCTCGACACCTCGACGGGCGGCATCGAGCGGCTGACGAACAACACCGAAGTTGGCGAGAGCGACCTCGAGTTCTCGCCCGACAGCAAATGGATCGCCTTCTCGGCGCCGGACGACATGACGCAATACAGCATGACCAACGATCGCGTCTACCTGAGACGAGTTGACAGCCGGGGCGCACAGTTCAGGAAACTCGGGGCGAGCTTCGACGGCGATGTCACCATCGGCTTCTGGTCGAAGGATGCTAAGACCATCTACTTCAACGAGGGAATCAAAGCGACGAGCCAGGTGATGGCACTCGACATCGACAAGAACACGGTTCGCCAGGTGTCGAACGTTCGCGCGTCACTCAATGCCAATGAGGACGACGATTCCAGGTTGCTGCTGCTCAATTATGCGGATCCTCACACTCCTCCGACGCTGTTCACGGTCGCATCGGTCGATCAGGTCCCGGTGCGTGCAAGCTGGCGCCAGCTCACTGATGCCAATCCGCAGATCCGCGGCTTCGCCCTCGGCGACGAAGAAGAGATCAACTGGAAATCGACTGACGGGAAGACGGTTGGTGGGATTCTCATCAAGCCCGTTGGTTATCAATCCGGCACTCGCTACCCGCTGATCGTAGCGATTCACGGCGGGCCTGCGTCCGCTGACGTACTTGGCTTCAACGGCGGCTATGGCGCGCAGACATATGCCGGCGCGGGCTACGCGGTATTGATGCCCAACTACCGCGGCTCGACGAATTACGGCGAGAAGCACAAGACCGACATCGTAGGCAATTATTTCCAGAAAGGGTACGAAGACATCATGACCGGCGTCGACTATTTGATCTCGCAGGGGATCGTCGACAGCACGAAGATGGGAGTGCTTGGCTGGAGCGCCGGTGGGCACTGGTCGAACTGGATTCTCACCCACACCAACCGATTCAAGGCGATCAGCACCGGAGCCGGAACGTCCAACTGGATCTCGATGTACGCTGAGAGCGACGTGCAGCGAAACCGCCAGTTCTATCTGGGCAATAAGCTACCGTACGACGACTTCGATGCCTACTGGAATCAGTCGCCGCTCAAGTACATCAGGAACGCCAGGACTCCGACCATGATCCATGTCGTCGAAGGAGATCCGCGCGTGCCGCGTCCACAGTCGGAAGAGCTGTTCATGGCTCTCAAGCGGCTCGGAGTTCCGACAGAGCTTTACGTTTATCCCGGCAACACCCACGGAATCCCGGATCCCCGCAATCAGCTTCTCAAATCGGTCGCGGAGATGGCATGGATGGATTACTGGGTGAGGGGCAGCGGGAAAAAGTTCGCGTGGCGTGACGTGCTGAAGACGCTCGATCCTGAAGGTTCTGTCGCAACGGCGGCGTCGACCTCGAACTAGACGAATCGGACAATGGCTCATACCCGCACACCGCGCGTCGTTGCCACCTACGCAGCGATCCTTCTCGCGGGCGTTATCGCCTGCGCAGCCACTCGTGGTGGCCAGTCGGGAGCCGGTCGACTCCAGATCGTTCGTGCCGATACTGCCGCTCTTCGCAGGAAGCTCGATTCGATCGCGGACGCGCATCACGGCGTCGTCGGCTACAGCATCATCGATCTCGAGACGGGGGCGCGCCTCAACAGGCGTGGAGACGAGACATTTCCGACCGCCAGCCTGATCAAGGTTGCGATTCTCGTCACCGTGTACGATCTGGTGGCGAAGGGCCAGCTGGCGCTCGATGATCCATTGACGGTGCTCAAGATCGATCAAGTGCCGGGCTCGGGGATCATCCAGTTCATGCACAACGGGACGGTGCTCACCGTCCACGACGCGGCATGGCTCATGTCCACGATCAGTGATAATACGGCGACCAATCTGCTTCTGGATCGCATCATCATCCGTCGGGTCTGGGCCAAGATGGATTCGCTTGGCCTACAACATACCCGCGTTCATTCGAAGAGCTTCCTCCGCAACTCGAGCGTCGCGATGGATAGCTCGGTGAAGTACGGGTTGGGCGTGACCACTCCCAACGAGATGGCGCATCTGTTTGAGCTGATGGCTCAGGGCAAGGCGGTCAATCCTGCTGCCGACTCAGCTATGCTCGATATTCTAGAGCACAATACCACCGATTTCATGCTTCAGCGCTACGTCGAAGGCGCACGCGCAGCGCACAAGGATGGCGAGACAGATGCGGTTCGAACCGAGTGCACGCTCTGGTACCTTCGCAACCGCGTCGTGGCCTGTGTGATGACCAAGGAGAACAAGGATCAGCGCTGGAACCTGGACAATGAGCCTCAGCTCACGATCGCGAACATGGGTCTCGCGATCATCAACGCTTTTGGAGGAGTGCCACCGGCGCCCCCATCGTCCTAGCCAGACACAGGCCTAGACTACTCTGTGCCTTCCGCTGGTGCGCACCGCCAGCGCTCTTACATCCGCGGGTGTGAGCAGCGTCTCGTAATGAGCGGAGCGTTTATCGAAGCGAGAAAGGAGTTTTGCGGCTCCAGGTTCGATCACCGCACGCCCGTAGTCCTTACCGGCGAACGCCCTCACCGCGACTATGTCGGTGAACTGAGTGATCGTGACGAATTCGATCTCGTTGTTGCCGGCCTCACGTCGCAACAGATAGGCGCCGTTGTAGCCCATAATTCGATGAATCCCGGGTAGAACTTCCGCGCGAAGCAGTGACTCATACGTGTCCGCGTTCTCCATTGTCGTCCAGCCGTGCCAGATTCTGCTGATCATACGATGTCCCTCATTTTCCTTCTCCTAATTTTCGCAGCTGCCTTCTCCTGCACCTGCCTTACCTGTCAAGAAGTCAGCCACCGGGACTCAGTGACCGGTACGTTCTACCGTCTTACCAGTGAAGTTTTCGGTACTCAGATCCTTGGATGATAGCGAGCGTACGTACGCTGTAAGCATCCAGATCTGATCGTTGGTGATGCGTCCTCCCCATGCCGGCATCCCGTCGGGCCTTCCCTGATAGATCGATTCGAACACCTCGCCGGGTGATCCACCGAAATGCCAGCGCCCGTCCTGAAAGCTGGGCCCCATCGCGCCGGATCCATCCGCTCCATGGCAGTCGAGACAATTGTATCCCACGAATAGTTGCGCGCCTGTCGCGATCGCCTGCTTGTCGCCCTCATAGGGATTCTTTATGGGCAGCGCCTTTACCTCCATTGGAAATCCTGCCGGCAGATTCTCCGGATGCTCGATGAAGCGCAGACTGTCGCCCGCAACCAGAAGGTGACTCGTTGCATTCTGTTCCGGTGAAGTCGAAGAAGCCGATGCACCGACCGCCGAGGTATCTCCAACCGTGCCCGCATTGTTATTGCGGCACGCGATGGTAACGCACAACGCACTCAACAGTAGGAACGCGCCTCGCGTCTGACAATGCATCAACACGAATTCTTCACCCTCACAACGAAAACACGAACAGCTCGCCGCCCCAACTCGTCCACCGAGCGATGTCGGGCAGTGTCGTTCCCCGCTCGCGAACATCGTACGGGAGATTGGCTGCGACATCTCCAGCGATGAGAAGTCCCATGTCTCCACCTATTCCTGCATAAATCGCTACATACTGCTTTCCATCAGGACCGGTGTACGTCATCGGATTCCCGACGACGCCTGAGCCCACCTTGAACTGCCAGAGCACCCTGCCGTTGCGGGCATCGACCGCTTTGAACCAGCCGTCGAGCGTTCCGTAGAACACGACGCCGCCGGCGGTCGCGAGTGCACCGCCCCATACGGGATAGGGCTCCTTGATTCCCCAAATCTTCTTGCCAGTAGTGGCGTCCCAGGCAATAAACTCGCCGCGATAACCTCCCGGTCCTCCCTTCTCCGGCGCATTGCCCCCGATGAACGGCGTTCCGGCTATGTACGTGACTGCTCGCGCCTGGAAATCCATGCAGAGATTGTTAGTCGGAACATAAAAGAGTCCCGTTTGTGGAGAGAACGCGGCGGGCTGCTGATTCTTTCCACCCTCCAGACTCGGGCAGATGTCCTTCACGTTCTTGTCCTGAGCTGTCTTCTTCGTTTCCACGACTTTGGGGCGACCCGTCGCCAGGTCGATTCCCGTTGACCAGTTCATCGGCACGAAGGCCTCGGCGAGCAGCACTTCGCCGGTGGCGCGATCAATTGTGTACGCAAAGCCGTTGCGATCGAAATGCACGAGCGCCTTTCGCGTCTGCCCCCTGATCGGCAGATCGACGAGGATGTTCTCATTCACAGCGTCGTAGTCCCACATGTCGTGCGGCGTCACCTGGAAGGCCCACACCATCTCACCCGTGTCCGCATCCCGTGCCAGAATCGAGGCTGTCCACTTGTTGTCACCGACACGCTGGTTCTCATTCCAGGGCCCGGGGTTGCTGGTACCGTGATAGATGAGATTGAGCGCGGGATCGTAGGAGAGCCATCCCCACACCGCGCCGCCGCCGGTTTTCCAGGTGTCGCCCGGCCAGGAGGAAACTCCGAGCTCAGTACCGCGATCGTGGGCGTAGAACGCCTTGAATTTGGGGCCGACTTTCACGTCCTTGTCGGGCCCGATGTTGTAGGCGCGCCAGACTTCCTTTCCAGTGGCTGCATCGAGTGCGGCAATCCAGCCACGCACTCCCATCTCGCCACCGCTCGACCCGACTATGACTTTCCCTTTCACTACTATCGGCGCCATCGTGATGGTCTCGCCACGCGATAGATCGCCCATCTTCGTGCGCCATACCTGATTGCCCGTCGCCGCGTCGACGGCGACGGTGTGCCCGTCCAGCAGGTTATAGAAAATTTTTCCATTGGCGTACACGGCGCCGCGATTCACCACGTCGCAGCACGCCCTGCCAATCGCCTGCTGGGCGTTCTCGGGACGGAACTTCCATTTGAGCGGCTGTCCGGTTTGCGCGAGATCGATCGCGTACGAGACGTTGGGATAAGGCGTCACGACGTACATCGTGTTGCCAACGACGAGGGGCTGACCCTCGTGCCCGCGCAGCACGCCCGTTGAGAACGCCCACGCCACTTTGAGATTTGCCGCGTTCTGTGGAGTGATCGAGGAGAGCTCGCTGTACCGTGAGCTCGCGTAGTCGCCGGCAGGCATCTGCCATTCACCAGCCGGTCCGGCATGCGCAACGGCGATGCGCGCACCAGAAACCGACGCTGTCCCCGTCGCAGCTACGGATGGCGCCTGCGGATCAGAGCTAGAACTGCTGTCGGCGCTCGCTCTCTTGTTCCCATTGGTGCACGCTGCCACGGCGATCAGTGGCAGAATCGCGGCGCGTCCGCGTAAGACTCGCCTCATCTCCTCTCCTGTCTTCGACGGCCTACTTTGGAATCAGATAATCCTGTGCTGCAATTATCTGCCATCGGCCATTGCGCCGCTGCCAGGTATCTGTGAACTGGTATCGCCGGTCGAACGGACCCTGCTTTCCCCTGCCCCTAAGATGCAACACACCCGTGATGACCTGCACATCTCGGAAATCGTGGAGCGTCATTCCTTCGTTGCGCGCCCAATCGACACGATCGGGACCTGAAACGCTCTTGATCACATCGTTGCGGCCCGTGACGGACGCATTTTCAGTGTACACGAAGTTCGGTGCGAGCAGACGATCGAACGTGCGGGTGTCACGCCGCACTAGCGCGGTGGTCCATTGGTCCTCGAGTTGTATCGGCGAAAGCGCGGTAGGTAGTTGGCGCGGTGCAGGACGCGGTGCAGGACGCGGTGCAGGACGCGGTGCAGGACGCGGTACAGGACGCGGTACAGGACGCGAACCCGTAGGGATCGGAGTTGGCGAAGGTGGCCCGTGACTCACCTGCGCAAACAGAGGAGCGGCTGAAATGGCCACCATCAGAACGACAGTCGACAGATATCTCATCAGTATTCTCCTCGATTCAAGCCGTTCACTAAGTGCAACATCTGCCATTCGGCTGCAAGCATCTGGCCGCGGAAACGTTACCCAAAGGGGGCGAGATGGTGACCGAACGATGACACGCAGCACCTATGCTGCGAGGCGACACGTCTCCAAGGCGTAACATGCTCAGCCGCCGTTTGCTGTTGATGAATCCCAGGAAGCGCATTGCTCTAATCGCGCACGACAACCGCAAGCACGACCTCCTCGATTGGGTCCGTTGCAACCGCGGCGGTCTCATGCACCACGACCTGTTCGCGATTGGCACGACGGGCTCCATACTCAGCGCCGAACTGGGCCTCGACATTACGACGTTTGCCAGCGAGCCCTTCGGTGGGGATCAACAGGTCGGCGCGGCGATTGTGGAAGCGCAAATTGATTTCGTCGTTTTTTCTCGGATCCGCTCGAGCAGCATCCGCATGACATGGATGTGAAAGCTCTTCAGCGCATTGCGCTGATTCACAACATTCCCGTAGCTTGCAACCGGGCGACGGCGGATTTCATCATCTCCTCTCCGCTGATGAAGGAAGAGTACCGCCACCTTACCATGGGAATCGAAGATCTGGTTGTCCAATGGATTCCAACTGCGACCACAGCTGAACGAGACCTCAGATGACGTACGGGATAAACCGCTTTGTCCCCCTCACATAGTCCCGATAGGGCTCGCCGATGGTATTGAGAAGCGCCCGCTCCTCTATCGTCACTCGATAGGCATAGGTCGCGATCGCAGCGATCGCGAGAAGCACGAAGCTGAACCAGCTTCCAAGGGCGAGGCCGATCCCCACGAACATCATGATCCCCGCCGTATAGGATGGATGCCGCACCAGTCTGTAGGGGCCGGTGCGAATCACCGGCTGATCTGGTCTCGCCCTTACGTCTCCCGTGAAATATTTGCCGAGCGTGCGCCAGCAGTATCGTCGGAGTAAGCTGCCGAGGAGTATCATGGATAAGCCAACCGCAAACGTCGGCAATTGCGCTCTCGGCGGAAACGACCACGCTCGGACGAATGCCAGCGGAAAGGCCAGCAATAGCGCGATCCACATTCCAGCGAGCAGTACGCGCATGGATCCGCTGTCTTTGGAGTCCGCTCCCTTCGCGCCTTCGATGCCACCCTGCACGATCTTCCACTCTGGCAGGAAGGCCCAGATGTAGACGGCCCAGAAGACGAGAGCATAGGGCCAGACGAAAGGCAACGGTCTCACAAGTCTCCTTCAGTCATTGTCGAATTGTAAATAGAGCATCTATCGAGGTCCGGGTCGATCGATTCCATAAATCAGAGCGGGCATCCCCCCAACCTCGGTCTTTCGCTCGAGCTTCTCGCCGAGCCGCTCCGCAACTCTGATCGACGGCTTGTTCTCCGGATTGATCACGCTGATCACGTGGTCTTTACCCATTTCATTGAACGCGTACTCCAGCAGAAACCGCCCGCCTTCGGTCGCGAATCCTCTGCCCTGGAACTCGGGAGCGATTGTCCAACCGATCTCGAAACCCGGCCAGCCTTCAGGATTCGTAAACCCGATTCTGCCCACGAATCGGCCCGATGCTTTTTCCTCGGCGACGAAGTACCCGTAGCCGAGCAGTTCCCAGTGGCCGACGAGAAAAGCCATGTGGCGCCAGGCCTCAAACTTCGTCATCGGCTTCCCGCCAACCAGGTACCTCATGACATCGAGATCCGCGCACAGCTTGAAGTGATCCTCGAAATCAGTGAGGCGATACGTGCGCAGAATGAGGCGCTCCGTCTCGAGCCTGACCTCCTTCATTCCTTCAACTCTCCGGCGATCATAGATCGGGGGAAATTATCGGGTTGATTGAGGGTGTCTATTCGGCTGCCCGGGCCGAATGAAGAAAATCCGGTGCTGAATCCGTAGATTATCAGAAGGTTCGTACCCAATAGCCATCGCACGCACCTCGAGGATCGATTGATTCAGGGCCCACCCCCAAAGGCTCCAACGGCTCCCACGGCTTCCACGGCTCCAGTGCTCGCACCGGTCGCTGCCGCGCAGAGCGCGCCGAGCGCGAGCTCTATCTACGAGG
>WNEZ01001895.1_pt1 | contig 21842 bp, 17 predicted proteins | sample 5400521 | NCBI WGS metagenome assembly WNEZ01 (sample SAMN13153339, study PRJNA577476) | soil metagenome | isolation source: 120 cm saprolite under Douglas fir tree site 2 hole 1 replicate 1 | place: USA:California | collected 2015-04-18 | reverse complement strand
GCGTGGCACGTTGGATAATCCCACCCGCGACCCGGATCACGGGAGCTTCTACCGGAACCATTTCAGTTGCCATAGCTTTTCAGCTCTGGATTGTAGCTGCTTTGCAGGCTCGGGTGAAATGTATTCTTTTCCACAACGCGGAAAGAATCGTTTAAACAGTGCGAGCAGATGCGCAAGGTCAAAACCAAAGGCGATGTCTCAAGAGAGTTCCCTGACGCGGTATTGTCATGAGCGGCATCCTCGGGTTTCCTCTCTTGCCGTCGTTCCGCGAGGGCGGAAACTCCGCCATCGCTTGATTGGATGACGAACAACGGCCCCCAACAGTGTCGAGTAAGTTATGGTGTAACGCCCAGAAGGTTTAGAAGATGAAATGGCAGAGCAGCCTTACGCCGGAGCGGAGGGCAGGGAATCACCCGCGCCACCCAGATAGGCATGGCGGATGTAGTCGTTGTGGAAGAGCATCTCGCTGGGGCCTTCCAGTGTGATCTTGCCGGTTTCCATGACGTAGCCGTAGTGAGAAACCTGGAGCGTGTAATTGACGTTCTGGCCAACTAGCAGGATGGTCACGCCCTGCTGCGCGATGTTGGCGATCAGCTCAAAGATCTCGTCCACCAGAATGGGCGCCAGCCCAAGGGAAGGTTCATCGAGCATGAGGAGCTGCGGTTCAGACATCAATCCTCGGCCGATGGCGCACATCTGCTGCTCACCGCCGGAAAGCGTTCCAGCCATTTGACGGCGACGCTCTTTCAATCGAGGAAAAAGAGCGTAAACGCGCTCCAGTCCGCCGAGTGCTTTCTTGCGCAACGTCGGAAGAAAGCACCCCATCAGCAGGTTCTCCTCCACTGACATGCCTGGCCACAATTGCCTCCCTTCGGGTACCAGACTGATGTGGCGCTTCACGCGCTCCCGCGGTGAAAGGGAAGTGACATCATCGCCATTGAGGAGGATCTTACCGCCCTTGGCCGGCAGAACACCGGCGATCGCGTTCAGGGTTGTCGTCTTACCGGCGCCGTTGGACCCGATAATGCATGTGACCTTGCCCGTGGCAACCGCCATTGAGATTCCCCAGATGACTTGAGTGGCCCCGTAGCGCACCTCAAGGTTCTGCACAGTAAGAAGCTGGCGATCGCCGGACTGAGTTGGCAACGGTTCAGGCACGCTTTTTGTTCCCCAAAGTAGTTTTGCCCAGATAAGCTTCAATCACTGAATCATCATTCTGAATTTCTTCCGGCTTGCCTTCTGCCAGCTTCTGTCCAAAGTTGAGTACGGTGATCCGATCACAGACAGACATGATGGCTTTCATATCATGTTCAACGTACATGATCGTGGTGCCGGTCTCGCGGACACGGTGGAGAAGGTCCATCATGGCGTGGGTCTCTGATCCGGTGAGGCCGCCGCAGATTTCGTCCAGCAGCAAAAGCTCCGGTGCGGTGGCCAGGGCGCGCGCCACTTCCAGCCGCTTCTGTTCGCCCAGAGACAAGGTCGAAGCCATGCGCCTCGCTTTACGGTCCAGCCCAACAAGTTTCAGTGTTTCCATGGCACGCTCTTCGGCAATGGACGTGCGCGTAACCGCATGCCGGCCATAATGCACCGCCAGTTGAACGTTCTCCAGGACCGTGAGCTCTTTGAACGGACGCACGACTTGATGCGTCCTGGCCACGCCCTTCTTCACCAGCGACGCGGAATCAAGTCCGGTGACGTCATTGCCGCGAAGATGGACTTTGCCGGAGGACGGGCGTTGCGCTCCAGTGATTAAACTGAAGAGCGTTGTCTTGCCTGCGCCGTTTGGACCAATGAAGCCGCAAATCTGCTTCTCAGGAATATCAAACGTCACGTTTTTCAACGCGGCCACGCCCCCAAAGTACTTCGTCAGCGCCGTTACTTCCAGGATCTTCACTGCTTTTTCTCCTGAAGAGCCGTCGCAGCAGTCCAAGCAAACCGCCGGGCTCCAACAAAATGATCACGATCAATAGTGTCCCATAAAGGAGCAGGTGGATATTGGGGAACCTGGCCACCAGTTCTTCTTCTACGATGCCAAAAACCACGCCACCGAGAACAGCGCCCCATACGGTGCCAATCCCGCCAATCACCGGCATTAAAAGGATGGAGATGCCGGTCTGGAAAGCGAACACGTCGCCCGGGTAGAAGAACGCGGCGCGCCGGGCATAGATCCCACCGGCAATCCCCGTAAGTGCGGCGGCAATGGCATGGATCCAGAGTTTTGATGTATAGGGATTCACGCCCAGGTCGGAGGCGGCGTCTTCATCCTGCTTGATGGCGCGCAACGCCAGACCAAAACGGCTGTTGGCCACCAGGATGGAAACCGCAACAGCCAGCGCGACCGCGGCAATCGCCGAGTAGTAATGTTCGTGAGGGTGAAAATCGCCAGTCTCCTGAATGCGATATCCGCTGGCGCCGCCGGTGATGTCCAGGTTGTTCATGATCACGCGCACGGCTTCGGTTACGCCGATGGTGGCGATAACGAAGTACGGACCGCGTAATCTGAACGTGGGCAGACCAATGAAAAACGAGGCCAGTGCGGCTATGGCAGCGCCGCCAAGAAAGCCAAAATAAGGCGTATGGCCATACTGCATCAGTAGCGCCGTGGTGTAAGCGCCCAGCCCGAAGAAGACAGCAAAGCCAAAGGAGACCTGTCCTGCCATGCCGCCTAACAGGTTCCAGCTCACGCTGGTGGTGGTCCAGACGGCGGTGATGAAGATGAGCCGCAGGATATTGTCACTGACGCTGGTGACAGGCAGAAGCAGGAGTACCAGCAGTAAAAGCCACGGGAACACCAGATTTAATTTTCCGCCCACCGTGGCAGGTAATTTCATGCCGTCCGCCATTTTCGGGTGAACAGACTGCCCAGTCCTTTGGGCACGACCACCAGCACTACAACCAGCAAGGCGAAGGAGATGGCCGGTTGATAGCTGGCGGGCACTTTGATAATGCTGAAAGTTTCCACCAGCGCCAGAACCACAGCGCCCAGCGCGACGCCGGAAACCGAGTCAAGGCCGCCAAGAACGATGATGACAAACGATCGTAGAAGAAACTGCCGGCCAAAATCCGGGCTGAAGGAATAAAGCATTCCCAGAAGCGCACCGGCGAATCCAGCAAAAGCGGTGCCAATGCCGAAGGTGAGCCGTGAGGTCTTCTCGTCATCCACGCCGACGATCTGTGCTGCGTACGGATTCTGGATGAGCGCACGCATAGAGCGCCCGAACCATGTGCTGCGGAAGAGCACTTGAAGAAACAGCATGCAGACCGTGGCGCAAGCAAAGACGATCAGATTGACCTTGGGGACCGATATCTGCCCCAGTTGCACGGATGAAAGTGTGAGCGGCGTGAGGATGGAGCGGTCTTCATTGCCCCAGACCAGATAGCCGATGTTTTGCAGTACCAGCCAGAAGCCGAACATCAGCAGGAGCGATGCCAGCGTTGGCGTGTCTGATTTGGGCAGCCAGCGCACCAGTACCTTATGGACGATCATGCCGAAGACGAAGAACACCGGCAAAGCCAGCACCGCGCCCAATACCGGATCAATGTGAAAGCGCTCGTACATCTCCAGCGCAAAATACGCGCCCAGCATCAGGAACCCCGCATGGGCCAGGTTGACGATCTTCATGACGCCGTAAACCACGGTCATCCCTACTGCCATGGCGGCATACACGCCCGCCAGCAAAAGGGCCTTCAACAGCAGATCGAGATACTCGATTGCGTCCATATCAGTTGGTAATGGCCCTTACTTGCTGGGTGTGGGGGCAATCGCCGGCCCCGTGGCCGAGTCTTTGGGGAACACAATATCCACTTTGTTGTCCGGTTTGTTCTGCGTAATTACGAAGGGATACTGGGCCTGGCCGTCTTTGCCGAATTTCAAACTCTGTCCCGGCAGCAATGAGTCTTTGAGTTCGGCTTTCTTGAGCGCATCGCGGATCGCCGTCTTATCGAGTTTGCCGGCTGTTTCAATGGCCTTGGCCAGAATTCGCATGCCGTCATAAGCAGTGGCAGCGTACCAGGAATCTACGTCATGACCGGTGAATGCTTTGTAGTCGTCAGTGAATTTTTTCACCTGCGGGTACGGCAGCATCCTGGACCACCAGATGCCGGAGAAGATGTAGTCAGTTCCTGCGCCGAGCGCTTTGCGGGCGTCCACTTCCGGACCGCGCGCACCATAGCTGATCATTTCATGATGCAGGCCGTTTTGCAGATATTGGCGGTGCATGGTGATGTAGTCAGGCAGGTGAGCGTCAGAGAGAAAGATATCAGCCTTGGACGACTTAACTTTTTGCAGAATGCCGGAGAAGTCGGTGGCGTTCAGTTCGAACTTTTCGGTCATCACAATCTGAAAATAGCCGGCGTGCTTATTGGACCATTCGGTGAAGCCGTTGATGTAGTCAACGCCGTGGTCAGTATTCTCAACAACCATTGCGACCTTGGCGCCCTTTTTGATTTTGCCCGCGTCCATCAGGCTGCCGATGAACTCCGCCGACGTGGTGCCGATGAGGGCCACAGGGCTGAGAGTTCCGAAAGCATATTGGTAGCCTTTACCGAAGATGGAGGTGGCGCCGGCGCCGGTGGTGATCCATGGAGTCTTGTAACGGTCCGGCATTACGGATTCGGCCTGGCCGAGTGCGGTGGAGTATCCACCCAGCACGGCGATCACATTGTCAGAACTCATGGCGCGTTCGGTGAGCGAAGCTGACTTGGATGAGTCGGATTGGTCATCGTAAAAAACTTCTTTGATCTGAAGCTTCTTACCCTTTTCCTTCACCATGATGCCGCCATCGGCATTGATCTGTTTGATCGCCAGCTCAATGCCTTCCTTCTGATACTGCCCGGGACGCCCTTCTTTGCCCGTAGTGGGGAGGACAACGCCAATATTGATAGTGTCACCGCCTTGCGCGGCAGAGAACAGCACGCCGATACCGGTGACGAACAGGGCCAGAACTAAAAATCGAGCCACACCACGATGAAACGCTGAAGCTTGCATTCCGGTTTCCCTCCAAGAGAGTTCTTGATCTAAAAAGACAGAAAAACTGAACCAGGGGTCGAGCTGAGGCCCACGAATAATAGCGCCCCATCGCCTAAAAGGACAAGCGTTTAATCACTTTCCTGTGGCCCGCATCGCGGGATCATGCGTGTCTGGTTACATACGTAAAGATTGCTTTAGAACCAAAATAATTTACGCAAAGGTCCGGACGATCTTGACGCTTGAATACCGAGTGAAAAAGGCAGCCCGGAGTCGTCTGACTTAGAAAGTTGGAATCAGGCCGCCGGGTCTTTGGAACTCCGATCGCCGGGATGGATATGCAACTCCTCGTGCTCTCCGGCCTTTTCTAATCGCTTGCCGGTAACAACGGATTTAATAAACCCGGCCAAGTGAACCATCTTGCTGGAAGGTGCGTCCCAGTATTCGGCGTGAGTCACGTGCACGTGCAACAGACAGATATCAGGATCATCCAGGCCTTTCGGGAACCAGGCTTTGAACATCGGATTCCAGAGCTCTTCCATCTTTGATCGGTCCCTGGAGATGTCCGCCTGTCCGCTCACAGAGACATATCGCTGGTCATCAGGAACTGAGTAGCTGATGTTTACCTCTGGATTCGCTTGTAGTTCGTGGACTTTTTCCGAGCTGAGGCCGGAGAAGAACCACAGGTCGCCGTCAAATTCCACTTGCTGCGTTGCCATGGGCCGGCTGTGCAGGGAGCCATCTGCGTGCGTTGAGGTCAGCATGGCGAATTTAATTTCATGAATCAGCTCACCGAGCTTATTGATGGAACCAGGAGCATGCGTCGATGGAGTTTTCATAACACCTCAGATGAAGCCTCAGGCGTTTGCAGATGCTCACCTCATGTGTGCGGCAAAGCGATCTGTGCGGTAAACCCATGGCTGGCGTTAAGCAGCTCACAAGAGTGTGAGCGGCAGCCGCGGAATGTGTTTCAATAGTGAAATACTTCTTGCCGGCAGCAGTGCTGCAAAGTGCCGCAGCCGCATGGCACGCTAAACAACGGGAGTCGCGCAAAATGATCAGCACAGAAGCAGCCGTGGCAGTTCCGAATCTAATTAACGGCGCGTGGGTTACGTCAGCCGCCACCAACATGCTGGACGTCATCAATCCCGCCACCGGTGAGGTCATTGCAAGAACGCCGCTTTCCAGCGCTGCCGAAGTTGGACAAGCAGTAAAGGCCGCGTCCGATGCGTTCCCGGCCTGGCGACGCACGCCACCGGAAGATCGCATCCAGTACCTCTTCAAACTGAAAGCTCTCCTGGAAGAGCACATTGATGAACTGGGCCGCATCATCACGCTGGAAAATGGTAAGACATTTGCCGAAGGCAAAGCTGAGTTGCGTCGCGCGATAGAAAATGTTGAAGTCGCATGCGGTATTCCCATGATGATGCAGGGCTACAACCTGGAAGACGTGGCCCGTGGTATTGATGAGATGATGATCCGCCAGCCTCTGGGCGTGGTGGCGGCAATTACGCCGTTCAACTTTCCCGGCATGATTCCGTTCTGGTTTCTGCCGTATGCCATTGCCTGCGGCAATACATTTGTTCTGAAGCCCTCAGAGCGGGTGCCTCTCACCATGCGTCGCGCGATCGAGCTTCTTCAGCAGACTGGTTTGCCCAAGGGCGTGGTCAACATCGTCAACGGCGGCAAGGAAGTGGTGAACGCGCTCATCGACCATCCTGAGGTCCGAGCCATCAGCTTTGTTGGTTCTACGCCGGTTGCGCGACACGTCTATGCGCGCGGTGGAGAACATGGCAAGCGCGTGCAGTGCCAGGGTGGCGCCAAGAACCACGTCATCATCCTGCCGGACGCAGACATGGACATGACAACCCAGATCATCAGTGACAGTGCATTCGGCTGTGCTGGACAGCGTTGCCTGGCTGTTTCGGTGGCGGTCACCGTGGGTGAAGCGCAGAAGACATTCCGTGAGTCCATCACCGCCGCGGCGGCAGCTCTTAAAGTTGGCAGCGGACTGGATTCTGATGTCCAGATGGGACCGGTAATCAGCCAAAATAGCCGGGAACGAATTGAGTCTCTGATTGACACAGGAACAAAGGAAGGCGGGAAGCTGATTGTTGACGGCCGCAAAGCGAATGTCCCGAAATACGAGCGTGGCAGTTTTGTGAAGCCAACTGTACTCGACGCACTTCCCGCCACTAGCGAGCTCACCAATACGGAAATCTTCGGACCAGTGCTCAGTCTGGTGCATGCCAGTGACATGGATGAAGCGCTCGATTTCCTCGCGAAGAGTCCATTCGGCAATCAGGCGTCTCTGTTTACCTCCAGCGGAGCGGCGGCCCGACGGTTCAGGTATGAAGCGCCGGCAGGGAACATCGGAATCAATATCGGAGTTGCCGCTCCGATGGCGTACTTCCCGTTCAGCGGCTGGAAAGACAGCTTCTTCGGCGTGCTCCATGGTCAGGGCCGCGATGCCGTGGAGTTTTATACCGAGAAGAAGGTGGTTGTGGAGCGGTGGGCGAAGGAGCATTCGCGTAAGTTCTAAGGTCGTGGGAGGACACGCGTTCTGCGTGTCGCGAAAGCGGCGAAAAAATTGATCCGTCTTCATGAATACTCACCGAGTGAGGTGAATGAGGGTCTGGCGTCGATTAACTCTTGACAATATTGGGAATACGACTACCCTGTTTGCCGAATCAGAAGACCTCCCAAAACCCACTCTCTAAGGGCGAGGGAGTAGTATTTTTTGCCCGGCCCAGGCGCAGTAAGAGGGTTGGCCCGCTTGCGATAAGTCCTTGTCCGGTCTTGAAAGCATTGAAGATAGTCAATGAGTCCACAATTTTCAGGGGCAGACCCTGGCCGGTCTGATCTCTCGCCCAGGAGGGTCGTATGTCAAGCGCATCTCTGCCGGTGACTTCATCGGACCAGATTTCGAACTCCAAAATCTGGTCAGTCATTTTGGCATCGTCAGTCGGAACAATGATCGAGTGGTACGACTTCTATATTTTCGGTACCCTCGCAACGTTTTTGGCGCCCAAATTCTATCCACCGGGCAATCAACTGTTCGCCTATATCGCCTATCTGGCAACCTTCTTCGTCGGGTTTGCCGTAAGACCATTCGGCGCGTTGTTCTTCGGACGCATTGGCGACCTTGTCGGTCGTAAATATGCATTCATCGTAACGCTCACCATCATGGGTGGCGCTACCGCGTTAGTGGGAGCTTTACCTACCTATGCCACTGCTGGCTGGTTTTCTCCCATCGTGTTAATTATTTTGCGCGTTCTTCAAGGTCTGGCGCTGGGTGGTGAATACGGCGGCGCAGCCGTTTACGTTGCGGAGCACGTTCCTGACAACAAACGCGGCTTCTATACCAGCTTCATTCAGATTACGGCAACTCTTGGCCTGTTTGTTTCCATCGCTGTGATTCTGGGTACCCAGAGTGCGATGACTGACACCAATTTCAAGGAATGGGGCTGGCGCATTCCGTTCCTCGCGTCGCTGATCCTGGTGACGATCTCTCTCTACATCCGTCTGAAAATGGAAGAATCTCCGATATTCCAACAGATTAAGAGCGCGGGAATGACTTCGACCCAGCCGCTGAAGGAAGCCTTTACGCAATGGCCAAACCTGAAGCAGGTGCTGATTTCGCTTTTCGGCGCTACGGCCGGTCAAGGCGTGGTGTGGTATACGGGCCAGTTCTTCGCGTTGTTCTTCATGACGGCTATCTTGAAGGTTCCAGCACGGGACGCGAACATTGTGATCGCCAAGGCTTTGTTGCTTGGAATGCCCCTGTTCGTTTTATTCGGATGGCTTTCTGACAAGATTGGCCGGAAGAAAATCATCATGGCTGGTCTGCTTCTGGCCTGCCTGGCCTATCGGATTCCCGGAACGGAGTTCGGTATCTATCCCGCCATGCAACGCGCAGCGGGCAACAATGTGGTGCGCGTGGATGCCACCAAGAATAAGGTGACAGGCCAGACAGTTCTTACGCCACAAACCGTGGATGCAACGGGTAAATACATTACCGCGGCGGTGGCCAAAGACGCTAATAAAAACATGCTGGTGTGGCTGGTCTTCCTGCAGGTGATCTTCGTCACCATGGTTTACGGGCCTATCGCGGCATATCTGGTGGAAGCCTTCCCCGCCAAGGTCCGATATACGTCACTTTCATTGCCATATCACATTGGCAATGGGATATTCGGTGGACTGGTGCCGTTAGTCTGCGTCTGGATCCCCGCTGCCACAGGCAATCCCTTTGACGGCCTTTACTATCCGATTGGCATCGCGGCTTTGACGTTCATTTTCGGAAGCATTGCCTTGCGGGAAACCAGGTCTGTGAAGATCTGGCAGGAAGTATCTACCAAAAAGACCGCGCCCAGCTTGTAAGTATCGTGCCAGCCGGGTGTACGATTGTGTTTCGAACCAGCGGGTGGCGTAACTGCCACCCGCATCATCGTTGCGCCACCCTCAAGGGCGCGTCCAGTTCGAAGTAATTTCGAGAGTTATCGAGATATAAGGGGTTTGTGCCAATGGCTGACGCTCACGTGACAAAACCGGTGGAGCAAGAAGAGGAAGCAAACGAATCGCAGATTGCAGTGCATTGGAGGGAGGAGGAGTATTACTATCCCAGCCCCAAGTTCATAGGACAGGCCAATCTGTCTGATCCCGCCGTCAATGAGCGGTTCGGTGAAAAGAACTTTCCCGAATGTTTCTGCGAATACGCAGATCTGCTGACGTGGGACAAGTACTGGCACACCACACTTGACACCAGTGACGCTCCATTCTGGAAGTGGTACGCGGGCGGCGAACTGAATGCCTGCTACAACTGCGTTGACCGCCATCTGGACAAGCACAAGAACAAAGCAGCTTTCATTTTTATTGGCGAGCCGGAAGAAGATCCTCCGGTGGCGATCACATATCAGGACCTCTATTACCGCGTGAATGAGATGGCTGCGCTGCTGCGCGACTTCTGCGGGCTGAAGACGGGCGATCGCGTCACCATTCACATGCCGGTGGTGCCTGAATTGCCGGTGACCATGCTGGCGTGTGCACGGCTTGGATTGATTCATTCGGTCGTCTTTGGCGGATTCAGCGGTGAAGCCTGCGGTATGCGGGCCGCAGACTCAAGCAGCAAAGTTCTAATCACCATTGATAGCTATTACCGTAGCGGCAATATGGCCGACCACAAGGAAAAGGCCGATCACGCGGTGCAAGTCGCGGAGAAGGAAGGTCACAAGATTGAGAAAGTCCTGGTGTGGCGACGCCAGGCAGGCAAGTACCAATCGGCCACGCCGATGGTACAGAACCGTGATTTTTTCGTGGATGAAGTTCTGAAGAAATATTACGGACAGATCGTGGCTCCGGTTCCCATGCCCTCAGAGGCTCCGCTGTTCCTCATGTACACCAGCGGCACAACCGGAAGGCCCAAGGGATGCCAGCACGGGACAGGCGGATATCTCTCGTACGTTGCGGGCACTTCCAAAGATATACAGGACATTCATCCTGAAGACGTTTACTGGTGCATGGCGGATATCGGCTGGATTACAGGGCATTCCTATATCGTGTACGGCCCATTGGCGCTGGGTGCCACCAGCGTTCTTTATGAAGGTGTGCCGAACTTTCCTGACGCAGGCCGCCCCTGGCGTGTGGCCCAGCGGTTAAACGTAAACATCTTCCATACGTCGCCCACGGCGATCCGCATGTTGCGCAAAGCCGGTGCTGACGAACCGGCAAAATACGACTATCACTTCAAACATATGACTACCGTCGGCGAGCCGATTGAGCCGGAAGTCTGGAAGTGGTATTACGAAGTCGTGGGCAAGGGCGAAGCCGTGATCGTTGACACCTGGTGGCAGACGGAAACCGGAGGCTTCCTGTGCAGCACGAAACCGGGCATCGATCCCATGAAGCCGGGCAGCGCCGGGCCTGCGTTGCCGGGAATTTATCCCATCATCTTTGATGAGTCAGGTCAAGAGGTGAAGCCGGGATCGGGCAAGGCCGGGAACATCTGCATACGCAATCCGTGGCCGGGAATTTTCCAGACGATCTGGGGCGACCGCGACCGATTCGTCCAGCAGTACTACGCCAAGTACAACAAGAACAAACAAAGCAAAGACTGGCGTGATTGGCCCTACTTTGCCGGTGATGGCGCTGTCCAGGCGCCTGACGGCTACTTCCGCATCCTGGGCCGCGTGGACGACGTAATCAACGTTGCTGGTCACCGGTTAGGCACCAAGGAGATTGAGTCAGCGTGCCTGATGTGCAATGAAGTCGCTGAAGCAGCAGTGGTTCCAGTCGCCGATGAAGTGAAAGGCCGGGTGCCTGAAGTTTACATTGCGCTCAAACCTGGAATTGCGGCATCGCCGGGAATCGAGAAGAAAGTGGTTGAGGCCATTGAGACCCAGATCGGTAAAATCGCCCGGCCCAAGAAAGTTCACATTGTTCCTGACATGCCGAAAACGCGCTCAGGTAAGATCATGCGGCGCGTGCTGGCTGCCATCTCCAACCAGCTTGATACCGGCGACGTAACCACTCTGGCGAATCCCGATATCGTGGAGCAGATCAGGGTGATGGTGCAGGGCAGCAAGAAAGTGGTGAAGAAAGACGCTCCAGAGGACCTGAAGAAATTTGGAGAAGAACGCTAGAAGGCTGAAACCAGTAGGCGGTTCGGACACGCAATGGATTGGCTGTAATGAAGTAAGGTTGCACGCTACTTTTTGCACGACATCTGAGGAGGCGTTATGAAGGACCGGAAAAAAGGTACAGGAGTATCCCGTAGAGACTTTATCAAGATTGCCGGAACGGGCGGCATGGCTGCTGGAGCGCTCGGGCCGGCGTTTCTTTTCCCGGAGCGGGCCGCGGCCCAGCAGAAAACCCTGAAAATCCTGCAGTGGAGCCATTTTGTACCGGCCTACGACCAGTGGTTCAACAATACCTTCGCCAAGCAGTGGGGCGAAAAACACAACACCAATGTGATTGTGGACAACATCAACCTCACTGACCTGAATACCCGCGCTGCCTCTGAAGCCCAGGCAAAAAAAGGCCATGACATTTTCATGTTCCTCTCACCGCCGGCCGCTTATGAAAAACAAGTCATTGACATGAGCCACGTGTATCAGGAAGTGGAGAAGAAACACGGCAAGAAGATTGATCTGGCCCACAAGTCCACCTATAACCCGAAGACGAAGAAATATTTCGCGTTCTCTGATTCTTACGCTCCTGATCCGGGCAATTGGCATAAAGACTGGTGGACCGAAGCAGGGTTCCCCAACGGTCCTGATACCTGGGACGATCTTCGCGCCGGCGCAAAGAAGATCAAGGACAAGAACGGTCACCCATGCGGCATTGGTCTGGCGCAGGAACTGGATACCAGCATGGCCATGCGCGCCTTGTTGTGGTCATTCGGCGGAGCAGAGCAGGATGAAGCCGGCAACGTAACGATCAACTCCAAGCAGACCATTGAAGCATTGAAGTTCATGAAGGCGCTCTATCAGGAAACTGAAACAGCAGAAGTCTTCACCTGGACGCCGCCTTCCAACAATCAAGCCATGCTGGCGGGACGCGTGTCGTACGTGGCCAACGCCATCTCCATTACCCGCCAGGCGGAGCGCGAGAAACTGCCGATCGAGAGCAAGATCATGATCAGCCGCGCGCTAAAAGGACCGGTTCGCCGCATTGCCGCAGAACACGTAATGAACTGCTACGTGATCTGGGACTTTGCCGAGAACAAGGATGGCGCACAGCAATTCCTGATCGATTACATTGATGCCTTCCATGACGGTTTCATCGCGGGACAGTTCTATAACTTCCCCTGCTTCCCCAGCGTTGTTCCCAAGCTGAAGGATGAAATCGCCAACGATCCGCGTGCTACGCCGAACAACAAGTACGCGGTACTGGGCGATGTTCTTGACTGGGCCACCAACGTTGGTTATCCGGGCTATGCCACAGCGGCCATCGATGAATCGTTCAAGACCTGGGTGATCCCCACGATGTTCGCCAAGGTTGCGCGCGGTGATGAAACGCCGGAAAATGCGGCCAAGGCGGCCGAAGTGGAATACAAGCGTATCTTCGACAGGTGGAAATAGGATCGCTGGAAATAAGATCGCTGGAAAGATCGCTAAAAAAACGTTGCAGAGCATTTGCACAAAGGACCGTCAGAACAACGGCGGTCCTAAACTTATCGCGTGAAAAGCTAACACGGAGATTCGATGGCAGTCGTTCAGACACGTAATCTGACCAAAGTATTCAAAGTAGGAGAGCTGGGGGCAGTTAACGACGTGAACCTGGAAACTCGCGAAGGCGAGTTTCTGGTTTTCCTGGGACCGTCGGGATCCGGGAAAACCACTCTCTTGCGTATGATCGCCGGACTGGAGACACCCACGTCCGGCGAGATTCTTATCGGCGGCAAAGTGGTGAATGACATGACGCCGAGAGAACGCAGGATTGCCATGGTCTTCCAGAGTTATGCGCTGTATCCGCATCTCACCGTTTACAACAACATTGCATTTCCGCTGAAAGCACAAAAAATTCCTAAAAACCTGCACAAGGAGAAGGTTGAGTGGGCGGCATCGCTGCTCAGTATCGGCAGCCTGTTGCAGCGTAAGCCCCGCGAGCTCTCCGGCGGTGAGAGGCAGCGCGTGGCGCTGGCGCGCGCCATCGTGCGTGAGCCTTCGGTCTTCCTGCTGGACGAACCTCTCTCCAACCTCGACGCAAAGCTGCGTCTCTCCGCGCGCGAGGAGCTGGAGCGCTTCCATCGTCGCGTGGGCACCACCACGATTTATGTGACTCATGATCAGGTGGAAGCCATGGCCATGGGTGATCGCATCATGGTCCTGAACAAAGGTGTGGTGCGTCAGTTCGCGACGCCCAAAGAAGTTTACGACGATCCGGCAGATACGTTTGTCGCGACTTTTCTCGGCTCGCCGCCAATGAACCTGGTGGAAAATGGCGACCTCATTGTGGGGTTCCGCCCTGAACACTTCCGTCTGGCGGAAGAAATGAAGGAAGCCAAAGTCCCATTCAAGTTCCGGGTGGAGAACGTGGAGTACCTGGGCGCGGAATTCATCCTGAGCGGACTCATCATGGGCGGCCAGCTCGATGGCAAGAAAGTTGTCGCTCGGCTTTTGCTTGGCCATACCTACGAAGTTGGCGTCACCTACGACTTTGCCGTGCCGGAACGCCATCTGAAATTTTTTGATCGGACCACGGAAAAGAGAACGGAAGCGAGGGCGCTGGCATGGGCGTAACACCGGCGGTAAGCGCGGAAGCTCGTACAGGCCCGCCGCTCAAAGTTGCCAGGGTCAAGTCAGCGGGAGCGGCCCAAAGCCCGTTGCTGGGTGCGGCCATGTTCGGTCCGGCCATCCTTTACATCGGGCTGCTGATCGGAGCGCCATTCCTGCTGGCAATTTATTACGCCTTCAGTGACGCGCGCATCGGTAGCAATGAACTTCACTATGTAGGCTTTGAAAACTTCCGCAGCATCCTGCACAGTCCCAGCTTTATTAAAGCCATCAAGAACTCCATTATCTTTACCGTCTGCGCGCAGATTATCGTTATTATCTGTTCCAATATTCTTGCCATCGTACTGGAGAAGAAGTTTCGCGGACGCGGTCTGGTCCGCTTTCTGATCCTGCTGCCGTGGGTGGCGCCAGTTTCGCTGGGTACTATCGGGTGGAAATGGATCCTCGATTCCATCTACAGCGTGATCACGTGGGTACTGGTCTGGGCCCATCTGGTAAAGCCCTATGACGCGCCCATGTGGCTGGGACAGCCCTACCTGGCCATGGCTTCCGTCATTCTGGTGCACTGCTGGCGATTGATACCTTTTTCTACGGTCATCCTGCTCGCCGGTAGAACGGCGATCCCCAAAGAAATCCCGGAAGCGGCCGCCATTGACGGCGCCGGGTTCTGGCGTACGCTCTTCCAGATCAATCTGCCCATGATGAAGCCGATTCTCAGTGTGGCCGTCTTGTTTGGAACCATTTTTACCTTCACTGATATGACGGTGGTTTACATCCTCACCGCGGGCGGGCCATTTGATTCCACGCAGACGCTGCCTTCGCTGGCCTTTGCCACCGGCATTCAGGGTAGTGATCTTGCTGCAGGCGCCGCCATTTCGCTGTTTCTGGTTCCAGTGCTCGTTTTGATCGCCTATCTCATGCTGCGCGTGGCCAGCCGCACGGAGGGTGCGTGATGAATAACTTACTGGTTCGTAAGTTCGGTCCCCGCGTCACCAAAATAATGGTGCTGGTGTTCTTTGTAGTACTGCTGGCTTTCCCGTTTTATTGGATGGTCATCGCCACATTCAAGCAGAACGTTGATCTCTACAACGTTGAGAACAATCCGTTCATCTTCAACCTGAAGCCTACGCTTGATCATATCAAGCTGCTGTTCACTGAGACTCGCTACGTGCGCTGGCTGGGGAACACGGCGTTAGTTGGCGGACTGGTGGTCGCGATCACACTGCTGCTCTCCATTCCAGCCGCATACGCGCTTGCGCGCCTCACCGGCCGCTGGGGAGAGCGGATAGGCATAGGGATCTTTCTCACGTATCTGGTCCCGCCCACGCTGTTGTTTATTCCGCTCTCACGGGTGGTTGCGAACCTTGGCTTGCAGGACACAATATGGTCTCTGGTTCTGGTTTATCCCAGCGTGACCATTCCGTTTTCCATCTGGCTGCTGATGGGTTTCTTCAAATCCATACCCAGAGAACTGGAAGATGCCGCCATGGTGGACGGCCTCACCCGCTTTGGCGCCTTCGTGAAACTGGTGGTGCCGATCTCGCTTTCCGGGATCCTTACTGTCGTCATATTCACTTTCACTCTGGTGACACAGGAGTTTGTTTACGCTCTCACGTTTATTTCTCCTGAGTCCAACCAGATGGTGGGAGTCGGCATTCCCATATTTCTGGTTCGAGGTGATGTTTATTTCTGGGGATCGCTGATGGCAGCATGCCTGATCGCCAGCCTGCCCATCGCGTTTCTTTACAATTTATTCCTTGATCGTTTTATCGCCGGGTTTACTGTAGGTGCAGTGAAGGGCTGATTCTTTTATAGAACGCGCTGCTGGATATCAGGGTTTTGTGACGGCTCATAAAGCACTTGACAGAAGCCTTTGCAAGGCAGAAAGTATTCGGCGCACTTCCATGTCTCCAACCCGTAACCGTCTGGCCGCGAGGGAAGAAGTGCGTAAGCGCAATTTCGAAGTCTTAAAAGGATAGTTCCGGGACTTCCTTAATCTCAGGAGATTACGATGCCGACATGGACACAAATGTATGATCCGCTCGGGCACTGGTGGCTTTCGGCGCTGGTTGCCGCGCTGCCGATCATTGTTCTTTTTACGTTGATGGCCGGATTCCGGGTTAAGCCGCATTGGTCAGCCCTGGCCGGAGCATTGACTGCAGTATTGGTCGCCAATCTGGTCTTTAGAATGCCGCTATCGCTGGCCGGGGGCAGTTTCCTTTATGGCGTTTCCACAGGTCTATTGAACATTGTCTGGATTGTGGTGGCAGCCGTCTTTCTCTATGACATTTCCGTCAGCACCGGCGACTTTGAAGTGATGAAATCCTCAGTGGCCGGCATTACTGCTGATCGGCGTCTTCAACTCCTGCTGGTAGCTTTCTGCTTCGGCGCGTTTATTGAAGGCTGCGCAGGCTTCGGTTCACCCGTTGCCATCGCCGGCGCTTTCATGATCGGACTGGGCTTCAAGCCGTTCCACGCCGCCGCGCTGAACCTGATCGCCAACACGGCTCCGGTTGCCTGGGGAGCCATCGGCACTCCTGTACACATGCTGGCCACGGTAACGCAGCTTCCAGAAGCTGACATGAATGCCATGATCGGCCGCATCCTGCCCTTCACGGCGATCATCGTGCCGTTCTGGCTGGTTCGCGCCATGGTTTCGTGGAAAGAGACGTTTGAAGTTTTCCCCGCGATTCTGGTCGTCGGCCTCTCATTCGCCTCCATGCAGTTCTTCTGGTCGAACAAGATGGACAGCAACCTGGTAGATATCACCGCCGGTTTGTTCTCTCTGCTTTGTACGGTTTTGTTCCTGCTCTTCTGGAAACCAAAACGAATATGGCGATTCGAAGAGGACGGTGGTCCTATCGCCGTAACGCGAGCGGGCCAGGCCATGCCCAGCGTGTCGGGTGGAGCGACTGGCCCTGAGATGCATACCTACTCAGCTGGTCGCACCTTACAGGCGTGGTTGCCATTCCTCATTCTCTCCGTGTTTGTCTTCCTGTGGGGATTCAAGCCGGTCAAAGCACAATTGAATAAAACCACTCCTGCCTGGACGACACCCGAAGGCAAGCCCCGCGGTGGCTGGGAAACACCGATTCACAACAAGATCTCGCGTGACAAGCCCGTTGTCGCCAAACCGACTCCGGAAGGCGCGAAATTCCCGTTCATCTGGCTCTCTGCCACTGGTACTGGATGCTTCCTGGCAGCCATCATGGGTGGCCTCCTCCGCGGGGTCAACCCAATCGCGCTTATGAAACTCTTCGGCCATACGGCGTGGAGAATGCGATGGGCGGTGCTGGCCATCTCAGCCATGCTGGGATTGGGGTTCGTCACACGATACTCGGGGACAGACGCCGTGCTGGGACTTGCCTTTACCCACACCGGCTGGCTGTTCCCATTCTTCGGAGGCGTGATGGGCAAGATGGTGGACGCGCAATCCATTTGCGTAGCCACGGCCGCGACCAACCAGGTGGGCAATGAAGGCATGATCTTCCGCTTTGTTGTCTGGCACTCAATCGCACTGGGTGCAATCGTAGGCATCATCGTGATGTGCTACGCCTACATACCCTTTGCGAAAGCTCTGGTTCCACACGGACTGAAACTGCTCTCGCAATAACCTCAACTCACTCTCCATATAAAACACCGCCTGAAACGGCGGTGTTTTTTTGTTTTTGTTTTTGCTTTAATCCCGAGTGCAACGAGGGATCCCTACGGTCTTCGCGGATCTTTGCTTTGTTTTTTAATCCCGAGTGCAACGAGTGATCCCTACGGTCTTCGTGGATTCTGCTTTGTTTTTTAGTCCCGAGCGCAGCGAGGGATCCCTACGGTCTTCGTGGATTCTGCTTTGTTTTTTAGTCCCGAGTGCAGCGAGGGATCCCTACGGTCTTCGTGGATTCTGCTTTGTTTTTTAGTCCCGAGTGCAACGAGGGATCCCTACATTCTTCGTGGATTCTGCCGGTCAAGAGGATCTGAATGTAGAGCCGCAGCATGCCGCGGCTCCCAAGCTGCCAACGTGCCGACGATCAAAGGAAAAGAGCATACCCTCCACATTTGTCATCCCGAGTGACCGCGAGCCGCTTTTGCGGTGAGCGCGAAAGAGGGACCCCGAGGATGGAAGTTGTAACGATGCCGATTCAGGGAATTCTCTCGAAAGATTTCAAATCCAACATTGCGATCTGTTGGAAGCTCTTTTGCGGTGAGCGCGAAAGAGGGACCCCGAGGATGGAAGTTGTAACGATGCCGATTCAGGGAGTTCTCTCGAAAGATTTCAAATTTGCAATTTTAAATTTCAAATTTAAAAATTGTGTGACGGTTACTTTCTCGCCATCCATCCCATGCCCCCTCCCCACCCGCTCCATCCCAAGGTTTAAAGGATTTAGCTCAAATCGTCCCAAGGGATGCTATTCGGACAAAACTACAAGACTTTGGGGCGCAGAACTGCGCGGAATCAGCCTGCATCAGCGGCGAAAGGTATTTTCTGACCTCGGTTGACGCCAATCGCAACGATGGGCGCGCTTTCGCGCGCCCACCTCTGAAAGATTGCTACTCAATTAACAGCCCACACTACAGGCTGTCACAGCCATAATCATTTTTCAAAGAACGTCTCGAGCCTACCCCTGAGGGCTGCATCACTATGCCTCAGGTCACCTTACATAAACAACTAATCTAAAGTTTACCCGCCGCTAGTTGCCAAATCCCGGCAGGTCCACCCGCTTGGCGATGTGGTCCTTGATCCAGTGAGCGTCCCACCATTCCTTGGGGTCAATCTGTACGCCTTCCAGTTGCATGCTGAAGTGTATGTGGTCGCCGCCGGCCATTCCGGTCATGCCGCTCTTTCCCATGATCTGGCCCTGCTTCACCATGTCACCTTCGTGCACGTCAATCTCACTTAAGTGGCCGTAGATGGATTGCAAGCCATAGCCATGGTCCACCACGATGCAGTTGCCATAGATGCCCAAAGGCGCTGCGTAAACCACGCGGCCGTCATTACTGGCTTCAACGCCTACGTGCTGCGTGATCGACAAGTCATAGCCCAGGTGGACCTGCTGGTCGATCTTCTTGCCCTGATAGATATAGTTGCGGACGTCAGCAAAGTTTGCTTCCACCTTGGAATTGGTCTGCTGTTTGAACGGTTGCGACCACAGGAACTTGTCAGCCGTCTTCAGCCGCAGGTCAGACAAAGTCTTGTTGTTGGCTTTGCGCATGTCGTTGTTAATTTTGACGAAGCGTTCCACCATCTCGCCTGAGCCGCTGGGATCCAATTCATTCACGACCTTCTGGATGAATTTATCGTCCAGGGGCAGGTCGCGTGTGCGATATTTGGGCTGCTCTTTCTTCGGAAACTGGAACAGCAACTGCCCGGTGACTTCATTGCCCGCAGGGTCGGTGGCGTAAACCAGCGGCGGAGTTCCGGCCGGCATGTTCCATGCAAAAGCAAACAGCGAAAAGAAGCCGGGCTTGCCTCCGGGCATGGGCCATGAGCGGAATTTCTGGTCGCCAACCTTTACGCCGGTTTCGGTGGCGAATCCGGAAACGTTAAAGGTCGCCAGATCAGCCATGCCGAGATAGAGATAGTGCTGGTCAGAATCCACGCTCACACTTGGCGGATGCGTGATGACCATGACCTCTCGCTCCACGTGTGCCGTCTTCCCGCGAAAATCATTGGACGTGGTTTCCACAATCAGGCGGGCCTTGCCGTCTTTGAGCTGAGGCGTGGTGTTAGCGCCGACGTTGAACGTTAAGGTTGTGTCAGGTGTGCCGCCCTTCCAGCGCAGGCGATGCGAGGGGAATGCAGCTTCCCAGACCTGATAGGTGGTGCCGTTCTGTTCCACAGTGGCAACGGCGTGGCGTATGCCGTGGGGATCGCTCACTTGAATCGTGATCGGCGTCGACTTGCCCAGACCGGTGACGGAAGCTGGAAGCGTCAATACAGGAGTTGAAGACATGACCATCAGTGCCATCGCTGGCACAACAATCAGCAGAACGAGGATAAGAAGGAAGGTGCGCATGGAGAATTTTCAGAATAGCACGATGCAAACACATGTAAGGGCAGGGAAAAGCAGTAGAGGAACACAGTTTAGAACCCCAAATTAGAGGTCTTTCGTGTTGGAGCCCAGTTTTGTACCACCTCGCGTAACGAAGGTTCAGGCTCAGGATCCGGCAGCCTCTTCTTCGTCCAGAATGGCTAGTTCAGAAACGCGCGGACGAAGATGCTTGAATAGGTCGGGTGCGGCGTGGACCAGCTCGAATATAACGGCGTCCTTACATTTTCCGCATCGTGGAAATCGCTCGTCTTTGAGAATTACCACTTCGTGAGGCAAACGATGAGCAACATGAACTACCCGATAAATTCCCGTCTCGGGTGCGGCGTCGTGCGTTTTAAATATTTTTGGGCCCGAAGCTTCCGCTTCGTGACGACGTCTACGAGACACGGAAGTGAGATTCCTGAGTCGGCCAAAAAAGTTGCCTGACACGTCAAATTTATTGACGTAACTTTAGCCAGGACAAGTTTATCTGTTCCTATCAATCGATCGGTAAGCCTGTGAATGTTCAGTCTGGCGGAGAGGGAGGGATTTGAACCCCCGATACCCTTTCAGGTATGGCCGCTTTCGAGGCGGCTCGTTTCAACCACTCACGCACCTCTCCGCGCCGTGAAAATTCGTGGTCTCAGGTATTTTATCAGGTACAACCAGTCATCACGGCACAGGCAGGGCGGATTTCCGGCCAGTTACTGTTGTCGCAGCGCTTCCATGGGATCCACTTTCATGGCCTTGCGCGCCGGCATGTAACAGGCGAATAACGCCACCAGGGACAACAAAACAGAGACGGAAACAAAAGTCGCGGGGTCAAAGGGTTTAACTCCAAAAAGCATACCGGACATAAGCCGCGTAAGCGCGATAGCCGCGGCGATGCCTATGATGATTCCAATCACGGTCATGCGCGCGCCGTCGCGCAGCACCATTTGTAATACGTCAACGCGTTGCGCTCCCAGCGCCATGCGCACGCCAATCTCCCGCGTCCGTTGCCCCACCATATAAGAAAGGACGCCGTAGATACCAATGCTGGCCAGCAGCAATGCCAACGTGGCGAACACGCCGAGCAGAACCATGGTGAACCGTTTGCCCTCAATGGAATCGGCCACGGTTTTGGTCATGTCCTCAGGATGGTGAATCACCAGTTCAGAATTAAATTCGTGGATACGGTCACCGATAGTGGCCATGTTGGCCGCGCCTTGAGCTTTGTGCCGGATAAACACATCGCCGCTTAAACCACGCATCTGCAGGTCCTTGTCCGGCACCTGGGCAAAGGGAAGATAGAGCTGAGCGTGCAGTGGGTTTGCGCCGTCGCTATCAAGCCCCCATTGGTTCACGTGACCCACCACGCCGATGATTTGAGGATTGGGGATCTTATCCGGATCGGATGGATTGGAATTCATATCCAGATACTGCCCAACCGGATCGCGATCGGGAAAATATTGTTTCGCGAAGCTTTCGTCAATCACCGCCACAGCGGCCGAGTGCTCGCTGACCGCTGCGGTGAAAAATCGTCCATGTTTTATTGGAATCTGCATCACGCGCAGGTAGTCTGGCTCCACTACGTAAAGAAGCGTCATAGACAGATCGCTCAAGTGGGCCGGCTTGGGC
>WNEZ01001170.1_pt1 | contig 21874 bp, 13 predicted proteins | sample 5400521 | NCBI WGS metagenome assembly WNEZ01 (sample SAMN13153339, study PRJNA577476) | soil metagenome | isolation source: 120 cm saprolite under Douglas fir tree site 2 hole 1 replicate 1 | place: USA:California | collected 2015-04-18 | reverse complement strand
TAAGCGATGTCATCGTCGCGCTCAACTGCCGCGACTGCTCGGCGGCGATCGCCGCGAAATCGATCACCAGGCGATTCGTCGCCGAGATCGTGCTTCGCAAGTCGCGGATTCCTCCCGCCGCCACCATCTCGTGCTCCAACGCCGATGTCACCGCGTTCACGGACCGCATCACCGAATCGGCCTTGCTCGTGAGCTCCGAGATTCCGGGAGTGGAAGGGCCGATTGGAACAGTATCACCATCGTTGAATGAGCGTGGATCCGGGCGCGAAGGTGTGAGAGCAACCGCCTGATCGCCGAAGATACCGTTTGGTATCACCGCCGCCTTGCTCGTCACCGGCACCTTGTAGTGGTTCTGGATTCTCAGCGTCGTGACCAGGATGCCATCCTGGTGCAGATCGACTTCGTCCACGTAGCCTACGTTGACACCGACGAGCAACACTGGCTGTCCCTGCTTGAGTCCCGCGCCCCACGGAAACTTCGCGTACAGCGGATAGCCCTTCGACAATCCCCCGCGCGCAAGCCAGAGCGAGCCGAGCACTGTCACTATGACAGCGACGGTGATCACGAGACCAACCAGCACTTCGTCTCTTGTCTTCATGCCTGGAGGTAAGGGGCCAGCAGGAGCGCAGTGAGCGCGTCCAGTACGAGAATCGCGACCGACGTTACGACCACTGCTTGTGCGGTGCTCCGTCCGACGCCCTCGGCGCCGACGTTCGCGGTGTAGCCCTCGTAGGAGCAGAAGAAGGCTATCGCGCCCCCGAATATAGTCGCCTTGATGATGCTATACACTATCTGGAACGGTGTGAACGAGAGTCGGAGACCAGCCGTGAAATCGGCACTCGTTACATCCGTGGCAGTGATTGCGGTGAACATCGCGGTGCCGATCCCGACCGCGTCGGCGAGGATCGTGAGCACTGGCAGCATGATGAGCGCGGCGATGAGCCGCGGCACCACCAGATACGCGACCGGATCGTACGCCAGCGTCTCCAGCGCATCGATCTGCTCCGTCACGCGCATCGTTCCGATCTCTGCCGTGATGCGCGCCCCCACACGCCCGGTCAGCACGAGGCCCGTGAGCAAAGGCCCGAGTTCGAGAATTATCGATTGCCGCGAGATCAGACCAACGACCGAGAGTTGGACTCCCCCAAAGAGCTGATATCGCGTTTGGAACGCAGTAACGGCTCCAATAAACGCGGCGACGATCGCGGCGAGGGGCACGGAATCGACGCCGATATTGCGCATCTGACGAATCGTTTCCGGTCCGTAGGTCGCGGGATCCCTGAAGGCGCGTCCGATGTCGCGGACGAAGTATCCCCACTTCCCGACTTTACGGAAAGGACGGAGTGGATCCTTGATCAAGTTCTGACGCGCGCGAAGAGGATGACTCCCACTACGCCGAATATGATGCTTGGCAGCCACGCTGCCAGGTCCGCCGGTATCATTCCCTTGCCGCCGATGCCCTTGGTGAGCTGAATCAGCATCAGGAAGATCACCGTGGTTGCCAGACTGAGCCCGACTCCGTACGCCGCGCCGCCCCGCTGCGTGCTGGTCGCGAGCGGCGCGCCAAAGAGGAGAATCACGATGCACGTGACCGGTATCGCGATCTTGAGCATCCTCTCCACCCTCAGCTCGTTCACTTCCGCTCCCGAACGCTCCATCGACGTGATGAAGCGTCCAAGCTCTCGGAAGCCCATGTCTGTCGGCGCCTTTTGCGCCAGCGTCAGCTGCTTCGGCGGCTCTGTGAAATGACGGTCGACCAGCGAGTCGAAGCTGAAGGTCATGTTGTGGAGCGTGTCGGGTATCACGTGCATGGCTCCGCGTTGCAGCACCCAGCCCCTCGAGGGCTTGTAGCGCGCGTTGCTGGCCGTGATGACGTACGACGGATAGGCGGGCCCGTTGCCCTTTCGCTCGATCACCATCCCCTCGATCGACGGCTCGATGAGATGCAGGGCGCCGATCTTGTAAACGCGTCCACCGTCGGCCGCGTACGCGAAGTTGTACCGGTCGTTACCGATGTTGAGGCGGTTCGGATCGAGAATGTCCGATCGCTTCTTATTGGTGACCGGAGCGAGCTCGCCGAGAATGAGACCGAGAACGGTAGCGATGAGCGCGCCAGCGAAAATGGGGGCGATGAGACGGTAGAAGCTGATGCCGGATGCCTTTGCGGCAGTGATCTCTGAATGTCGCGTCAGCGCTCCGATTGCGAATACCGTGGCGAACAGAACTGCCGCCGGTAGCACCATGAACATCGAGTCTGGAAGCCAGTACAGGTAACTGAGCGCGATGCGCCCGACCGACAGGTGCTGGCCAAGGTACTTGTCCAGGTTGTCAGTGAGGTCGATGATGATGAGCAGGATTGGAAACCCGAGCGCCGTCGCCACGAAGATGTTCCAGAACTCGATGAAGACGTAGCGGTCGAGCGCCCGCACCATTCTTTTCAAGCGGCGAGTCTCGCGCGCGCTTCCCGGCGCTTCTTCCACCCGATCTTCGACCGGATCGATCCCTTGATCGCGCCGATCATCTCCCTCATGTCGCCGCCGCGGGCGGTGGTGCCTTCCTGGCCCATCTTGGCCAGCATCCACAGCGCGGCCAAAGAGAAGATCACGTTCGCCATCCACATCGATACCACTGCCGGCATGAGTCCGCGCTTGGCGATCGACTCGCCGGCGATCAGGCACACGTAGTAGAGCGCGAACACGAACAAGCTGACACCGATCGTGAGACCCACGCCACCGCGTGGAAATCGCAGCGCGATTGGGGCGCCCAGGAGGACGAACACGAAGCAGGCGACGGCCAGCGCGAACTTCTTGTGGATCTCGACCCCATAGGAGTTCATGAGTGTCGCGCTGTCCTCAAGCCTGATCCTCGACACTTCGATCGCGGCGAGATCGGCGGAGTTGGGCGGCGGTCCTTGTGCCACTGCGTTATTGGGATTGAGAGTCGCTGGTGTTGATCCCCTGGACGCTGGCGGTGGAAGAGTCGCTGGTGCGGCGCCCTGTCTGGTTGCCGGCGGCAAAACAGCCGGAGTCGATGAAGTGCTCCGCGATGTCGACGATGCGCTTTGCTTCACATTTGCTTTTGGGGTCGTCGATACGCCCTGAGCTTTTGCTTCCTTGGGCTTCAAGAGCGCGAGAGCGTTGCAGTACAAGCGGCCAAGCCCGATGTCCCAGGGTGCACTGGTGTCCGTGTCGAGCACGTCCGTGCTCAGCTTCGCCTTCGATTTCTTGAGCGCGGCAAGCCTCGTCTCGAATTCCCTGCGTGCGTCCTCGTGGTCGCGACGAGCCCTGTCCTGTGCCGCCTGCATCTCGCACACCGTCATTTCGCGGTCGCTCTTGTACGAATCAGCGGTGGTTTTCTGAAACTGGTTGCCCACTCCGCGCACGCGAACGCGGGTCGAATCGAAAAACACGCGCCGCAGCTCGTCCGGGTTCGCCGTCGGAACGTCCTGGATGTTGCCGTGGTAGAGCGTGAGCTCGAGGTCGGTCATCCCCTTGGTCATCCCCATGTTGCCGCTGTCTGCGTAGATCGTACGATGACGCGTCGGATCGCCCATGTCGTAGATGACTACCTCTCGCATCAGATTCGATGCTTCGTCCAGATGTCCTGCGCGGAGGTAGAACTTTCCGGGGCTGACCTCGTTGATCACCTGCTCGCGCAGCCCGAACGTCGGCTTCTTCTGGGCGATGTCCCGTTGAAGGACAGCCAGCCGGTGATTCGATCTGGGAAGGATCTGATCGTTGAACCCGATCATCACAACGGTCACACCGAGCGCCGCCCACAGCACGGGCTTCAACACGCTCACGATGCTGACGCCGCTGGCCTTGAGTGCCGTGATCTCATTTTCAGCGGCCAGGCGGCTGAACGCGTACAGAGTGGCGACAAGAACAGCCATCGGTAGGGTCAGAGCCACAGTCAGCGGCACGGACAACCCGAAGAATTCAGCGATCACGAGAGTCGGCAAGCCTTTACCGACCAGCTCCCCAAAATGCTTTCCGATGTACTGCAACAGCAGGATCGAAGTGAGCGCCGTAAGGGCGAACGTCAGCGGACCGACATGTTCCTCTAGAACGTAGCGGTGCAGTATCTTCACGGAGTGAAATATACCCTCCGCCCGTGGGTAAGCGACACGCAGACAACGAGTTCCGCGCGTTCGGCGGAGCGGTGCTTGCGCTACATCGCGATCGTGTTTGCCGCGATTGCGTTGCTCGGTGCGGCTGGTCAAACGGCGCGCGGGCAGGACCCGAGCGATACGACGCGGAAGATTACTCCGGCACCCCCAGTCACTCCGCCAAGCGGCACGCCGGGAACCCCCGCGCTCCGGTTGAGGCTCGGACGCGACACGCTCCCATTGACACTTCCGTCCGTTCTCTCACAGGGTGAGCGGGAGTCGTTCCGTCGGGCTCAGGCACAGATCGAGGCGGCGCGCGCGACGGCATTTCAGCAGAACATGCGCGCGATCATGCAGGCAGTGTGGGGCCAGGTCGCGACCAGCAACTTCGCCACGTCGACGCCAGCGCCTGCGTATCCTGGTGAGCTGCCGCCGAAACCGAAGCCCACAGTCCCGCCCAAGCGCGTGCCGATCCTTGGGGAATACGCAGATCTTGGGCTCCAGATCGACGGACGACTCGAGTTTCGCGGCGAAAAAAATCAAAGCGCTCTCTGTTCATCGACGTTCTTTTTCGATCCGGTCGCTGACTGCCGTAATTTCTTCGAGCCGCAAGTCGACTTTCAGTTCGCCGCCAAGTCCGGCGGCATCGTCGCCGACAGGGTGCACGTCAATCTCGACTACGACACCCAGCGCGAGTTCGACGCATCGAACAACATCTCTATCTACTACGAGGGGAAGCCCAGCGAATTCGTGCAAAGGCTCGAGGTCGGCAACGTGACCTTCCAGCCGCCCGCTTCCCGCTACATCACCGCCGGAATCGCGAGCGGCAATTACGGAGTCCAGGCGATCACGAAGATCGGGTCGATGCGAGTGAAGGCAATTCTCGCGCAGCAGAAAGGGAATATCGTTCGCGATCGGGTGTTCACGGTCGGCGATCGAACGCTTCAGGCGATCGACCGAAAGATCGAGGACTATCAGTTCGAGTCGCGCCGATTCTTTTTCACGATCAACCCGAAGCTCTTTGGCGCTGCGTACCCGAATGTCGACATTCTCGATACGCGGAAAATGGCGACGTTGGCTGCTTCTCTCCCGGATACGCTGCGGCCGACCAAGATCTTTCTCTACCGCCTGCTGATTGGCGGGCAGCCGCCCAATCCAAACGGGCCGCAGTTCCGCCTGATCGGCAACCCTCGCTCTCGGCGCGGCCAAGTCTACGAGTATCTGCGTGAAGGCGTCGACTATTATGCTGACCCATCTCTGCTGTGGATCGCGCTGGTGCGTCCGCTCGCTCTCAACAACGAGCGCCTCGTCGTCGCATATCGTGTCCGCATCAACGGCCGGGACACTGTCTACACCGCGACGGGAGGCACGCCTGACCTAACGTATACGACTCTGCGGGAGCAGTTCGCGAATCTCATCTGGGATCCCAACGTGCAGCCCGGCGATCCGGAGTTCGATCGCGAGATCCGAAGTGTCTACCGCCTTGGCGGGGCGGATCTACGGCGTCAGAGCGTGACGCTGAAGGTTGTCACGGGAAGCGCCGACGATCAGGAGAAGCCCGCCGCCGGCAACGCCGATACGTATCTCAAGCTGTTCGGTCTCGCGCAATCGACGAACAGCTCGAGCTTCGATCTCGAGAACCGAATCTGGCCGCGACCCAGCGATCCGAACTTCGAGCTCAGTCTTGGCTCGCCCGGTGCGCACACCATCCGCGATCAGTTCCTCATCTTTCCATCGGCCAAGCCCTTCGCGTCGAATGGTCTTGCCGTCGGTGGCAATCCGACCAACGACACGATCTATACGACGCCGCCCGAGTACGTGCGGTCTTCGCAGCGGCCGCTGGCGATCTATCACATCCGGATGCAGGCGCAGGCGGAGGGAAGCGGAGAGGGCGGAGCGCTGATGCTCGGGACGGTTCAGGTGCGTCCGAATTCTGAGCGCCTGCTCGTCGACGGGATTCCGCTGACGCGAGGTACCGACTACTCCGTGGACTACGACCTCGGCCGCGTCTCGTTCAATCGACCCGATACGCTTTTTCCCCGGCTGCGCCAGGTCACGGTTCAGTACGAGGAGAACCCCGTTTTCGAGGAGACTCCCACCTCGATCCTCGGTGCCACCGCGGAGATTCCGCTGGCGAACGGGCAAATAAACTTTACCGCGATCTCCCAGAGTCAGCACACCAACTTCACACGACCGCCGCTGGGGTTCGAGCCTGCCGCCTCGCTCGTTGCTGGAGTGAGCGCGCTCTTCAACTTCGACGCAGAGCCATTGACTGAGCTCGTATCCAGGATGCCGTTCGGACAAACGACGGCTCCTTCCCACGTCGCCTTCTCCGCCGAGCTGGCCGCGAGCCGCCCGCAGACGAATGCGTCGCAGCAGGCTTATCTGGAATCATTCGAAGGCGAAGGCGGTCTGCAGATCCCGCTCACAGATCCGCAGTGGTATTTCAGCAGCCAGCCGGCGCTTGGAACAAGTATCCCGGCGCGCTTCGGCGCCACGGTGTTCGACCTCTCGCGTGCCACGACGATGGCGTGGCAGAGCAATGGGCTGGACGCGGATGGCAACCGGGTCAGCTATCGCATCGATCAGATTGACCCGGCGGTTTCTCAGAGCGGAACCGGTATCTCCGGCCCGGAGCCACTGCTCTGGCTTACGCTCTATCCACTTTCCATTGGCGGGCAGCTGAAGGCGAACACCTTTCGCTGGACGGTGCCGAACGTCCCCGCGGGACGCAGGTGGCGCTCCGTCCGCACGGTCCTCAACCCCAGCGGCGTCGACATTTCGCGCGCGGAGAATCTCGAGTTCTGGGCCCAGATCCCGATTGGCGGCACGCAGTCGAAGAATCCGACGATCGTTTTCGATTTTGGAGACATCTCAGAGAATTCCGTCTCCTTCGGTCCCGACACGCTCATCGTTCGTCAGGGTGCGCTAGCCGGCGCGCTCGACACGACGTATCACGGTAAGCGGATTGAGGGCCTCGATACTCTCAATAGCGAACGCGATCCCTTTTCTCGCGCCTTCAACGTGGCGAGCAACGACAACGGACTGCCGGGTGATGTCGTCGACTCGTTGACCGTCGAGTACGACACGATACCGGGCCAGCCGCCGACGTTCGCGACCCTGCGTTTCGCCCCCACGTGTCGGGGCGGTTACGGGCAACGCCAGATTCTCGGCGACTCGCAGACGAATTGCACGATCCACAACAATCGCCTCGACGAAGAAGACATCGACGCCGACAACGTTCTCAACCTTACCACGGCGGAGCGCGATCAGGAGCAGTGGCAGCGCTACGTCGTCAACCTCGCCGACCCTTCGAAGCGCACGCGATCCGGAGTATGCAGCCAGCCGCCACAGCTCGCCGGCCAACCGAGAGTTGCGCACGACAATGTGTGCTGGGTCTTCTTTCGCGTGCCATTCCGCACGCCGGACGACTCTCTCGGGCATCCTTTGCTGCGGCGAGCGCGGGCGCTTCGCATCACAGTGATCTCCGGTGATGGACTCGCCGATGAGGAGTTCAGTACAGTTCCGTTGGCTCGACTGCGGCTCACCGGCGCCCCCTGGCTCAAGGTGAGCGACAGAACGCTGCACGGCATCGCCGGTGCTCTGACGTCAACGGGCACGGTTCAATCCGGAGTCGTCGGCACGCAGGACAAGAAGGTGCGAAACGGCATCGACTACGAATCGCCGCCCGGTGTTAGCGACGCGCCGACGAGCAAGACCGTCGCCTTCCAGCCCGGCCGCGTCCAGATCAACGAGCGGTCGCTGCGGCTCATCGCGACGGATCTCGCCACGTTCGACCGCGCGGAGTCGTATTTCCGGTTCCCCGAAGGCGAAAAGAACTTCATGAGCTACAAGGAGCTGCGCGTCTGGGCGCGGGGCGTGAGCAGCGGCTGGGGTCCGGACGGAGAGCTTCAGTTCTACATCAAGATCGCGCGCGACGACAACAACTTTTACATGTATCGAACGCCGATCAACTCCGGAGCGTCGAAGGTCGCGTGGCTGCCCGAGATAAATGTGAGCTTCGCGAGACTGTTCGCGCTGAGGGCGCAGATTCAGAACGCGTATCTCCAGGGAAAGCAGCGCAACACGTGCACCGGCCTCGACTCCGTGTTGATTGCGAACACGCCGCTTCCACCGGGAGCAAGCGCCGGCTCGCTCTACGCCGCCTGCGACGACGGCTACATCGTATACACGCTCGATCCGGGCGTGAGTCCTCCCAATCTCGCGGCCGTTCAGGAGCTGGCCGTCGGAATGCTTCGACTTCCCGTTGCGACTGGCACGAATCCGGTTCTTCCCGGTGACTCGCTCGAAGTGTGGGTCGATGACATCAGGCTGGCGGGCGTCGTCAACCAGGCTGGTTTCGCCGGCCAGGCCGGACTGACGATCGTCGCCAGCGACTTCGCCGACATCCGCATCAACGCCAGCAGACGCGATCCGAATTTCAGGCAGCTCGCCGAACAGCCGACTTTTCTCACCGACAACAATTGGGACTTGAGCTCCGCGTTCCACCTCGAGAAGCTGCTTCCCGCGTCGCTCGGGCTGTCGATTCCTTTCACCTTCAACTACACTTCCGCGTCCATCGACCCGTTGTTCGTCTCGCAGTCCGACATCGAGGCTGACGCGATTGAAGGACTGCGCTTGCCCCGCTCGGCAGCGACATCGATCACCCTGAGCTTGCGGCGCACGAAGCAATCGACCGGCTCGATGTGGTCGCCGCTTCTCAACAACCTAACGCTCAATTCATCGTATACGACCGGCGTGTCGCGGAGCGAGTACGAGGACGGCAGGGCCAAGAATTTCGTCGTGGGACTCGACCTCAACCTGTTGCGCGCTCTGGCCCCCGACCTCGCGCGATGGTCGCCGACAGAGCTTCATCTCACCACTGCCTATACCAATGGACACGACGATCGCGTTTCCTTTCTAAAGCCCGCGTTCGCGCTCGACGACACGGCGCGCCCGGTCAAAGGCAGAAACCGAACCTGGAGCAATGGCAGCAGTCTCGTGTTCCGTCCCTTCAAGGCGGCCTCGGTTCGCTGGGACATCACGTCGGTGCGTGACCTGCGCGGGTACGGCACGGACTCTCCTCTTGGACTCATCTCCGCCAGCGATCGTGATCGAGTGCTTGGCTACGACACGGGACTGGAGCGTGAGAGAGCAATGCAGGCCGGAATAAACATCTCACCTCCCATCACCGCCTGGTTTCGGCCGAGGCTGGACTTTGGTACCTCATACAACATGTTGCGGGACCCGAACACCCTCAGCTTTGCACACGAGGGAGACAGCACGAGTGCGCTGCGCATCCCCAGACGGCTCGGCAACTCGCAGACGACGACGGCCGGCCTGACCCTGGATCTGCCCCGCGCGATCAAGCTGCACACCGACAGCGACAGTTTTCTTCGCGGGTTTCTCGGCGGTCTCCAGCCGGTGGACATCAACTTCAATCGCAGCGTCCTCTCCGTTTATGATGGGAGCGGTGTGCCAGCGCCTCTCGCATATCAGTTTGGGATTGGTGGCATCAACACTTTCCGGCAGCTCAGTGGCCAGCTGGCGACGAGCGTCGGCCTCGTGACTCAGTTCTCCGTCAACCATTCGCTGAACCTTCCGTTCGGCGCGAGCCTGGCCACCCGATACCAGCGCATCAACACCAGAAACTGGACCCAGAGACTCCAGCAGGGACAGGACATAGTTGATGGAACGCAGATCGCGTTTCCGGATGTCTCGTTGCGCTGGGCCGGACAGCCGATTGCGCTCAAGTCCGTTATATCGAGCGTGGGAGCAACAGCGCGCGTCCTCGAGACGCGACAGTTCAATGGCACTCAGCCGTTGCTCGGCGAGGTGATCGACGACAGGGGAGAGCTCCGCGTTCGAACCTTTCCCCTGAGCGGCTCGATTGTCTTCGCGGGGGCCCGGCCCCTCGCCAGCACTGTGGGGTATTCATTCTCCAAGCGGTTGGATTCGAAGCCGGGTTTGAGCAGCAACGGGGACAACGCTGACTTCAGCATCGATGTCTCGAAGCCGTGGGGGCTTCCCGCGGACTGGAATGCGCGGAGCGATTTGCGGACGCGCGTCAGCTATCAGAAGAGTCAGGGACAGAATTTCGTCGTCAATCCGCTGGCGATCACGGGGGAGAGCCGGCTGTCCGACAACGGACGGCGCGCCTTCAGCATGAGCGCCGATACGGATGTCGCTGAAAACATTTCGTCGAGCTTCGTCATCTCGCGCGTCGAGAGCTTCGACCGTAACCTTAATCGAAATTTTACGCAGACGGTGCTTAGCGCGGTGATGCACCTGCAGTTTTACGCTGGGGAATTCAAGTGAGATCAATGCTCGTAATTCTGCTGTTGTGCCTGGTCGCCGGTTGCAAGGGAGATGCGAATGGGGGAAGCGGGGCGCAAAGGAGCGCGGGCGCGACCGCGACCGGGTTCAACGGAAGCGCTGCCTACAACTACGCGAAGGCGCAAGTCGATTTCGGCCCGCGGGTGCCGGGATCCCCGGCCGCGAAGCAGGCCGGCGACTGGATCATCCGGCAGATGCGCGCGCGGGCCGATACGGTGATTGTCCAGGCCTTCACTTACACTACCGCTGACCGGAAGAAGCTGCCGCTGCGCAACATCCTGGCGCGATTCCGTCCCGAGCTTTCCGAGCGGGTTCTGTACATCACCCACTGGGACTCGCGCCCGATCTCGGAGTCGGCCGCGACCGAAGCTGAGAAGAAGATGCCTGTTCCAGGCGCCAACGACGGCGCGTCCGGCGTCGGAATGTTCGTCGCGCTCGGAGACGTCCTCAAGAAAGCCAAACCGAACGTCGGGGTCGATCTCCTCTTCACCGATGGCGAGGACTACGGGCAGTTTGGTCCGCCCGAGGTCGATGTTCTCATCGGCGCGAAGTACTTCGCCACACACCTGCCATCGCCAAACTACAAGCCGCTCTACGGCGTTCTCTGGGACATGATCGGCGACAAGGATCTTCGCATCCCTTACGAGATGTACTCCTTTCAGCAAGCACCGGAAGTCGTGTCGCGCGTGTGGCAGACCGCGGCGGATCTGGGCCATGGCGACGTGTTCGTGCAGGAAAGCGGCGGACAGATCGTCGACGACCACATCCCGCTACTGAATGCCGGGCTGCGTGTGATCGATGTCATCGATCTCACGTATCCCCCGCATCACACACCGCACGACACGATGGACAAGATTTCCGCCAAGTCACTTGCGACTGTGGGAGATGTCGCAACCGCGCTGGTGACGCGCAAATAGAGCATGAAAGGGAAGCTCACGGTCCTCATGATCACGGCGTTCGTGGACATGCTTGGGCTGGCGATGGTCATCCCGCTCCTTCCATTCTACGCAACCAAGCTCGGAGCCTCCGCGACGATCGTCGGGGTCCTGATTGCGGCCTTCTCCATCGCCCAGCTCGCGAGCGCGCCCCTCTGGGGCCGATTCTCGGATCGCTATGGACGACGGCCCGCCTTGCTCGCGGGCCTGCTGATTTCTGCGGTCGCGTACGTAATCTTTGCTTACGCGATCACGCTGTGGCTCCTTCTGCTGTGCCGAATCGTGCAGGGTCTTGGTGGCGGCACCATCGGCGTCGTCCAGGCATATGTCGCGGACGCCAGTGATCCAAAGGACCGCGCCAAGAGCCTTGGATGGCTCTCCGCTGCGACCAGCCTGGGAGCTGTCGTTGGTCCCGCCATCGGCTCCGCCCTGATACACTGGGGGCGCCACGCCCCCGGCATCGCGTCCGCGATCTTCTGCATCCTCGTCAGCATCTTCGCCGGTGTTTATCTGCGCGAATCGCGCGAGGAAATCGCGGCTACGAGCGAACACGCCGTCGTTCATCAGACGAGTGCGGACGCCGTATGGAGCGTGATCGCGCGACCCAGAGAGCCCGCGCAGCGATTGATCTGGATCTACGCCATCGCGATTGGCGCTTTCTACGGCACGGCCCCGACTCTTCCGCTGCTGCTCGCCAATCGGCTCCCCATCACCGAAGGCAATGTCGGCTACTTCGTCATGTACCTTGGCGGAATGGGGGTCTTCGTCCGCGCCGGAATCCTTGGCCGCATGATCGAATGGCTGGGGGAAGTGCGACTTACGCGGCTCGGATTGGTGCTGCTGGCGCTCGGCCTCGCGCTTATCGCAGCGGTGCACTCTTATCTCACACTTCTCATTGCCCTTACCCTCATGCCCCTTGGCACGGCGTTCGTCTTCCCGTGCGTGACCGCGATGCTATCCAGAGTCGTTCCGACCAGGCACCGGGGCTTGTATATGGGGGTCCAGCACACCTTTGGCGGCGTCTCGAGGGTCATCTTTCCGCTAGCGGCAGGTGTGGCCATGGATCACCTGGGCCTGGGCTTTCCGTTCGTGATCGCCGGAGTTCTGGTTCTCGCTACGCTGCTCCTTACGACGTCGATGGAAGAGTACGCTCCGAGTCGCGCGGCTTCGGTAACGAAGTCCGCCTGATCGTGGCTAGGGTCGGTCATGCCGACCCCTGCCGAGCGCAAGGCGCTCCTCTTTTTCTCGGTGGTTCTGGTCCTTGGGGTGTCAAATCGCGCCTACCGGACCCTCAGCAGCGGTTCTCGAACCGATTCCAAGGCCCGCTCTGCCCTCGAGGCCCAGATAAAAGCGGCGGATTCCGCCCGCCGCTCTGGCCTCAGAAAGACAAAGCGAGAACGGAAGCAAAAGGCGCCTCCAAAGCCAGCCGGCCCGGTGGACCTGGACGTTGCCAGCGAGAAGGAAATCGAGGCGCTCAGACACATCGGACCCGCCCTCGCCAGGCGTATCGTCGCTGATCGCGATTCCCTCGGCCCGTTCGGCTCTATGGAAGGATTCAGCCGGGTAAAAGGCATCGGCCCATCTATGGTAGCAAAGCTCGACTCAACGGTAACCTTCTCGTTGGTTCCGCGTCCTACAAACAGAGTCATATCCAGGCCATCCGAAGTGCCAAAAGCACGCAGGAAGCCTCACCGGAGGGACATGCGTCCTTGACAGCTCCTGCCGCTAAGACGCCGAGGATCGGCGATCTGCTTTTGAGAGAGGGGCTGGTCACCCAAGACCAGCTCAACAAAGCTCTTACAGAGCAGAGACACAACGGCACCCGCGTCGGCTACAACCTGGTCAAGCTCGGTTACGTTAAGGAAACCGATCTCACCAGGATGCTCGCGCGGCAGCACAAGATGCCCGCCGTCGACCTCACTAAGTTCACGGTCGATCCGCGCATCGCCAAGCTCATTCCCGGTGAGCTTGCGCTGAAGCACAGCGTCCTTCCCCTCAAACGGGATGGCCGAACCCTCACCGTCGCGATGTCGGACCCCGCATCCATGTCGGTGCTCGACGACATCAAGTTCATCACCCGCCTCGACATCTTCCCGGTCATCGCTGGCGAGTTCACTCTGCGCAACGCGATCGAGAAGTTCTATGCTTCGGGCGAAGCCCAGATGGAGAACCTCCTCGCGGACCTCGAAGACGACGACATCGAGATTCTCGAGAGCGAGAACGAAAACACGGCGGACAATGGCGCCTCGCTTGTCGATGAAGCGCCAGTCGTAAAGCTTATCAACGCCATCATGACCGACGCGCTAAAGAGAGGCGCTTCGGACATTCATTTCGAGTGTTTCGAGAAGGAGCTCCGTGTGCGCTACCGCATCGACGGAGCGCTGCAGGAGATCATGAAGCCGCCCATCAAGATGCGGCCCGCTCTCATCTCCCGCTTCAAGATCATGGCGAGCCTGAACATCGCCGAGCGTCGCGTGCCGCAGGACGGGCGCATCAAGCTGAAGATCGGAAGCAAGGTCATCGATTTCCGTGTCTCCACCCTCCCGACGCTGTTCGGCGAGAAGGTTGTGCTTCGTATTCTCGACAAGGGCAACCTGACGCTCGACCTCGGGACGTTCGGCATCGAGCCCCGCGCCGAGCGCGAGCTGATGGATGCGATCTCCAACCCTTACGGGATGGTGCTGGTCACCGGGCCTACAGGTTCCGGTAAAACGACGACGCTTTACTCGGCTCTCTCCAAGATCAACAACATCGACGTCAACATCATGACGGCGGAGGACCCGGTCGAGTACAACCTGTTTGGAATCAATCAGGTGCTCGTCCGCACCGATATCGGCATGACCTTCGCCGCGGCGCTCAAGGCCTTCCTTCGTCAGGATCCCAATATCATCATGTTGGGAGAAATTCGAGATCTGGAGACCGGCGGCATCGCCATCAAGGCCGCGCTAACCGGTCACCTCGTGCTCTCGACGTTGCACACGAACTCGGCCCCGGAGACCGTCACGCGTCTTATGGATATGGGTATCGAGCCCTTCAACGTGGCTTCCGCGCTGAACCTGATTCTTGCCCAGCGACTCGTCCGTCGTGTCTGCTCCAAGTGCGCCGAGGCGTACAAGATGGACAAAGCGGAGATCGCGGGTGCCAAGATCGGGGGCGGCATCACCATGCGCGATATGCACTTCACCGATATGGCGCTTCGCGACGCGAAAAGCCGCGCCACCGAGGCCGCCAAGCCGTTCATGGACCAGATCACGCTCGACACCAAGATGGAAGAACTCCCGGTTTTCCGGGGGAGGGGATGCGAGCAGTGCGACGGCACTGGTCTCAAAGGACGGCAAGGTCTTTACGAAGTGATGAACATGACGCCCCCGCTCCGAAAGCTGATCATGCAGAGTGCGGGCGCCGCAGAAATTCAGAAGGTCGCCATCGAAGAGGGAATGCTCACGCTCCGCATGGATGGCTGGCTCAAGGTGCTCAAGGGAATCGCTCCCTTGGAGCAGGTAGTACGCGAAACCTCGGCAGCGTGATCCTCAACACTCGAATCGATAACCGATGACCTTACCGTTCATTGATACTTCCACTCCATCCGGACCGCCGAAGCCGCACGCAGGCATCAATCTCCGCTCGTTGCTCGAGGAGATGGTCGCTCGCAATGCGTCCGACCTGCACATCGTAGCGGGAGAGCGGCCAAAACTTCGCGTCGATGGCGACATAACAAACTCGTCTGTTGAGCACACGCTGGCACCGAAGGACACGCTGCAACTGGCCTACTCGGTCCTGACCGAAGAGCAGAAGAAGCGGTTCGAGCTCGAGGACGAGCTCGATTTCTCGTTCGGAATCCAGAATCTCGCGCGTTTCCGTGGCAACGTCTTCAAGCAGCGCGGCTGCGTGTCGATGGTCGTGCGACAAATCCCGTTCGCGATCAAGACCTTCGATCAGCTCGGCCTGCCAGGCTCGATCGCAAAGATGGCGGAAAAGCCGCGCGGACTCGTGCTCGTGACCGGCCCGACGGGCTCAGGTAAATCGACGACACTCGCCGCCATGATCGACAAGATCAATCGCGAGCGTAAGGGACACATCATCACCGTCGAAGACCCGATCGAGTTCATCCACAAGCACCAGAGCTGTATCATCAACCAGCGCGAGATCGGCAGCGACACCAAGTCGTTCGCCAATGCGCTCAAGTACGCGCTCCGCGAAGATCCGGACATCATTCTGGTCGGCGAAATGCGCGACTTGGAGACGATCGCTGCGACTCTGACGATCGCCGAAACGGGTCACCTCGCGTTCGCGACGCTGCACACGAACTCGGCCGCCGAGGCGATCAACCGCATCATCGACGTGTTCCCTTCGCATCAGCAGTCGCAGGTAAGGGCTCAGCTCGCATTCGTGCTCGAGGGAATCGTCACCCAGACGCTGTTGCCGAAAGCACAAGGGAAGGGCCGCGTAATGGCCGCGGAAATCCTGGTCGTCACTCCGGCGATCCGCGCTCTCATTCGCGACGACAAGGTTCACCAGATCTACTCGTCGATGCAGGCTGGTAAGAAGTGGGGAATGCAGACGCTCAACGATGCGTTGTACGCCCTGTACATGAACCGCGAAGTCACGGCAGACGAGTGCCTGCGAGTGAGCGGCGACCCCGTCGAGTTCCAGCGCATGATTGGACAGCTGGATCCGGCAGATGAAGGCAGAACCGGCCAGCCGCCGGCCGGAAAGCCGGCGGCTACACGTGGGCCCGCGTCGGGCTCCCCGGCAAGACGTTAAAGAGGATTAGCATATGGCTACGTTTACCTACACGGCGAGAGCGTTCAACGGCGATCTCCGCACGGCTACAATCGATGCGGCTTCGCGCGACGACGTCATCTCGCAGCTCAGAAAGCAGCGGCTCAGCGTCGTCAAGATCGATCAGGACGCCGCGAAGAAGATCGGCCGCGGGTCGATCAAGACGCGCGACGTCGTCATCTTCACCCGCCAGTTCTCGACGATGATCAACTCTGGTCTGCCGCTGGTGCAGGCCCTCACGATTCTCGCCGAGCAGACGGACAACAAGGCGCTCGCGGAAGTCACCAGGAAAGTGGTGTTCGACGTCGAGTCCGGTAACACGGTTGCCGACGCGCTCTCCAAGCACCCGAGAGCGTTCACAAACCTTTACGTCAACATGGTGGCCGCCGGTGAAGCCGGTGGTATTCTCGACACGATTCTCCTCCGCCTCGCGACGTTCCTTGAAAAGAACGACGCACTGGTGAGAAAGGTGAAGGGCGCGATGATTTACCCGGCGGTCATCATGAGCGTCGCGGCCATCGCGGTCGTGGTCCTCCTGATTTTCGTCATCCCGGTGTTCGCCGGCATGTTCGCGTCGGCGGGCCAGGCGCTGCCGCTGCCGACCCGAATCGTGATCGGGGCCTCGGGCTTCCTCAGATCCTACTGGTGGGTGATAGGCGCCATCGTCATCGTAGGCGGATACTCATTCAATAAGTACTACGCCACGCAGCCCGGAAAGCTCGTGGTCGACCGGGCAATGCTGCACTTTCCGGTTCTCGGAGACGTGTTGCGCAAGTCCGCCGTGTCGCGCTTCACGCGTACGCTCGGCACGCTTATCAGCTCGGGCGTAAGCATTCTGGAAGGACTCGAGATTACGGCGAAGACGGCCGGCAACCGCGTCATTCAGGATGCGATCATGCAATCCCGCTCCTCGATCGCCGGCGGTGATACGATCGCGCAGCCGCTCCAGAAGTCCAAGGTCTTCCCGCCCATGGTCATCTCGATGATCGCGGTCGGTGAGCAGACCGGTGGTCTGGACGAAATGTTATCGAAGATTGCTGACTTCTACGACGAAGAAGTCGATGCTGCAGTGAGCAACCTGCTGTCGCTGCTGGAACCGATCATGATCGTGTTCCTCGGCGTCGTCGTCGGTGGCATGGTCGTGGCGATGTACCTCCCGATCTTCGACATGGTCAACGCGGTACAATAGGCTACGAATTGAGGACTAGCTGCTGAATATTTCGGACCAACTACTGAGGATTTCGGACCAACTGCTATTGCGAATCGCTGACTAATTGAGGACTGCGGACTAATTGCGGATCGAGGACTTACTACGAAGTGAGGACTAACGACAAATCCAGATTGGTCTGATTGTTGTCCGCAGTTCGCAATAGGTCCGCAGTCCTCAATTAGTCCGCAGTTCGGAGTGGCAGTTAGTTCGCAGTCCTCAGCCCTAGTTAGAAAAAAAAAATGGCCAGCCGTGAGGCTGGCCATTCTTTTTCGTCTTGCGTTGCCTAGAACATTATTCCGACGGTGATTGGAATGAAGGTCGCCGCGGTACCGCTGGTGCTAACCCTGTTGTAACGCGCCTCGACGAAAGTCTCGAAGCTCGTGCTCAACGGAATCTTGATGCCACCACCGATGTTCCACCCGAAGTCATTCTCCGCGGTGGTGCTGCTACCGCTGGTGAAGCCTGCGCTTGGACGATACAGACCGACCCCACCGATCGCGTAGGGCGTAAAGGACATGCCCAAAGGCAGATCATACTGCACGTTACCGGTGAAAGCGGGAATGTTTATGCTCCCGCCTCCATTCGTGAACCCGAACTGGTTGTACGCGGCTTCCGCGCGCAGGGATATCGGCATCGCTTGAGGCTTGTAGCCGACTGCGACCCCGATGTTGTAGCCCGTATTGGTTCCGGTGCTCAGATCACTTGTCGGGAATGCAATTCCACCGGATGCGCCGATCTGGAATGGATTGTATCCCTGTCCCTGCGCGACTGGCGCCGCCGCGGCGAGCCCCAAGACCGCAATCATGGAAAGAATAGTGTTTTTCACTGTTGCTCCAATTTTCGTCGTGAGTATTTGAACACGTCCGTTCCTACACCCGCCGGTAACCGGCGGTTCTTCTCGAAACGGAAGTTGCAATTTAGTCAGGCTGTCGCGTTTCCTGCCTCACGGCTGAGCACAGCGTCGATTTCCTCGAGCTCCGCTGTGCCAAGCGGCCACCCGGCGGCGGCAACGTTCGCCCGTACTTGTTGAGCCGAAGATGCCCCGGCAATCACCGACGCAACTACGCGATGGGCCAACAGCCACGATATCGCAAGCTCGAGAATCGTGTGACCACGTGACTCGGCGTATGCGATGAGCGCTTCCACCTTGTCGAGATTCTCGTCAGTGAGAAGTTTTCGGTAGCGCTCATACTTCGCGACGCGCGTGCCCTCAGGAATAGGGGCGCCCTTTCTGTACTTTCCCGTCAGCAACCCGCTCATGAGCGGGAAAAATGGAAGGAACGCGAGGCCCTCTCGGTCACATTCGGCCAGCACGCCTTCTTCTTCGGGGTCTCTGTGGAGAAGGCTGTACTCGTTCTGGACGCTCACGAACCTCGCTGACCCTGCGCGCTGGGCGGCAGCCACATCCGCTTCCCGTAGCTGCCGCGCCGAAAAGTTCGAGCAGCCTGTCTCCCTCACCTTGCCGGCCTTTACCAGCTCGTCGAGCGCGCCCAGGGTCTCCGCAATTGGGACATCCGGGTCGGGGAGATGCAGCTGATATAGATCGATATAGTCCGTACGGAGTCGCTTGAGACTGGCCTCGAAAGCCTTTTTCACGTACTTGGGCCGTGCACCCTGACCCTGTCCTGGCATTAAGTTGCCGAACTTGGTGGCAATGATCACGTCGGACCGGTGGCCACTGCCGACGAGAAAGCGCCCGATCAGCTCCTCGCTCCTGCCGTCAGCGTACATGTCGGCGGTATCGAAGAAGCTAACGCCCGCATCAATGGCTGCCTCAATTACCTCTCGGGTGTGCGCCTCGTCGATGCGCCCTCCGAAATTGTTGCATCCGACGCCGACGACCGAGACTTCGAGCGATCCGATCTTTCGCTTATCCACTGTCGCCCCTCTAAATCGTGGCCGCGGTTTGTCCCATCTCGACGCGCGTCGTCTCCTCGTCGGGGGAGGCAATTCGCGCACCCGCCACTTGTCTCAATCTGCGCCGAGCCGGAATGCCTCGGCAATGAGTTCGTACGAGTGTTTTCGCGCTTCGTGGCTGTGCGTGATCGTCACGATCATGAGCTCCTCGGCGCCGTATTCGCGCGCGATCGCGTCGAGCCCATTGCGCACCATCTTCTTGGTGCCGAGCGTCATCCGCCGCCGGCGCGCGATCGGGAGCGCTCCCGCTGGTTCTTTCAGAAATCGGGTTGCTGTCTCGACCGTTGGGACGGGTATCATCTTGCCGCTCGTGCGCAGCAGCGATAGCGCCATGCGGCTACTCGTGGCGAGTCGTTCCGCTTCCTCCTCTGTGTCGGCGCAGAGCGCCCACGTGGCAACCATCACTTTGGGCCGCGGCAACTGCGGAGACGGCGTGAATCGCTCCCGGTACAGCGCGGCGATGTGTGCGCCCTCGGAGTTTATGAAATCGGCAAACACGTATGGAAGACTCTGCTCTCCCGCCCAGATCGCACTTTGCGGGGACGAGCCGAGAAGCCAGATCTCCGGGGCTTCCGGTTCGCCGGGAAGTTTTGCTACGCGCGCGAATGAATGCTGATCTGGTAAGCTGCCCTCCATATATCCGCGCAGCTCGAGCAGTTGCTCTGGAAAATCATCGGGCGCGGCCTGCCTTCGATCGCGCTGCAGCGCAAATGTCGCCAGCGGATCCGTTCCTGCCGCCCGTCCAATTCCGAGATCGATTCTCCCGGGAAAGAGTCCAGCGAGCATGCTGAACGTCTCGGCCACCTTGAGCGGGCTGTAATGTGGAAGCATTACTCCGCCCGAGCCGACGCGAAGGCGCGCCGTGCGAGCGGCGATCGGACCGATCAACGCCTCGGGGCTCGGACTCGCCAACATCGGCGTCGCGTGATGTTCCGCCACCCAGTAGCGGCGATAACCAACCGATTCGGCGAGCTGCGCCAAATCGATGCTATTTCGAAGCGCATCACCGCCCGTTGACTCTTCCGAGATTGGCGACTGGTCGAGAACGCTAAGGATGCTCGTCATGACGTCGCCACTGCGCGCTACGGCCGATTCCTCACGGGCGGCGCCTGAGTAACCCCGGCGCCCTCAACACAAGCCGCAACGTCGCGTGGTGCGTCCGACTGACACGCTCGCTGTCGCGACGCCTGGTCCGAAAAGAATCCTCCGACCTGCAGCCCGACGCCGTCCCAGCAGCGCGATCGGCTTTCTCCGTCCGGAAGAGATTTGCAGAAGGCAACACCGCGCGGAAGCTCACTCGGCGCATACGCGAGGTGTCGCACCGCACCCTCGTAACAGAACGGAACGCCGGCCGGTGAAGCCTGATCGCACCTCTTCCTGATGCCGGCGTACTGAAACGCCGATGCCCCGGACGCGTTTCTGCCCAGCCCTACGTAACATGCCTGTACGAGATCGGGAGTGCCGGCGGCATCGCACACTGCGCTCGCCTTTTTGTAGTTCTGCTTGACCGCCGGGAGAATAAGATCGGCCTGCAGCTCGTAACACTCACGCCGGTAGTGAGTCGGGATTGCATCGCAGGGATAATGAAGATCGTTGGCCTTGAACAAAACCACGGTTGCTGTGGGCATCGAGTGCCGGTGCATCCCGAACATCCCGCCGCCGAAGACCTGCATGGTGGCGCCCATGTTGTGCTCCATGAACACGCCGCTATAGCAGCTCCGCTCGTCCCAGTCGCTGGCGAGCCGATCGCAATCTGTGAGCGATGCGTTGACGTCGTAGCGGTGGTACATCATGAGACCGTGGCCTGTCCCATGAAGACAATCGTACAACCTGAATTGCTCACGAGTGCCGCGCAGCCCGTCGCACGGCGCGAGCAGCACGCTCTGGGCAATCGGCATCCCCATCCGCGCGTCGAAGTATCTCTGGAGGATTCCGTGATAGCATCCCGACTGATAGCGGTCGTCGCATTGGGACAATAGGCGCGTCGCGGTCGCGGGCGTGGATCGAACCGCGTATCCCAGCGCGTGCGCGAGCGGATGCCCGAGCAGAACGAGGGACGGGTCACTGTGGATGATCCGGTCGAGCGTTCCCATCGCCAGTGCGATGTTTCCGGCGGACGAGAGCGATGCGATGCCGTCGCCGAGGCAGGTGGAGTATGCATCGATCGAATGGCTGACATGCGGCTTGCAAACCGCGAGCAGCGAGTCTGCGATCGCACCCGAGTCCGAGACCGGGCGACTCGGAGTCGTAGGGGCGGTGGCAAGCGTATCGCCCGGCATGTCCCGCATCACTGCATGGTCTTCGTGTTGCGCGCTGCCGCGTGGCGCGATGACGATGATCGCAGCGAGCGCCAGCGCGAGCGTAGCGGAGGAGTTTCTATTCAAGAAAGGAAGGATTAATCACATGCGGATAATTGCCGCTGACAGCGCGCGATTCAACTGCCACGATTGCCGCTGGCGTGAGCGTGCATCGGAATTGTTCCCGCGCGAATGTGTAACGGCCAGCGAACGAGTCGCGCGGCGGCAGGATCCCCCCAGTTCGCCGCCAGCGAGCGCTCAACCGCTATCACGGGATCGATCCCGTGCT
>WNEZ01001169.1_pt1 | contig 21874 bp, 18 predicted proteins | sample 5400521 | NCBI WGS metagenome assembly WNEZ01 (sample SAMN13153339, study PRJNA577476) | soil metagenome | isolation source: 120 cm saprolite under Douglas fir tree site 2 hole 1 replicate 1 | place: USA:California | collected 2015-04-18 | reverse complement strand
CAGCGCGGCCGGCACAACCCCAGAATGATGCGGGCAACCGGCCGGGTCGGCCGCAGAACAACGCGCGTCCGGGTCGCGAAGGGGACAATGCTCCGCAGAATGCCCCGCAGAACAATAGGCCGAATACCCCTCCGCCGAACGCAGAGCGGCCAGGAAACGTGCAGCCAAACCGTCCGGCGGTGAATAGTCAACCTGCTGCACCTGCGGCCAACAACGACCGGCCAAACAATCAGCGGAACGATCGCCCAGCTTCGGCGCGGCCCGACAACAACCGGCCGGACACGCAGCCGGCCAACGCGCAGCCTAACCGCGCACCAGCAAGCGACCGCTCCAATACACCTCCGCCCAACGCGCAGCCAAATCGCCCGCCGGCCAACGATCGGCCTGCAAATGAGCAGCAGGGGCGCCAGCAGCCGCCTGCGCGTCAACAGCCGCAGGAGGTGCAGCAACAACAGCAGCGGCCGCCTCAGGCAGAGCGCCAGCAGCCGCCTGCGCGTCAACAGCCGCAGGAGGTGCAGCAACAACAGCAGCGGCCGCCTCAGGCAGAGCGCCAGCAGCCGCCTGCGCGCCAACAGCCGCAGGAAGTGCAGCAACAGCAGCAGCGCGCGCCGCAGGCGGAGCGTCAGCAGCCGCCTGCGCGTCAGCAGCAACAGCAGCCGAAACAACAGGACAAACCCAAGGAAAAGGACAAGGAGAAGGATAAGGACAAGCCGCCAAAGGGGTAGATCTTCTTCTAACCATAGGTTCGGGCGGAGCGTTTGCCGCGGGGCGCGCTCCGCCCGTTTCATTTCTTGAGTAGCGAAACTTCCTGAGTGCCATATTCGTCGCGCCTCCCCAACCGATGCATTAATCGAGCGCTTGGCGTAATCTCTGTTCGCGTCATCATGGCGAAAAATATAAGCGGGAGGGACTCTAAACGGCGACCTAGAGTTCCTATCGAGCTAATATCGGTTGCGGGGCTGCCTGAGATCCGCGAGGGCAACGACTTGGCACGCCTAATTGTCGGGGCGGCACGCAACGCGAGCATCGCTTTCCACAACGGAGACATCGTGGTCATCGCGCAAAAAGTCATCTCCAAAGCAGAAGGGCGGCTGGTGAGGCTTTCTACAATTGAACCTTCTCCGCATGCTTCACAGCTCGCCGCGAAAGGAAGAAGAGACCCGCGTTTGGTAGAGATTATTTTGCGGGAGTCGCGCCGGATCGTGCGGGAGCATCCCGTGCTGATCGTGGAAACGCACCAGGGATTTGTCTGCGCCAACGCCGGTGTCGACCATTCCAATGTGCCCGGCGAAGACGTCGTCACCCTCCTTCCGCGCGATCCGGACGGTTCCGCTCGCAGGATTGCCAGCCAGATTCGCAAGCTCACCAAGAAGCGCGTTGCCGTCATTATCAGCGACACGTTTGGCCGTCCCTGGCGGCTCGGCCTCACCAATGTGGCCATCGGTACCGCAGGCGTACCCGTGATGCGCGATCTGCGCGGTACGCGGGACCGCCACTCGAAACCGTTGCAAGCCACGATTCTGGCGGTTGCTGATGAATTGGCCGCGGCTGCCGGCTTGGTAATGGGCAAGTCCGAAGGCATTCCCGCCGTCGTGATCCGCGGCTATCGTTACCGCCCAGCGGACGAGCGCGCGACCAGCATCATCCGCCCCGCAGCCGAGGACCTTTTTCGCTAATGGAGAGTGCTGCGGTTTACCGCCGCTTTGCAGCCGTAAACCACGAATCTGCTATCGTATCGGTGCAGGGTCATTATCCATCGCGATCCGGAAAACACTCCGGCTCTGAACGGGATCGGGTCTCGACCGAGATGTCTATCGGCTTATCATCAGGAAGAAACGCAGCGCCAATCAGCGACCTCCTCGCGGCATGGCGCGAAAGCGGCATCATTGATCGGCCGAGCGCTCTTCGCCTCGCGGAAGAAGCAACGCTCGACGAACTCCTCGTTGCTGCAAGCCAACTTCGCGCACGGGGGAAGGGAGCGATTGTTTCCTTTTCAAAAAAAGTTTTCATTCCCTTGACCACGCTTTGTCGCGATTACTGCGGCTACTGCACCTTCCGCAAAGATCCAGGGCAACCGGGCGCGCACTTCATGACGCCCGACGAAGTGCTCACGCTAGCCGAGCGTGGGCGTGACGCTGGATGCAAGGAGGCGCTGTTCAGCCTGGGCGACCAGCCCGAGCGCATTTTCCCCGAAGCGCGCGAGTTTCTGCGGCGCCAAGGTTTTGCGCGCACGCTGGACTACGCGGCTGCGATGTCCGAAATGGTGCTGGAGCGCACCGGCTTGCTGCCGCATGCGAATCCCGGAGTGATGGATCGCGCGGCATTGCAGCGCTTCAGGGAATCGAACGCCAGCGTGGGTTTGATGCTCGAAACAGCCAGCGCTCGGTTGATGCGCAACGGCTTCGCGCACTTCAAAGCTCCCGACAAAGTTCCGGCGCTGCGCATGCGCACGATCGAGGAAGCGGGAAAACTTTCGATGGCTTTTACGACCGGAATCCTGATCGGGATTGGCGAAACTTTCGAGGAGCGAGTTGATTCCCTGTTCGTGATTCGTGCGCTACACGAACAATATGGGCACGTCCAGGAAGTGATTGTGCAGAATTTCCGCGCCAAGCCGGATATTCCCATGGCCCAGCATCCGGAGCCGTCAATGGAGGATATGCTGCGAACGATAGCCATTGCCCGGCTGATTTTGGGCCCGCACATGAACCTGCAGGCGCCGCCGAATCTCAGTTACGCCGATTTTCCGCGTCTGCTCGCAGGCGGCATTAACGATTGGGGCGGCATCTCCCCGGTCACCAAGGATTTCATCAACCCCGAAGCGGCCTGGCCCCAAATCGCAAAGTTGCGCGCCGAAACAGCAGCTCGCGGATTCACGCTACGCGAGCGCCTTGCGCTATATCCGGAATTCGTGAAGAGCGGAAACTTTCTCTCGGCTCGCGTTCGTGAGCGCGCCCATCATTTGGCCGACGCCGACGGTTTTGCGGCGTAGCGGCTGCATATCCTCATGCCCTCTGCAAAGAATAAGACCATCACCGCGCTGGCCGGCGGCGTAGGGGCTTCCAAACTCCTGCTTGGTTTGCACGACGTAATTGACCCGCGCAACTTGACGGTGATTGTGAACACCGGCGATGACATCACCCTGCATGGTCTGAGAATCTCGCCGGACCTCGACATTGTCACCTACACGCTTGCGGGAATTGTGGATGAGACAAAAGGTTGGGGCTACCGTGGGGAGACGTTTCATGCGCTGAAGCGCTTGGCGGCCTTCGGCCGCGTCAATTGGTTCAATCTCGGCGACCGCGATCTCGCCACGCACATTCATCGCTCGGCAATGCTTGCGGAAGGCAAATCGCTGAGCGATGCGGCGGAAGCAATTCGCCTCGCACTGGGAGTTAAGGCGCGTATCTTGCCGATGTGCGATCAGCGGGTGCCGACAATGATTGATACAGCCGAGGGCGAGCTGCATTTTCAGGAATATTTGGTGAAGCGGCGCGCGGAGCCGGTCGTGCGCGGAATCCGCTTTGATGGCGTCGACAAATCGCGGCCGGCAAAGGGTGTACTCGAAGCGATTCGCGACGCCGATCGCATCCTGATCTGCCCTAGCAACCCGCTTATCAGCATCGGCCCTATTCTGGGGGTGCCCGGCATTCGCGAAGCCTTGCAGGCGCGCAAGGATGACGTCATTGCCGTCTGCCCGATTGTCGGCGGCAAATCGCTAAAGGGACCGTCGGACAAAATGCTCGCCGAGCTTGGCCACGAGCCTTCGGCGTTCGGTGTGGCAAAACTCTATGCCGATTTTACAGGGACGTTTGTGATCGATCCGGCCGACAAGACGCAAGCAGGGCCCATTCGCAAACTAGGAATGAAGGTCGAGGTCGTTCCGACAGTGATGAAGACGCGCAGCCAAAAGCGCAAGCTTGCCCGTTCGCTGCTTAGTCTGAAATCGTAAATCTCAAACCGCAGTCCGCGAGTTTTTGCGCTCAAACGCGAAATCGAAACTCATTTGCGCCAGGCGCAGCAGCTCGTTCTCCGTCATTCCTAGTTGGTGGGCGTGCTCATACTCGTTGAGCAGCGTGGTGTGGAACATTGCGGGATCATCGGTGGACAGCACGATCGGAATGCCATGCCGAAAAAGTGCGAGTAACGGATGATCCTCGATTCGTGCAACGACGCGACGCAACTGCAGCGCGAGCGCTCCCGTGCGGATATTGCTTTGCGGGCAAATCTCGAGCGGAATGCGGCGATCGGCGAGAAGATCCATGAGTGCCGGATCATTTATCGCAGCGATGCCGTGGCCTATCCTTTCGGCGCCGAGGAGCTCGACGGCCTCTCGAATTTTTTCTGGGCCGCCAATTTCGCCGGCGTGGATGAGCCGGTGAAGCCCCAGCGCGGCAGCTTGCTCGTATACCGGCCGCAATTCTTTGGTGGGCACGCTCAATTCATCGCCGCCAATGCCGAAGGCGACGATGGATTTCGATGCACACTGCTTTGCTGCTTCCACAACGCGGCTCGCGGCTTCGGCTCCGAATTGGCGAACCCCATCGAAAATCCAGTTCATGCGCAGCCCGCGGCGCTCGAACGGCTCGGCCGCAGCCAAGATCGCCTCGAAGTTGGTCTCCGGGCGCTGTTTGCGCAGCAGCATGACGCCAATCGAGATCGTCACTTCGGCATACATTACGCGTTGCGATAGAAGTTGCTCCGCGAGCTCGTGGGTGATCAGGGCGTAGTCCCGCGGGTCGCGCAACAAAGACGTGACCCACTTGAACGTCTCCAGAAACTCCGAAAAATTCTGGTAAGCATAGCGGCGCCGCACTTCGTCCCCTGTGACCGTGACGCCGTGCCGCGCGGTGAGCGCGCAGACGGTACCGGGCTGTATGGAGCCTTCGAGGTGAAGGTGCAACTCCGCTTTGGGAAGTGAGGCGACGCTTTCGGGAAGCATGGCGGAGGCAGACGGCTCTAGTGCGGCAGCGCCGGCTTGCCCGCATTGGTCCAGGCGGTGAGCCAGTAAGAGCCGACATCGGTGGCGGCATCAGACAGCTGGCGAATCAGCGTGCCCGCCGACAGATTGTAGAAGCGGTCGAAGTATTCATCATTGTAGGACTTGCTCTCCAAACGAGCGTTGCGATCCGCGAGTTGGATGACCTCGAGCCAACTATGCGCGTGCAGACATGCGTCAAAACCGTGCTCGGTCGGATCACTGATGAAAGCGGCATCATTCGGACGCATCGGGAAAAAGGATGAGAAGCGGTCGATAAGATTTGTTCCAAATCGGTCATTGATGCCGGTTTGGTTGGTCAAGTGACCGTCGAAATTGTCGGTGCAGTTAAACGGGTCGTGCGCTTCGGCGACGTAAAAGGCGAGCATGGCAGCATCGAGCCTGGCTTCTTCCCAATGGCCGACCTTCATGGCCTCGGTGAGCTTTTGGCTGTAGACGCCAATCTCCCAAGGAAGCAGGCCGGTGGATTGGATTCTGGACTTGCCATATTTGTTTACCGCAGCTTTGTAGCTGCGGGGCAAAGCTTCAAAAGGGAAGCGCCCGTACTTGTCCAGGCGGATGAAGTGGTTATGCCGCTCGGTGGGATTTTTCGCTTCGGCGTCCAGCGGATCAGTAACGTGCTGCACGAGGAAGGAACGATTGTTTTCAAAGTACGCGCGCAAGTCGGCAGGCAGCGTATCGATGGCTTGATTGACGACAACCCTTTGGCCGTTGCCACCCCAAGCGCAGGCGCCGGTTGGCAGCGCGAGGCTCATCGTGATTGCGAGGCTAGCGTTGAGGCACTTTCGGAATGAATTGAGGAACATGCGCCCCATTTCAAAATGCTCTAAGCCGGATTGGCGGCGCGCAGGGTACTGCGCCTCCGTCCATAGTTGTAGTAAATCACGAGTCCGATTGCCATCCATACGAAGAATCGGATCCAGTTCGTGATAGGCAGGCCCGCCATCAGAAGCAAGCAGGTAACGATCGTGACGATGGGCGCTAGCGGGCCGCCGGGGGCGCGGAAGGCGCGCGGACGGTCGGGTTCCCGATAGCGAAGGATCAGCACTCCCGCGGCAACAAGCGCGAAGGCAAAAAGCGTGCCGATATTGGAAAGATCGGCGAGGGTCCCGATGTCGAGAAGGCCGGCGGGAATACCGACCACAAAGCCGGCCATCCACGTGGAGAAATCCGGGGTGCAGAAGCGCGGGTGCACGCGGCTAAAGATGCGGGGCAGCAAGCCGTCGCGGGACATGGCGAACCATACGCGCGCTTGGCCAAGTTGGAAGACGAGCAGCGAAGAAATCATGCCCATAAGCGCGCCAATTAAGACGATGAGGCGAACGCCGGTGAAATGAAGTTTCTTCAGCGTATTGACCACCGGTGCGGCATCGTCCATCAGTGTCTGCCACGGGACGAGTCCGGTCAAAACTACGACAACGCCGACATAAAGAATCGTGCAGACAACCAAGGTGGCGATGATGCCGATAGGCACGTCGCGCTGCGGATTCTTGCATTCCTCGGCGGCGGTAGAGACCGAATCGAAGCCGATATACGTGAAAAAAACGATGGAGCCCCCGGTCAGAATTCCCGGCCACCCGTTGGGTGCGAACGGATGCCAGTTCGCGGGGTGAATGAAACGCGATGCGAAGCCAATGAACACGAGGATGGCGATGATTTTCAGCAGGACCATCACATTGTTAGTTTCGGCGGACTCGCGGATTCCCCGGACGAGGATCACCGTCAGCAACATGACGATGACGAAGGCGGGCCAATTGAAGCCCAGGTGCCAGCCTGGCGGATAAAGCATGTTTCCTTGCAAATCAGAGAGGCCGCCCGGGAGATAGGCGGGGGTAATCCAGCGCAGGCTCGGGTGGATGCCGAACCAATCCAGTAAACCAACAATGTGCGCGGAAAAGCCTACGCTGACGGCCATGTTGCTGACTGCGTATTCGAGAATGAGGTCCCAGCCTATGATCCAGGCGACGAGCTCGCCCATCGTGGCATATGTGTATGTGTACGCGCTGCCCGCGATGGGAATCATCGCGGCTAGTTCGGCGTAGCAGACCGATGCGAAACCACACACGATCGCCACTAAGACGAAGGAAAGTGCGATCGATGGTCCCGCCCCGGGACGCCCGAAGGAAGCGGAGTGGTAAATCAAATATTCCAGCAGGGGCGCGTTAAGAATGGATTTGACTTGGAGCTTTTGACCGGCGATCGCTGTGCCAACGATGGTGAAAATTCCCGAACCGATCACCGCGCCGATTCCAAGAGACGTGAGGCTCAGCCAGCCCAACGACTTCTTTAATCGAACCTCGGCGTTCTCGGAATCCGACAACAGCTGGTCGATGCCCTTGCAGCGGAAGAGGGGTGTTGCCACTCGTACTCTCCGATCGCATCCGTGCGAGCTAGAAGCCCGCCTGCCGGATACGCCGCGCTAGATAGGATTGCGCGCCTCAATGTACATTGAGAGCCGCAGCGGCGCAACACTGGTTGCCTGCCTACATCTGTTCCAGTTGGGCGTAGCGCTCGACGAATTTCTTCGTGCCGCGTCCAGGGAAACTGACGGAAAGGCGTCGGTCTTCGTCGTCACCCTCGACGCCGACGATCGTGCCGACGCCGAAATTCGGGTGGCGAACCTTCCGACCCAGAAGGGGGTTCGCGTCGGCGCCGCGTCTCGCGGCAGGCCGGGTAAACGCGCTCGATCCGGCGGACCGGCGCGGCGCGGACGGCGGAACAGACTGACCCCGCACACGGCGGAGGAATTCCTCGGGCGAATAGGAGTACTCCGGATCGGGCTCATAGCGCCGCGTTTGCCCGATCTCCGCCATGGAGCCACGTACTGTCTCCACCAACTCGCTTGGAATTTCGGCAAGGAACCGCGACGGCAGGGAAGCGCGGAGTTGATGCTCACTGCCAAAGATGCGGCGATACACGGCGCGCGTGAGGGTAAGCGATTTGCGCGCGCGCGTCATTCCGACGTAGACCAGCCGGCGTTCTTCCTCAATACCCTTTTCTTCGTTCACCGCGCGGCTGTGCGGGGAAATGCCTTCCTCCATTCCCGTCAAGAACACGTGGTCGAATTCCAGGCCTTTGGTGCTGTGCAGCGTGATCAACGTGACGCCGGGTTTGCCTTCAAAGGAATCCGCGTCGCTGACCAGGGCGGCGGCGTCTAGAAAGTCGGTAAACGATTCTCCGTTTTCCATACCTTCCGCGACGGCGCGAACAAGTTCCTCGAGATTTTCGATCCGCGCGACGTCGTCGGGCGTATTGCGGTCGCGCAACATATCCATGTACCCGGTTTCGCTGAGAACGGCGCGCAGGAAATCCGGAGCCTCGCTTGTCGCAAGCGCTTCCTGCAGCTTGGCGATGAGCTCCTGGAACGCGCGAAGAGGCGCTACCGCGCGGCCGGCCGCCGCTCCGGATACGAATTTCTCGATCGCCGACCACAAACTGGAATCGTCGCCCCGCGCTGTGGCTTGCAGCGCATCCACCGTGGTCTTGCCGATGCCACGCGGCGGGACGTTCAATACGCGCAGCAGCGAGACGTCGTCTTCCGGGTGCATGGCCAGGCGAACATAGGCCAGCGCGTCCTTCACTTCCGCTCGATTGTAAAAGCTAAAACCGCCCACGAGCTTGTAACGGAGCCCCCGGCGGCGGAATACCTCTTCAAATGCGCGCGATTGAAAGTTGGTGCGGTATTCCACCGCGCACGCCTGCGAGGAGTCTTCACTGAGAATTCGCTCGAGCTCGCCGGCCACAAATTCCGCCTCCGCGTGCGCGTCTCGCCCCTCGAAATATTTCAAGTTCGATCCGGAGCCATTGTGCGCGCTCAGCGACTTGCCCAGTCGTTCGGGATTGTTGGCCACCACTGCGCCGGCGGCGTCCAGGATTTGCTGGGTCGAGCGATAGTTGCGCTCGAGCTTGATGACGCGAGCGGAAGGGAAGTCCCGCGAAAAACTCATCAGGATGGAAACATCCGCACCACGCCAGCGGTATATGGATTGGTCTTCGTCGCCAACCACGCAAACATTTTGCTTTGGGCTGGTAAGTAAGCGCAGCAGTTCGTACTGCACGCGGTTAGTATCCTGGTACTCGTCTACGTGAATGTATTGGAAACGCGATTGCCACTTTTCGCGAACCGGCGTTGATTCGCGCAGTAATTTGACGGTGCGAATCAGGAGATCGTCGAAATCGAGAGCATTGCTTTGGCGCAGCAGCTTTTCGTAGGCGGCATAGATGTCAGCGACGCGCCGGCCGTCCTTGTCAATGGCATCGCTGCGCATCTTTTCCGCGCTCTGGCCATGATTCTTCGCGTAGCTGATGCGGCTCAAAACATTTCGCGGCGTCAGCGTGTCGTCATCGATCTCCAGGTTCATCATGGCGAGCTTCACCGCCGCGATTTGGTCATCGTCATCGTAAATGGCGAAATCGCGCGGCAGCCCGGCATTGGCAGCTTCTCGCCGAAGAAGGCGCGCGCACAACGAATGAAAGGTGGACAGCCAGGGTTGCGCCGGCGGCACCCCTGCGCGTAGCAGCAAGTCGGAAACGCGGTTGCGCATTTCCTCCGCGGCTTTATTTGTGAAGGTGACCGCCAGAATGGCCTCGGCCGGCACTCCGCTGGCGATAAGATGCGCCATCCGGAACGTGATAGCACGCGTCTTGCCCGTTCCGGCGCCGGCCAGAATCAGCACCGGTCCTTCCGTTGTTTCCGCCGCTGCGCGCTGTTCCGGATTCAGTTCGTTAAGAAGAGTTAGCATTGGTCCCGAGGTGGGAAATTTTCCTGCACAGCCATGTTAGCCGAGGGAAGCGAGGCGCGCAAACTGGCCAGTGCAAACCGCCTCAGATAAGTCCAGTCTCCAGCGGGCACAAACTTCCGCTAAGTTCCCTTTTTTGCAGGCCTCAGTGCTGCCCGAGATCGATATCGAAATATGTCAGTGCTCGGTTTCCGCGCATCAGCACCAGTTCGGGCACGTAGAGGTGAGCCGTATCCAGCAAATCAAACTGGCTTTGCAGGTCGAAGTACAGCAGACCTTGCACTGTACTGTGCGGGGCGATGACTCCTGTTGGGACACCGGCATCCTGGGCTTGCCGCTGTAGTTCACCCGCGTTCTTGTCCTTGTTACCCTTGGGAAGCGGAACCGGAACAGGCAGCTTCTTGCGAGTAGCGCTCGGGTCCTTGCCTCCCGGTTTCAGGACTGCCTGCACCAATTCTTCCGAGCTAAGGGAAGGAAGCTCCTGCGTATTCTCGGCATCCAGATGCACGGTCAGGCGAATGCGCGACAAGTTGACCTTCATGCTGTCGTCGGAATCGTTGCGAAACGAGACTTGCACGGCAAGAATTCCCGCGGCGTATGGCGACTTTTTCGGAAACTTCTCTTTGTACTTGGCGGCATCGGTCCACGGTGTGGCGGAGATAGTCAAGCCTTCGTGCGATTCCAGCGAAGCGGTTCGCAACGGGGGCTGCTGCGCGCCCCCAAATGATCCGAGCAAACCAATCGCGGCCAATGGAATTCTGAGAGCAGCCCTTGGCACGAGGTTATAATAGACTTTTCTCATCTCGACGCCTTCGATTCCTGGGGGACGTGCAGGGTTGCCCTGCGCCTCGCATGGGTTGCGCGGCGGCAGCGATAAGGGACCGGAGCCACGCTTAGTGTATTTCATTTATAGCTTTCTGACGGGGGCCGCAGCCCTGATGCTCTTGCCGTATTGGCTGGTCAGGGGCCTGCGGGAGGGAAAGTACCTCGCCAACTTGCGCGAGCGGTTAGGCTTATCCACTGCCTCGCTCGACAAGTTGCCGGCGCATCGCCCTGGCGCAATCTGGATTCATGCAGTATCCGTCGGTGAGCTTCTTTCCAGCATCGCCCTCGCGAAGCGCTTGAAGGAAGCGTATCCTGGCCGCCCGCTTGTGGTTTCTACCACAACAATCACCGGACAATCATTGGCTCGCGAACGAATGCCATTTGCCGACGCAATTTTCTACTTCCCGCTCGACTGGAGCTTTTGCGTGCGGCGCGTGCTGCGCACGGTGGGGCCGTCGCTTGTCGTTGTGTTGGAAACCGAAATCTGGCCAAACTTTCTGCGCGAGGCGCGCCGGCAGAATATTCCTGTGCTCTTTGTTGGCGGCAGAATCTCGGACCGCTCCTTTGCGCGATACCAGCGGTACCTCGCCAAATTCGGTTTTTTCCTTCGTCCGTTTCTGCGCGCCGCCCTGGGAAATGCGAGCGCGTTCCTGATGCAAAGCGAGAAGGACGCGGAGCGTATTCGCGCTCTTGGCGCACCCGCCGAGCGCGTCTCGGTAAGCGGCAATCTCAAGTACGACATGGAGCTTCCCGCCGCCACGCTTCTTTCAAGCTGGCTCGAAGCGGAAGCTCGCCGGCAAGGCCGTTCGCCGATCGTAGTGGCCGGTAGCGTGGTGGCCACGGAAGAGCCGCTCGCGTTAATTGCCTTCGGCGTCCTGCAGGGCGAGCACCCCAAGGCCCTTTTGGTTCTGGCCCCGCGCAAGCCGGAGCGCTTTGAAGCTGCCGCGGAGTTCATTTACGAATCGCGCCGCAAATTTATTCGCCGTTCCCAGCTTGCATTATCCGGCCACGCGCAAGAAACGGGAGCCGGCAACAGTGGTTCGATACCCGGCGATGTTACCGTGATTCTTCTCGATACCATCGGGGAACTCGCGTCGCTGTACCGCTTAGCTGACGGCGCCTTCGTTGGAGGCTCTCTCGTGCCCTCCGGCGGGCACAATATTCTCGAACCCGCGGCGTTCGGTAAAATCCCGGTATTCGGGCCGTCCATGGAGAATTTTGCGGAGATTGCCGCGCGCTTCGTTACCGCCGATGCGGCCATCCAGGTGGAGAGTCCCGAAGACGCGGGTGTAGCCTGGATCGAACTGCTGCGCAATCCGGAGCGCCGCCACAAAATGGGCGAGAACGCGAAACATTTAGTGGATAGCAGCCGCGGCGCCACCGAGCGCGCCCTCGCCGAAATCTCCAAATATCTAGGCAGCTCAGCCCGATGAACCTGCCGCCGCTCCTTCGCATTTTGCTCTGGCCGCTTTCTCAGGTATACGGAATCTATGTTCGCTGCCGCTATCGCCTTTACGCCCGCGGATGGCTTAAGCCTAAGCGGCTAAATGCAACGGTAATCAGCGTGGGGAATTTGACTGTCGGCGGAACCGGCAAGACTCCTATGGTCTTGTGGCTCGCCGAAAAATTCTTAACTGAGGGGAAGAGAGTCGCTATTCTCAGTCGCGGTTACCATGGCTCTCAGGGCAGGAGCGACGAAATTGAGCTGTTAAGGCACAGACTTGATGGCAAGGTCCTATTCGGTGTCGGTCCTGATCGATTTGCGTCGGGAAGTCGGCTGCTATCCGAAAACGTAGTCGATGTTTTCCTGCTGGACGACGGCTTCCAACATCTGCAACTCGCTCGGGATTTGGAGATTGTGATGCTGGACGGTTCATGCAAACTAAAGAACGAGTGGCTGCTCCCGGCTGGCTCGCTGCGCGAGCCCCTTGCTGCCTGCCGCCGGGCTGATATCTTGGTGGTGTCGCGAAAATTTGAGAGACCCGCTATTGAAGCTGGCGATGCTCACACCTTCTCCATCTTTTATGCGCAGACGAGACTGCTTGGCTTTCGACGGTTTGGATCCGACCCGGACCAGAAATACCTTAGTGAAATCGGCTCCGGGCCTTTCCTTGCCTTCTGCGGCATTGGCAACCCTGGCGCCTTCTTTGACGATCTGAGCCGCTGGCATGTGCCCATCGCGGAGAAAAAATCCTTCTCCGATCACCACAAATATTCGTCGCGGGAGTTGGAGCAGCTCCAGTTGCGTTCCGAAGCTTGCGGCGCTGTGGGCTTAGTTACCACGGAAAAGGACGCAGAGAATCTGCTCTCTACTAATCTTCGCTTACCGATCTGGATCGCAGTCATCGATTTAGTTTTTACTGCCGAGAGTGAACTGCTCGCCGCGATCGACCGTAAGCTTGCGGCTCGTCAGGGAGCGGCAGCGTGAAAATATTAATCCGTGCCACAAATTGGCTAGGCGACGCCATCATGGCGCTACCCGCGCTGCGGGCGATTCGTGGGCGCTTTCCGGACGCCAAGATTTCAATTCTTGCTCGTCCCTATGTTGCGGACACTTATCGCGGCCAGAGCATCTGCGACGAACTGATTTCTTACGATCCCAAAGGGGTACACGCAGGCATAAGCGGCCGCGAGCGCCTAGCACAAGATCTACGAGTGCAGAACTTTGAAGTCGCTTTGCTGCTTCAGAACGCCTTTGATGCCGCATGGATTGCTTGGCGAGCCGGTATTCCCGAACGCGTCGGCTACGCGCGCGATGGGCGCAGCCTGTTGCTGACTAAGAAGATTCCCGTTCCAAAGCTCGGTGAAATTCCGGCGCATGAACAGTTTTATTATCTCGAGCTTTTGCGCCGCGCCGGGTGGATCAACTCGTTGCCGGGTGAATCCTTCATAACGCTCGACGTTTCCGAAGACCGTCGCCGCCAAGCGGAAAAAACTTTGTCATCTGCGGGCGCTCGCCCTAATGCAGCGCGGATTGCCATTGGTGCCGGGGCCTCTTACGGTTCCGCGAAGTGCTGGCCGCCGGATCGCTTCGCTGATTTTGTGAACCGTTTCCGCCTCCACACGGACGCGGATGTAATTCTCTTTGGAACAGCAGCCGAGCAGAAAGTTTCCGACACGATTGCCGCCGGAATAAGAGGCCCCTCGATTAGTTTGGTTGGCAAAACAGCAATCGCCGCTCTCCCCGCGCTCCTCTCGCGCTGCCAACTGTTTGTAGGCAACGATTCCGGCGCAATGCACGTAGCCGCTGCGGTCGGCTTGCCTGTTGTCGCCATCTTTGGTCCGACGGATCCTCACGGCACCGCTCCCATAACTCCGCGCTGCACTGTGATCCAAGAAAAATCCTATTGCAGCCCGTGCTTTCTGCGGACCTGTCCGATTGACCATCGTTGCATGACAAGCGTGCGGCCAGAAGCCGTCGAAGCAGCAGCCCGTGGCTGGCTCCGCTCTGCGGAGGTGGCTTCTGGCTGAAGCCGCGTCTCTTCGTCCGGCCGTTTTCCTCGATCGCGATGGAACTATCGCCGAAGAAGTCGGCTACTTGAATCACATCAGCCGTTTTCGTATGTTTCCCTTTGCCGCGGCGGCCATCCGGCGGCTGAACGAAGCAAAATATCCGGCCATCGTGATCAGCAATCAATCCGGCGTCGGCCGCGGATATTTTCCGGAGTCACTCGTCCGCGCCGTTCACGAATTAATGACCGCGCAACTCGCCGAAGGAGGAGCGCATATCGACGCGCTGTACTATTGTCCGCACAAGGGTGACGATGCCTGCGGGTGCCGCAAGCCGAAGCCGGCAATGCTGGAGCGCGCTGCCCGCGAACACCGCCTGGATTTACGCCGCTCCTTTGTCGTCGGCGATCGTTACGGCGATATCCAGTTGGCTCATCGTGTCGGAGCCCGCGCCATCATGGTGCGTACCGGGTACGGGGAAGGCGAAATTCAGTGGCATTCCGCAACCTGGCCGGCGCCTCCGGAGTTCATCGCAGCGGATCTCGCTGACGCCGCGGATTGGATCTTGAGGCAGCAGAAATGACTCGCAAGCTAGCACAAACGCCGTCGACCTCCGTGGACCTGCTTTCCCTGGCGGAGTGCGTCGAGAAATTTCCCTCCAAGACGGTCGTTCTGCTCGGCGATTTTGTCGCCGACGAATTTCAGTTCGGCGACATTTCCCGCGTCTCGCGCGAGGCGCCGGTGTTGATTCTGCGCCACCGCGAGACCCAGGTCGTCCCTGGCGGAGGCGCCAACGCCGCGAACAACCTTGCCGACTTGGGAGCGCGCGTGCTTCCCGTCACTGCCGTTGGCCAAGACGTCCAAGGCGACTCGCTTCTTGAATATTTCCGCGGCAAACGCGTGGACATTTCCGGAATTACGCGAGTAAAAGGCTGGACCACGCCAACCAAGACGCGCTTCCTCGCCGGCTGGGCGCACACCGTGGGCCAGCAGGTTCTCCGCGTGGATCGTGAGCCGCAGTCCCCCCTCCCCGAAGCCGCGCGCAAGAAAATCCAGCAGCTTTTGTCGGCAAAAATTCGCGCCGCAGACGCGCTGGCGGTTTCCGATTACGGCTTTGGCGTTGCCAGTCCTGCCTTGGTTCGCCAAGCCGCGATGAAACGTAAACGCGGACTGTTTGTCACGCTGGACGCTCGCTACCATCTCGCCGCTTATGCGAAAGCAGGAATCCTCTCGGCCACCCCAAATGAAGCGGAACTCGAAGCTTTGCATCACACCGCCATCGGCTCGAACTTCAACGAGTTAACCCGCTGCGGCCGAGCGACCCTCGCCGCCATGAAGCTGCGCGCGCTTCTCGTGACGCGCGGCCGCGACGGTATGGCGCTGTTTGAAACGCGCGATCGCGTGACGCGCATACCGGTTCATGGCAGTGATCAGGCTGCTGACGTCACCGGCGCCGGCGACACAGTACTCGCCGCCTACACTTTGGCGCTGGCCTGCGGCGCATCGCCCCTGGAGGCCGCTCATATCGCCAGCATCGCTGGTGGCCTGGTGGTGATGAAGACCGGCACAGCGACCGTTTCGCAGGCGGAGCTTCTCGAAGCGATTCGCCGCGATGCCGGCGGCTCCGGCTCATAACCATGCGCGTCGCGGAATCCAAAATCGTCACACGCGACCGCCTCCGCGAACTACTTGCGGAGCATCGCAGGCGCGGCCAGAAAATTGTGCTGGCGAACGGCTGCTTCGACACATTGCACGTGGGCCACACCCGCTATCTCGAAGGCGCGCGCCGCGAAGGCGATATCCTTGTCGTAGCCGTGAATTCGGATTCGAGCGTGTGCGCCTTGAAAGGCCCCGGTCGACCCGTCCTGCCCGAAACTGCCCGTGCCGCGTTGGTCGGCGCGTTGCGATCTGTCGACTACGTCGTGCTCTTCAGCGAGCCTAACGTAAAATCGCTTCTGGAGGATTTACGTCCAGATGTTCATGCCAAGGGAACGGACTACACCACCGACACCGTCCCCGAGCGTGCGACATCTTCCCGGCTCGGGGTACGCGTAGCGATTGTCGGCGACCCCAAGGAACATTCGACGCGCGACTTTCTCGATTCCGTGCGCAAGGCGCCGCATGCCTGAGCCGCGCTTTGTGGTGGTTCGGCTTGGATCGCTCGGCGACATCATTCACACTTTCCCCGCCGTCGCAGCATTGCGCAAATCGTTTCCGGCGGCGCGCATCGTCTGGCTCACGCATCCTCGCTGGGCATTTCTGGTCCAGAGCAGCCGTCTGGCCTCGGAAGTCTGGACCATCGAAACGCGTGAAATGTCTTCGTTGCGAGAAACCGTCCGTCGCTTGCGGCAGAATTCCTGGAATGCCGCGATCGACTACCAAGGTTTGTGGAAGTCGGCAATGCTGCCGTTCTTCGGCGGCGTGGCGCGTCGCATTGGTTTTGCTTCGGCGACCATTCGTGAGTTTGGCGTGCCGGTGCTCTACACCGAGCGTGTAGAGACTAGCAAGGCGCACATAGCCGAGCAAAATGGCGATTTGTCGCTACGTGCCGGTGCGCAGCTTGGCACTGCCGCTGTGGGCCTGCAGATTCCGGAGGAGGACCAAGCCGCTGCGTGTTCCCGTCTGCGCGAGGAAGCTCTGGATCGCTACGTTGTCCTAAGCCCAGGGGGTGGCTGGCGCTCCAAATGCTGGCCCGCCGAGCGCTTCGGAGCGTTGTGTCGCAATTTGCGAGAATCTCTAGGGTTGCGCTGCGTCGTTAACGTCGGGCCCGGTGAAGATGATTTGGCAGCAGCACTGGTTAACGCAAGCGGGGATGCGAGCCCGTTTGTCTACCGTGGCAATCTCGGAGAGCTGATGGCTCTCTTGCGAGGCGCCGTATGCGTCGTCGGCGGCGACACAGGACCTCTGCACCTTGCGGCGGCTTTGCACACCCGCACGGTCGCGCTCTTTGGTCCCACCGATCCCGCGCGCAATGGGCCTTATCGAGGCGGCGACACCCAACCGAGCGAGCATACAGACATCGTGTTGCGCGCTTCCGGCGTACGCACAACTCACAAGCGTAGCTCACAACCACACCCGTCAATGCTCGCGATCAGCGTCGATCAGGTGTTTGACGCCGTGTCTCGTTGCATCGGTGCTGCGAGATGAGCGCCGCTGTTTTTTTCGCGCGCTGGCGCGTACGCCTCTCGTATCCCTTGGCCGTCGTTGTTTTGTGGCTGGCACGTCCTTCGCCCAAAGGCATTTTGACCGGCGCCGTTGTCGGAGCAATCGGTCTGTGGATTCGCGCGCTCGCTGCGGGTCACCTGCTCAAGCAAGAAGTTCTAACCACCACCGGCCCCTACGCGTACACGCGCAATCCTCTCTATCTCGGCAGTTTCATCCTAACCATCGGCGCGGCCATCGCCGCCCATTCCTGGCCGTCGGCGCTGATCCTTTTCTGCTATTTCGTTCTGTTCTATTCCTTCGTCATGCGGCAGGAAGAGCGCGAACTTTACCAGCATCACGGCGGCGCATTTCGTCAGTACGCGCGAGCCGTGCCTTTGTTTCTGCCACGCCCGACGGCCGCGAAGCTCTCGTCTGCGACTGCCGCTCCGTTTTCCTTCGCGCAATACAAAAGGAATCGCGAGTACCGCGCCGCGATTGGCTTCCTATTGCTGCTCCTGGTTCTTGTTGTGATCTGGCGCTTGCGCTCGCTCTAGACCTTCGCTACTTATCGGCAAGCAAGGAAGGAAGCAGGTGACTTCCAAGCCTCTGCCGTCCATCAAAACGTGCACCGCGCCATCGCGGTCGGTTCGCAGAACGCGAACGCCGGAGCTTGCCAGCCGCTCGAGCAGTTCGGCATTGGGATGGCCGTACGGATTGTCTTCCCCCACGGAAATAATTGCGAGGCGCGGTTTCACCGCCGCCAAAAATTCCGGAGTCGTCGAATTCTTGCTGCCATGATGCCCAATCTTCAGCACTTCCGACCGCAGCTCATCCCGGCCGCTCTCGGAAAGCATTTCGCGCTCGGCCTCTTTTTCCGCGTCCCCCGGCAGCAAGACGGCGCGCTCCTGATATCGCAACCGCAATACAAGCGAGTCATCGTTCTTCGCCGCAGCCGAGGGATCTGCGGGAGTGTTCTCCGGCCAGAAAAACTTACCCTCCACGTTGTCCCACGCGAAACTGTTCGCGCGCGCTTCGTGTTCGATCGGAATTTTCCGGTCTCCGGCCATCTGCTCAATCTTCGCTAACGCGGGCGAGCTCACCTCGCGGCCGATCCACAACTGGCCGACCCGAAAATTCTCCAAGATCGCGGTCAAACCACCTAAGTGATCCTGGTGCGCGTGGGTCAGCGCGACAACGTCGAGTTTCTGAAAGCCGCGCGACCACAGATACGGCGAAACAGCCTCCTCCCCTGGATCGATTCCGCGACCGCGCTGTCCTGCGAACCCGCCGAAAGCGCCGCCTCCGTCGATCAGCATCGTCTTGCCTCGCGGAGAAACCACGAAAAGAGAGTCTCCTTGTCCAACATCCAATACGCTCACCTCCAGCTTTCCTGCAGACCATGCTGGAGAAAACGGAAACAGCGCAATGAGCAGGGAGCACGCTACTAAACCGCCGCCCAGCGCTGACGCCATTCTTCGCCGCCACCGATGAGCAACTCGCAAAATTGCCGCCAACAGAAGTGCGAAGGTGAAGAAAGCAACTACAACCCAGAGATGCGGTCCGGGAATCCGGTAACTCCATTTCGGCAAGCGCGCAAACCAATGCACGACGTGCAAAAGCACGAGCGTGGTGGAAGCGAGCGGGGCCGCGAGCAACTTGGCCAGGCCCGGGAACAGCAGCGCGCTGCCCAGCGTCACGAATCCCAGTGGCACAACAACGCCCGTCAGCGGCACGGCGGCCAAATTTGCGAACGGTGCTGCCAGCGTAATGCGATGAAAATCTCTTGCCATCAGCGGCAGCATTCCAATTTGCAGCGCCAGTGTCAGCACCATCAGTTCCCAAGCCCGCAGCGTGAACCCGATCCCGCGCGCAAGCACATTTTCCATGGGTGCGGCAATCCGCAGCGGCACTCGCGCGGAGAGCCAGCCTGCCGCGCCCCGCAGATCGATGCGGAACTGCGCCCCGCGCGGTTCATGCGCCGCATCTCGCGTCACGTCGCGCCAACCACGCAGCGCCCTGGCGTATGGTTGCACATTTCTCTCCAGCCAGGGCGCCGCGAGCCCTGCGATGCAGCCGATCGCTAAGAACGTCAGTTGAAAGCTGGGGTCGCGCAGAGCCAGCGGCCGCGCCACCAACAGCGCCAGCGCCGCTATCGCCGCCGAATTCAAAACGTCGAGCCTCCGGTAGAAAAAGCTCCCGAGCACGACAATCGCAGTCATTACTGCGGCCCGCAGCACGGGCGGCCGTTGCTCAATCACGGCCACGTAAGCGAACAGCAGTGTAAGCGTGAACACCATCGTCGCTGTCCGCGAAAGCCGCAACTTTCGGCCCAGCCAATAAAGAAAGAATGCGAGAGCACCCACATGCAATCCCGCCACAACCAGCACGTGGAAGACGCCCGTCTTTTGAAAATCCACCGCCTCGTCCCGCTCGACAAAGCTGCGGTCGCCCAGCAGCATCGCGCGAAGCACCGCCGCAACCTCCGGCCGGCCGTCAAAGAGCCGATCGACCTCCTCTCGCAACTCGCGCCGAGTACGCGCCAGCACAGTGCCTGGAGTCCGCGGCGCAGGGGATAAACGATGGATCAACTCAGGCGCGCGAAGCGTCGCCACCAAGTCGATGCCTTGCGTGGCCAGGTACGCTCGGCGGTCGAAAGCGCCTTCATCTCGGAAAACTTGCGGCCGCTTTGCTTGCGTGAGGAAACTCACCTCGTCTCCTGCATGGAGAGCGGGCAGAGGCGGATCCTCTGGCCGTGGCGAGTAGCTCAGCCGCAACCCTCCCAGCGTCGTCAGTGGGGAGTTCTCATAGTCCACGCCGGCTAATTCGATTTCCAACCCGAAGCCCCAAGGCAGCTTGGCCGGTTCGTCGCGCAGCGTTCCGCGCCATCTCAGAGGTGTGCGCAAGTCAATTCGCCCATTTTCGATCAGGCTGATGACGTGCGTGCTAGGAAGCGGCCGCTCAGCGATCCACGCCCCCAAGACACCGAGGACGATCCAGCTGACGCCAGACACAACGGCGGCCACACCAAACCGCGCGCGGCTCACGAACAGAATCCCTGCGACAATAAGGAAAGCAGCGGCAAGAAAGCCGGCGGCAAGCCAGAGATATGAAGTGGCCAGCCGTACCATCGGCGGGCACAGGCCGACAACGACACCGCACGCAAAAGCTGCGGTAATCGCCACAGCCGGAAGCTTCACGGAGCACGCCTCAACCGCACCAGTGTCTCGATGTGGTAAGTCTGCGGAAAAAGATCAAACAGGTGCATGTACACGATTTCATAACGGGTTGCCGCGTTCGCAAGTGCCCCGCTCTTCTTCGATCCCGTCAGAACCGCAAGATCCCTCGCGAGTGTCGATGGATCGCAAGATAAATAAGCAATCTCGGCAGGTCCCAGCGCCGCCAGTTTGGCCGCTACTTCCGCTCCCAACCCGGCACGCGGGGGATCGAGCGAAACAAAATCGGGTTTCTCGGTCGTCTTCCGCAGAAATTCCTCCGCATGCTCGTTGTGCGAAATCACCGGCACGCCCGCGCTCTCTGCGTTGGCGTGCAGATCGCGCGTAGCCGCCAGGTTGGCGTCCACGCTAATCACTTTCTTGAAGGCCCGCGTCAGAGGCAGTGTGAAGAAGCCCACGCCCGCATAAAGATCAAGGGCCGCCTCGCCTTCAACGCCCGCAACCATCGTCTGCAGCACATCGTCGATCAAAAATCGATTCACCTGGAAAAATGATAGATGACTGACGCGATAGCGAAATCCCCCAGCTTCGTGAAACAGATATCCCGGCCCGCTCAGTTCAAATCGATTCTTGCTCTCGTCGGCCAGCAACAAACTTTCCAGTTGCGGCAGCGCCTCTCGAAACATCGCCGCCAGCTCCGCCGGCGGTTTTGGAAAACGTTCAAACGCGACGTTCAGCGCGATCTTTGCATCCGCTGAGTCAGCGAAAGCTTCAATCTCCAGGGCTTTCTCCGGCAATCGATTCGAGCGAGCAAGCTCCTGCAGTTGCCCAAAAGTTTTCGCCAGCAAGGGCGACAGCACCGGGCACTCGTCGATCGGCACAATCACCGAACTCTCCGGCAAAAAATATCCGATCGCCCGCGGATTCGCGTTGCGCACCGCCCACTGCGCGCGATTCCGGTATCCGTACGGCTCCGCCGCATGCTCCTGAATCGCCCCGCTCCATTGAATGCCGCCCAGCCGCGACAGCGTCTCCCGCAGAATTTCTTTTTTTAGCCGCAACTGCTCCGCTGCCGGAATGTGTTGATAGTGGCAGCCGCCGCACGTTTGAAAATGCGGGCAGCGCGCCCGTTCGCGTTGCGCGGAAGCGGACGTCACCTCCAACAATTGCGCCCACACCAGCTTCTTGCGTTTGGACTTGGCCGCCGCGCGCACTTCTTCCCCCGGCAGCACGTAAGGCACAAAAACCGTGTTGCCGTCGGCGTGCGCCAATCCGTCGCCTCCATACACAAGCTTCTCAATCGATATGCGTAACTCATCAGGCATCCTGTAGTCCTATTCTGCGACGATTCGCGCGGAAAGAAAAGCGCCCGCTTCAAGAGAAAGTCAAGAAAAGTAGTAGAGGCTCAGCCGCGGCAATCCAAACTCTTCCAGCAGGCGCTTCTGCGTGTATTTCTTCTCCACCAGCGCCAGTTGCTCCGCTTTCATTTTGCGCCGGTAAGCCGACAACTGTCCATCGACCTCGCGCCGGATGCGCAGCAGCAA
>WNEZ01001982.1_pt1 | contig 21892 bp, 17 predicted proteins | sample 5400521 | NCBI WGS metagenome assembly WNEZ01 (sample SAMN13153339, study PRJNA577476) | soil metagenome | isolation source: 120 cm saprolite under Douglas fir tree site 2 hole 1 replicate 1 | place: USA:California | collected 2015-04-18 | reverse complement strand
CATTTCTTCGTCGGGGAACATCACTCCGGCATCAATAATGATCATATCGTCACCATACTCTACGACCATCATGTTCTTTCCGACTTCCCCCAGGCCCCCTAGCGGGATAAGTCGAATATTTTCTGTTGTCAAGGTAAAAAGAACCTCCTCACTACACAAATATATGTAGTGTTAAAATTAGTATTTTTTGTATCTATCTTCACTTCTGCCTTCTCCTGCAGAAGTAAAAGCCAAAGATTTGAAATATGCTTACTAAAAATAAGTCCTATTAATCCATTAAGAAGTGTATCACATGGGGAGGGAAAAGGCAAGCAGATTGAAGCGACCAAGCAACTACTCGAATACAACAAATTAGGCCACGACACAGAAAAACAAGGTAACTATTCAGGTCTTCTCGCCGCCGCAGGCGGCGAGAAGACCTGAATAGTTACAAAACAAGTGCTACAAGTGCTACAACTGCTACAAACTTATATCCACCTTCTAACCGACCAACAACTCCTCTTCGCTCAAAGGGCCCAGAGCCGTGAGTACCTGCTTGTCACGCATGGGAAAGCGGCGAAGTGAACGTATGACATCATCTGTTGTCACTTTCTCGATACGTTCAACCTCCTCATCGACACTGATCAGGCGACCCTCAGTCACCCAATCACTGGCAAGAGAGCGCATCCGGGTAAAGGTTGACTCGCTGCTCAGGACGAGGCTGCTGATCCATTTGTCTTTGGCGCGGCGGAGTTCGTTCTCGTGTACGCCATCCTCCAGCAGGCTATCCAACTCAGCATGCAGCAATGTGAGGACACGGGGAGCTTCTTCCGGTGTCGAATTTGCCTCCATCAACATGATACCTGTACCCTCCATAGCCCATATGCCGGCACTTGCCGATTCCGCCAGGCCCTTTTGATGAATGTTCCAATAGAGGCGCGAGCCATCGCTATCTCCCAGAATACTGCTACCCAGGGATGCCGCGTAGTAGTCGGGGTCCTTCACGTCTACGGCTGGCATTGCGAGAATCATGATCTGCTGCTTAAGTTTCTTATCAACTATAATATCATTAATCGCTTGTGCCGGTTGATAAGGTGTGACGTCGCGCCCGGTATCTCCGGTACGCCAGTTACTACAGTACTCCTCCGCGAGATGGACAATATTGTCCCAATCGAAATTGCCGGCGACTGCAAAAATCAAATTATTCGCGGCGTAGCGGCGATACCAATAATCGCGCATCTGCTCAATACGCATATTGCGAATACTTTCACGCGAGCCAAGGACATCATGCCCCAGCGGATAAGAGCCGAAATAAATCTGCATCATGCGCCGGAAGGCAAGGTTATAGGGCTGATCTTCCGAGCGTGCAATTTCGTTGACAATTACCTCTTTTTCTGTCTCGAAATCGCTCTCGGCAAGGCGAGGATACATCATATCACTGAGCAGTTCGACAGCGCGCTCCAGGTATTCGCCCAGGACTCGTGCATAGAAAACGGTAGCCTCGTGAGAGGTAAAAGCATTGAGTTCCGCCCCTATCTTGTTAAACGCCAGGGTTATTTCCTGCCAATCCAGGGTTTTCGTGCCCTTGAAGACCATATGCTCCAGAAAGTGAGAGACACCCGCAATACTGGGATCCTGTTCATCACGCGAGCCGGTGCGCACATAGAATGACACGGCGACCGACTCAAAATCAGGCATAGGCTGAGCAACGATTTGCAAGCCATTAGATAGGCGGTGAGTATGAAACACAGTTCCATTGTTGGCTGTGGATTCAGTCATGGAGTACTCCTTCAGCATATAAAGGTATTGCTTTTTCTTTATAGCATGATAGCCCTGAGGGATATACATTGTCAAATCCCGTTCAGATCTCTCCTAAAAAATTGGGTACTTTTTGCGGGTGCCATTGCTTTACTTCCATGGATAGTTACTGTTACCAGGATTATCGCCCCCAAAATCCGCTTTTTGCACGTAATACCCGAAATTTTCTTCTATGAAGGTTGAATAGAGCAGGTGCCTATGATATGCTACTGATTATGAGATCGCTACAGATTGATTTTTTCGAATAGCAGGCCAGTAATAATCCCTGCGCATCCTAGTGCTTCCCACCAGGTACATGAGGAGTAACAAATCGGATGTCTACCGCTATATGGGGAGAGCAAGAGCCACATATTTTAGACGAGAACTATCCGTTATCGTTGCTTAAGAAGCTCTTACAGGAGATGATCAAACAGTTTGGTGCCAGTGGTGGTTGTATCGCGCTCTATGACGAGAGCATCAGCCAGATGGTCATACGCCTGCATATGCGCTTGCGTAGCGCTGCTCCTGCCCTCGCCAGTAGCAGCATAGCAGGAGAAGATGCCTCTTCTTTTCGCCGTCGTGTCACTATCGATTTAGCTGATTCGTCCTCTTCAGCGTCGGGGAGATTGAGACGCATCTCGCAGCAATTGGAAACCGATCCAATAGTATCACTGGAAAACAGCTCCTTTTTTCCGGTAGGCGCTGCGTATCCTTTTGGACAAGACTTGATTGGCTACACATGGCGCAAAAATGAGCCACTTGTCATCCGTCACGATGATTACATCTCATCCTTCCAACCAGTTGACCAGGTACCTTTTTCGCTTGATATCGTCCCTAGCTGGTACCTCGCAGCACCCATTAAGGTACCTGAACTTGCCTTTGAAGCTCGTACAAGGAAACAACATTCCAACATGCTCGGCATAGTCTTACTCTACCAGGCAGGCTCTGGGATGGGATTTCAACAAAAGCAACGCGGCGAGGCACTGCAATTTACAGAACGGATCGCCCTTTACATACAGAATGACCAATTGCGACGCTTGCACCTGCGCACAAGCGACTATATGAAACGCCTCCAGCAGATCAGTGCAGCGTTCCCTACAGCCGTCAAGTTATCAGATTTGGTCGAGGACGTCTATCAGTTCGTTACTAATGTTGTCGACGTCTCCTCAATATTGCTAACGCTATACGACCGCGATACCAAGAAGATCTATGACGTGTTTGCAGTCGATCATGGGAAGCGCTGTGATTTGTTGCTTGAACATCCTGTAGTAGATCTTCCCGAAAGCCGGCCAATCTGGTGGCAAGTCACCCAGCAGGAAAAGCACACCCTGCTGCTAACGCTTGAGAGCCAGGAGCACGGGAAATATGGGAAGTACGAGGAACTGTTGAAAGGGGCCTGGGGAGATCAAAGCACGGCAGAAACATTCTTGTTACTGCCCATGAAAATGTTTACGCGAGTTGTTGGCTCGCTTTGCCTCACCAGCACGCAACCAGACGCATACAGCCCTGAGGAGATCCTGGTTCTGGAGACAATGGTACAAATCATTACGGTCAGTATAGAGAATGCCAAGCTCTACGACCGCTCCCGCCAGGCTCTTATCAAAGCAAAGCAGCGTGAGGAATCACTGGCTGCAATGTACAGTGCCTTGCAAGCCATTAGCACCGTATTGAACGTCGCAGAACTGCTGCACAAATTTGTCGAGACCGTGGCAAATCTAGTCCAGGCTGAGATGTGTACCTTTTTCCAGCTTTCAGCCGGCGAACAAGAACTGGTTGCACAGGCCATCTACGACATGACGGGTAAATGGAATGACCCAAATAAAGGCGGGAGTAAAGATGACAAGCACAACGACCTCATAGAGATGATCCACCTACCCTTTAAAGGTTCCATCCTGGAGCGCCTGGTTGAAGCTGAGACTTTTTTTTACTTAGACTCAACAATGGTTGAAGAACTCGCTCAGGCCAGTGGTGAGGGTGGCGTGATTTTTCTGCGCGAGACGCACATTCAAAAGATGCTGATGATTCCAGTGCGCTATCAGATGGAAATCGTTGGCATACTGGCTATACATACGCCTCATTCAAACCGCATGTTCCGTCCTGAAGAGCTGGGAGCGTTACTCGCCATCTCTGGACAGGCCGCCAGCGCTATTCGTAATGCTCAGCTCTTCGAACAGATTCAGGAAGCCTATGCCGAGTTACAGCGTATGGATAAACTCAAAGACGAGTTTATCGTGACGGCCTCTCACGAGCTACGTACACCGCTCAGTGCTATTAGCGGCTACTCATCGTTGTTAAAGCGACAAAGTGGGCGCATTACTCCACAACAGATTCTGCGCTTTGCCTCAAAAATTAGCAGCGCCACGCAGCAATTGAGCGACCTTGTGACAAACATGACCGAGGCAGCGAAAATGGGAGCGCTCGACAAAAAGATGGATTTGCAGCCGGGGCCAGTACAGTTACTCGCAGCAGCGGAAATGGCATCAACAATGGTTAGCATCAATATCGAGCAGAAGATCACGCTGCAGATTGCGGACGAAATCTGGCTGTATTGCGATCCCATGCTCCTGCGACAGGTGATGACTAATCTGCTGGATAATGCAGCCAAGTATTCCCCGCTCGATGGACGCATTATCGTTACCGGGAGCGCTACCACGCTTTCACAGTTACCGGAGGACCAGGTTGATTACGCTTCATTGGCAGAGGGCGTTGATCTTCCCGTAGCGCTGGTACGCGTATGCGATGAAGGTGAAGGCATCGCGCCTGAGGATCAGCAGAAAATTTTCGAAAAGTTTGTTCGCGCACCTCGCTCTCTGATGACTCCAATACGCGGATCCGGCCTCGGTCTCTACATCTGTCGCCGATATATCGAAGCAATGGGTGGCAGACTCTGGCTTGAACAGAGCATCCCAGGTGAAGGGTCTGTCTTTAGTTTCTATCTCCCGCGCATTGACGCACCCACTGAAATGAGTAAGGACGATGAACCATAATTAAGAAAGCTCGCAAGATTTTAGTGGTCGATGACGATCCGATCATCCGCGATATGATGGCGGACATTCTAGAATTTGAGGGATATAGCATCTCGGTTGCTCGACATGGTCAAGAAGCATTGAAGATGTTGCGCAGCGAGGAAGATTTTCTCGTTTTTCTAGATATCATGATGCCTGGGATGAATGGCAAAGAGCTATGCGATGTGATCGAGGCAGATCCTCATTTACGTGAGCGTCATATCATTGTTTTGATGTCCGCGGTAGATAACCTGGAGGAAGCAGCATCGCTAAAGATTGACGCGGTCCTAAAGAAGCCATTTGTAGTGGAAGATGTGATCAACACGCTTGAGCCCTATATGTGATCCGGTGCCAAGGGACGGAATCGGTTCGGCTTGTTCGCAGGTGTTCGCAAACATTCATTTTGTGCTCAAATGGCGGCATTGTTGTCCGCCTTGGTTTGTGGTTTATTGCTGTCTATCGTCGGCTTTGCTGTCAGTTTTGCTGGCATGAATAGGCTCGTCTTCTTCTCGAAGTGCTTAGATAGTCCCTTTTCCAATTCATCTTGCGTTTTCTATTTCGCTGATATTCGTTCATGTTGCTGTACAACAGGGTATCGATTACGGGATTCGCTAGGGCTTGTTTGTCGGCGTTTGTTCGTGTCCTCCTCGTGCTTCTCTCCTCATGTTGTTGTCCGCCAGAGTGTGTGGTTGTTTGCTGTTGTCCCTCGGCTTTGCTGTCAATCTGAACCTGGTTTGTGTTCATCAGTTCCCTCTTCTCACAGCCCCGCGGCAGCTAATTCTTCCTTCAAGGCGCGCAGGTTGCGGTTCTGCTCACGCAACGCCGCAATGTAGCTCGTCCATGCCACGCCCTCGCCGAGCTTTTCGTACAAGGTGCGCACCTTTACAAGATAGGTGCAAGCTGTCTGGTAATTCTTACGTTCTCGCAGTGCAATCAGTCGTTCGGCGTACTGCTGGTACAGCTCGATAGCTTCGCGCGGTCGCGTCTCCTCGGCGACCCTGGCAACCTCCAAGGCGATATTGCTGTATCCGTAGTAGCCGTAGCTCTCAATGTAGGTATAGCCATAATGATCCTTCTTCGCAGTGCCTTTCAGCAGGTGCAATGCCTTGTCGATGTCGCCTTCATCCAAAGCAATCTGAATCAAGAGAGGGGTATTCTGTGCCTGCTCCAGGAAAGTGAGCACCTCAGGCCGATCTGTCTCCCAGCGATCAAGTCGCCTGGCGAGATCACGTAGCTCCTGGTAGCGCTTAAGAAAGGGCTGCGTGTGGAACAACGTTTCAGTTACCTCCAATTCGGCGGCATAGTTGCCCCGCGTCCGATAGTATTTTTGGAGCCATTCCAGGACGCGCCAGTCTGGTTTCTCTGCCTCCGCTCGTCCTGGCTGACTGCGCAGCACTAGATGCGTAGCGCCGTTGGCGGGACGGATAGGTGCCGAGATGCGTGCTCTCATCAGGCGCTCGGCCATGGTATCCTGCCCGTGCTGGATGAAGAGGTCTACCAGTCCCAGGAGCGCATTATCGTCAACCTGTTGCGCTTCTCTTGCAGCTTCGTCAATGCGCCCAAGCGTCAGGAGTCGATCAATCAGGTCAAAAGTGCGACCGGTCTCGCGGCAGATGCGCAGGTAGGCTTCATCGTCGAGGCTCTCTTTCTGCAGGTCCAGCCAGAACTTGCCATACGCCTGGCGCTCTGAGCCAACGATCTGTTGCTCTTCATCGGCCAGCGCTTCGCGAATACTCTCCGCGATCGTTTGTCGTTCCAGCGGCGCGGCGTATGTGACGAGCTGGTCCGCTGCACTGGTATAAAAGCCGTGGCTGTCGTCGGCATGCAGGTCGCGCTGGTAGATGGCAAAGAGCACCTCGATGCTCTTCTCGCGCGCTACCCGATCGGCCCGTTCGTCCGCCAGACAGTTGCCCAGCGCTTCAATACACTCACCAACGAGCTGCTCCAATCCCTCCTCTTCTGGAAAGTACCACTCTTCTCCGTAGGAGTCGTCGTACCCAGCCTCCTCATCAAAGTAGAGATGAGATTGCTCGAAGATCTCCGTCACCAGCGTCTCATAGATCGTGGCCGCGCCGAGAAAGTCGCCTTGCGCAGCAAGGCGATCAGCCGTCTGTTTCACTGCGAGCAGTTCCTGGGTAATGCGCGGCGTATCGCGTTCAAAAGCGTCGGTGACCTGCCGACGATAGGTAGCCGGGTTCACGGAGAGGATCTTTTGTGCGGGGCGGATGAGGTAGCCATCGGGATGGCGCACCCAGAACTGTCGCATGTGCCAGGGATAGTCCGCGATTTCGCGCACAATCTCTGCCTGGGCCTGTTGGGCCTGCCGATAGATGGCATCCACGTCGTCTACGAGGAGAGCGATCTCAACGCCACTGCCGCGCTGTCCCGATGGAAGAAGGCGGGGGCGCTGGGAGGCCCAGTACGGTGCATGGTCTGGCGCCAGTTGGATAGCGGTCTCCCCACGAGACAATTCGGCATACTCGTCTGCCTCGAGGGCGACGACACGAAAGCCCAGAACGTTCTCAAACCACGTGATAGATTGCTTGAAGTCGCTCACGCACAGCTCAACCCAGCTTGTTTTGCTCAATTCCTGAATGCCTTCCACTTTCACATGAAGGGAACAAGACGCTTGCTACTCATAAGCCTGCTAAGGAGTTTGGAGACCTGCATCGTTGAAGGCCTTCTCCAACACATCGACTACTCCCAGCATGGGTGCAGATTGACGAAGATAGGCGATATCCAACGCCGCATGCTTTTCTTTCATCATCTCCAGAATATCGTTCCACTGGCGATTGGAAATGCCTCCGCCTAGCTTCCACCAATCGAGTTTGGCGAGAATCATATCCTCAGGAGAGGCAAAGAAAAAGGGACGGCTCCCTACCTCCAGCACATCCTCTCTTGCCCGTCGCAGCTCTTGCTGGGCGAAGGGGTTGGACTTCTGGACAAACACGTCAACTTTCACCCCGGTGTCATGATGCAGCAGGTTAAACGACGACTGGTTTTGAATGGCATCGCGAATCATATCGGCGTCGATATAATATTCTTGTTGCAGCATCGCCACCAGCGTTTGGACGTGCTTGAGTTGGAGTGCAGCTACCACGTCGACATCTTGTGTGTAGCGCCTTTTCCCGTGGACTGAGCTTGCCACTGATCCGCCAATGTAGTATTTGATGCCGAAGCGATCAAGGACCTCGACGAGCGGTGTAAGCGCCTGGATAATCTCGGATGTATTCATCGGTGACATTGCCATAGATGGTTCCCTTGCGATAAGAAGCGAGAGCAGCGATTCCACAGCCTCTTAAGAGTACTCTCGATGAAATCCAGTGTTCGCCGGTAAGCTTCTCGGTTGGTGCAGACGCAGAGACGCAGGCGCTATGGTTCGCGGATGCCGGCGTCTATAAGGGCCTGTTCTAAGAGACCTGAAACGTTCAGGGTTTGCGCCACGAGGCGGAGGTACGTCAGATCCAGGGTGGGAGCTTGTACTTTCAATACTCCCAGGATGTCATTCCACTGATCGTCAGCGGTTGCCTCACCGTCGCGGTACCATTCGAGCCGCAATAGGACTACGTCTTCGGGAGATGCGATCCATATGGGCTGGTATCCCTCTATCAGTGAAAGCTGCTGCGCCCGCTGCGACACCAAAGAATCAAATGCGGTACCGCGCGGCAGCATGACATCCACTTTGACCAGGCTAGAGAGGTGGAGGAGACTGAAGACGCTCCGTTGCGCAAGGGCGTCACGCACTATCTGCTCATTGATGGTATAGGCTGCCTGGAGATGATCAATCAGAGGACAAACATGTTCGAACTGTATGTCTGCTAGAAAGTCAATATCCTGCGCTCCTCGTGGTAAACCATACACAGAGCAGGCAATGGAACCTGAAAGGTAGTACCGTATGCCCAGGCATTCAAATGCTTCAATGACCGGGATCAATGCTACCAGGAGATCGTGTTCCTGGATACTCCACTCAGGTCGCTGCTCCACCGCAGCCTGGAAATCAGTGGCCAGTGCTCTCCCATATTCTCGCGTAACAAAGCGCACTGCGATGTCACGTTCGTTGGGTTCAGGAGTAACACGACGCATCGCATGCAAATTCGCGCTGGTAAGCGTATGCGTCCAGCTACGAACCGAGGCAAACTTTCTGGCTGGGGAAAAGGAGCGTATCCTGGCAACCTGCAAGCGCTCGACTTCGGGTGTGGTATCGATTGATTGTGTTCTCATGGTGTTCTCCGGTTAGCTTCCCTGCGATGAGTGTACCGAATACCAATGCATAAGTCAAGACATTTTGCTCCACCGATGTTGCCGTTCTGTGATAATGACAGAGGGTTGAAGAATCTCGCATTGATCTTACAAAATACCATGTCGGGATCCACCAATGTTGAGTTAGTGGTGTGCTTGTTTCGAGCTGGCGGGATCAAAGCTCACTCTCTGCTCTGCAATGCCACTCCATCGCCTTTCCACCCTGCTCGAACAGAGGTCTCTATCGAACGAATAGGCCGATTGACAGTCTTTGCGACAGCATGTGGCTCCTCTTCAGGTTCAATGCTACTGGTAGACTCCTTTACCGAGCAGAGTCGAAGCAAGAATGCTTTTCTTCTGCTATCATAGGAGTATGGGTGATCCCCGTATGATGTACAATTCCCAGAATGGATTTTGAGTTGGATCTCAGGATGGGGAAGTGAAGATGACGACACTGATGAACTTCTCTGGGTGCGACCGACAAGACCAGGGAGATACGCTTGATGTCTCTGCTTGGGGAGAAAAAAGACCAATGGTCGTCGGAACACATTACAAGAGTACAGAGGCGTGAAAGGGTTGCAGTGCTATACTGAGGTAGCTGATCGTCTCTCAAGAGAAGCTGAGAAGTGGAATGTGTTGTGGGTAAACTGAATCGCATTCAGACGCTCTGTAATAGGTAAGAATGGTTATAGATTCGCCATAGAATTTTTTCCGATTTAGCACAAGAGGAAAAGAAGGGGAACAGGGGGATGTGCGATGAGAGGAACAGTCGCCTTCCCATTGCCGATGGGTGAAAGCAAGAAGAATCAACCATCAGCTACACGATGTCGGTTAATGAGTGATAAGGCATGCTATCGGAGTACAGAGAAAAAGGGGAAACAGTGCAGAAGAAAAAGAGACCGCGGCAGGGTGAAGCAAACAAAGCACAACGCCAAGAACTCGTGCGGTACCTCGTCGAGCAGGCCAAACAACAGGGCTACCTCCTGGTTACACCTGAAACACCGAAACTGGCAACCGACTATTTTCGCCATTGGTGCAAGCAAGCACTTCACCCAGCAATCACGGTAGAATTACGAGGAGCTTGTGCAACCGTCATCGCTGACACTGGACCTGTCGGTACAGGATTAGAAGCACAGGGCAAGCTCTGGAGGAGCGATCCCTGGCCTACGCTTGCTTCGACTCCTGACCTGCAGGCGCAACTGACTCAGCTGGCAGAACTTTACCTCTCCCGATCCCCATACCAGGCGATGTTCTTTCGCACAGGAAGAGATGAGACCATCCTAAAAAACATCCTGGCCGAAGACGCAGAGCAAGCCGTGCACGATCTGCTGACCCTCTGGTCACATACTTTGGCGCAGTACGAAGCGCTCCTTGAGACACGACATCGAGCCGATATTTCCGAGACCCGCTCATCCGGGCCGGCGGAACCAGCCTGGATGGTAGTACTCAAACAGGTCGAAGAACAAGCAGAGACAGCGATGGATCTTCCTGTAGGGGATACCATCAAGGTTCCCGAACACCTCTCTACCCTTCTCTCCAAGATGCAGATCTGCGCCTTTCTTGGTCTGCCAACGAAGACGAATGAGTCTAAAGCTGCCCTGGTGCAGCGGCTGTGTACGCTACTGGAAGCGGATCAACGTGCGAAAGCACGTTTCTTTGACGTGTTTGCCCAAGAGCTGGCGGTCGAGCCCTGGGAACTGGAAACGCTGCTGGGATGCTCCACAACCGAACGCAAACGGTGGCTTGCTGATGGCAAGCTGACTCCTCTGACGACCAGAAGCGTCTTCAAGTCGGGGAGGGAACTGGTTTATCCGGTCTTCGATCGGAGAAGTATCCAGCGTCTGACCCAGGAAGACATAGCAGGGTGGCGAGCCGAGCATGCTGCGTTGGTGGCCATGCGCAGAAAAACGGGAGCGCAGAAGGCGTCTTGGAGGAGAGCACAAAACGAACAGGCCCGGCAGAACGAATTTGCGATGGTGGAAGGCGTGTTCAGCCAGTGGGAACACCATGAGTTTCCAGAACTCGCTGCGGTTTGTCGTCTCGCCTATTGGACGATGTGGGCATCGAGGTGGGCGAAGGAAAATCACGTGAGGGGAATCAAAGCGGTCAAGCACCAGGCGCTCTATGAGCAGCGGCGAGAGCGTTGGTATGCAAGAAAAGACGAGGCATTGAAAGTACTGGCGAGTTCGTCTTCTGCACGTATTGCGTTTTACAGGCCAGATCAGGCTGACAAGATCACCTTGTCCCTCTGCGATGGTCATTACCAGAGAATGAGGCGAGGATTTTACGAAGGCAAGCGGGATTTCTATGACACCCATACCAAAGAGATCAAAACCTGCCCGTGGTGTCATGTTATTATTGAGCTTGATTATTACTCCCTCTACTCGCTCGAGATAGTGGCCGATGTGCGTCCAGACATGCACTTTGCGTTTCATATCCCCTACCCTTCAGGGGTAGCATTTTTGCCGCTTCCGCACTCGCTTCCTCATGTGACACAGACTGAGCAAGAAGATGGTCTGTTCCGATTTGGACGGAGGCTCGAAGAGGGGGAAAAGATCCTGTACCGGGAAAAGGATGTCGAAACTCAGTTCACTCAGGCTCTGACTGCAGCTCGACGCCTATTCTCATCAGTGGAGCTCCCGGTTACAGCGAAAAGAAACCAGGCAAGGATAGACAATGAGAAATAGACAACACAGCCACAGCCAGGAAGCCCGAAGCGAAATATGTCTGCTTTGTTGGCAATCTCATCCGGCCGAGATATGTCCACTGAAAGGGAAAGCATGCTTCGTACTTCATTTTGGAGCGCAGAAGGACGGGAAGGAACCTACCAGCCAGCGAGAAGCGCAGGCATGCTATCGTTCCGTACGAGGAAAGCTGAAAACATCTCCGCTTCAGGTATTGGTTCATCAACTGTACCAGCAGGGGCACTGGTATGTTGTCGTGATCTGGAAACAGGAGGATGCAACTGACCCGCTCATCAAAGAACTCGGGCTTGCCCTCTGGTTGTACCAAACGGAGATCCCATGTGCTGCCTTGCCTGTAGAGATCTTGCGAGAACTCGGTGCTCGTTTTGAGAGAGGCGAAAGAACTGGGGTGCTCAATGACGATAATGCTCCATCCATTGGCGAAGCAACAGAGCGAGCATTGGAGGCGTACAAAAGAGCAACACAGGATGGCACGTCAAATGCCCCGCAACCAGGAGTGCATCTCCCTCAAGGGGAGTGGGTCCTGTAATACAATGTAGGCAGGCCCAAACAATACAGAATACACATGTTCTCAAGAATATCGGTAAGCGAGGCGGAACGCACGATGATTGTTTGACCTGTCTTCAACGTGCTTGTGATGCTATGCTACTCATCGATGCTCAACTCCCCATCATGAAATGAAGCACTCTACTTCGCGTTGCAACAGACCATCCTCATCTCCAGAGGAACAGCTTCGACTCCAGTTGAGTGCTGGACTCGATACCAAATATCCCGAGCTGTCCCCAGATGCGATGACGCGCTGTACCTGGATGAATGGTGCAGGCGTGCGCAAATGCCTCTCGGGCCAGAAACGCTCAGCTAAATCCCAGACATACGCATAGGTTCCCCGCGTTCGACCGGTCACATCTACCTTACAAATCAGAAAACGGCGTTGCAATTGCAATAGGGCGCGTTCTGTTGGTACCCTCATCCCCCTTGTACTCAGGGATGCACCCCTTGTGCTGGCTACTTGGGGCATCTGTTCACAAAATCGGAGGCTTGCACCAGTACAACCTCTCTCGCAACCACATATCGCCTTGATAAAGAGATGCACCTGGCAAGATAATTGAGAACAGGCAAGCCGATGCGCAATGAACGTGCATGCAGATTCCTTAGCAACCAGGTAGATGGATGACATCTTTTCCTCGTCTGTGGAAGGAAAACAGGGCAGGAAACACACATACGCCCTCTCGCCTTGGCACGACCATGCCCTTCCACCGAATGTGTTTCATTCACCCTTGGTGAACGCGCTTTCCCAGGTTTACGCCGCTCTTTGGTAATCATGGTGTAACCCTGTAGTGGCTACTTCGTACATCCGTTCGCAAAATTGAAAACTTGGTCTTTCACGACCCTCCTATTTTTCTTTGTCATGTTGTACTCAACCATGGAAGAAGCAGTGGAATTTTTCTCTTGCACGAGAGAAAGGTCCTCCTACGAGAAAAACGCGCGCTTACTTGCAGACTACACTCAGGGAAGCCATGCAAAGGCTGCATTATAGGTTAGCCAAGAAGAGGGCCTGCTTCCATATTCGAACCATTCTTGCCAGCAGCATAAGAAGCATTCGATTTGTTCTGGTACATACGGGACGTTTCACCTGCCGACGCAGGATAATCAGTTATTGTCGCAGGAGCGCATTTTCTGCCACATGGTCACTCTTACTTCTGGCAAGGTCTGTCAGTGTTCCGAGTACCAGTGAGGTCTTGCAAGGTTTCGTCCAACCAAGAGTAGAGTGGTGTAAAATATAGAAGGACTTGCTTGCCAGTTGTTTTAATCGGTTGAGAACACGAATCACCACGCATATTTCTCCTTTGAAAAGATACGTACTATTCTGTCAAAAAGAGCGTTGGCACCTTTCAATTCTATCTTTGTCTCAAGTCGTCTACAAGAGAAATACGCGTCAAAATACACCCTCTCAAAGTCAAAGCGTCTTTTGTCACCAACAGATATTCCAAGTAACCATTATAACTGCCTTCATCCGAGGGATGACAGCATTCTCTATTCATTCTCCTTTTGAAGGCAACAGCAGAAAGATGTTGGGAACTCTGGTTGCTTCTAGCGCACGCTCGTACCTGCCTCTAGCACCGAAATCGATGATGCTCAGCTTCGTCTCAGGATGATCTCAGTGTGATCTCAGTTTTCCCTTCTACACTAGGAGATGCGACCTGCACGCGTGCATACTGGAAGACAGTGCAGTGGGTATGATCCTGCGGGAAATCTGAATCGGCTTCCATGCCTCACTGTAGATCTCCTGAGATCGGCAGAGTGAAATTGTAGAGCTTGTTGTAGAGCGTGACTGGACAGGTCAGACTGACTTCTCAGTATCTACAAGGAGGCATCCCTATGTTTGACATGGCGGGGAAGAGTGCGGCGTTACACTATTTCTTCGTGAGGATTCTTTTGTTGCTTTCGCTGGCAGGTATCCTGGTTGCCTGCGGCGGGAACAGCACCGCCAACACCTCACCTACTCCCACTACCCGATCGTCCATCCCCAAGATCACCATCACCGCCAGGGATTTCGCGTTCGCTATGCCTGACCAGCTCCAGACAGGCTTTGTGGACATCACACTCGCCAACCAGGGGGTAGAGGAACACCAGGCACAGTCGCACGTTTTCACATCAAACCAGGCATGGAAGGGCAACTCGTCGAGCGTCAGTGATACATGAAGACCTCCTGGAAAGGCAGGGGTAGAGCATCGTCATCCCATAAAATGATGGGCATAAACTCGCTCGCGCCAAATGATATTCGGCAAAGGAGGAGCAACGATGGTGATTCGCGTACTGATTGTTGACGACCACAGCGTCGTGCGTGAGGGCTTGCGCATGTTCCTCGCCCGCGATCCGGACCTGGAGGTGGTGGGGGAGGCGGCAGATGGGGCCAAGGCGATAGAGCAGGCCAGACGCCTGCGGCCGGATGTGGTGGTCATGGACTTGCTCATGCCGATCCTGGATGGGATGGCCGCAACCCGGGCGATCCGCAGCGAACTGCCCGAGACCGAGGTCCTCGCCCTCACCAGCGTCCTGGAAAGGGCTTCGGTCGTTGAGGCGATTCGGGTAGGGGCCATCGGCTACCTGCTCAAGGATACCAAGGCAGCCGAACTCCGCACTGCCATCAAAGCGGCGGCCGCCGGGCAGGTGCACCTCTCTCACCAGGCCTCTGCCTCTCTGCTGGGTGCCGTCCGTCTGCCAGAACGTCCCGAACCGCTGACCCCGCGTGAAATGGACGTGCTCCGCTTACTCGCACAGGGGCACTCCAATAAAGAGATCGCCCGCATCCTGCATCTGGTCGAGGAGACCGTCAAATTCCATGTGCGTCATATTCTGGCCAAGCTCGGTGTCCAGAGCCGGACCCAGGCCGTACTCGCGGCGATCCGGTTGGGAATGGTTTCCCCCCAGTCGTGAGCGCAGGAGGAGGCACCAGACCATGCGTGAGCCGGGTCAGGATAGCAGCGTGAATGCAGCGCCAGGATGGCGACGCTTTGCCAGTGATAGCCTGCTGGCCATAGCAGGAGTCGCTCTGGTCACCTGCGTCATCGCGACCGAGCATCTGTATCCACGCCTTCCGAGCATCGTGTTGACGTATCTGCTCGTGATCATCGCACTGGCTAGAACACGGGGAAGCTATGCTGCTATTCTGGCGGCCCTGCTGGCCAGCTTCTCCTTTGACTTCTTCTTCACTCCCCCGCTCTACCAGTTTTCCTTCACCGACCTGTCAGCCGATGACCTGCTCGATCCGTGGGTCTTCCTGACAACGGCCATCATCACTGGGCAGTTGACCGCAGCCCTGCGCCGTCATGCCGAGCAGGCGAGGCGCAGAGAGCATGAAATACGTCTCCTGGCCGAACAGGCGCAGGAACTCGCCGCCCTCCAGGAACGCCAGCGCCTCGCTCGAGAGTTGCACGACTCGGTCTCCCAGGCCCTCTACGGTATCAGTCTGGGGGCCCACACCGCCCGGGAGGCCCTGGACAGTGATCCAGAAGAGGCGATCGCCCCGCTGGAGTACGTGATTGTGCTGGCCGAGGCTGGCCTGGCCGAGATGCGGGCCCTGATCTTCGAACTACGCCCCGAATCCCTCGCCACTGAGGGGGTGATTGCTGCGCTCAACAGACAAGTGGACGTCTTACGCGCGCACTACAAACTGACGGTCGACGCCCAGTTGGGTGAGGAGCCAACGCTCTCCTTGGAGAAGAAACAGGCACTCTACCGCATTGCCCAGGAGGCGTTGCACAACATCGTCAAGCATGCTGATGCTCGCACAGTCCTTCTCCGACTGAGCAGGCAGGACGGCGCGCTGATTTTAGAAGTACGCGATGATGGGAAGGGCTTTGACCCGACCGAGCCGTTCCCCGGCCACCTCGGGCTCCACTCCATACGGGAGCGTGCGGCTCGGCTGGGTGGCGCCTGCTCCATTGAGAGCGCCCCATCACAGGGAACATGTCTTCGTGTGCGCATTCCCACCCACGACGAGCCTGGGTCTGCTATGCGAGAGGGAGAACGACACTGAGAAGAGATCCTTGCTTCCCCCTTTCGAGTAGGTCCCCTATCCCCCCAAAGGGGTAACAAGAACACGCCCAATGAGGGTAGCTTCTTCCCATCTTGATCCCTATACTAGAGAGAGTCACATCAGGTGCCACGAAGTGCCAGAGCATTTTCAATCACTCAATAGACACTGAAAGTGCATAGGAAGAAGGTAAGGCATGAAGATTATTACCCAGCCTACTCAGAAGGCTATTCTCTCCAGTTCCTTACTTAGAGCCCATCCTGAGAGGATGTGGACATTGACTGCGCCGGGAGGTGAGCCATGATACATTGGATCGTTGGATGGAGCCTGAGGTTTCGACTCTTTGTGGTTGCTCTCGCTGCGGCAATGATGTTCGTTGGCATCAGCCAACTGCGCGACATGCCGGTGGACGCCTTACCCGAGTTCGCGCCGCCGTATGTGGAGGTGCAGACCGAAGCTCCCGGACTTTCGGCATCCGAAGTAGAAGAGTTGATCAGCCTCAACCTGGAGGAGTTGCTGAATGGTACGCCGTGGCTTAAGACTATTCGCTCCACATCGGTGCCGGGGCTCTCGTCGGTCGTACTTTTCTTCCAGCCTGGGACCGACATTATACGCGCACGGCAGTTGATAAGCGAACGTCTAAGTCTGGCGTATACGTTGCCAAACGTAGCAAAACCACCTGTCATCCTGCAGCCCCTGTCAGCGACGAGCCGGGTCATGATGGTCGGACTGTCCTCAAAGCAGGTATCTCCGATCCAGATGTCGGTGCTCGCCCGTTGGGATATTCGGCCCGCCCTGTTGTCCGTCCCCGGCGTAGCGAATGTGGCCATCTGGGGCATGCGGGACCGGCAACTGCAGGTGCAAGTCGATCCGGCAAAGTTACGAGCCAATCATGTCACACTCGATCAAATCGTCGCCACCACCGGCAATGCTTTGTGGGTGTCACCACTCAGCTTCTTGAATGCATCGTCGCCCGGTAGCGGTGGGTGTGGTGGAAGATCATCAGCCGCTCATTGGGGACAACATCCTCAACATCGATCCCGGCCTTCTGATTGTTATCGAGAAGTTCCCAGGGGCCAACACACTGGATGTGACGCGGGGAGTCGAAGCAAAGCTCGCTGAGTTGCAGCCCGGTCTTTCCGGGATTCAGATCGACACGAACATCTTCCGACCGGCCAGCTTCATTGAGACAGCCATTGGCAACCTCAGCACGACGCTGCTCATCGGCTTTCTTCTCGTGGTGCTGGTCCTTTTCGCCTTTCTTTACCATTGGCGTGTCGCACTGATCAGCCTGGTGACGATCCCCTTGTCGCTGGTAGCAGCGGGGCTTGTGCTCTACTGGCGCGGGGCTACGCTCAACACGATGGTCCTGGCCGGGCTGGTGATTGCCATCGGCGTAATCGTCGATGACGCGATTCTCGGCGTGGAGAACATCGTGCAGCGTTTGCGCCAGCATCGCCAGGAGGGCAGCGACCGCTCTCCAGCCAGCATCATCCTGGAGGCATCCCTCGAGACCCGCAGTCCCATGATCTACGCGACACTGATCATCCTGCTAACTTTGTTGCCGATCTTCTTCCTTGGGGGAGTGTCCGGTGCCTTCTTCCAGCCCCTGGCCGTCTCCTATGCGCTGGCCTTGCTCACGTCCATGGTGATAGCCCTGAGTGTCACGCCTGCACTGTGCCTACTCCTGTTGCGTAATGTACCGCTCGAGCGCCGCGAGTCTCCCTTGCTGCGCTGGCTGCAGTCCGGCTACAACGCGCTCCTGGGGCGGATCATCCGCACACCACACACTGAAAGCACGGCCTCAGCACCACATGGGAACGAGCATAGCAAGAGGAAACATTCCAAATTGGCGTTCCTCGCCACCGGTGTCTTCGCCACCAGTATCATGGCGTTGGTCGGCCTCGCAGTGTTACCATTTCTCGGCGCGTCACTGCTCCCTTCGTTCAAGGAGCAGGACATCCTGATTCAGTGGGAGGGCGCACCCGGCACATCTTATCCAGAAATGAACCGGATTACGACACTGGCCAGTCGCGAGCTGCGCTCCATCCCTGGTGTCCGCAACGTTGCAGCCCATATTGGGCGTGCCGTGCTAGGAGACCAGGTGGTCGATGTCAATTCCGCCCAGCTTGCGGTCAGCATCGATCGGGCTGCCGATTATGACAAGACGGTAGCCGCCATTCGGAAGGTAGCCGCTGGCTACCCCGGACTCAGGAGCGATGTGCAGACCTACCTGAAGGAGCGGACGCGACAGGTGCTGACGGGATCGAGCGACGATATCGTCGTCCGCATCTCTGGCCCCAACCTGGGCGTCCTGCGCAGCAAGGCTGAGGAGGTAAGACAGGCCCTCGCGCAGATCGATGGGGCTACTAATGTGCATACAGAATTCCAGGTCGAGCAGCCGCAGGTGGATATCAAGGTTGACCTCGCTAAGGCCCAGCGCTATGGACTCAAACCGGGCGATGTGCGCCGGGCGGCGTCTACATTGGTGGCGGGCATCGAAGCCGGTAGCCTCTTCGAGGACCAGAAGGTGTTCGAGGTGGTAGTGTGGGGCACGCCTGAGACACGCCACAGCCTGAGCAGCATCCGCGAGCTACTCATTGATACACCAAATGGTGGTCAAGTGCGCCTGGGAGATGTGGCCGACGTGCGCATCCTGCCGACCCCAAACCTTATTCAACACGAAACCGTCTCACGTCGCATCGACGTGAGCCTCAACGCGCAGGGGCGTGATCCTGGCGCCGTGGTCAACGACGTCAAAGCCCGCCTCTCGGGGGTCAAGTTCCCATTGGAGTATCGTGCCGAGGTGCTCGGGGAATACCAGGAGCGGCAAGCCGCCCAGAGCCAACTGCTCGGCTTCGGCATCGCTGCTGCACTCGGGATCTTCCTCCTGTTGCAGGCGGCCTTCGGCAGTTGGAGGCTGGCGGCGCTGGCCTTCTTCAGCTTACCGTCGGCTTTGGTGGGCGGCGTGCTGGCTGCCTTCGCGACCGGCGGGGTTCTCTCGCTCGGTTCTCTCGCTGGATTACTCGCTGTGTTCGGGATAGCGGCACGCAACGGCATCATGCTGATCAAGCATTACCAGCATCTTGAACGGCACGAAGGTGAGCCGTTCGGCCCCAGGCTGGTGCTGCGGGGAGCATGCGAGCGGCTGGGCCCGATCCTGATGACCGGGCTGGCGGCAGGACTGGCCCTGGTGCCCTTAGTGATTGCCGGTGACATCCCCGGTCACGAGATAGTACGTCCAATGGCGATTGTCATCCTGGGTGGGCTGGTCACCTCGACGGTGCTCAACCTGTTCATCATCCCCATCCTGTACTTGCGGTTTGGTGCTAGTTCACAAGCACTCTCCTCAATGGTCATTCCGCAAGTTCAACATGAAAGCGTATTAGGTAGCTACCCTGAACCTTTTAGGAGGAAGTCAGATGCGATACAGTAATCGATGGATAGTTGCGATACTGCTGCTCATCGTCTGTCTACAACTTTCCGCGTGTGCACAGCGGTCGGCAAGCTCGGCAAGCAAAGAAGTTAAGGAGGGTACCGACGCACCCGCCAGGGTCGAGCATATGGGTGCAACGGACCTCAATCGGGTGATATTGACCGCGCAGGCTGCCAAACGGCTCGACATTCAGACAGCACCAGTTCGTGACGCGCAGGTCCGCGGAACGCAGCGTAAGGTGGTGCCTTACGCTGCGGTGATCTACGACCTGCACGGCGAAACCTGGGTGTACACGACCCCCTCATCGCTCACCTTCGTTCGTGATCGCATCAGTGTCGATTCCATCGATGGCGACCTGGCGGTGCTGTCGAAGGGTCCGGCCTCCGGTACCAGAGTGGTGACGGTCGGAGCGCCCGAGTTGTACGGCACCGAGTTAGGGATTGGGGAATGACTACGCAAGGAGGTTACTAGCCATGATGCGTTGGATCGTCGGATCAAGCCTGCGCTTTCGATTCCTGGTGCTTGCCGTTGGGGCAGCGATGATGTTCGTTGGCATCAGCCAACTGCGCGACATGCCGGTGGATGTCTTTCCCGAATTTGCACCGCCATTGGTGGAGATTCAGACCGAAACCCCAGGCATGTCCACCGAGGAGGTGGAATCCCTGGTCACCACTCAACTAGAGGATGCGCTCAGCAGCACTCCCCAGCTCGACACGATGCGTTCCAAGTCGGTTCCAGGGCTCTCGTCGATCACCCTCATCTTCAAGCCGGGGACCGATGTCCTGCAGGCACGGCAGTTGGTGCAAGAGCGCCTTGCCGTGGCGGTACGCAGTTTACCATCCTGGGCAGGGCTGCCCTGGATGCTTCAGCCCCTATCGGCGACAAGCCGGGTCATGAAGATCGGGCTGTCCTCGGACAAATACTCCCTGACGGATCTGTCGATGATCGCTTATTGGACGGTCAGGTGGCGCTTGATGGCAGTACCCGGCGTGGCAAATGTGGTCATATGGGGCGACCGATTTAAGCAATTGCAGGTGCAAACCGATCCGGCAAAGTTGCGCGCCCACCACGTCTCGCTGGATGAAGTCCAGGAGGTTACTTCGGATGCCCTGGAATATGGGTTATTGAAGTATACAAACGCAGCGAAGACGCGCGTTGGCGGGTTTATCGACACTCCCAATCAGCGACTTGGGGTCCAACACCTCTTGCCCGTCATCGAGCCTGAGGACCTGGCCAAAGTGCCGGTCCATGACAAAACCAAGAGCGATGGCTCGCCGCTGACCCTGGGCGACCTGGGCCAGGTGGTGTGGGATCATCAGCCACTCATCGGGGACGCTGTCGTTAACGACCATCCCGGTCTCCTGCTCGTCGTTGAGAAATTTCCCTGGGCCAATACGCTGGATGTGACGCGGGGGGTCGATGCAGCGCTCAATGAGATGCGGCCCGGTCTTTCCGGGATCCAGATCGATTCCAACATTTTCCGACCAGCCAGCTTCATCGAGATGGCTATCGGCAACCTCACTCATGCCCTGCTCCTTTCTTGCCTGCTCGTGGTGCTGGTTCTGGGTGCCTTTCTCTTCGAGTGGCGCAGCGCACTGATCAGCTTGATAGCGATCCCGTTATCCCTGGTGGCAGCGGAGCTTGTGCTCTACTTGCGCGGGGCCACACTCAACACAATGGTCCTGGCAGGGCTTGTAATTGCCATCGGTGGCGTTGTCGACGATGCGATCATCGACGTGGAGAACATCGTGCGGCGTCTGCGCCAGCATCGCCGGGAGGGCAGCGATCGGTCCACGGCCAGCATCATCCTGGAGGCATCCCTCGAGGTGCGTAGCGCCATTATCTACGCGGTGCTGATTGATGTGGCGGTCTTGTCGCCGGTCTTCTTCCTGGGGGGTGTGTCTGGTGCCTTCTTCCAGCCCCTGGCTATCTCCTATGCGCTGGCGTTGCTTGCCTCGATGGTGGTGGCGCTGATTGTCACGCCTGCGCTGTGCCTGCTCCTGTTGCGCAAGGCTCCGCTCGAGCGGCGTGAGCCCCCCCTGCTGCGTTGGCTGCAGGGCGGCTACGACGCGCTCCTGGGACGGATCGTCCGCACTCCCCGTCCAGCGTTCTTCGCCGTTTGTGGCCTTGTGCTGGTCGGATTCTCGGTGCTGCCATTTCTTGGGCAATCGCTGTTTCCTGCATTCAAGGAGAG
>WNEZ01001252.1_pt1 | contig 21904 bp, 26 predicted proteins | sample 5400521 | NCBI WGS metagenome assembly WNEZ01 (sample SAMN13153339, study PRJNA577476) | soil metagenome | isolation source: 120 cm saprolite under Douglas fir tree site 2 hole 1 replicate 1 | place: USA:California | collected 2015-04-18 | reverse complement strand
CGCAGGAAATGGTAGCGGCTGAGACCCGCGATGCGTGCCAGCTCGGTCAGCGTGTGCGGCTCTGCGCTGCGAGACTCCAATTGACGCAGCACCGGTACGATTCGTGCCAGGTCTCGCGTCGCCGCCGCGGGCGCCTCCCGCCGCGCATCGCCCGCCAGCCGAATGACGGCACCGGCCAACTCCAGCGCGATCTCCTCGAGCGAATCCTGTCTGCCCATCGCCATCCCGGCGCGCGCCGTCAGCGATGCGAGCGCGCGCAGCGGTGGCAGGCGATCACGATCGAACGCCACGCGTGCGACTCCCGCATCGTGCGCGAGATGCTCGAACAGCTCGGCGTCGAATTGAAAGGAAAGGCACCGATCACCCTCGCCGTGGCGGTGCGAGCACTCGAACGTATGCCCGGCGTTCCCCAGGACCAGGGCGCCGGACGACATCAACGACGATCCGCGATCACCCCGGTAGACGAAGGTTCCCGAGAGCACGAGCGAGATGGCCGCCGACAACTGCCGTTCCTCGAAGGGACGATCCTGCGGTCCGGACGTGCACACGACGTCGACGACCCGCCACCCCTCGCCCGCGGCCACGGGCGTCCCCTCGGTAGCACCCGGTGCACCCGTCTGCCTTTTGCGGGTGAGCGCGACCGCCAGCGGATCACGGTTGGATGCTTGCGAGGAGAGCAACTTTTGCCAAGTCTCCGGGAAGGGCGACGGCTACGCTAGACCCGTGCGATCTTGTCACCGGAGGATCCCATGAGCAAGAAGACGGGAGGGTTCAAGAATCTGGAGGGTGGATGCGCGTGCGGAGCCGTCCGCTACGAGCTGACCGCCAGTCCGCTGATCGTTCACGCCTGTCACTGCCGGGACTGTCAACGTCTGACCGGCAGCGCGTTCGTGATCAACATCTGGATCGAGAGGAAGTTCGTCGCGGCGGGCCCCGTCGTCCCGAAGTCATTCAGGCTGAGTGGAGGCAGCGGGAAGCACCACGACGTGTTCTTCTGCGAGACGTGCGGGACCTACCTGTGGAGCTGCTATCGCGGCGCGCCCGGCGACGACTTGTTCGTTCGCGCCGGGACGCTCGATGATCCGAAGGCGGTCACGCCCGATGTCCACATCTTCACCAGGAGCAAGCTGCCGTGGCTGGATCTTCCGCGAGACGTGCCGGCGTTCAAGTCGTTCTACAAGGTCGCGCAAGTCTGGTCGGCCGCCAGCAGGGAGCGGGTGCGCGACCGTTCCGGGCGGAGCTGATCAGTCCGACGTCGCCTCGTGCGTGACGGCCTCCACGTTGTTGCCGTCGGGATCGAGGACGAAGGCGGCGTAGTAGCTCGCGTGGTAGTCGGGGCGCAGGCCCGCCTTGCCGTTGTCCGTGCCTCCGGCCCGCAGGGCCGCCGCGTGGAACGCGGCCACGGCCTCGCGACTCGGGCTGCTGAGCGCGAGGTGCACCTTCGCCGCCGGCGTGCCCTCGGCGATCCAGAGGCGCGCGCTGCCCTCGGGGCCGAAGCCGGCGCTCTTCGCGGCCTCATCGACGTACTGCGGGACGTACCCGAGCGGCGCGAGCGCAGCGGTGTAGAACGACAGTGTCCTGGCGAAGCTCGCCACCTGCAACGAAACGTGGTCGACCATGGGGGAACCTCCTTTGGCCGGGAATCTAGCGGTGACGCCCCGGGGGCGACTTGGAGAAAGTTGCGCGCCGTGCGCGCCGGCTACTTGCGCTTGCGGCGGACCCTGGCCGGCCGGATCTTGTTGGTGGCGGCGGAGCCGGCGCGTTCGAACGCGCGCCACATGTACCAGCTGGCGACGGTGCGGTAGGGGCGCCAGCGTTCCCCGAAGGCGAGAAGCTCCCTGGGCCGGGGCATGTGCTTCTTGCCGTAGGTGACGGACCAGCCCTTCCTGACGCCGAGGTCGTGGACGGGGAGCACGTCGGGGCGGCCGAGGCGGAAGATGAGGAACATTTCGACGGACCAGACGCCGATGCCGCGGACGGATACGAGGCGCGCGACCAGCTCGTCGTCGGACATCCCGTGAGCCTGTGCCAGAGTGGGGACGACGCCCGCGAGGGTCTTGCGGGCGAGGCCCTTCATCGCGCGGATCTTGGCCGCCGAGAGACCTGCCTTGCGGAGGGCCGGTTTCCGGAGCTCGAGCATCTTCTCCGGCGTGGGTGCGCGGCCGTTGCCGCTGAGGTTCTTGACGCGGCCGAATATGGTGGCCGCGGCTTTTCCCGAGATGGACTGATAGGCGATGGCTTCGAGGAGCGCTTCGTAGGGGGATCGCGCCTTGTGCAGCTCGAGCTGGAACGCGCGCGTCTCGGCGATCAAACGCCCGAGACGTTCGTCCCGTTCGGTGAGGTACTTCATGGCTTCGGCAAGGTCGAAGCGAAGAGTCGGGGTTCGCGCGGCCATGCTCGGAGGGGACCGTACCGTGGGCGGTGGGAAAGAGGAAGGGCTTACTCGAACACGCGGTCCGCCGCCGCCTCCCCGCTGCGCACGCAGTCGGGCACGCCCACGCCGCGGTAGGCCGCCCCGGCGAGCGCGAGCGCCGGCAGCGCCGCGGCGCGCGCCTCGATGGCGTCCACACGCTCCAGGTGCCCGACCGCGTACTGCGGCATCGCCAGGCGATGGCGGTGCACCCGCGTCAGCACGGGTGCGGCGGCGAGGCCGGCGAGCTCCCGGAGCTCGCCGCGCACCACGTCCACCAGCGCGCCGTCGGCGCGCGCGAGCACGTCGGCGCGCAGCGCGCCCCCCACGAACGCCCGCATCAGCTCGTGGCCCTCGGGTGCGCGCCCGGGGAACTTACGGCTGGCGTAGGTGCAGGCGATGAGCGCGCGGCGCTCGACGGCAGGGACGACGAAGCCGAAGCCGCCGAGCGCCGGCACGTCGGCACTCCGGTAGGCGAGGGTCACGGTGGCCGAGGACGCGTACCCGATCCCCGCGAGTAGCCGCCCGAGCTCCGCGTCGAGCGGGGCGAGGAGCGGCGCCGCGGCGTGCGCCGGCGCCGCGACCACCACCGCGTCCACGGCGAGCGTCCCGCCGCCGGTATCGAGGCGCCATCCGCCGCCGTCACGCACGAGACCGGTGACCGGCGCGCGCAGGCGGACCACGCCCTCGGGGAGACGCCGGGCGAGCGCCTCGACGAGCGCGCCCATGCCGGCCGCGGGCGCGACGAAGAGCGAGTAGCGGGCGCCCGCGGCGCGGCTCGCGCCCACCCCGGCGCGGAGACCGAGGATCAGGCTCCGGTGGCTCCGCTCGAGGTCGCGGAAGCGCGGCATGGTCGCGGCCAGCGAGAGCCGCTCCGCGTCCGCCGTGTAGATGCCGCCGACCAGCGGCTCGGCGACGCGCTCGAGCGCTTCGCGCCCGAGCCGGCGGCGTACGAAGTGGGCGAGGCTCTCGTCGGGGAGGTCCGCGCCGCGTGGCAGGACCAGGTCGAGGGCCATGCGCAGCTTCCCGCGCCACGAGAAGACGGGCGAGGCGGCGAGCGCCCGGAGGTCCGTCGGTGCGAGCAGGAGGAAGCCCTCGGGCAGGGGCTCGAGGCGGCCGTCGTGGACCACGTAGGTGCGGCGCTCGCCCTCGCGCGTGCCGACCAGCGGCACGCCCAGGCGCTCGCACAGGTCCACGGCCCACGGCTTCTCCGTCAGCAGGGAGTCGGCGCCCGCCTCGATCGTGAACCCGCCGGCCCGCTCGGTCGCGATCGAGCCCCCGAGCCGGTCGCCGGCCTCGAGGAGCACGACGTCGTGCGCGCCGCGCTCGACCAGCCGGTGCGCCGCGGCGAGCCCGGCCACGCCGCCGCCCAGCACGGCGACGCGCGGGCTCATGCGGCGGTGGCCTCGGCGACCACCTCGGCCAGCATGCAGATGAAGAGCGGGTGGTCGTTCACCGTACCGGCGCGCGCGAAGCCGAGGCCGAGCGAGCTCGCCGTGGCGCGCGCTTCGACGTCGAGGTCGTAGAGGACCTCGACGTGATCGCAGACGAAGCCGACGGGCACGACCACGACGTCCCGCGTGCCCGCGGCGGCGAGCGCGCGGAGCGCGTCGTTGACGTCGGGCTCGAGCCAGGGCTCGCGCGGGCCGCCGCTCCGGCTCTGGTAGGCCACCTGCCAGCGCGTGCGGCCGAGCCGGCCCGCGACGGCCTCCGCGGAGGCGGCGATCTCGGCCACATAGGGCGAGCGCCCGGCCATCGCGACCGGCACGCTGTGAGCGGTGAAGACGAGCGCCGCCCCGGCGCGCCGCGCGGCGGGCAGCGTCACCAGCGCGGCGGTCGTCGCGTCGGCGACCGCGGTGACGAACAGCGGGTGCGTATGCCACGAGCCCACGTAGCGCACCGCGGGCGCGCGCGCGCCGAGCGCCGCGCGGGCGGCGTCCACCTGCTCGGTGTAGCGCTCGCGGCTCGCCTCGCACGCATGCGGGGCGAGGATGACCGCGACCGCCCGCCGCGCACCGTGGGCGGCCATGCGCGCGAGCGTGTCGGCCAGGTAGGGCTCCCAGCTCCGCATGCCGACGTACACGGGCAGGGCGGGCCCGGTCGCGGCGAGCGCGGCCTCGAGCTTCCGCGCCTGGCGCAGCGTCAGGTCGTTCAGCGGTGAGCGGCCGCCGATCGCCGCGTAGTGGCGGACCACTTCCTCGACGCGCTCCGGCGGCACCGCTCGCCCGCGCACGACGTTGGCGAGGAAGGGGCGCACCTCCTCCGCGCGCGTGGGACCGCCGAAGGCGATCAGCAGCACGGCGTCGGCGGGCACGGCCGCTACCGCCGCGCCGACAGCTCGTGCACGGCGTCGACCAGCGCCCGCACGTGGTCGACCGGGGTCTCGGGCAGGATGCCGTGGCCCAGGTTGAAGATGTGGCCGGGGCGGTTCGCCGCCTGCTCGAGGATGGCGGCGGCTCGCGCGCGGATCTCCGGGATGGGCGCCAGCAGTGCCGTCGGGTCCAGGTTTCCCTGCACCGCGACGTCGTGGCCGAGGCGCGCCCAGGCGGCGTCCAGGTCGACGCGCCAGTCGAGCCCGATCACGTCGCCCCCGGCGGCGCGCATGGCTTCCAGCAGCCCGGCGGTGCCGGTGCCGAAGTGAATGACCGGCGTGCCGGGCGTGAGGGCGGCGATCAGCGCGCGCACGTGCGGCAGGACGTGAGCACGGTAGTCCGCGGGCGCCAGGCAGCCGACCCAGCTGTCGAAGAGCTGCACCGCGTCCGCGCCGGCGGCGATCTGCGCATCGAGATACGCGGCGACCACGCGCACCAGGCGCTCCATGAGCGCGCGCCAGGCGCCCGGGTCCGCCATGAGCGCCTTGGTGCGCGCGTAGGTGCGCGAGCCGCCACCCTCGATCAGGTACGAGGCGAGCGTGAACGGCGCGCCCGCGAAGCCGATCAGCGGCACCCGCGCGGGAAGTGCTGCACGCGCGCGCCGCACCGCCTGGGCGACGTAGCCGAGCGCCGCGGGGTCGACCTCGGCCAGGCGGTCCACGTCCGCGCCGGAGCGCACCGGACGGCGGATCACCGGCCCGTCGCCGCGCGTGAACTCGAGCCCCACGCCCATGGGCTCGAGCACGAGGAGGATGTCGGCGAAGATGATCGCCGCGTCGACGCCGAGCCGTTCCGCCGCGGTGACCGTCACCTCGGCGGCGGTGTCGGGCGACCTGCAGAGGGCCAGGAAGCCCAGCCGCTCGCGGACGGCGCGGTACTCGGGCATGTAGCGGCCCGCCTGCCGCATGAGCCAGATGGGCGTGTAGGGGACCGGCGCGCGGCGGCACGCCGCCAGGAAGGGAGGCGCTTCCACCCCCGGGAGAGCTACGCGAAGGGCGGGCGCGAATCAATCGAACCTGGCAGGCGGGCCCGCGAGCCGCTAGACTCGGCGTCGTGCGTTCCGTGCGCTGCCCGACGTGCCGGCGCGAGACGCCGTGGGAGGGGAACCCGCACCGGCCCTTCTGCTCCGACCGCTGCCGGGTACTCGACCTGGCCGCCTGGGCCGACGAGCGCTTCCGCATCCCGGGCGAGCCGGTCCCCAGCGAGCCCGACACGCCGGACGTGCCGCCCCGCGAGCGCCAGTGAGCATCCACCCGACGGCCATCGTCGACCCGCGCGCGGCGCTCGACCCGAGCGCGGAGATCGGCCCCTACGTCGTCATCGACGGGCCGGTCGTCATCGGCCCGCGCACGCGCGTGCTGGCCGGTGCGTACCTGACCGGGCGCACCGAGATCGGCGCCGACAACGTCATCCACCCGGGTGTCGTGCTCGGCCACGAGCCGCAGGACCTGTCCTACCGCGACGCGGAGTCGTGGCTGCGCGTCGGCGAGCGCAACGTCTTCCGTGAGCATGCCGAGGTGCACCGCGGCTCCCAGCCGGGCACGTCGACCGAGATCGGCGACGACAACTACCTGATGTCGCAGGCGCACGTGGCGCACGACTGCAAGCTCGGGAACGGTATCATCATGGCGACGGGCGCGACCCTGGGCGGACACGTGCTGGTCGAGGACCAGGCGTTCATCTCCGGGAACTGCGTCGTGCACCAGCACTGCCGGGTCGGACGCCTGTCGATCATGCGCGGCCTGTCGCGCGCTTCGCGTGACGTGCCGCCCTTCGCGATCTCCGACGGCACCCACACCGTGCGCGGGCTGAACCGCGTAGGGCTCCGTCGCGCCGGCTTCGACCGCGAGCGCGTGCACGCGCTCGCCTCCGCCTTCCGCATCCTCTTTCGCGTGCGCACGAACCTCGCCCTCGCCATGGCCCGTGTCGAGGCGGAGGTCCACTCGCCCGACGTCGAGTATCTGCTCACCTTCATTCGCAGTTCGCGCCGCGGCGTCGGCTCCGGCCCCGCACGCGACGCGGCGGACGACACGGCCGACGACGAGTGACCTTCTTCACCTTGCACGGCCCGAGCCCTTGCCGTAGGCTCGCCCCGCGTCTTCGCCGGGGGCTCGCGTGCTGAATCGACGCCGCTTCATAGTCGGCGCCGCGCTGATCGCGGCCGCCGTCTCCTACCTGGTCTATGCGGGTATTCGCACCACCTCGATGTATTACTTCGAGCTCCCGGAGTTCGTCGCGCGGCGGGACGGGCTGGTGGGCGAGACGCTGCGCGTGAAGGGGTGGGTCAGGCAGGGCAGCGTGCGCTGGGACGCGCGCACCAACGAGCTCGCCTTCGAGCTGGCCGCCAAGGATGGGGGCAGTCCCGTGCCGGTGGCATTTCACGGCATCCGCCCCGACATGTTCTCCGAGGGGCGCGAGGTGGTGGTCGAGGGCCGCTACCAGCAGGGCGCGCTCGCCGCGCGCCAGATCATGACCAGCTGCCCCTCCAAGTACGAGCCCGCCGTCGCCGGCGGCGCGCCGCGGGCCGGCTCCTGAGCCATGGCGGAGCTGGGCCGTCTCGCCGTCTGCCTGGCGCTCCTCTTCGCCGCCTATGGCGTGCTCGCGGGTCTGCTCGGCGGCATCCGCCGGCGCGCGCACCTGGCCCGCTCGGCCGAGCACGCCGCCTACGCCGTCTTCGCGCTGGTCGTGATCGCCACCGCCATCCTGCTGCGCGCGCTCCTCCGCCACGACTTCACGCTCGAGTACGTGGCCGCGTACTCCTCGAGCACGCTCCCCACGCAGTACACGGTCGCCGCGCTGTGGGGCGGGCAGAAGGGGTCACTCCTCTTCTGGAGCCTGCTCCTGACCCTCTTCACGACCGTCGTGCAGGTGCAGAACCGCGAGCGGAACCGGGCGCTCATGCCCTACGTGACCGCCACCCTCATGTGCGTCGCGGTCTTCTTCCTCTCCCTCCTGGTCTTCGTGACCGACCCCTTCGAGCGCCTGCCCGTCGCGGCGCGCGAGGGCGCGGATCTCAACCCCCTGCTCCAGAACTACTGGATGATGATCCACCCGCCGTCGCTCTACACGGGCTACGTGAGCGCGTCGGTGCCGTTCGCGTTCGCCATCGCGGCGCTCGCCAGCGGGCAGCTCGGCGACCAGTGGATGCGGAGCGTGCGCCGCTGGGCGCTCTTCTCGTGGGCCTTCCTCTCCCTCGGCAACCTGCTCGGCGCGCGCTGGGCCTACGAGGTCCTCGGCTGGGGCGGCTACTGGGCCTGGGACCCGGTCGAGAACGCGGCCTTCATGCCCTGGCTGGTGTCCACCGCCTATCTGCACTCGGTGATGATCCAGGAGAAGCGCGACATGCTCCGCATCTGGAACATGGTGCTCGTGCTGCTCACCTTCGCGCTCACCATCTTCGGCACGTTCCTCACGCGGAGCGGCGTCATCTCCTCCGTGCACTCGTTCACGCAGTCGGGCCTGGGGCCGTTCTTCATCGGCTTCCTCCTCTTCGTGCTGCTGGTCGCGGGCGGGCTGCTCGCCTACCGGCTTCCCGAGCTGCGCACGCCGGCCGTCATGGAGTCGTTCCTCTCGCGCGAGGCCGCCTTCCTCTTCAACAACCTGGTGCTGGTGGGGATCGCGTTCGCGGTCTTCTGGGGGACGGTGTTCCCGGTGCTCTCGGAGTGGGTGCGGGGCGTGAAGATCACCGTCGGGCCGCCGTTCTTCAACCGCGTGAACGCGCCGCTCGGCCTCGTGCTCCTCTTCCTTGCGGGCGTCGGGCCGGCGATCGCCTGGCGGCGTGCCTCGCCGCGGAACCTGCGGCGCGCGTTCACGGGGCCGGTGGGTGCGGGGCTCGCCGCGGCCGCGGCGCTGGCCGTGGCCCGCGTGCCCCTCGGCTACGCGTTCGCGACCTTCGCGCTCGGCGTCTTCGTGCTGGGGACGATCGTGCAGGAGTTCTGGCGCGGCATGCGGGCGCGCCAGGCGATGCTCCACGAGAGCGCGCCGCGCGCGCTCGGCCGGCTGGTGGGGAAGAACCGGCGGCGCTACGGCGGCTACCTGATCCACGTCGGGGTGGTGTCGATCTTCGTCGCCATCGCCGCCTCGAACGCCTTCCGCATCGAGGCGCAGGAGACGCTGAAGCCCGGCGACGAGATGGCGGCGGGCAAGTTCCGCCTGCGCTACGAGCGCATCACCAGCGACGAGAACGCGCACCTCTCGCGCGTCGCGGCCGAGGTGTCGGTGTGGCGCGGCGGGAAGCGGATCGCGACCCTGGCGCCCGAGAAGCGCTTCTACAAGAAGCCCCAGCAGCCGACCACCGAGGTGGCGATGCGCTCGACGCTCACCGAGGACCTCTACCTGGTGCTCGGCTCCTACGATCCGCCCACGGGGCTCGTGACGCTCCAGGCCTACGTGAACCCCCTCGTCTCGTGGCTGTGGCTCGGCGGCGTGATCATGGCCGGCGGCACGCTGGTCACCATGTGGCCGTCGGCGGCCGAGCGCCGCGCGCCGGCCTTCGAGCTGGGTGCGGGGCGGGTGCCGGCCGGGTGAGGGGAGCGGGCCTCGCGCTCGTGGCGCTCCTCCTCGCGCTGCCTGCCCGGGCGGCGACGCAGCAGGAGGTCGAGGAGTCGCTCACCTGCCAGTGCGGCTGCGGGCTCACCGTCCACGCCTGCAACCATCTCCAGTGCCCGTCGGGCGAGCCGATGAAGCAGGAGATCGCCGAGCGCCTCGCGCGGGGCGAAGACGTGGACACGATCCTCGCGGCCTTCCGCACGCGCTACGGCGAGAAGGTGCTGTCGGCGCCCACCTTCCGCGGCTTCAACTGGCTCGCGTGGGTGACGCCGTTCGCCGCTATCCTGGCCGGCGCCCTCGGCGTCTCGCTCGTCATCCGGCGATGGGTGCGCGCGCCGGCGACGGCGCCGCCGGCGCCGCCACCCGTGGCCGAGGAGCTGCGCCGGCGCCTCGCGCGCGAGCTGGAGGACATGGACCGCGAGACATGACGGTCGCCGTCTACCTGCTCGGCCTGGCGGTGATCGCTGCGGCCTCGCTCTTCGTCGCGGCGCCGCTCTTCCGGCCGCGGGCCGCGACGCCGGCGCGCGGCGACACGGAGCGCGAGCGCTGGGGGCGCCAGAAGCGCCAGGCGCTAGCCGCCATCAAGGAGGCGGAGCTGGACCACCGGATGGGCAAGCTCACCGACGAGGACCTGGCCGGCATGCGCGCCCGCTTCGAGGCGCAGGCGCTCGAGGCGATGGCCGCGCTCGAGCGAGGGGAGGGGTGATGATCACCATCGAGCAGTTCCGCGCGATCGACCTCAGGGTCGGGACCATCCGAGCGGCCGAGCCGCATCCCAACGCCGACCGGCTGCTCGTGCTGCGCGTCGACGTGGGCGGCGAGGAGCGACAGCTGGTGGCCGGCATCCGCGCGCACTACGACCCGGCGACGCTGGTCGGTCGCCAGGTGGTGGTGGTCGCGAACCTCGAGCCGGCAAAGCTCCGCGGGGTCGAGAGCCAGGGCATGGTGCTGGCCGTGTCCGAGGGCGAGAACGTCGTCCTCCTCCACCCCGACGAGCCGGTCGCGCCGGGAGCCGTCGTTCGCTAGTGGGCGGCGACCCCGTTCGCGCCGAAGGTCTCGTCCGCGCCTTCGCGGGTACGCCCGTGCTGGCGGGCGTCGACCTCGTCGTGCGCGCGGGCGAGGCGGTGGTGCTCCTTGGCCCCAACGGTGCCGGCAAGACGACGCTGCTCCGCATGCTGGCGCTGCTGCTCCGGCCCGGCGGCGGGCGGCTGGTGCTCTTCGGCGTCGACGCCGGCGCGGCGCCGCCCGCGCTCCGTCGCCGGATCGGGTACGTCGGGCACGAGAGCCTCTGCTACCCCGACCTGACGGCGGCCGAGAACCTGGGCTTCTACGCGCGTCTGTTCGACGTGCCCGACGGGGCGGCGCGCGTCGCCGAGCTGATCGCCTGGGCCGGGCTCGAGGCGCACGCGCGCCGCCCGGTGCGCGCCTACTCGCGCGGCATGGTGCAGCGCCTCGCGCTCGCGCGCGCGCTCCTCCACGGGCCGGACCTCCTCCTCCTCGACGAGCCCTTCACCGGCCTCGACGCCGAGGCGGTCGCGGCGCTCCAGCAACAGCTCGGCGCGCTGCGCGCCGCGGGCCACGCCATCGTGCTCACCACGCACGACCTCGAGCGCGCGGCGCCAGTCGCGACCAGGCTGGCCATCCTGCACCGCGGCCGCATCGCGTGGGCACGGGACGGCGCGCCCGAGCCGACGGCGGTCGCAGCGGCCTATCGGGCCGTCGTCTCGGGACGGGCCTGAGCGTGCGTGGCGCGCTCGCCATCCTGGCCAAGGACCTGCGCATCGAGTGGCGAACGCGCGAGAGCCTGGCGAGCGTCTTCGTGCTCGGCGTTCTCTTGGTGATCGTGCTCGCCGTGGCTCACGACCCGACGTCCGAGGCGGCCCCCGCGCTCGTGCCGGCGGTCATGTGGGTGAGCTTCGTCTTCACGGGCATCGTCGGCATCCAGCGCGGCTTCCTCCTCGAGCGCGAGAACGACTGCCTGGCGGGCCTCCTCTCCGCGCCGCTCGACCCGGCCGACATCTACGCCGGCAAGCTCGCGGCGAACGTCGTGCTCCTCGCCGTGACGCAGGCGGTGGTCGTGCCTTTGGCCGGCATCTTCCTGCACGCCGACCTCTGGCCCGTCCTGCCCGGGCTGCTCGTCGTCCTGCTGCTCGGCAACGTGGGCTTCGCCGCGCTGGCGACCCTCTTCGGCGCCCTCGCCGCCCGCACGCGCGCGCGGGAGACGCTGATGCCGGTCCTCCTCCTACCGCTCCTCGTGCCGCTCCTCATCGGTGCGGTGCAGGCGACGCAGGCCGTGCTGGCGGGCGGCCTCGGCGCCGCACGCGAGGCGGTCGCCGTGCTGATCGCCTTCGACGTCATCTTCGCGGTGGCCGGCTGGCTCCTGTTCGCGTATGTTGTCCGCGACTAGCATGCGCCGCGTCCTCCCGCCGCTGGTGTGCGTCTCGATGCTGGCCGCCCTCTGGCTCGTGTTCATGGCGGTCCCGACCGAGCGCGAGATGGGCATCGTGCAGCGCATCTTCTACTTCCACGTCGCCTCGGCGTGGGTCGCGTTCCTCGGCTTCTTCCTGGTCGCAGGCGCGAGCGTCGTCTACCTGTGGAACGGCACGCGCGCGGCCGACCGCCTGGCCGAGGCGGCGGCCGAGGTGGGCGTGCTCTTCTGCACGCTGGTGCTGATCACCGGGCCCATCTGGGCGCGCCCGGTGTGGGGCGTTTGGTGGACGTGGGATCCGCGCCTCACCATGACCGTCATCCTGTGGGCGATCTACGCCAGCTACTTGATGCTGCGCGCCTTTGGCGGCGAGGACGAGGCCGTCCGCCGCTACGCCGCTGTGCTGGGAATCGTTGGCGTGCTCGACATCCCGCTGATCAGGGTCTCGGTGCGTCTCCTGCGCGGCATCCACCCCTCGGTCATCACGCGCAACGAGGGCGGCTCGGGGCTGGTCGACCCGTGGATGCGCGCGGGGCTCGGCGTGTCGTCGCTCGCGCTGCTGCTCCTGGCCGCGTGGCTGATCGCGCTGCGCACGCGGACCGCGCGCCTCGCCGAGGAGGTCGTGGCGCTACGACGCGAGGCGCTGGCGCGCGGAGGGGAGGCGGCGTGACGAACCTGCCGTACCTGTTCGCGGCGTACGCGGCCGTATGGATCGGGCTCTTCGTGTACCTGCTGCGGCTCGAGCGGCGGAGCCGGGACCTGGAGGAGGAGGTCCGGGAGCTCAGGCGGCTGCTGGAGCGGTAGAGGCTGTCGGGTCGGTGACCTACTACCCTAGACCTTGTTCTACTCACGACGGCCGCGTTACGCTCACTAGCAATGGCCGTCAGAGATAACGTTCCCGTGGCGCCATAGACCGTCGTAGGGATGGGAGATATCGCGACGGCGGTCGTCAGCGCACTCGAAGGCGCTCTCCGCGACCGCGTCTCGACCCGTCCCGCGGATCTGGACGCCGCCGCGCATGACGCCTCATCCCTCCCCGGCGCCCGCCCGGGCGCCGTGGTGTGGCCCCTCTCGACCGACGACGTCGTCGCCGTCGTGAAGCTTTGCGCGGAGCACGCGGTCCCGCTCACCGCGCGCGGAGCCGGCTCGAGCCTGGAAGGGAACCCGATCCCGATCCACGGCGGCATCGTCCTCGACTGCTCGCGCATGGCGGAGGTCATCGCCGTCCGCCCGGAGGACCTCCAGGTCGACGTTCAGCCAGGCGTGGTGTACGCGGCGCTCAACCGCCAGCTCCGCGCGCACGCCCTCTTCTTCCCGCCCTCGCCGGGTGGGAGCGCGGACGTCGCCACCATCGGCGGCATGGTCGCCAACAACGCGAGCGGCATCTTTTCGGTCAAGTACGGCGGCACGCGCGACCACGTGCGCGCCGCCACCGTGGTGACGGGAGCGGGCGAGGTGCTCCGGCTCGGCAACCGCGCCCGCAAGAGCGCCTCGGGCTACCACCTCCTCGGGCTCGTGGTCGGCTCCGAGGGCACGCTCGCGATCGCGACCGAGCTGACCCTGGCGCTCTCCGGCCTGCCGCAGGCGCGCCGGCAGGGCGGCTTCCGCTTCCCGGACGCGGGGGCGGCAGCGCGCGCGACCACGGACCTGATCCGCTTCGGCTTCGACGTGGCGGCGGTCGAGTTCCTCGACGGCCGCACGGTCGCGGCGCTGAACCGCTTCGGCGGCTTCGGCCTCGTCGAAACGCCCACCTTGCTCGTCGAGGTGCACGGGAGCGAGGCGGGCGTGGCCGAAACATGGGCGGGGGCCGAGTACGTGCTACGCGCCGGCCACGGCGAACCGCTCGTCCTCCCCGGCGGCCGCGATGCGTGGTCGATCCGCGAGCACGCCACGCGCTCGATCGCGGCGCTCCGCCCCGAGGCGGCCACCGTGCGCGCCGACCTTGCCATCCCGATCGGCGCCCTCTCGCGCCTGGTCGCACGCTGCGAGGCGGTCGCCGCGGAACGCGGTCTCGCCGTCCATCTCTTCGGGCACGCGGGCATCGGCATCCTGCACGCGCTGGTGCTCGCCGACGCGGGCGAGCGCGCAGCGGCGGAGGCGGCGCGCGACGTGCTCGTGGAAGGGGCCCTCGCGCTCGGCGGGTCGTGCTCGGGCGAGCACGGCATGGGGCTCGGCAACCGGCGCTATGCCGCGCGCGAGCACGGCGCCGCGCTCGCCCTCATGCAGGAAGTGAAGAAGCTCTTCGACCCGTACGGGATTCTCAACCCTGGCAAGATGTGGTGAAGAAGGGCGCATGAGGATCGTCGTGTGCGTGAAGTGGGTCCCGGCGCTCGGCTCGTTGCGCTTCGACCCCGAGACGCGCCGGCTCGTGCGCGAGGGCGTGCCCGGCGAGGTGAGCTCCTTCGACCTCCGCGCGCTCCTCGCCGCGCTGGCGCTCCGTGCCGCGCACGGCGGCGAGGTCGCGGCGCTCACCATGGGGCCGCCCGGCGCACGCGACGGGCTCGTCGAGTGCCTCGCCCTCGGCGCCGACCGCGCGCTGCACCTCCTCGACCCGCTGCTCGCCGGCTCCGACACCCTCGCGACGGCGCGCGCGCTCGCCGCTGTGCTGACGCGTGAGAAGCCGGACATCGTCCTCTTCGGCCGCGCCAGTACCGACGCCGAGACGGGGCAGGTGGGTCCCGAGGTGGCGGAGCTGCTGGGCTTGCCGCAGGTGACGGGCGCGCGCCGGCTCGAGATCGATCCGGCGGCGGGCACCTTCGTCGCCGAGCGCGAGACCGACGAGGGCTTCGAGGAGGTGACCGGCCCGCTGCCCGCGGTGGTGACGGCGGCCGAGGACCTGGCCGAGGAGCGCTTCCCGACCAAGGCCGAGCGGCAGGCCGCGGCGGCAAGGCCGGTCACGACGCTGGGCGCTGCCGAGGTGGGGCTCGCAGCGGACGACGTGGGCGCCAAGGGCTCGCCCACGTGGGTCGCGGGCATCGAGCACGTCGTGAGCACGCGCCGCGGTGAGATCCTGGCTGGCGACTCACCCGAGGCGCTCGCGCGCCAGCTCGGCGAGCGCCTGCGCGCGCTGGCGCTGCCGCGCGACGATCGGCCGACGCTTCCCGCACCGCACGCGGCCGCCGGGCCCGCCGTATGGGTCGTCGCCGAGATGGGGCGGCAGGGACCGAAGCCCGTGACCGCCGAGCTGCTCGCCAAGGCTGCCGAGCTGGCGGCGCGAGTCGGCGCGCCGGTCGAGGCACTCGTCCTGGGTGACGGCGCGGCACACGCCGGTGCGCTCGCCGCCGCCGGCGCCGACCGTGTCCTGGTCGCGGAGGGCGCCGGGCTCGTCCCCTACACCACCGACGCGCACGCCGCCGTGCTCGCGGACGCGATCCTCGCGCGCGCGCCGCGCCTGGTGCTGCTGCCCTCGACCGCACGCGGTCGCGACCTGGCACCGCGCGTGGCGGCGCGACTCGGCCTGGGGCTCACCGGCGACGCCATCGGCCTCGATCTCGACGCCGAGGGCCGTGTGCGGCAGCTGAAGCCTGCCTTCGGCGGCACGATCGTCGCGCCGATCCTCTCGCGCACGCGGCCGGAGATGGCGACCGTGCGGCCCGGCATCCTGCGCCCCGCCCGGTCCGACCCGGCGCGGCGGGCGGCGGTGGAGCGCCTCGCCGTGCCTGCGGTGCCGGTCCGCGTGCGCGTGCTGGCCGAGCGCCCGCTTGCCGACGCGGCGGGCGCCGCGCTCGAGGCGACGGACCTGGTGCTCGGCGTGGGGCGCGGGATCGGCGGGCCGGCGGCGCTCCCGGCGATCGCCGCCCTCGCGGCGCGGCTCGGCGCGGCGATCGCCGCGACGCGCGACGTGACCGACGCGGGCTGGCTCCCGAAGCAGCACCAGGTGGGTCTCACCGGCCGCTGCATCGCGCCGCGGCTCTACGTGGCGCTCGCGCTCTCCGGCGCACCCGAGCACGTGGTCGGGCTCCGCCGCGCGGGCGTGATCGTCGCCATCAACAAGAACCCGAAGGCGCCGATCTTCAAGGCCGCGGACCTGGGCATCGTCTCCGACTACGCGCCCCTCCTGCCGCTGCTCGAGACGGCGCTCTCGTAGCTTGCCCCGGCCGCGAGCGGCGGCGTAGGGTCCGCGCATGACCTACACCGAGATCCTGCTCGAGGTGGCGGACGGGGTCGCGCTCGTCACGCTGAACCGTCCCGAGCGGCTGAACGCCTACACCCCCGTCATGGGGCACGAGCTGGCCGAGGCGTTCGCGGCCTGCGACGCCGACGACGCCGTGCGCGCGATCGTCGTGACCGGCGCGGGCAGGGGGTTCTGCGCGGGCGCCGACCTGGCGCGCGGCAGGGACAGCTTCGACCGTGGCGCCGCGGGCGAGTACCGGGACGTGCCGCCCGAGCGCCCGTGGGAGAAGCCGGCGCGCGCGATCGCGCCCTGGGACGTGCGCAAGCCGATCATCGCGGCGATCAACGGCCCCGCGGTCGGCGTGGGTGCGACGCTGCCGCTCCAGTGGGACATCCGCCTCGCCGCGGAGAGCGCGAGGATCGGCTTCGTGTTCGTGCGCCGCGGCGTCGTACCCGAGGCGCTCAGCACGTGGATCCTCCCGCGCCTGGTCGGCATGGCGAGGGCCGCGGACCTGCTCCTCACCGGGCGGATGGTCGACGCGCGCGAGGCGCTGGCCTTCGGCATCGTGAGCCGCGTCGTGCCCGACGCGGAGCTCCTGCCCGCGGCGCGCGCGCTGGCGGCGGAGATCGCGCGCGAGACCGCCCCCGTGTCGGTCGCGGTCACCAAGTGGCTCCTCTGGCACATGGCGAGCGAGACCGACCTGGCGCGAGCCGACGACCTCGACGCGCGCGCCTTCTGGTGGACGGGGACGCAGCCCGACGTGCGCGAGGGCGTGCGCGCCTTCCTCGACAAGCGCGCCCCGCGCTGGTCGATGCGCCCGAGCCGCGACATGCCGGACTTCCTGCCGCCGCCGTCGCGGGGGCGCCGCTAGGCGTCCTTCGGCGCGGGCGGGACCCCCTCGACGCGGCGCACTCCCGACTCGTGCACCGTCATGCGGAGCCCGCGCGGGCTCTCCACGTGGAGGAAGGGGCCGCGGCGGCCGACCACGGTGAACACGCCAGGCACCTGGAGGTGCACGACGCGGTCGCCGATCTCGATGCCCGCATGGCCGACCACGGCGTCGGAAGCTTGCCGGTCGGGCGCGTGGATTGCAAGGCGACGTTGCATGGCGCGGGAGCGCCCCGCACAATGCGTGAATGCTCCTCGGCGCGCGGCGCTTCTCCGCGCTCACGGCCCTCGTCGCGCGCGTCTACGGCGGCTACAAGCTGATCCAGTGGACGCGCGGAGACGGCGTCCGCCTCGCGCGCCATCATCGCCGCAGCGCCGACGCGGCCTACCGGCTCGCGACCCGCCTCGAGGGCCTGCCCATCAAGGTCTGCCAGTTCCTCGGCTCGCGCGCCGACATCCTCCCTGCCGAGTACGTCGAGGTCCTCTCGCGTCTCCAGGATCGGGTGCCGCCCCGGCGGCTCGCCACCTTCCTGCCGCTGCTCCGCAGCGAGCTCGGGCGGCCGGTCGAGAGCGTGTTCGCGGAGCTGGATCCGACGCCCCTCGCCTCGGCCTCGCTGGCCCAGGTGCATCGCGGCCGGCTGCGCGACGGGCGCGAGGTGGCGGTCAAGATGCAGTATCCGGACATCGAGCACGTCGTGCGCGTGGACTTGAAGAGCTTCGCCGTGCTGATCGGTGTCCTCGCACGCCTCGAGCGCGACTTCGACTTCCGTGCCCTCATCCGCGAGGTCGAGAAGTACGTGCCCCTCGAGCTCGACTTCGTGCACGAGGCGGACAACGCCGAGCGAATGGCCGCCCATCTGCGCGGCCGGGCGGACATTCTCGTGCCGGCGATCGTGCGCGAGCACAGCACGCGCCGCGTGCTGGTCATGCAGTACATGCCGGGCGTGCGGGTGACCGACGTGGACGGGCTGCGGGCGCTGGGCATCGATCCTGCCCAGGTGGCGCGCCGCCTGATCGACCTCTTCTGCGAGCAGATCCTGGTGCACGGCTTCTTCCACGCCGATCCGCATCCGGGGAACATCCTGGTCCAGCCCGGCGGACGGCTCGTGCTGCTCGACTTCGGCCTCGCCAAGGACTTCCCGCCCGGCTTCCGCGACGGCGTGGCGCGCCTCACCGCGGCCATCGTCGGCGGCGACCGGGCCGCGGTCGCGGCCGCCTTCCGCGCCCTCGGCTTCCGCACCCGCGAGGAATCGGACGAGAGCCTCGCCTGGCTGGGCGAGGCGTTCCTCGGCTGGGCGCTGCGCAACGGCCGCTCCTTCGCCGACCCCGAGATGATCGCCGAGCTAGGCGCCGAGATGCCGCGCGTCATGCGCAACAACCCCCTGGTAGAAGTCCCCGCCGACGTGCTCCTCGTCGGCCGCGTGATGGGTCTTCTGTCGGGCATCGGTAAGCAGCTCGGCACCCACGTCGACCTCGGCGCCGCGCTCCTCCCCTACCTGGCCCAGGGCACCGCGCGTCCGCAGGCGTGAGCCCAAGCCCGCGCAGCGGGCGAGGGCGGGGACCCCGCCGCCGCGACCTTCGACGAGGCCGCACGCCCGCCCCGGTCGTGCCATCGCGCGCGCCGGCCGAGGAGCGGGAGCGCCGGCGGAGTCCCCGCCCTCGCCCGCACGTGACGCCTACCCCGAGCGCCTACGGACGCCGAGCCCGCAGCATGCGCTCGATCTGCTTCAGCAGCACGTCCGCCTCGAGGTTGACCCGGTCGCCGGCCTTCCGCTCCCCGAGCGTCGTCTGCTCGACGGTGTGCGGGATGAGCGCCACCGTGAAGCTCGGCCCGCGGCAAGCGAAGACCGTGAGGCTCACGCCGTCGACCGCGATCGATCCCTTCTCGACCAGATAGGGGACGAGGATGCGGGGAGCGCGGAAGCGGTAGAGGAGCCACTCCCCGTCACGCCGGATCGTCTCCAGGCGTCCGACGCCGTCGACGTGGCCCTGGACGAGGTGGCCGCCCATGCGGTCGCCCATGCGCAGCGCGCGCTCGAGGTTGACGCGCGTCCCGGGCGGCAGGTCACCGAGCGTGGTGCGCCGGACCGTCTCGGGCGACACGTCGACCGTGAAGCGGCGGTCGCGGCGCGCGGTGACGGTCAGGCAGGCGCCGTCCACCGCGATGCTCTCGCCGAGCGCGAGGCGAGGAAGCGGCCGCCGTGTGGCGACGACGAGGCGCGCCCCGCTGCCGCTCGTGCCGCGCCGCTCGATGTGGCCGGTCGCCTGGATGATGCCGGTGAACAACGACTATCAGGCCGGCCGCCGGCAGGCCGGGCACTCGTGGGTCGTCTTGCCCTGCCGCTCGACCGCCACCAGGGCGGTGCCGCAGGCGGGGCAGCGCTCGTCGGCCTTCTCGTGCCGGAGCTTCTCGAGCAGCCCCTTGTCGCGCTCGGCGAAGTAGCGGTCCTCCTCGGCCTTCTCCTTCTTGTGGAGCTTGTCCCCCAGGCGGTCCTTCTCGCTATCGGTCATTGGCCCTCCCCGTGGCGCGGTGCCACATCGCGTGCAGGCGATCGCGCAGCCGCCGCGCCCACTCGAACTCGGTGCTCAGCACGGTGAGCCCCACGAGCATGACGAGCACGCCTGGTCCGGGGACGAGCGGCAGCGCGAGGACCAGGCCGACGACGATCAGCGCCAGGCCGACCGCAACCCGGCTCGCCCGTATGGTGTGCCGGAGCATCGGAGGGCGCGAGTCTAGCCCGTGGGGCGTTGTGGCGCCACCACCGGCGGGGCATGGTAGGGCGGCGCATGATTCCCCTCCGCGACACCATCCCCTCGGGCCGCGTCCCGATCTTCAACTACCTCATCATCGCGGCCAACGTGGTCGTGTTCGTCTACGAGGCGTCGCTCAGCGACCGTCAGGCGGCGGCGCTCATCGTGCACTGGGGTCTCAGCCCGGTCCACTTCAGGTTCGGGAACCTCCTGACCAGCATGTTCCTCCACGGGGGGCTGCTCCATCTGCTCGGCAACATGCTCTTCCTCTACATCTTCGGAGACAACGTGGAGGACCGGCTCGGGCACCTGCGCTACATCGTCTTCTACCTCCTCTGCGGGGTCGCCGCCGGAGCGGCCCAGGCGCTCTCCAGCCCGGACTCGAGCGTTCCCATGGTGGGGGCGAGCGGGGCAATCGCGGGCGTGCTGGGCGCCTACCTCCTCTTCTTTCCCGGCGCGCGCGTGGTAACCCTGGTGCCGATATTCTTCTTCCTGCAGGTGCTGGAGATCCCCGCGGTCTTCTTCCTCGGCCTCTGGTTCCTCGGGCAGTTCCTGCTCGGCGTGTCGTCCCTCGGCACCCACGCGGCGGCGGGTGGGGTTGCCTTCTGGGCCCACATCGGCGGCTTCGTCGCCGGCATGGTGCTGGGGCCCGTCCTGCGCGAGCGGCGACCGGTGCCGCGCTGGGCGTGAGCCCCTGGCGGACGGTCAATTGACAGAGCGCGCGGGCCTGGGGCAGGGTGGCCGCGTGGTGGACACGCGCGAGAAAATCCTCGAGACGGCGACCCGCCTGTTCTCCATCCACGGCTTCTCCAACACCTCCCTGTCGCAGGTAGCCAAGGAGGCGCAGGTCTCGAAGGCGCTCATCTTCTGGCACTTCGAGAACAAGGAGAAGCTCTTCCGGACGGCCCTCCAGCGCACCCTCGAGCCCTACGTGGTGAACGTCCTCGACGACCTGGAGGGGCTCTCGGAGGTCGATCAGATCAGGAAGCTGATCGACGCCTACTACGCTTTCGTCTCGGAGAACATCTATTCGGTCAAGTTCGTCGTGAGCCTCATCCTCCGGGACGAGAAGCACCCGGACGACGTGGTCGGGCACATGTACGAGCTACAGCGGGTCTACCGTAACCTGCTCTCCGACATCATCGACAGCGGTCGCCAGAAGGGCGTGTTTCGCGAGAGCGTGAACCCGGATCTCGACGCCCGTCTCATCATGACGGCGCTCTACGGGATCCTGGTCCAGGGCTTCCTCGGCAACGAGGCGACGGGCAGCTCCGAGACCCTCCTCCAGCACCTGAAGGCCACCCTGGTCGACACGCTGCGCCGCTGATCGACCCGAGACCCCTGTCTCGGGTCGGAAGAGGACAGCGAGGGTGGCGTTCGGTGCGTCGAGCGAGCGTCATGTCGCGGCCGGCGAAGCCGGCGCGACGGACTTTCCGGAGCTCAGCCCGGGTCGACGGATTGTCTGGGCGGTCGGCTGCCTACGTTTGCCGCGCCGGCTTCGCCGGCCGGCGAGGACTTGATGCCGGCGATGGTGGCCCGGTTGATCTTGACGTTCTCCGAGCACTGGAACGCCTGGTTCGAGCCCTGGACCCAGTCCTTCTTGCCGTTCGGCCGCACGACGGTGTGCGGGTTCCAGGCCATCACCTGCGTGGTGTTGAGCAGCTCGCCCTTCCAGCTGAACTTGCGGTTCCACGCGCCCTGGAAGCCGATCGTGTCGAGGTACAGCTCGATCTTGCCGTAGAGGTAGTAGGTGTCCTTCGGCACCCCCTCGACGACGTAGAAGGGCCGCCGCGCGAGTCCGGCGGCGATCGGCGCCCACGACACGCCCTTCCACTGGGGATCCTGGTAGCCGAGGAATGGACGGTCGGGCCAGTCGGCGCGCCAGCCGCCCGTCGGGAGCCAGAGGTTCGACGACTTGCCCTCCAGGTTCATGGGGTCGACGAGGCGCAGCGAGTCGGCCTGACCCTTCATGGTCCACGTGAAGTCCTCGGGCTTTCCATCGAAGAACGGGCCGTCGTCCTGACTCATGTCGGAGCCGAGGAAGCCGTCGGAGCGGTTGGCGGGACTCACCGCGCGGACGCGCCGCAGGGCCGGCACGTACGCCCACGAGGAGTCGCGCTTGTTGGGATCGCGGAAGCGCCAGCTGAGCGACAGGGTCCCGTTCACGTCGGAGGGGCTCGTGACCACGACCAGCTGCTGGTAGAGGAAGTTCTGCGGGTTCGGAACCCGCTCCTCCTCCGGGACGCCGTCGTAGTACATGAAGTCCACGACCACATCGAGCCGGCGTTCCAGCGATGACGGGCTCATCATGTTCAGCTGCGACTCGGCGCGCAGGGGCCCGAAGTAGTAGGTGCGGTAGAAGAAGTTCCACACCGCCTGCACGGCGGCGTTCG
>WNEZ01010825.1_pt1 | contig 21914 bp, 21 predicted proteins | sample 5400521 | NCBI WGS metagenome assembly WNEZ01 (sample SAMN13153339, study PRJNA577476) | soil metagenome | isolation source: 120 cm saprolite under Douglas fir tree site 2 hole 1 replicate 1 | place: USA:California | collected 2015-04-18 | reverse complement strand
TGGAGGGCCCGGGCGCGTCGTATGGGATGTGGATATATGAATCGTCCGACGTCTCGCGACCGCGATAACCGGCGGCGAGCTTTCTTATACGCTCCGGAAGGCTCCATCGAACTCGACCGTATGGAGATCATGCGCTGGGTCGCCACTTCGCAACGGCATCGAAACTCGATGATCCTAGCAGCCCTTGTGACGACCTTCGCGGGGGTCGGACTCGTGATCGATCGTCCCAAGGGGACGATTCTTGAATGGCTCGCGTTGCCACTTCTCGTCTTTGGCGGGGGATTTCTGACTTGGTCTCTTTGGCCTTCTTCACGTACGGGGGGGGAACCCTCCAATCCGCTAGCGGCTCGCTTCCTGCGTCGGCTGACGCTGGATGGACGCCTCGTGACCTTCTTCCCTGCAATCGGTGTCGGAATCATCCTCGCAGACATTGCGTACAACTGGGCTCTTTCCCCGACCCCAGCATTCCAAACGGAAGATACGATTGTCTTGCTCGGGGCGGCATCCTTGCTGGGATATCGCTTCGTGCCGGATCGATTCGCCAGGGAGCGAGACTTCGTCTTGCTGTTCTTCATTTGGCTCAACATCATCCTCGTAGCTCCACTGCTCATCGCTCGGCTCTATTACGCGGACCTGGAAAAATCCGTGGACGTCTATTCGTGGGTCGCGCTGGCGCCGGAGACGAGTGCCTTGTTAACCTTGCTTGGGGTCAGCAATCAAGTGCACGCGGTGGTGGGTTCGACGGCCCCCGGTCTCACATTTACGCCGACCCACTTCCCCGTTCAGGTAACCGTGGTCATCACGACGGCCTGTTCGGGAATCTACTCGTTCGGGATCTTCGCCTCCGCCTTCGTTGCGTTCGTCCTCACGGAATACCAGAAGCTCTCGCGCCGAATCTGGCTCCTCCTTGTGCTCGGCTTACTCGCCGCATATCTCGCCAATGTTCTCCGCATGGTCATTATCGTCCTCGTCGGATACTACACAGACACGGCCGAGACGGATCTGCAAAACCTCCTCATCGCTCACTCATATGCTGGCTGGCTCATCTTCCTCGCGTGGGTCTCACTCTTCTGGGGGATCATCCTCAGATTCGTTCCGGGAGCGAGCGTAGTTCGGGAGAACAACAAGACCGGCGTCACTTGGCACCGGCCCGAGGCGCGGTGCGCTATCTGCGACACCGTCCTCTCTCCAATGATTCCTGCGACGCGATGCGAGTGTGGACGGTATTACCATAGGACATGTTTCATGGAAGGGGGACGCTGTCCGTCTTGTGGACGCCGGGCTCCGCTCAACCAAGGGGGATCCATCATGACTGCCGAGCCTTAGACCCCTGAACGTCGGCACGAAACTCTCTTAGGTAGTTACCGAGGAACGCAGCAATTTTTTCGCCAGCATGACCGACACCGTAGGGGTGCCCCCTCGGTCGCCTCGAAAGTTTGAGGCGCTTACGGATTCGGCGCAGGGCAGCGCGGTCATCAGTCCCGATCAGGACCAAGTGCCCAGACTCGATCGCTTCCGGGACCTCAGTTCTCGTGCGAGGGGAGAAGACAAGCTTGTCAAGGCCCGGTGACGTCGCTTCCTCTGTGACTCCACCTGAATCACTCACGACAAAGGCAGCTCTTTTCATCAGCGTCAAGAAGTCGATGTAACCGAGCGGAGGAAGCAAGACGACGTTCGGCGAGGAACCGATTTTTCGAAGAAAACCAAATTCCCGGAGCCGGATCCGGGTCCTCGGGTGGCAAGGGAACACCACTGGCAAGTCAAGTCCTTTGATTGTCCTTAGGAGCCCGGCGAGGCGCCATCGGACATCGACGATCTCAGGTCGATGGGCCGTACACAGGGCGAATTCTTCGAAATCGATTTGGTCAAGGATTCCTGAATCTTTCGGGACCTTGGCGAGCATCTTGACGCAGGCATCGATCACCGGATTTCCGGTCACATGAACTCGGCCTAGAACATTCTCTTTTGCAAGGATTTCGCGGTTGCAGCGGGTGGGAGCGAAGAGAACGTCCGACAGATGGTCCGCTACTCGCCTGTTCTGCTCTTCAGGCATGTCAGCGTCGTAGCAACGGGCCCCAGCCTCGACATGAAAAAGTGGAATGCCTTGGCGGCGCGCGAAGAGCGCGCCTGCGAGAACGGTATTAGTGTCCCCGACGACGACCAAGTTCGTCAAACTACTTTTGCGGTTGAGGGCATCGAGTCGCGTCAACAGGAGTGCAAGCTGACGAGCGTGCGATCCAGAACCGACTCCAAGGAAGGCGTCAGGCCTTGGCAGCGCCAGTTCTCGGAAGAATATCTCGGACATCGCGAAAGCGTAGTGCTGACCTGAATGAATCACTCGACACCGAACGCGCCTTCTCCGCGCCGCTGCGATGACGGGATATGCCTTTAGAATTTCAGGGCGGGTTCCGAGGAGAAATGTCGCCTCCACGGGATCGCCATCAGCAGGGGCCACGAATCCAGCGCTTCCGGAGGCCAGACCTCTGGCGCCCGCTTATCATATCTTGCCGGAAGTTCTCAAGAATGATTCTCTGCCCGATCCGTTTGCGCTGGCGCGTCGCCACGAACCTCCATGGTAGTTAGAACGAGGTGATAGAGAGGACGCACATGGGTGCCGGATCGACCAATGAACAGGAGGTTACCACACGCAGTAACGTTGGAGAAAGCATTATGAAAAGTGGCATTCTTCGACAGGCATCCATGTCGCTTCTGCCCGCGCCGTCGCCAGGGAAGCCGATGTGGCGAACAGACGCCCGTCCCGTGTGCTCAAGGCGCGTTGGCCAGCGGGACGGCCGTCCGAATCCCAAAGGCCGTGCGTCATGACTCGACCCGCAACGGTTCGTCGTTTCATCCTTGGCGGATCATTCTCCTCCCTTCTTGCGATTGTTATGATAAAGGCCATGGGGTTCGCGGAGTCGGTCTTCGTTGCTCGAATCATTGGAGCGGACGGGTTTGGCCTTCTCACCCTCGTGCTCAGCCTGACAAACATCATGATTGCCGTGGCCACTTTGGGCGTCCCTCCGGCCGTCACAAAATTCCTTGCAGGGGAAGTCGCGAAATCCAGCCAAGGAAGCCGCTCGACCTTGAACATGGCGGTGAGACTAGTTGCGCTTTCCAGTGCCGCTGTCTGTGTTGTGGTCGGACTAATCGGTTACTTCCTCCTGGCCCCGTACTATTCGAACCCTGCTCTCCTGAATCTGCTCATCATCGCCGTCATTTTTGTTGGGCTGACTGCCCCCCTAATTCCTTTCGCGAACGCTCTTCAAGGCCTCGGCAAGATCACGCAGCTCAACCGGGTCTCCGTCGCCGGAGCGGCTCTCGGGCTGGGATTCGCCGTCGTTCTCGCGATTGCCCTCGCCGAAAAAGGTGCTCTCATCGCCTTCTTGGTGGGCTCTGCCATGCCTGGGTTCCTCGCATTTCGGTACGTGCGACAAGGAATCCGAAATCTTCCGAACCGCGAACCGGCTACCCCAGTCTCCGCGAAAAGCTTGTTGAACTACGGACTGCCGAATCTACTCGCTGGCATAGCCGTCCTTGCGGCCCTGTACGTCATGAGCTCTTGGCTTGCGGTGAACTCCGGCTTCATTGACCTTGGCAACTTCGCGGTCGCGAGCAGCCTCGCGGCGGTCATAGGCCTCATCCCGTCGGCGATGGGAATCCCGCTGTTCCCGATACTGTCCTCGTTGAATGTTTCGGACCCCATGAGGGGGCGAGCCTTGGTGCCGCGGGCTATGCGAATTACCACATTTGTCTCGGTCCCAATCGTCGTCATCGTAGTCGTGTTCGCTCAGGAAATTATTGGCGTCGCATATGGACCGCAGTTCGCGGCTGCGTCTCCGCTCCTCGCAATCCTCGCCACATCAGCCCTAATCGCCTCCGTCACCGGAGTTGTTGGCAGCCAGATTGCGGGTTCAGGAAAGATGTGGCTCGGCCTGGAAATCAACCTGCTGTGGGTCGCCGCAGTGATCGGCTCAGCGGCTACGCTTATCCCGCGGTTTGGCGCTGTCGGCGCGAGCCTCGCAACTCTCACCGGCTATGCCGTTCTGGGATTGATTCTGATCATTGTCGGGAAAAGAAAGCTCTTCCTGAGTTTTGATGGCGTGATAGTCCCTGCTGCCTGGTCGCTCGGTTTCGTTGGCATGGCGCTAGTCCTAGAATTTTTCGGTGGAAACATGCGGATTCAAGCGGGGATCGGCGTAACGCTCCTTTCTATTCTGTCGATCTCTGTTTTGCTTAGGGGAGATGAGCAGCAGCTAGTACGAGAAGTTCTAGTCCTCCTCGGGCTACATAGAAGGAGCTTCTGAGCCACCAGGGGAAGGCAGCATGGGAAGAGTCCGGCAAGTCGCTCGCAGCGTTCTCTCCTACCTACCGCGCGTTGGGGTGATTCCTGTCCCAGAGGCGCACCGTCCCAAAGGGATGAGCGTCATGATGACGGTTAAGGATGAGGAGGACTGGGTCGAGAAGAGCATCGCCTCCGTCGCGGCTGTTGCAGATGACGTCGTTGCAGTCGACAACGGATCGAGCGATGAGACTCCGTCGATTCTTGCAAAGCTCGAGAAGCGCATGGCGGGCAAGCTGCGTGTATTCCGTTTTGAGAGAGAGGATTACTGCGCCGCGGTCAACTTCGCGCTATCGAAAACCAAGTACAGCTGGATCTTGAGGTGGCCTGGAGATTTCATAGCGCGTACGACGGGCGACCTGTCCGTCGCTCAGCTCGCCAAGCGAATCAACTCGTTAGATCCGGAACGATACTTCTGCATCTGGATCGGACCAGTGAGCCTTGATGGCGACCTGTTCCATCAGATTCCTGAGGAGGAGGTCGAACTGGAGCCGCTCGTCTTCGTGTACTCACCGACGCTTCACTACGAGCAGACTGGACGCTTCGAAGTCCTTCAGGTTCCTTGGTACTACAAACGAATCGAGTGGCGAGAGCTCTACTGCTTTCACATGCGTTATGTCAAACCCGCTCGGCGAATCTTGTATCGGTTTTTCTGGACCGAGTGGATGGCTCTCGAAGACAAGACCCGTTTCCCGACTTTGGACTCGTTTGTGAAGCAACGAATCCAGCAGGTTTACGGAACCTCCGACCTGAAGGAAGCAATGCGACGGCGAATCTCCGACCTGTCGCGGGAACTGGTTCCCTACGATCGGACACGGTATGGTGACTACCCGACGGTGATCGAAGACGAGTTGCGAAATCCCAAGTACCGGCTGGTGTACCAGAACGGGCGAATCGTCAGCAGGTCTGACATCGAGGCCCTCGTATCAGACTAGGCTTTGGATACGGCTTCCTCTACCCTGCGCAATAATAAGTCCCGCCTTTTCTTCAGAGGGAACGTATCGATGACCCTCTGCCGAGCGGCATCGGCCCTGTCCCCGCTTTCGAACACTCTCCTGACGACCTCAGCGATTCCTTCAGCATCTCCTAGCTCAACATACTGGCCCGCGTTGCCCGCCACCTCAGGGAGCGCGCCTGCGCGAGACAGAACCGGAATGCATCGGCACAACATCGCTTCGGCTACTGCGGCGCCAAACCCTTCGTGGCGAGAAAGCTGCAGGTAGACTCGAGAGTCTTGCAACACTCTGACCAATGTTTCCTTCGGGATGTGATCGAGGAACGTGACGTTTCGCGGAGCATGGTTCGCGAAATCCTTCAGATTTGGAGAGATCTTCCCGGCTACAAAAACGGGAATGTCGTCGAGATGCCGGGCGACTTCGATCACATCAAGGATTCCCTTGCGCTTCAGGTTAGTCTCGTCCACATCGCCTACGGTGCAGACCGCATGGCGCTCGGCGGGCTCCGGACCAGGGGGAAATTCCGCGGCGTCGAATCCCAACGGCAGGATTTCGATGGGTACATTGGGCCTAACGTTCAGAGCCGACTCTTTGACGAATTCCGACAGCGCGAAGACATGCGCCGCGCCCGTCAGGACTGAACGGACCTTGGCTTGGCCCTCCGCGGTGCGAAGCGCGCCATAGGCGAAGTCGGGCTCGTTGGCGACATCGAATCCCGCCAAAATTACGAGCGCTGGAACCCGAAACCACCTTCCGAGTCGGATCGACCAAAGAGCATTGTCCCATGCAAACCAGTTCAGAGACACGTCCGAGCCGAGCAACACGCCAGCGAGCCGAGGGAGATCCCTCCGCGAGCCATACAAGAACGCGCGCGAATCCATTTGCTCCGCAAGGATGTCGAGATCTTTCCTAACCCATGGAGCCATCCGCGAACCGTCCTCGTAGCCACCACCGAGGTGGGTTAGACAGACCCGGGTTCTCATGAAATATCACCTCCGTAGCAGGAGAGCATCAAACCGAAACTTCGAATCCCGATCAATGATCTGGACGGAGAACTGCCCGTCGTCAAACGTCACCGACACCCACTGCCTCGAAAACCAGGTCTCGAGAAGGCGAGGTCTGCGCGTTAGAAACCGTAGTGCGCGCGATCCACGACTCAACATACGGCGGTACCAGCCGAACCCAGTTGCCAGCTCGTATGATCTCTTGAGATTCGCGTCCGGGAGGTCGCCGAGCAAGATACGCCCTCCAGGTCGACACACGCGCTTCGCCTCGTCGACGGCCTCCTTTGCCTTGTCCCGATTGAGATAGTGGAGGCTGCTATAAATGAGAACTTTGTCGAACGTGTTGCGCTTGAATGGCAATCGCGCTGCAGCTGCCCGGACGAAGTCGGCGTTTGGCTGCCGGGCGCTACGGGCCGCCTTCACCATATTCAGGCTAAGGTCGCAACCTGACCATCGCGCAGAGAACGGAGCGAGCGGACGGGCGATGCCTCCGACTCCGCATCCAATGTCAAGGACGTGGTCCGAGGGCGCAAGCTGAATGATAAAGCCGATTCTTACACACTCTCGATCGAACGCGATGGGTTCCGAGGGACGGCCAGACCGGGTGAGTGAATCTCCTAAAGGCTCGATGGCCATCTGATCCCAGTAGTCTCGCCAGCTACGTTCGTCGGACAAAGTCGCGCACCAGGCCAGCCATCCGTTCCACTGCTGTCACGCCCAGGTACGGGTGCGTGGGAAAGTTGAGGAGCCTCCGGCACGCCATCTCCGATGAACCGAGGTCAACCCGGAACCTAAGGGCCCCACGAAGTCTTGGGTTTTCATGGACGGCCCGCGGGTAGGCCGCTGGAATCACTTCGAATCCATGTCGGAGCATGTGACGAGAAAGAGCGTCACGCCGACCTGGATTCGCAAGGACTGTGAGCCTCAGAAACGCCCCCTCCGATCCTTGGGTCAACGCAGGAACCTCTAGCCCGGATTCCGAAAGTTGGGCGCCTAAGGCCTTTGCATTCTTGCGATGCTTCATGGCAATCGAGTCGATTAGTCCCAACATGCGCGAGCCGAGCGTCCGCCGAAGGGCCCCCAATGTCAATGAGCGCTCATCCGGCGGCCACTCGAGACCCTCGATTCGGGCACGGAGGTGTCGACCGAAGCCGTACACCCAAGGGTTGAACAACAGATGGAGCCGTAGAAATCGCAGAAGATGATTTCGTTCTCTTTCATAAGAAACCGGTGCTTGATCGATGCGTGCGCGCATCGCGTCCGCGTACTCTGTGTTGTCGGTGACCGCCAGGCCGCCGCTACCGAGTGACAGCACCTTGTCAAACGCGAAACTGAAGATGCCTATGTCACCGAAGGATCCCACGGATCTCCCGTCGTATCGGGCGCCAGCCGCCTGGGCGCAGTCTTCAATTAACCCGATCCCTCGTCGCTCACACATGTCTCGAATCGGGCCGATGTCGCATGGCATTCCATACGTATGGACGGCGACAGCCGCTTGGGTGTCTGGGCCCACAGCGGCCGTTAGCGAATCGACATCGATGTTCAACGTGGAAGGGCTCACGTCGACAGGCACGGGTACCGCGCCGATTGAGAGGACCGATTCAACGACCGCATCGCAAGTGAGCGCGGGAACGCGCTGGTACGCTTGACGTGCGAGTTTCGCGACTCGTGACGAGTGTGCCTTCAACACACTGTAAGCTTCCGTTTTGGAAGCGAAGTGGGCTTTGAATCTCGCGACGCTGGGAATGTTCGCGCCGACGAGATCTAGCACACCTGGACCCTTTCCATGAAGGTCTCTCACGATTTGATCGAGTAGCAGATACGAAGCCCCCGTTGATCTAAAGGCGGGGTTAGTTGCCGCGATCCAATAATAATACGCGTGGGCGTCCTGCAGGATTACTGCGCCGGCGGCGACTTCGCGCCCGCGGTGCGCCAGGTAGATCGAGACTCGGCTGCTAGGTGTCAGCGCGTTGTACAGCCGCGTGAAGTGAGCGCGCGACACTGGTAACTCCAAGCGCTTGGCTTCGAACGCGTCGCGAAGGAGGTCGAAAAAGGCACCCGGATCGCCAGGCGTTTCCACCTTCAGGTTCGCACGCTCGGCTCTGCGCAGCTGATATCGCAGGTCCTTGTCTCTCGGCTCCGCTTCCTCAGTGGCTCGCAGGTTGCGTGTGCTCGTCCTCCGTTCTTCGACTTGCCAGCCTTGAGGAGCGCGAATCACTAGACTCGGGACGCTCGGAATCTCGACATAGTGGACCTGTTTCAGAATTTCTGACGCGAGGACAGTGGTTGCCCCGCTAATGCCACCCCGCGTGCTTCGAGAATCGAGCAAGGGTGAAAGTATGATTCCGAAGTAAGGACTGGCACCGACCGGAACCGCGGTCCGGTAGAAGCCTTTCGTGCGAACTGCCAGCGGTACTCCACAGAGCCACCGGCCGTCGGACTCAATGGCGACGATTCCGACAGAGAGTTCGGGAATGCCGCCAAGCGCCGTTAGCCAAGTTGCGGAAGTGAAAATCGTTCCAGTTGGGGACTGATTGTTGAACCGATCCCATTCTGATATTGTCTCTCCTTCGAATGGGAGAACGAGCGCCTTCATGTGGTCGCGCCCCGATGAATCGTAACTGGATTCGCAGGGCGGAGGCCACGTAAGGTGAGCAAGCTGGACCTCCCTTGTCGCACTACACTCCAGGCGCCGTCCGCCAAGCCTTCTATGCGCTCAGGTACGCCGCCGTCGGACCGTAGTGTGAGCTCGTCTATGCTTTCGCGCGGAATAAGTTCCCAAGTATCAGGATCACGGTAGAGAAGCTCAGCAGTGTTCCGGGCTTTCCACCAACGCGCGACTCGGTCCATCGTCCAGAAATGCCAGCCCCGCTCCTTGAGGAAGTCAAGGTACCAAGCGAGCACTGACCCCTCCTTCACCAGGGCACCATCCAAGTAGTGGTTATGCCAGATTGACACGAAGACCCCGTTGCGGTATGCTATGGTCTGCGCGATGCTCCTCAGCAAGCCTTCCATTTTCTCTCGGCTGCCTCGGCACGTTTCGTACAAGGCAGAATCCATCACCGAAAAAGGGATTTCAAGAATCGAGAGGCTCTTCTGCTCTTGGCTGTCGAATGGATGATACGGGTGGCAGGCTCCACCTCGGAATCCGACGAACTCTGAATACCCCACACTCGAATCGTACAACAAGCCGAGCGACTCTTGCTGTCGCCAAATTCGTCGATGAATGCGGAGGTAGTGCTGCCGCGCACCCGATGAGGGAGAGATAGCGGAAATCCTTTGCACCTCTTCACCGAGGCGAGCCGGCTCGTCTGCCGATTCATAAGTTGAATGAAGCGCGAGTTCATGCCCCTCCCGCCGCGCCCGCCTCATTTCTCTCCGCACATACAAGTTACGATAGCTGTACAGAGCAAGAGGGTCACGTCGAGCTCTTCGCGGCGCCATCTGGAGAAAGAAAGTCCCTTGAACACCCCGAGTTGTCTCGAGTGCTCTGATTTCGCCGAGGTTCCGATGGGGATCGAGAAAACCAGACATCTCGGCTATCGTGTCTAGAATCGTGCTCCGCTTCGGGACAGCTGCATGTCGGGTTTCTGCGCGAGCGTAAGCCCTCATTTGGCCTACAATTCGAGGAACGATCCACTTCCGGACGGAATCGACGTCATGAGTGATGCAGGCGACAGCATGGATTCCAAATGGCCAGGCGGTTTTTGTAACCAAGAAGGAGCGGATTCGCTCACACACCGCTCGGGCTGTTCTCCCCACGAGCAGAGCAGAATCGGTTGCTACAGGGGAAAGCGTCGCGCCGTTCGCGACGGGAAAGGTCATTGCTTGCGGCGGGCGGCCATGGACGTCCCTCTCCCGAATGGCATGCTCTTCGCGTTGGGTTATCGCGAGAAAGTAAGAAGAAATTGCGTCGAAGGAAAATTCAACGAAGGCTGCTCCACCGGCCTCGCGTAGGACAATTGCGGGTTCCCCGCCGTTCGCCCATTGTGCAAGCGGCAGACCTGCAGAGAGGGGGATCACCGGGGATCGAACGTGGAGTGGTATGCGATCGTCACCCCAGAAGCAGGTGCGGGCGGCCCATGCATCTTGTTCGAACCGTGAAGCGGTTTCCGATCCGAGATAAGGGATGGCAATGCGGAAATTCCCTCGGGCCTCTTCGAGCGACAATGAGGACGGTCCCGGACGGCTGTACACTATTCGGCCAATGGATCTGCCGGCCTCGTGTCTCTCCGCGTCGATCGATAACCCGCAGACATTAGCCATCTCGCTGAGGACGTACCTCGCCGGACGCAGCCAGAAGGGCGGTACCTCAATCGTCGCTGCGATCGTCATGAAACTCGGTGCTCCTCCTGCATGGGTTGCGTCTCTAACAGAGGGATGACGAAGTCCCGAAGAGCCTTCTCGGCGAGGAGTCGTCGATCGAACCGAGCGGCCGTAGCCACACAATTTCGGGACACTCTCGCCCATCTGTCGCCGTCGGTGAGCATTGCAATCGCCTGCTTCGCGAACTCTTTGGAGTCGGAGGAAAAGAACCCGAGCGACTCGGACTCGACGAACTGCCGTAATTCCGACCATCCTGGGGGCCCGAGACACGCGAGGGGGACGCCGCAGGCGATGTACTCGTATGTCTTCGCGCCAACCGCCAATCGGAACACATCTTCGCCAGACAGTGAAACGATACCAAGACGTGCCCGCCGCAGGAGCCGAGCGGTCTCCTCATGAGGAATGGAGGCGATGAATCTCACGCCCTCGGACAGGTTTAGCTTCCGCGCCAACGCCCGAATCTCATCGCTCGCGGGGGCATCACCCCAACCCACGAAGCAGGCAGTAATTTCCCCCGAGAGTTCCTGGACCTTTGCCAGTCCTTCGAGCACTCCTGCGACATTCCGGTACTTTGCTGGCGACCCCAAGAATACGAAATCTAGATCGCGAGGATCCAGTCCCGCACTGAAGACCGCTAAGTCCGCCCCATTCGCAACGGTCTGAGTTGTCGCGGGGGGCAAGTTGTACTTGGCAATCAGTCGATCCCGCAACGCCGATGTAACGCAAAAAACGGCCGTCGCCGATCCCGAGCAGAGTCTTTCCAACCAACCCTTAACTGAATTTCGGAGACGGCCCCGGTGCGTAACCGCCTCCATTTCCCAAGAGTCTCGGACGTCGAGGACGTACGGAATTCCGAGAACGCCCGCAGCAATCATCGACTGAGTCGCGACGAACGGTGCTGGACTACTAGTCACAACGCACCTGGCGTCCTGTTCTCTTAGTACGCGGAGAAGCTGAATGGTCGAAGGAAGCAGACGGAGGACATCTGGAACAAATCCGGTACCATTGTCGGCGGACCAGCCGTACAAAGGAAGCTCAATGCGGGGCAATCGACCGTTGGAAGGAGGGTGGGTGGCGCACCCCGGGACGATTGTACAGGTCGGGACACCGAGCCGGACGGCTGCGTGCACGAAGCCCGAGAGCCGCACCGCGGCCGCGGTCCTTGCGGAGTCAGAGACCGGCCACACGAATGCGAGCGAACCCATCAATCATCCCCCCAGGAACCCTCTCCGAAGTGTGGGAAGAGTCGAGAATTCTCCTAGCGTCTGGGCGGCCATTAGAAATTCCCGGAAAGCACCGAGGTCTCCAGAGCACGCATGGAGTAGGCCAGCGGGAACATTGGGGTAGTAAGCCCGGGCATCGATGAGCTCCCACGGATGGACGAGGAAAACGAGGATGTTTTCCTTAACGGCACGGATGGCGGCCAACACGTTGTCCAAGCCATAGGCGTTTATCGCCCCCAAACCGAGTGGACCGCCGCGTCGGAGGGGGCTTTCTGTGACTGGGATTTCGAGTAGCCTCGTATTCGCCGACCCGTCGGCGTATGGAACGGGAAAGTGGGGATCTCGACGTGCCGCTCGGTGATCGTAAACAGGCAAAACCCGGAACCGTTTCGCGCGCCTGCCGGGCAGAATTGATGAATCAATGGCGTATCCGAGTTCCTGCAGGATCTCCAAGGTCACGAGGTTCGCTGAGAACCCGGCCGCGCGGAACATGCGGGTCGCTTCGGGGACCACGCTTTCGAGGATTCGCGTCGAGCGCGTAATTTCCTCCCGTTGGATGGCGGGCGGCTTGGTGCATAGGAATGCGTGGTTGAGTCCGTGATTCCCGATGCCGTGTTTCGATTTCGCGATTCTGGACACGAGGTCGGGATGCGAGGCAACAATTGGCGTTTGAAAGAAAAAGTCGGCCGGAACGTGAACGTCTTCGAGAAGATGCAAGAGCTCCGGGATGCCCTCCTCCACGCCCCGCATTCCTCCTTTCACCAAGCCAGGGAAGTCTTCTTCTACGTCCACAGAGACGCAGATGCGCTTCGTCATCATTGGTCCCCGACCAGTTCTAGATGTCGTTCGGCGACCTTCTCCCAAGTGAGCTCGTTGGATATCCACTCGCGCGCCCTGTCGCCAAGCCGTCTCCTCAGAGTGTCATCGCCCAGCAACTCTGCAAGTCCTGAGGCGATCGCATCAGTTGAAGGCGAGACGAGCAAGCCCGTCACGCGGTCGGTGACCACCTCGGGCATCCCTCCGACATCGGTGGCAAGAATCGGTTTGCCGAGGGCCATCGCATTGAGCAGCGAAAGCGGCAAGCCTTCCTGCAGGGACACCTGTGCGTAGACATCGGCTCCCGCGATCTCGTCGAGAACGCTATCAATGAAACCGAGGAACGAGACTCTGTCAACCAAGCCCAACTCCGCCGCCTCTCGCTCGAGATGCGGCCTAAGTGGTCCATCGCCAACAATCACCAGCCGCCATTGCTCGTATTGGGAGGAAACCGCTGCGAAGGCTCTCAGAAGCCGCGATACGCCCATGACCTTTGCCGGCCAAGTGAGTGGGCCAGCGAACACCACTTCGGGATTCTTCTGAAGACGGATGCCCGCATGGAACCGAGAGGCCGCCCGTTCTGGAGCCGGATACACCACCGCCTGTCGGACCGAGGGTCTCAGGTTGATTGCTTCCTTAAGTTGAGCGCTCACAAATGTGACGGCATCACAGGATCGGAGCATTGCTCGCAACAACTGATAGCCGAGACCCGCGCCGTTTGACATCGGCATCGTGTGGAACGTAAAGACGAGTCGAGTACGCGGCCTGAGCTTGCGCAAGACGTATCCAGGGAACAGGATGTACCAGTGAGACTGAGCATGGATTAGGTCAGGCTTCAGCGATACTAGTTTCAGGAAACTACGAAGCAGAAAACCCGCTCGAGAGGGCCCAAGGACCACGAACCGGGAATTCGTAAGCCCGTGCGCCGAGTATCCTGAAGTATCGTTCGCCATTGCGCGGTATGTGTCGATGAGCTCACGGGCGTAGCTGGAAATCCCTCCTTTGATAGGTTCTGTGTACGGAGAAAGAAGGACTATCCGCATCAGGGCCCCCAACTAGACGAACCACACCGAATAGGAGGTTGAATCGTAGACCTTGTAAAGCTCCTGCCGAGCGTCGTTGAGGAATGCGGAATCGCGCCAAATGTAGGACTGGAATTGGGTTGGGTGAGGTTTATCAATGAACAAGTACTGAACGCCGTACAGCTGAACCAGACGTACGGTGCTTGCGTCGCTCAAGTGGCCATAGAAAATGGCCTCGTAGTCGTCTTTCGCGTTTGGGATGCCTAGAGGCACGAAAATCGAATCTGTATCGAATGAAATCGAAGTGATCGGGACCCCGCGCACAGAGAGCCGACTACCGTCGACGAACCCGAATGTAAGCTGTTGGGGGCTGAACCAGTGGATTGACGCGCCACCAACCGGGAGCGCTGCACGACCCGTGATCGCCGTGATCCGACCCTGACTAAGCCCTTCATTCGACAGAATCGTTCCATCCGACTCTCGAAGCAAGAAAATGGAGGTCGTGTAAAGTTGGCTAGGAATCGGCTGGTCTGTATAGTACCGGTCGCTCCAATAGTCCTTCATGATCCAGGAGAAAGCTACGGACGACCCAAGGAGTAGTCCGACGACGACAGTAGCCGCAGCTCTTTTCCGAAGGACGATTCTCCAGCGGCCAAGCAGAGCCAGGACAAGGAGAAGCACGAAAACATAGGTGAGGAATTCGGAGATGTAGTCTCGAAGGGACAGGAGCGGTATCATGACAAGGACTGTGACGAGGAGAAACTTGTCCTTTGCCTCCTTCGGTCGATCCCACGTGAGACGGACAAGGCCAAAGACGACTAAGGGTGTCAGAATACCGACTTTCCCGGCCAGACTCACCATCATGTTCGCGACGAGGACGATGAAAGAGGTACCCTGAAAGAGAGCCCCGGTGCCATATTGCGAGACGAGGTCGGCGCCGCCGGCCCCAGGGAACAGAACTTGCAGGTAGAAGAGTGCGAAGAAACCGGAGATTGAAGCTGCCACGGACACCAGGCGAAACGGCGATTCGTACCGGAGCAACACAAACCGCAACTTCTGCGTGATTCGATGAAAGGGAGCCGCGAACGCATACGCAACCAACACAATCAGCGCAAGGAAACCCATTCGGTGGATTGCACCCATCATCAAGACGACGACGAAGCACAAAGCTAGGTATCTCACATCTCGCGTTCGGAGGTGGCGAAGGAGAAGGAAGAACACGATGGGGACCAAGGCAGTGACGAATCCACGTGAAGAACCGACCCAGGTCGTGTCCTTTGTGTAGAAGGGCGCGATCGAGAATAGCAGGGCCACAACCATCGCGAGTCGATTATCATCCTTCGCAGCGCGGCTCGCCGCAAACGCCCCGAATGCTCCGATGACCGCGAAGACGAACCCCATGACCAAGATGGATGCCTCGATGGGAATGCCGCCGGTGAGTGATAGGCTCGCGAACAGGAATGGCATCGCGCTCGGGTACGAGAGCGCGTACAGCCCAAAGTAGGACAATGGATGTAGAATCCACGGTGCGTAGGCGTTGACCGCCAGGGAGTTTGCCAACGAGTGAATGAAAGTCGTGTCCGAGCCCATCTCGTGTTCAATCCCGAGCGGGTAGCGAAAGAGAATCGCGACGAGGACAACCGTCGCGAGAAGGCAATTGGTGACCTTACTCCCAAATCTCACTGTAAACCTCCAGAATCGCGGGCACGATGCGATCCCATCCAAATTGCCGCACCGAATTCCTGCAAGCTTCTTCGACCCAATCTACCTCGTACAGCGCTCTGTCCAAAAGCGGAGCGAGTTGCAACGGACCGTCCGTCAGGAACCCATTGACCCCCGACTTCACAACCTGCGGGAGAATACCAACAGGAGTGCCGACGATTGGGGTCCCACAGGCAAGGCCCTCCAAGGCAACAGTCGGGAGCCCTTCGTGGTAGGACGCCACGACCAGAACGTCGGCGGCACTGAAGAGCCATGCGAGCTTCTCCTGATCCATCGGAGGAAGCACGTGAATGCGTCCGGGGTTCGACGCGGCGAGCCGGCGGATGTCCTCGGTTAGGCTCCCGGCACCAACCATCACAAGGCGGGCATCAGAGTGCTGTTTGTTGAGGGCAAGGAACTCCTCAGCAACGTGCACGGGATTCTTCTCAGGCTCGAACCGTCCGACGAAGGCGACCACCTTGTGCTCCTCCGGAAATTTGAACATCGCCCGCGCTTCCGCTCGAGATCGGATCCGGAAGAAGTCCATGTCGACTCCGGAAGGCACCATCCGGAACCGGTCCTCGAGACAGGGATACAACTCGCGGAAGTGCGCAATTCGCCCGAATGTGAACGGCGTGGACGCCATGCAAGGTGAGCACCGCAGGGACCTGCGGGGACTCGAGATGAAATGGAACAAGATCATCGGGACGGTTTGCATGGACGAGTCCCTGAAGGCGGTGTGTCCGTTTCAAGAACAGAGCGAGGGCGAGAATGAATTCAGAGGCGTTTCCGATCCGTTCGGTAACCGAGACGAAATCGAAGGCATCGTATTTCGCCGCATTCGGACCATGGCCTATGACCATGACGTCGACCCCTCGGGATGTGAGTTCCCGCGCGAGCGTGAACACATAATTTCGGACCCCACTTGCTCCCGGTCCGGAGGGGTTGACGGCGGCGACGCGAGCCTCCCCAACCATCCGGGCGGCGCGACGTCTGTAGCATGTCCGGAGAAGAAAGCGGCGGGCAAGAAGAGGGCTACCACGCTCGTTCCTCCGATTGATGCACCGCCAGGTCCTTCCGCACGCTGCGGATCACCTTTGCGGGGACTCCGACCACGACCGCGAACGGCGGAACATCTTTCGTAACGACCGCACCGGCGCCAACAACTGCCCCCTCCCCAATCGTCACGTTCGGCAAGACAATCGCTCCGGCGCCGATCCACGCATCATCCCCGACGACAATCCTCCCGCGGATCGGCTTAATCAACCGAGGGGCTAGACGAGATTCGTTCGGATCAGAAGAGGTCACAAAGGTGACTCGAGGGGCTATGGCAACGCGATTACCCAGCACTAACTTCTCCGACTTGTCTTCGAGGATTTCAGCGACGATCATGTCCTCCCCGATGTAGACTCGTTCACCGATCTTGAATCCACAGGCTCGGAACAACGCGACGCGCAGCGCGTTCCCCGGCGCGTGCTTCGCAAGCGTCTTACACAGCTTCTTGAGGAGCATGCTCATCGTGCGTGCAACCCCAGTTCGGCCGCATGACGTCGTGGAGCGCTCGCGAGCCGTTGTTCCAGGAAGTTGATCATGAAGTCGGTTACGTCGATCTTCTCCTGCAGAAGGTGCTTGCGCTTCCCCGCCCATCTCTCTTTCAGGTCGCTTTGCGACAGGAGGGATTTCGCACGTGCCAAGGCATCCTCCGGCGAGGTCACATGGTATCCGAGGCCATACCGTTCCTGTTGATCCTTGAGGTAGCCGCGGCCTTCACTCGATACGAAAATCCACGGCGTTCCAAGGACACCGGCTTCCGACGCCATGGTCGCCCCTTCGCCGACGTACAGCGTTGCAGCGGCCAGAAGGTCATGGACGCGGTCAAGTGGGATTTGGAGCGCAAACTCCCGCAATGAATCCGGGATTTCCCTTTCGGAGCTGATGAGGACCCGGCCGTACGGTTCCAGCTCTCGGACGAACGCCTTCAGTCCGTCGTCGGGATCCAAACTCACGCCATGGGCGCCGACGTCATGGCTCGAGTCCCAGGATGCAAAGCGTATGACGATCAATCGCTCCGTCGGGCCGGCGTCGACCGCCTGGAAGACGTCTGGGTTGGGCGCGAAACGGTTCGGATGTAAGTAGGCCAGTTCGTGATAGCCTGGGTAGCGCACATGCTTCGCCCCAAAGTCGAGCCAGAAGCAAGATGGAGTACACACGACTTCAGTGAAAGGCAGCATCAGGCGGATGACGCCAGAAGCGATTTCGGTGTCCGAGAACGCGATGTGCGGAATCGAGAGCGCTGCACTCGCTTGGGCTGCATAGGGGGACCCCGTACTAACGACCACGTCAGGACGGATTCGCGAGAGAAGCATCACGAGTCGGATGTCCTTCAGCGGGAGGTCAAGGAGTTTCCCGGCGATGGTAGGAACGTTCTTCCCGACTCGAATGTAATCCAGTCCGTAGAGGGAAAGAAGTCGGAGGGTCGTCTCCTTCTCAACCGCGGCAATCCAGACGGAGTGGCCTCGAGCCCGGAGTTCTGCGATTGCGTTTCGAAAGAGGTGGACGTGCGCCGGATGGCCCACGAGGAAGAGCAATTTCATGAAAGGACCCTCATCAGAATCGGGAAATCCCTGCGCCTATCTTTGCGACGATGGAGGCAAGTCACTTCCATCGCCTCCAAGCCTCGAATGCAACTTTTGACAATCGCATCGTGAGAGGCCGGTAGACCTTCTGGAACCGTCCAGGATTGATCGAAGTTCCTCCGAACCGCCGTTTGAACTCGCCGGGTCCATAACTCGTTCCGGGAGGCCCAGCACCCCCGAAGTCGAATTCGACGCAACCCTGCCGAACGCCTCTCAACAGGATTTGCCAAACCAGCCATTCATCCGCATGGCTTGTCCTCCCGAGCTCGGAAGAACCCGCGTACCAGTCGAATAGGGTCCGTTTCCATCTCAGAACGAACCTCGCCGCACAAACAGTCTCACCCCGAGAGGCCGCGACGGCCCAGAGTTGCCCGGATGGGCCGAGCATCTCCATCGCGTTCTCAAAGAGACTGCAATCGGCCAAGGGAATCCGGGCACGAGAGTAAGTTTCGTGTAACAGATTGTAGACCCTGCGAACTTGCTCCGTCCTCAGATCGATGAGCTTTAGGCCGATCCGGTCAGCTCGTTCGATGGCCTTGCGGCGCGCTTTCGACAGATTATGCCATAAGGATTCTTTAGTCCGATCCAGGTCGACGATGAAATTCATGTGATCTTCCCAACGATACCCCCTAGAGTCGAAAACCGACCTGTCACTCGGGGCCCGGAGGTTGCGAATCTGGGTGCAGAGAGCGGACCTACCTGCCAATCGGTCAAGCGCCTCCAAAATAGCGGGAAAAGACGATTTCTCGCCAAGCGGTCCCCCGACGACGATCGCCCGCGACGTAAGGCGAGCGAGTCTTCCATTCGAGTACGAAACAATTGCACCGGACACCATGGCACTAATCGCCTCTTGCGATTCCGCCGCAAGTACGAATGGCCGAAATCCGACGGTTTTCGCATAGACCCGATTCAACTCGGGGCTCTGAAAGATACTCGACCCGGGCTGGGAGTCGAGGAACTTGGCCCAGGGCGCTTCAGCGACATACGTCGAGAGTAGCATGGATTAGGTCACCAAAACTCGGCTTGCAAAATCAGCGAGCGAGAGCGCGTCGAGGTCCCCGGTCACGGACACTGCGTATGGTCGCCCATCGGGCCAGTGTCCGGGACCGCCCTTTCCGGCGAGGATCCACCCCGCAACTTCCGCAAGCGATGCTTTCCATGCTCCCTCTTCAGTAGCTTTCTCCAAGACATGACGCAACGCGCTAGCTAGGAGGTGAAACCGTTCCGGGTGGACTTGGAGATTGAGATGCGCGGCCGAGGCGTGGGCCTGCTCGGCCATCGCGCCGAGAACGCGCGTCAGCGTTGGCGATGCATGAACACCGAGCCCATCGACGAGGATCTCATCATCGGGAAGGGCGACCGGCAGCTCGATCAGAGCTCCGGCCACACTCCCGAGTGAAGCAGGCCGGATCGGGCCATATCGCATTTCCCCGAGCTTCTTGACCTGGAGAGAAATCGAGTCTACACTAGGGAGATAGAACTCCGGGATGCTAGAATCGTACACAAAACGCCGCGACCTAAGGAGTCGAAACGTAGCCGAGTTGGTGGAGAGGTAGGGCGCCCGGAATCCGTCAGCGAGCAGTCCATGCCTCCCGAAAGCCGATATCGCTGCATCCAGATCGGCGGCCTGCTGCTTATCGTCCATGTTTGCATAGGACCGATGGTGGTACCCGTGAATCGCCAGGTCAGCCCCCTTCAAGCTGGCAACCACACTCGGGTGCCTGTCAAGCACTGATGCAGTGACAGGAATCGTGGGTTGAACTTCCCAATGACTCATGAAGCCAATCATCCGCTCGATTCGTCTTCCCATTCGTTCGGGTCCGAATCCATACCGAGCCGGCAGCATCGCAGCGCGACGGACCTTTCCTCGGAGACCTTTCGACGCGTCCAGGTTCTGCATCAGAGCACACTCAGGACCATCGCTGCGAGCCCGCTGATCAGGTAGAGCGCCAACAGGGTCCGAACCAAGTTCCTCTCCGTCATGGGGTGGCGCGAGAGGATGAAGTAAGCCAGCGTGTACCGCGCGGCACCTTCAGGTGGCGACAACTTCCCGTCCGAAGTTAGGATAGGATTGCTGCATGCAGTCTTTCGTTCGCCGTTCTTGTGTGTGATTCCATAATAGAGCGTGGCGCTCGCTTCGTAGAACGCAGGGGCTATTGCGACAAAGCCGTAGAACTCTAGGTGACCCAGGACGATACCAGCCGCAAGGGCAGCGCCGAGTCCCAGGGTTCCGATGTCGCCAATGAAGACCTTCGCTGGATAGCGGTTGAAATAGTAAAGGCCAAGGGCGCAGCCCAAGAGGGCCGCAAAGATCATGAAGGCGTAGTCTGGGACGGGGCGGAGCAACCCGATCGCGAGCAGCGAGGCCGCCACGACGGCGATTTGTCCGCTCTCAAGCCCGTTATATCCCGCAGACATATTCATCGCATTCGCGAGTCCCGTCACCCCCACCGGCACGAGCAGCAGCCAGTAGACCAAGTACAGGTGCCCCGTTAGGTCGAGCTGCCAGCCGAACGGCAAATCGATAATCTCCGGTCCAAGATGAACGAGCATCAACGGAAGAGCCGCGAAGGCGACGATTACAGCCTTGAGGCGCTGTCGAATGTTGGAAATGTCATCGATGAGCCCGACCATCGCAGCCATGAAGAACACGCTTATCGCTGCGAGAAATGGGTCCTCCCCGACATTGCCCAGCAGTTTCTGAAGCCCAACGACGAAGCTCACGGAAATCGAGAAAGCGAAGAGTGCGGCGATGCCGCCTAGCTCCGGGACGGAATGTTTTGATCGTTTGTTGACGTCTCGTCCTACCATCCCGCCCGCCTTCATCTTGCGCATCAGAGGTGGCATTGAGAGAAAGACGAGCAGCAGGGAAAGGGTCAGCGCAACGACTGCGCCGAGGCCGTCTCCGAAGTCCAGACTGAGCGGGAAGAGCGTCTGGTTTGCACTACCCAGGCTAGTCGCTGGCCATTCCACGGAGCGTTACCCAGTAATTTCTGTATTTCAATCCTATTTCGTCGTTCTCGCAGTCGATACTGGAGTCCCTTCGGGCCGCGACGAACGCCGCGGAGGTATTCATAGTTCGGGCGTCATCCCCGCCCGACCCCCATGGCCCTGCGAATCCATCCGTCCGCGGAGGTGTCCCGAGAAGCGGAGATCGGAGACGGTACCTCTGTGTGGCACTGGGCCCAGATCCGAGAGGGAGCACGCATCGGGCAAGATTGCAAGATCGGAAAAGACGTTTACATCGATGCAGATGTGCTCGTCGGGGACCACTGCAAGATCCAAAATTTCGCAACGCTTTACAAAGGCCTGCGTGTCGGCGATCGCGTTTTCATCGGCCCTCATGCCTGCTTCACGAATGATCCCTACCCGCGGGCCGTGAGTCCAGACTGGGAGGTAGTGCCAACATCGGTGGAGGATGGGGCTTCGATTGGGGCAAATGCGACGATCCTTTGTGGCATCACAATCGGGCGGAACGCAATGGTCGGTGCCGGCGCCGTGGTGACACAAGATGTTCCAGCGCACGCCCTGGTGTTGGGCATCCCAGCCAAGATCAAAGGGTGGGTGTGCGAGTGCGGCCGACCCCTGGACCGCAACATGCGCTGCGCTCACGACGGCAAGAAATTCCCCGAGCTGAAACCGAGGACCAGGGCTCGTCGTTCGCGGCGGCGCAAGTGACCAGCGAACCTTCATACCCCGGAGCCGGTTCCGCGCTTCGATGATCCCGATCCCCATCGCCCGCCCGATCCTCAGCGAGGAAGAACTCCTGGGAGTTCGGGAGGTGCTCGCCTCCGGGATGCTCGCGCAGGGCCCGAAGGTCGAAGCCTTCGAGAAGGCCTTCGCCAAGGACGTCGGCCGGAAGCAGGCCATCGCGGTGACGAACGGGACGGC
>WNEZ01003028.1_pt1 | contig 21919 bp, 19 predicted proteins | sample 5400521 | NCBI WGS metagenome assembly WNEZ01 (sample SAMN13153339, study PRJNA577476) | soil metagenome | isolation source: 120 cm saprolite under Douglas fir tree site 2 hole 1 replicate 1 | place: USA:California | collected 2015-04-18 | reverse complement strand
GCCTCGTCGGCGCCCAGCGAGCGAGCGAACTCGAGCTTGTCCTTCCGGCTGTCGAGGGCGACTACCTTTGCGGTCGTCATGACCCGCAGGAGCTGGACGGCGAAGTGGCCGAGGCCGCCCACGCCGACGACGACGGCGGTGCTCCCCGGGTAGGTCGCGGGCGCGATCTTCTTGACCGCGTGATAGGCGGTCAGCCCGGCGTCGGCGTAGGGCGCCAGCGAAGCGGGGTCGGTGCCGGACGCCAGCTTGATCACGGACCGCGCACCCGTCTTCAGGAGCTCAGCGTAGCCGCCGTCGGTCCCGTCCAGACCGGGGAAGGAGCTGCTGACGCAGTGCATGTCGTCCCCCGCGCGGCAGGCCCGGCAGACGCCGCAGGTAACCAGGGGGTGCACTATGACCGGATCGCCCTTCTTGAGGTGGGTGACCCCGGAGCCAACCTCCTCGACGAACCCGGCGTTCTCGTGGCCGATCGTGTAGGGCAGCTTGGGGTTGCCGAGGGCGTCTCGCCAGACGGCCTCGATCAGGTGCAGGTCGGTGCGGCAGACTCCCGCGCCGGCGATGCGCACGAGGACGTCTGAGGGCGCAGTGATCTTCGGCTCTGGCACCTCGACGAGCTTCAGCGGCTGGTTGTACTCGAAGAGTCGAGCAGCTTTCATGCCTACCTCCTTTTCATCACATCCGAGTCGATGCAGGATGATCGGTCGGTCGCTCCGGGCCTGAGGCGCCATAGCGCGTAGTGAGGAGCCCCCGGCAAAGTGAGGTGTTGAACTCCATGCTGACCCGCTGTCTTCGGGCTCCGCGCATCGAGTCGACCAGATCCGCGGCTGGCACCGGGCTCCCGCGCGAGTCGGTCACCAGCGGGGCCCAGGCTCCGCAATCGAGGCCGAGCTCTTGCCGCCTGGCCAGGTAGACGCGGGCAAGCTCGGCGCCGCCGGGAAGCAGCCGGCGCGCCCCGCCGATCTCAAGGAGCAGGTCGTCCCCATTGTCGACGAAATCGACGTCGCCCCGGCGAAGCCCGACGACCTCCTCGCTGCTCAGACCGGCATCGAGGAGCAGGCGGACGCATCGCTCCTGGCGCATCGTGAAGGCCTTTCGTCGAAAGAGCTGTCGCAGCCCGTCCAGGTTGCCTTCCGCGTCTCCCGGAAAGACCTCTTCGAAAGGTCGTCCTTCCGTGACACCGGCAGTAATCTCATCGGCTGCGAAGTGGTCCTTGAGCGTGACGCGCGCCCGGTGAACTCCCGCCACCTCGAGCAGCCGGTCGCGGGAATCCCGGGCCATCAGGTAGGCGAAGTTCGGGGCGCACCAGAACGTGGGCAGCCTGAGTCCCACCGTTACGCAATCCCCCTCGATGTGCACGCCGTCGATGAACTCAAGCTTGAGCAACGACTCATCGAGCTCGGGATCGATCACCCGGTCGAGCGCTGCGTAGACGGCCGCCTCGTCCGGGCCGGCGCAGGTCGCCGGCCCGGACCATGCCGCCATGGTCATTGCTTGGCGCCTACCAGGCTGCCAGCCAACTTCCGCTTATGGGCTTCGATGTCGAGGCCGTAGAGCCGGGCGGCATTCTCACCCAGGATCTTGCGCTTGGCCACCGGCGTCAGGTCGACGCCGGTCTCCTTCTTCAGGTCCTCCGGCAGCTCGAAGGCCATGAACTTGTCGATGATCCACTTCGGCGTCCAGATCGCGTAGTCGCTGGCGAAGAGCAGCTTGTCCTCTCCGACCCAGAAGAGGAGCTCCGCCAGGACCTCGGCGAAGTAGCGCGGCCGGCTGTGGATGAAGGGCATGACCACGGCCAGGCCGCCGTAGACGTTCTTCTCCTGCACCGCGATCCAGCAGAAGTCCTCCAGGCGGGGCAGGCCACAGTGTTCGACGATGAAGTTGAGCTCGGGGAACGAGGTGGCGGCGTCGTCGACGTCGGCGACGTCGAACGCGTCCTTGTTCAGCGGCCAGATGGTCGGCCCCTTGTGCACGTGGATGTTCTTGATCCCCAGGTCCTGGCACTTCTGCAGGTAGCGCTTTGCTTCTGGGGAGTCCAGCTTCCAGCCCTTTGACTCTCCCCGCCACTCGGCGGTGTAGAGCTTGACGCCCTTGATTTGGTATTTGCGGTGCAGCTCCTCCAGGTATTTCAGGCCCTTGTCGCCGTCTCGGGGGTCGAAGGAGCCGTTGAGGATGAAGCGGTCAGGATACTTTTCCTTGAGCACCGCATCTTGCTCGGTGCGGTTGAAGCCGTTCTCGTAGAAGTCGGTCAGATACGTCGGTTGGAAGATGCCGACGTCGACGTAGCCGTCCTCGAAGACATCGCGCATCATGGTCGCCTCGTCGTACTTCTCAAACTTGTCGCGCGGCCACACATAATCGGACGGGCTCAGGTTCTTGTGATAGTCGTAAAAGCAGCTAATGAACCCCTCGCCGTACTTGTTCTTCTGGTTGGCCGGACTCGCATCCCAGAAGTGAAGGTGTCCATCAACGACGAAGATCTCCTCTCCTTGCGCGGTGCGATACATCTTCCGTCCTCCTGCAAAAAAGGGCTACCAGCGCAAATCGATCGTTAAAGACCCGGCATCACCTCCATTCGGATGGGGGCTGCACTTGGCGGCGTGCGCCGCCTCGCCGAGTACCCGCCCTCCTCTCGAGTCCGTCCAGCGGCGAGAGCAAGATTGCCTTCCCGCCTGACTTCCGCTCGTCGGTCTCCTATTGCCATAGACTCCCCTCCCGCACCACATTCACGGGTCACCAGCGTGGCTGGAGTACCGCTTTACTCGGAGCGGGCCGTGGCGCCTCTCACCTTGGCGCAGTGAATCTCGAGGGTGCCGTCCTCCAACCAGCGGGGCCGTCGCGAGGGCCAGGACAAGGTGGCCGTCATTGTCCACTTGGACTGGCTCCTCCATCGTGCTCCAGGTGATAAAGAGCCAATTCAGCGGCCAGGGATCAAAGGCCTGGATGCTGCCGACCGGAGCTGGCCAGCGCGCCCGGGCAGGAGCGACCTGAGGGGCAACCGCAGTCTGCTGAGCCATCTGGCACCCTCCCTGGTGCCTTTCCCTGAAAACCAGCCCGTGGGCCGCATGCTACGCCGAACTCAGCAAACGTCAAGACCCGCGCCGGGCTGGTGTTGTAGTTCTGGGATTTTGTCCTCCCTGAGCGGTTCTGTGATTCTGTCCCCCCATGAAGAAGGGCCTAGGAGGGCAAAAGTCGGGCGGTCGTCAGGCTGCCCATTCGTACGCGTGGTGAAGACCACCTAGCGTAGCTAGGACCGGCGCGCCACCCAGTGCACCGGTCGTGGTGCACCAATTGGCGTCACCGGACGAGGCTTCGATGCGGTCGGTCCAGGTTGTAGTAGGCGGGGAACTCGCCGAGGATGGTCTGCAGGTGGCCGCATTCAGGCTGACCATTCTGGTCGAGGCATTCTTGGCGAAGGGTGCGCACCATCCGTTCTGCTGCAGCATTCGCCATTGGCGCCCGGGCCAACAGTTCAGGTAGCTCTATAGCGGCTCCCATGCCTCGTCACCCAGCGGTTCCCAGCCCCGGTGCTCAACTTCGACCCGAGTGGTCGCCCGACAGATGGCCCAGATCGACCGGTTGGTCAGGCGACTAGCGCTGTTCGTCCGGAAGAAGCAGGACTGGTGGGTGACTGCCTGGGAAAACGTGCGACGAGCGGGCTGGGAGCGAAGCGTGGGTCTCTATCGCTTGTCCAGTGGTCATCCAGCAAGTCCATCCGTGAATGCCCGAGGAGCAGAAACCGTCGGCGAGCCGGATGCGGAAGAATCGCACCACCGTACTCGCCGGCGGGTGCCGCTCGTCCGCCCCACCTGCGGCGCCGGACCAGCCGCCTGCCTTACGCCATGTCCGTCAGCGCGCCTCCACTGGCTGCGGGACCACGGTCAGCGCAGCCTTCGCCACCTCCATGTCCTGCGAGTAGTGGCCGCCGCTGACTCCCACGCCGCCGACGATCTGGTCTTCCACCTTAATCGGGTAGCCGCCGCCGAAGACGACCAAGCGGGCGATCCCGCCGACCGCGCCCGCGGCCAGCGGCGGGTCGTCCTTGATGAAGTCGTGCCAACCGTCCGTGGACAGGCCAAAGCCGACGGACGTGTAGGCCTTGTCCTGCGCCACCTGGACGCTGAGCAGGGGGGCCCCATCCATCCGGCTGAACGCCTTCAGCACGCCGCTCTCGTCCACGATGGCGATCACGAACGGGTGTTTCATCTCGCGGGCCTTCTTCTCGGCCGCAGCCACCATGCGGTGAGCCAGTTCCGTCGTGATGCTGCGCTTTTCGTAGGTGTCTGCCATGGCCAACCTCCTTCTCTGTTTACCGGGTTACCGTCTCCTTCTCCGCGAACCGCCGCTCGAGCTCACGCACCTCGGGCAGACCGATGAAGTCCAGGAACTCCTGGAAGGGGACCAGCCGCTCCATCACCGGGTTGGGCGTTCCCACTTCCCGGATCTGGGCCAGGACCTCGCGGATGGCGCGGGTAGCGGCCAGCAGCGTGCTGATGGGGAAGATCACGATCGCGTAGCCGAGCTCGCGCAGCCGCGGGAGGGCGACCGGCGGCGACTTCCCACCTTCTGCCCAGTTGAAGAGGAGCGGCACGCTGGGGAAGGCCCTGGCCACTGTGGCGATCTCCTCCTCGCTCTGCGGCGCCTCGACGAAGAGCACGTCAGCGCCGGCCTCGCGGTACCGCCGGGCGCGTTCGAGCGCGCTTGCCATGCCCTCCACAGCGCGCGCATCTGTGCGGGCGATGATGAGGAAGTCGGGGGAGTGCCGAGCCTCGACCGCAGCCCGGAGCTTCTCCACCATCTCGGCGGCCGGGATGACCTGCTTCCCCTCCATGTGCCCGCACTTCTTGGGCGCCACCTGGTCCTCGATGTGGATGGCAGCGACCCCGGCCGCCTCGTACTCCTGCACGGTGCGGATCACGTTGAGCGGATTGCCATAGCCGGTGTCGGCATCCGCGATCACAGGCACGCCGACCGCCTGCACGATCCGCCGGGCGTGCTCCACCATCTCGCTCATGCCGAGCAAGCCCACGTCCGGCCGGCCGAGCACGGAGGCGGCGGTGCCGAACCCCGTCATGTACAGGGCGGGAAAGCTTACAACTCGCTGGCGTGCCGTTCACTCTGACTTCCCGGGTGCGGGGTGTGGGAATAAGAGTCCTGGTCCGGGCGTCCATCCAGGATTCAGCTGTTATTAAGTGATGATGGCTCCGCCGAGTCGCGCCTTCATCTGGGGTGAGGGTGGCGAAGGAGCGACCTGGACGAAGTCTTCGAACGCCTGACAGAACCACTCTCGTGGACAGTTGCCAGCGGCCTCGATGGCTGAGGGTTTGTAAAGAGGGAGACTGAGTAAACAGGCGTGGGCTCTCGGCTACGATGACGACCGCCTTTCCGGGCATATGGCGGCTCGACCCGAGTGGCCTGACCAGTGCGGTTGCAGATCAGCTTTCTTGGGACGGTCGGCAACTCTCCCCAGATCACATCCGGGCGAAGCCGCTGGCGGCATGCACCATCGCCTGTTCGTTGCGTGCCTGGTAGTAGGTCAGCAGGCCGGGCCCCTCGTGGCGGATCGTCGACCACCGGCAGTTTGAGCCAGGTATAGGCGGAGGTCCGGCCGAGCCCAGACACGATCGCCACCGCGCGCTGCAGCGCGGCGGCGTCCTCAACGTTGACGGCCCGCCCGTTCACCAACCGGCTGGCAAACACTTCCACCATGGCGGGAAGCCGGCGGAAGGCCAGGTCGTTGATCGCCTCAGCGGCTGCGGAAAGCGTGCGCAGCGTCGCAGGATCGTCGTCCGCGACGCGGACCATCATCTTGCCGCCGTCGAGGCCGTCCGCCTGGATCTGTGTCGCCGCGTAGGCGGTGAACCGGTCGTCGAGCTCGAAGACGCTCCCCCCAAGCCCGCCTCGGTTCATCGAGCCGAACACGACCTTTCCCTCCAGCGCCCCCAGCAGGGCCAGGTCCTCGACCACGTCCGGGGTGGCCATGACCCCGTCGACGCCCGGACGCTCCAGGGCGACCAGCAGTCGGCGCAGGAGTTCCTCGCGATCGGCCATCGCCCTCGGGTCGCGGCCCGCCTTGAGCACGCCGCGGGCCGGGTGATCGGCGGCGATGAGGAACAACGTCCCCGAGTCTGTCCACAGCGGCCGCCGACGACGGGCGCGCAGGACTTCCGAGATTCTTGCCGGGTGCTCCCGCCGATCGCGGGTCAACCTGGCCAGCAGGTCAGAGGCTGGCAGGTCAGCCACGCGCTCGCTCGGCAAGCAGTGCCTCGACCTCACGCGACGTCGGCATCGCGTCCGCGCAGGCGAGCCGCGAGGCAACAATGGCACCCGCCGCGTTGGCAAATCGGAGCATCCGTTCCAGGTCCCAGCCCTCGAGCAGGCCGTGGCAGAGCGCGCCGCCAAAGGCATCGCCGGCCCCGAGCCCGCAGACCACGTCGACGGGGATCGGCGGGACCAGCGCTTCCTCGTCGCCTCGGCGGGCGTAGACGCCGTGCGGTCCCTGCTTGACGATGGCCAGCTCAGGGCCCATCTCCAGGATGGTCTCCGCCGCAGGCTTCGGCTCGCGCGTGCCGGTTGCCATCTCCACCTCGTCCAGGTTGCCCACCACGACCGTGCTCACCCGAATAGCCTCTCCCGCCCACCGACTGGCCTGTGACAGGTCCTTCCAGAGTATGGGCCGGAAGTCGAGGTCGTGGATCCGAATCGCCCCGTGATGGGTGCGCATCGTCTCCAACGTTGTCGTACGGCTCGGCTCCTCGGACAGTCCGGTCCCGGTCGTCCAGAGCAGGGGCGCTTGAGCCACGAGGTCATTGTCGAAATCGCCGGGGGCCAAGTTCATGTCCGGAGCCTTCGGCTGGCGATAGAAAAGCAACGGGAAATTGTCCGGCGGAAAGATCTCGCAGAAGACGATGGGCGTCCGCAGCTGAGGGTCGGGGTCGGTCGAGACCCAGCCGGCAAAAACCCCGAAGGCCTCGAGGGCCGTTCGGACGTAGGGCCCAAAACCGTCATCGCCCACCCTGGTGATCACCGCTGCGCGACGGCCCAGCCGCGCCGTGGCCACAGCGACGTTGGTGGGGCTGCCGCCGAGGGACTTCGCGAAGGTGCGGACGTCGGCCAGCGGCACGCCAATCTGCTCGGCGTACAGGTCCACGCTGACGCGGCCCATGGTGACCACTTCAAGAGCCCCCGGGATGGGTGGACTTACCAGCGCGTCACCACGACTTTCTTACGCGTGTGGAAATCGATCCCGTCCGGTCCGTGGGCAGGCCGTCGATCCACACAAGCGTACCTCTCCCCGTCGCCTTCCCCTTTGCCATCTTGAGTTCCATTCTGAGCTCATCCAGGACACGGAGCCCACTGGCGACCAGTCGGCTGGAGGAAACCCCTTCGAAATGGCTACAATCGGCTGGCTCAGGGAGGGTGGAGATGGTTGGTCTTAGCGGAGCCCTACGTGCCGTCGGCGCACGGATGGCGCTCGTCCTCGCGTTGCTAGTCATCGTCCCGACGCCGGCGAGCGCGTCAGCCGGCGCAAGCCCGGACCGCACCCCGGTGGTACTGTTTCCGGCCTTCCATTTCACGAAGCTCCTGGTAACGGTCCACAACCAGACGATTGCGCCTGACTGTCCGCGCTCAGGCTCGTTCGAGGATTGGTTCCTCAACGACCACCCGAGCACGACCTTTTCCCAGGTGTGCGAGGACAAGCTTCTCACGCTCCGCTTCGACGCGGATCGCAAGGAACCGATGTCGGAGCGCTTCTCGAACCAGCCCGGCGTGACGGTCACGATCCTCCACTACGGCATGACGGAGAGCGCACCCTTCTACGAGCCGCTGTACAAAGCGCTTGAAGCGGCGGGGTACGTGCGCAACCGGGACATTCGCGTCGCGGGGTACGACGCACGGCTCACGCCCGATATCGGCGACTTTGTCGCCCGAACCAAGAAACTCATCGAGGAAACCTACCGTGACAACGGAGAGCGCCGCGTGCACCTGGTTGGCCACTCAAACGGACCGCTGTACGCGGAATTCCTCCTGACGCATATGACGCGGGCCTGGAAGGCCAAGTTCATCCACGGTTTCACGCCGATCGCCGGTAATTTCCCCGGCCAGGGCGCCCTGTATCCGATCATGTTCACCGGGCTCAACATCACAGACTTCTCGTTTCCGGCGACGAAGGAGAACGCCGAGAGCAGCGCCCGTATGTACCTGAGTGCGCCCTCAACCTTCATGAGCGCGGCCGACCCGAGGATCTTCGGCGACCGCGAGATCGTCGTCCAGGACGCGTCCACCGGCCGCAGCTACACGCCGAAGGACTCCGCCCGTCTGTTCAGGGACGCGGGCCTGCCGGGGGCAAAGGAAATCGCGGACCACTACATCGGGTTCCTGAAGATGAGCGACCCCTCGTCCTTCCCCCACGTTGACGTCTACGCCGAGAAGGGCTCGGGCATCGACACCGTCGTCGGGGCGCGGCTCAGCGATCTCTCGGTTGGGCAAGTCGTGGACACCTCGACTGTGTTCTTCACGCGCGACGGCGATATCAACCAGGAGGACATCACGAACAACGCAGTCCTGGCGTGGCAGGCGATGCCGTGCTTCCATTTCAGCCTGACGGACAACCCGGGCGTCGATCACTTCTCCTTGCCAGGTAATCCGAACGTCCTCAGCCGGCTGATCGCGGGCCTGGCGCTCCCGCGCTCGCACTGCCGGTAGACCTCCTGCATAAAGCGGGCGACGGTCGCGGGCGGCCTCCGATTGGCTGAGCGGATGGCAGCGATCTCGCTGGCGACCGACCTGGGGATGGGCCAGCCGCTGAAGGGCTGTAGAGTAGGCGGCTGGTGCGAAACTCACCGGGGGATCGACGAGCCAGGTCCAGCGGTTTCCCGCTAGAGCGTACGCCGTCAGGATCCATCGGCAAGCATCTTCCCAGCCGCCCCTCATCGAACCGTGCATGCGGTTCTCCCGCACACGGCTCTCCGATGTCCCTCTCCAGACAGTCGGTAGATGCCAACCCGTTGCTGCCACGCCGCCTTGTGCTTGTCGAACTGGCTTCTCACCTCTGCCGGGACGTCGTCCGGCAGAAGTTCCGGCTGGACCGTAGCAGTAGCTCGCGATAGCTGTGCGTCACAGTCCGCAGATCTTGTCGGTCCTCTGCCAGTGGCCAACGGTACTGGCCTGTTCGCTCAGGAAGCTAGGTCAGGTCGCCGTCAATCAATGGAGGTGTACAAGTCCGCCAGCGTATGCAGCGATTCATCCGGGTTGCCGTCAAGGTTGCCGCCAAGCGCCACCTCGGGTTGGAAGAAACGTGATAATTGGGCTGGTCGACTCGAATTCGGAAAAGCTGGCTGGGGCGGTAGGATTCGAACCTACGGTGGCGGATCCCAAGGGCGGCGATCGACGTTCCTAGAAGGTCGCGGTGGTTCATTCCATATTCGGATTTCAACTCCATCGTCCGCCGGAGGACGCCGAAATTCACGGAAGTCCATCCGGGTTACCGTCAAGGTTGCCGTCAGGCGAGCGGAGTCTGTCCACCGATGTCGTCTCGAGACCGCCATCGGGAACCGGACCCGAAGCTCTGGCACTACGGGAGAGAGAGCTGCTTCGAGAAGAGCGCGTCGATGGCGCTCACAGCTTGACGCTGCAGGTCAGGACTGACATGCGAGTAGATGTCGAGCGTGATGGCCACACTCGCGTGGCCCAGCATCTCCGACACCACCTTTGGATGGACACCCTGCTCCAGCAACCGCGTCGCTGCCGTATGGCGAAGGTCATGGAATCGGATTGGCGGGAGCGCCGCTTTCCGCAATAACGGACGGAACCGATCGCGGAGCAACTTGTCGCAGGAGAGTGGACCGCCCACCCCGTTGGAGAATACGAGGTCGCGATCTGTCCATGCCGCCCCGGCTCGAAGCCGCTCCCCGGCCTGTGTGGCGCGATGCCGGCGAAGGGCCTCCACGGCAATTGCAGGCAGCGCCACTCGACGCCTGGACCGGGCCGTCTTGGGATCGGTGATAATCAGCCCTTCCGGCCCACGCGTGAGACTCCCGCAGACACTGAGGACTCCGCGGTCGAGGTCAACATTGCGCCACCGCAGTCCCAGCAACTCCCCCTGGCGCATCCCAACCGTGGCGGCCAGCACCCACAAGGCTTCCAGACGATCGCCAGCCGCGGCCGCAAAGAGCGCTTCGACCTCTGGCTGAGTCAGGGTCCGCATCTCGTGTGCTGGCTTTTGCGGCGGCCGGACCAGCGCGGCCACGTTGCGAGCAACGAGTCCCCAACGCACGGCCTCGGTCAAGGCCCCATGCAGGACCGCACGCGCCTGGCGAGTAGAACTGGGGCTGGCGCCTGCCTCCAGCATGCGTTGCTGCATCAACTTCACGTCGTTCGGCTCCAGCCGGCCGAGGGGGATGGCACCGAGAGTAGGGAGAATCTGCAAGCGAGCGAGTTGCTCGTAACGGACCCAGGTCCGATGGCGCAGGTGCGCTCTTGCGCCAGTGAGCCATGCCCTCAGATGGGCGGCCACCGTCGCCCGCGCCGGAGCAATCGGACGGCCCTCCTCACGGGCTCTCATGGTTGCGGTAAGCCACTGGTAAGCCTGGTCGCGACGCTTCGCGCAGAAGCGCCGGCGGCATCCTCGGACCATGACGGCGGCTTCCCAGCGGCCGTCCTTTCGCTTGTAGACGGACCCCTCGCCATTGCCGCGTTTACTCATCTCGGTAGCCTTCGTAACAAGCTCGTCGACTCCAAAGTGTCGACATGGTAGCGTCGACAGCGCGCTTGTCAAGATCGACCGCCCGAGATTCGCAGTCTGCCTGGACGTGGTGCCCTTGAAGGCGATCCGCAGTAATTTGCAGCCTGCATACTGCGAAGCCCGGAGCTGGCGGTTCATCTAAGATCCGTCGTGCTGGGCTGACGAAGGTCGAACTTCGACCCCGATAGGCTGTGGGAGGGCAAAAGTCGATCCAACTCGGCTGGCCTGCCCGTAGCCTGCCGAAGACCACCCAGAGTGAACGTGACACCACCCGTTACAACCCCACCCCTCCCGTCCCGTAGAACATCACCCGAAATTGGACGGACTTTGCCGCCCTACAGCGCCATCGGCCGAAGATGACCGCGGCAATGGCGACGTCCGGCTGAAATTCATGCCCTGACACCGCGCCACGGGACCCTGATATCAGTGTCAGGTACAGGCGCGCTTACTTCTGCTTGGCGTACTCCGGCGAACCTTTGAAGTCGAGCAAGATCACCGTTTCGTTGCCGACCGTCCAGGCATCGTGTCCTGGCGGGATGACAAAGCCATCGCCAGCTTTGATCTCATCCTCCGAGCCGTCCCGACCGACGATTTTCATCCGCCCTTGAACGACGTATCCGACATGGTGGACCTCGCAGCGATCGGTCTTCGCGATCGGCTTGACGTGCTCAGACCACTTCCAACCAGGCTCATGGTGCGAGCGGCCGACGGTCACGCCGCCGACGGTCACGACCTCCAGCTTGCCCTTGCCGAATGGGCGCGTTTCGTCGGGAGAGTGAAGGCTCTTCTTGTGAACCGCGGCCTTCTTCTCGGTAGTGGGTGCATCTGCCATCGCGACCTCCTTGCTAAACGGACTCGTCGGCGATCGTCCCGTGGCGATCTCCAGTATGCGCGTTGTGTTTTGGCTCTCGCACCAGCTCCGCGCCCGTGGTGTGAGAGCCGCCGTCGACGTGTACGATCTCGCCGATCGTCGCCGAGCTCCAGTCGGAAGGAGCACGCGCGTGAATCCAAGTCGCCGAGTAGTGCCCTGAGTCTCCACAAAACTCAGGGCGATGCATCAGCTCGCGATTTTGGCTTCCATGTATTCGCAATGCTTCCATTGAGTCCCGGGTTCGTTGAGCGCCGCTGGCTCCGGCTGAAATGGAGCGAAGAGTCTCCTGGTTCGACGCGGCCTACTTCTTTCCGATCTTGCCGGCTTTGTCTGCATTAATAAGGACTGGGCCAGCCAGTACGCGGCGACCCAGCTGGCAAGAAGGAACTGCCAATCGATATGAACCGGCGCGAAGCGCAAGTGGGCAGCACCCAATCGGTCCGGCTGAGTCGCGACCGGCCGGGACCTTACCTCAGGAACGGGTGATCAGCACTGGAACGCGGGCCAGGTGGAGGACCTTGTGACTTACGCTGCCTAGCACCATTCCAGGCAGGCAGGCGAGGCCCCGGGAACCGATCACGATGAGCTCACTTCCGTGCTCCTCGGCGGCCGTAGCGATCCCACGGGCCACGCTCCCGAACTTGGCGTGGCGCAGTTCACCGCGAGCGCTCACCCCGGCTCGGCGCAATTCGTACACGGCAGCGTTCACAAATTCCGCGGCATCCTCCCGCGATTCAAGCTCCAGCTTGCTCCCCCGCCGCCCCCATTGCCGCTCCCGGACATGGAAGACTAGGACTTCCGCGGAGGACTTCCGGGCGATGTCAGCCGCGAGCGCCACGGCCCGACGCGAGACAGGGGAGTCGTCCACCGCCAACAAGATCCTGCCGAACATGGCGCTTCAGAGACCACTGTAGCTAAGGGAGCTGCCGCCGGGTTGCAGCTAGGGGACCGTGTAGGTGGGCAAAAGTCCGCCCAATTCGGGGGAATCTACCCGCTCCCGGAAGGGATCAGGCTGAGGGACTGCGCGGTGCGCTGGGGCCAGACGCCAACGTAGTGGCGAGGCGGAATGCGGCTGGCCGACTGCCCGAGGGGAAAGCCTGATGAGGGAGAACCTCGTGTCCGGCTTGGGAAGGGGGAGCTGGAAACCGAGCCGTCCTGGCAACGGGTTAAGGCCCTGGTGGGAACCCCCAGGAGTTGGCAGCCGAGCCTATAGGCCACCACGCCACCGCCCTACTTTACAGGCGGGATTCCCCGTCACGGGCGGCACGTGGTCCGACCCTGCCTGCGTGCTAGGCGGTCTGCTTGGGTGCGCTCTCCTCGAGCTCTTCTTCCGCGTACATCTCGGGCTCGGTGGCGTAGAGGACGGACTTCTCGGTGACGACGCATCGCTTGACCTCCGGGTGTGACGGAACTTCAAACATGGAGTTCAGCAGGATATCCTCGATGATGCTCTTGAGACCCCGGGCCCCGGTCCCTCGCTGCATTGCCTTACGGGCGATGGCGATCAGCGCCGGCGGGTCGAACACGAGCTGGACATCGTCCAGGGCAAAGAATTTCTGGTACTGCTTGACGAACGCATTCTTCGGTTCGGTCAGGATGCGGATAATGTCGGCCTCATCCAGGTAGTCCACGGTGACCGTGATCGGAAGACGGCCGACAAACTCGGGGATCAAGCCGTACTTGATCAGGTCCATGGGCTGCAGCTGCGTGAGGATCTTGGTGCTCTCCTTGTCGCGATTGCCATGCACCTCCGAGCCGAACCCGATCTGCTTGTGGCCGATGCGGCGCTCGATCAGCCGCTCCAGGCCGTCGAAGGCGCCACCGCAGATGAAGAGGATGTTCGTGGTGTTGATCTGGAGGAAGTCCTGGTGCGGATGCTTACGGCCGCCCTGCGGCGGGACGTTGGCCACAGTGCCCTCGAGGATCTTGAGCAGAGCTTGCTGCACCCCCTCCCCGGACACGTCCCGGGTGATCGAGCGGTTGTCTGACTTGCGGCCGATCTTGTCGATCTCGTCGATGTAGATGATGCCCCGCTCCGCCCGGGCGATATCGAAGTCCGACGCCTGGATCAGGCGGAGCAGGATGTTCTCGACGTCCTCGCCGACATAGCCGGCCTCGGTCAGCGAGGTGGCATCGGCGATCGAGAACGGCACGTCGATCATCTTGGCGAGGGTCTGTGCCAGGAGCGTCTTGCCACACCCGGTCGGCCCCACCAGCAGCACGTTCGACTTCTCCAACTCGACGTCGCCGGCCGTCTTGCTCTGGGCGATGCGCTTGTAGTGGTTGTAGACCGCCACCGAGAGGACGCGTTTGGCGTGGTCCTGGCCGACCACATACTGGTCAAGGCCCGCACAGATGGTCTTGGGGCTCGGGATGAGGCCACCCTTGGTCCGCTTCTGCGAGGTGGTCTTGGTGTCTGCCTCCAGGACCTCCCGGCAGAGGGGGATGCACTCGTCGCAGATATACACCCCCGGTCCCGCGACCAACTTTCGGACCTGTGACTGGTCCTTGCCGCAGAAGGAACAGCGCGTATGCCGCCGGCTCTCGCGCTCGTTCATGGCGAGGTCTTCGGCCCCTCGCGTTCGGGTTCCGGCCCTGCCTCCGGCTTGCCCCCGGCGGCCGACGCCAGCTCCAAGCGGCCGTCTTTCACCGCCGACTGGCCGTCGCGGCTGCTGGTCACGATGATGTCGTCGATGATGCCGTACTCCTTACCTTCCTGGGCGCTCATGAAGAAGTCGCGCTCGGTGTCCTGCTCGATCTTCCCGATCGGCTGCCCGGTGTGCTTGGCGAGCAGCTCATTGAGGGTCTGGCGCATCCGAAGGATCTCCTGCGCATGGATCTGAATGTCCGTCGCCTGGCCCTGGAACCCGCCGGAGGGTTGGTGGATCAAGATGCGGGTGTTCGGCAGGGCGAACCGCATGCCTTTGGTACCGCCGGCTAGCAACACCGTCGCCATGCTGGCGGCCAGCCCCATACACACCGTCGAGACGCGCGGACTGACGTAGCGCATGGTGTCGTAGATGGCGAGCCCGGCGGTGACCACGCCCCCGGGGCTGTTGATGTAGAGGTTGATGTCTTTGTCCGGGTCTTCGGAGGCCAGGAAGAGCAGCTGCGCCATGACCACGTTGGCAACCTCGTCGTCGATTGGTGTGCCGATGAAAATGATGCGGTCCTTGAGCAGCCGCGAGTAGATATCAAAGGCGCGCTCTCCGCGGTTGGTGGTCTCGATCACCATCGGGATGAGCGCTGCCGGTTGCCGGCTCAGCCGGACGCGGTTCATGCGTGGCTCTCCTCTTGCTCCCCCAGTATAGGGGTCATTTCTTACGATCCAGTCCTCGGCGCACTGACCTTATGAAGACGCGGAAAACCGCCGAGAGCCCGGCGGTTTTCTTACTCTCAGATCGCCCTACCTCTCGCCCTTGCCTTTGCCGGCGACGGGTTCCTGGGGCGGCTTCTCGGGCTTTTCCGGCTTCTCCGCCTTCGGCTCACGCGGTTTTTGGATCGGCGTCAGCTTGATCTGCCCATCGACCAGCTCGACCAGCATCGAATCACCGGCGCTGAACTTGGTGGTGAGCAGCGTCTCGGACAGCGGGTCTTCGATCTGGCGCTGGATGACCCGGCGCAGCGGGCGCGCCCCGTAGAGCCTGTCGTAGCCCTCTTTGGCCAGGTAGTCCTTGGCCTCGGTGGTCACTTCGAGCTTCATCTCGTGCTCCTCCAGGCGCTGGGCCAGCTTGGCGACCAAGATGTCCACGATCTGCCGCATCTGGTCCGGCGTCAACGACTTGAAGACCACCACCGCGTCCACCCGGTTCAGGAACTCCGGCCGGAACGTCTTCTTGAGGTCCTCCATGATCTTCTCGCGCATCTTGCCGTGCTCTTTCTCTTCCTGCGTGGTGCCAAGCGGCATGGACGGCTGGAATCCCAGCGACGTCATAGCTTGCTGCAGGTTGGAGACCCCGATGTTGGAGGTCATGATCACGATGGTGTTAGCGAAGTTGACCTGCTTGCCCTTGGCATCGGCCAGGCGGCCGTCCTCCAGGATCTGGAGCAGCATATTGAAGACTTCGGGGTGCGCCTTCTCGATCTCATCGAAGAGGACCACCGAGTACGGACGGCGCCGGATGGCCTCGGTCAGCTGGCCGCCCTCGTCGTAGCCGACATAGCCGGGCGGTGACCCGACCAGGCGGGCTGTGGTGTGACGCTCCATGAACTCCGACATGTCCAGGCGGACGATGGCCTCTTCGTTGTCAAAGAGAAAGCGGGCCAGCTGGCGGGCCAGCTCGGTCTTCCCCACCCCAGTGGGCCCGAGGAAGATGAACGACCCGATCGGACGCTTGGAATCCTTCAGTCCGGCGCGGGCGCGGCGCACCGCCTGGGAGACGACCTTGACGGCATCGTCCTGGCCGATCAGGCGGGCGTGGATCTCCTCCTCCATCCGCATCAGCCGGCTGGACTCCTCTTCGACCAGGCGCGATACGGGCACGCCGGTCCAGGCACTGACGATCTCGGCGATGTGCTCCTCGGTGACCTCGGGCACCGTGGCGCCCAGCTTGTCGCGCCACTCCATCTCTTCCTTGACGTAGCGGTCCTTGAGCTTCTTCTCCTTGTCGCGGGAGGAGGCCGCCGTCTCGTAGTCCTGGTTGGCGATGGCCTCTTCCTTCTTGACCTGGAGCTCGCGGATCTCCTGCTGCATCGCCTTGAGCTCGGGCGGCGTGGTGGTCAGCTTCATGCGCACCCGGGCTGAGGCTTCGTCCATCAGGTCGATGGCCTTGTCCGGCAGCGAGCGGTCGGAGACGTAGCGCACCGACAGCTCCACCGCGGCCTTGATGGCCTTGTCGGTGATGTTGACGCGGTGGTGCTTCTCATAGAGGCTTTTCACGCCGTGCAGGATGGAGATGGTCTCGGCCGGCGACGGCTCGTCGACGAACACCGGCTGGAAGCGACGCTCCAGCGCGGCGTCCTTCTCGATGTACTTGCGGTACTCGTTCAGGGTGGTGGCGCCGATGCACTGGATCTCGCCGCGGGCCAGCGCGGGCTTCAGGATGTTGCCGGCGTCGATCGCACCTTCGGCGGCGCCGGCGCCGACCAAGGTGTGCAGCTCGTCGATGAAGAGGACGACCTCCCGGCTCGAGCGGATCTCGTCGAGCATCTTCTTGAGGCGTTCCTCGAACTCGCCGCGGTACTTGGTGCCCGCCACCAGTGTCCCCATGTCGAGGGTGAGGACGCGCTTGCCGCGGAGAGACTCGGGGATGTTGCCGAGCACGATCTGCTGGGCCAGCCCCTCGGCGATGGCGGTCTTTCCCACGCCGGCCTCGCCAATGAGGGCTGGGTTGTTCTTGGTGCGCCGTGAAAGGATTTGGACGACGCGCTCGATCTCGGTCTCGCGCCCAATCACCGGGTCCAGGGCATTCTTGTTCGCGAGGTCGGTCAGGTCGCGGCAGAAGTGATCGAGCAGCGGCGTCTTCGATGGCTTCTTCGCCGTGGCCGCCGCTTCCTCGAGCCCGGTTTCGTGCAGCAGGCGGTCGATCTCGCCGCGCACTCTCTCCAGGTTGGCGCCGAGGTCTTGGAGCGCGTGGGCGGCGATGCCCTCGCCCTCGAGCAGCAGGCCGAGCAGGAGGTGCTCGGTGCCGACGTAGTTGTTGCCCATCCGGCGGGCTTCCTCGAAGGAGATCTCGAAAACCTTCTTCACCCGCGAGGTGGGGATGATCTGCTGGATGATGATGCGTTCGTTGCGGCCCAGGACCGACTCGATGGTGGCCCGGACCTTATCGATCTCGACGCCCAGGTTGTTCAGCACCTTGGCGGCCAGCCCGTCGCCTTCCAGGAGCAGTCCGAGCAGCAGGTGCTCGGTGCCGATGTAGGAGTGATGCGAGCGCTCGGCCTCTTCCTGGGCGAGGGTCAGGACTCTCCTCGCTCGCTCCGTGAATCGTTCAAAACGGGTACACGCAGGGACCTCCGCACTAATTGCAGTCAGCTACTTATACGATACCCAGATTCGATCGAAGCATATCGTCAGCCATTCCTCGTACCGTGCTGTCGTCGCACCTACCCTGTGGGGTGCATTTATCCGGATCGGATGAGCTGACCCCGCTTGCCCGACGCGGGTAGAGTACGCCGATGCTGTTCTCACTCGTCTACGCGGTGATTCGATTCCTGTTTGACCTTGTTATCATCCGATCGCACGGCGAAGCGGCGGCCCAGCTCGGGAGCTGCTGGTTGTACGGCGGCAAAAAATACGTCCTCCTTGGGCGACTGGGCCTTGTCGTTTCTGCGGGTTCAGCCGTCCAAGAGGGCGCCCTTGGGCACCTACCTACCCTTTAGGCCTTTACATATAGGATGCACTGACGAGGTGACCCGCTAGCGAACGCCTGTTCGGTAAGCCGGCTCAAGGGGGGCGAGATTCGATGCGTCGCTAGGCAGGCGGACTTTTGCGCCCTGCAGCTGGAATCCTGGCTTAGACTCACCGAACGGGAGATCGAGGGCCTGACCAACGAAGGTGTGATTCGCCGCCGGTCGGCGCAGTTAGGCCCAGCAGATCCATGACAGAACAGGGGGCCGTTCAGCCACGGCTCCGGCGGTCCTATTTGGCCGTTCCGGGCTCAAGCCAGAAGATGCTGCAGCGGGCCGCATCGCTTCCGGCGGACGACGTCTTTCTCGATCTGGAGGACTCGGTCGCCTCACATGCGAAAACCGACGAGAGCCGTGAGAAGGTGGTCCGAGCGCTGATCGAAAACGAGTGTGCGGCGAGGACGCTCGCGGTCCGCGTGAATTCCGTTGCTACGCCCTGGTGTTTTCAGGACCCCGCCGCTCTGACCAACGAGACCATCGAGGCATCAGCTCCTCGATGAAGCTTCTTCCACCGCGGCAGCGACGCAGCCTGGCTGCTGCCTCCGTCCGCATCGTCGCGGCCACCACGGAAAGAGCCTCGCCGAACTGGATCGACTTCTGCCCCCCATCAGGACCAATGATCCTGGACGGAATAAGTGAACCCGACACGACCTGCAGCTGCTAGCGGATCCGAGGTAGCTATCTCCCTCCCTGACCCAGGCTTGCCCTCCAACAGCCTGTCGAGCTGCCAGCTAAATTAAATTTGGTCAAGCGACCCGGGTACCGGGAGCAATCCCGGCCTTTCTCTTTATCGCAGCCCCAGCGTTTCCGAGTCCAAACGTCTTATCGGGCTTGCGCAGTGGCCCCTACTTCGTTACACACTGGGTTCCAACGCTGGATGATGTCCGTCTCTTCTGTTCGCCGCGCCGCCTCACCCGCGTCGTGCGTGTGAGCGCAGATGTGAGTGGCCCCATGCTGGCGGATGCACGGCATCTGGTGATGGTTCTCGAAACGCTCGCTAAGGTCCGCCGTCTGGCCCACATAGATGGGTCTATACCTACCCGGCTCCGTCTGACTGGCAAAGACGTAGTTGCCAGCCGCCTGCTTAAGCGACGTGCCGATGTCGTAAACCCAGTAATGGTATTTCGTCCCGGAACGTCCATCCCAATCGATCGTAGCTATGGCTTCCCCCTCCAGGGTGACCCGCTCCGGCGAGTATACGGCCACCCCGAGTATGGTTTGCCTCCGTCGTAGGATCGCCGGTCCGGGGGCGCGTGCGGTTCGAGGAAGACTGAGCCTACCCGCGAGAGCTCGGAGACCCAATCGGCGAGACACGCCTGAATTGGCTGCAATATGACGCTCCTAGCGCCACAAGTCCTTCAGCTTCTGGCTGCGGCTGGGATGGCGCAGCTTGCGCAGCGCTTTGGTCTCAATCTGGCGGATGCGCTCGCGGGTGAGGCCAAAGCGCTGGCCCACCTCTTCCAACGTGCGTTGCTCCGCGTCGATCAGCCCATAGCGTAGCTGCAGCACGCGCCGCTCACGCGGGGTGAGCGTATTGAGGACCTCCTCCACCTCGATCCGCTGCATACTGAGCACCGCGGCGTCGACCGGAGAGGTCGCCTCCTTGTCCTCGACGAAGTCGCCCAGGTGAGTATTCTTCTCTTCCCCGATCGGCGCCTCCAGCGACACCGGGGCCTGCGAGAGCTTGACCATTTCGCGTGCCTTCTCCGGCGTGAGCGCCATCTCGTCGGCGATCTCCTCGTCGGTCGGCTCGCGCCCCAGCTCTTGCAGCAAGCGCCGAGACACCCGCCCCAACTTGTTGAGCATCTCGATCAAGTCGAACTTCTCGACCGCCCGGAGCAACCCCAGGTTGCCTTCCTGGATCAGGTCGAGGAGCGAAAGCCCCCGGCCCATGTATTTCTTGGCAATGGAAACCACGAGCCGGAGGTTGGCTTCCGTCAGGTGATGCCGGGCAGCCTCGTCGCCAGCCTCGATTGCCTTCGCCAGCACGACCTCCTCCTCCGCTTTCAAAAGGCCGACGCGCCCGATTTCCTTGAGATAGATGCGAATCGGGTCAACGAGCGAGATCGAGTCCGTCATCTGGATGGAGCTGATCCGCTCGTCATCGATCCAGGTTTCCTCGAAGTTTCTTTCAGCATGAGTGACCTCAATCCCCAGGTCTTGGAAGGCCGCAAAGACGCGCGGGATCTGGTCGGGCTCGGCCTCGAGCTCCGGGAAGGTCGACCAGATCTCGTCCGGGGTCAGATAGCCCTGCTCCTTTCCGCGGACGATCAATGCTTCCGCCTTGTCGCCCAGTGTCGGTCCAGGCCTGGTCTTCGCACCGGCAGCGCTGCGACGCCAGCCGCGCTGGGGGCGGGGCTCAACCTGGCGCGCAACAGGCGGACTCATTTCAACTCCTGGCGCCGAGTTTCTGGAGAAGCGCGCCAGTGCTGCTCATCACTCTACGCTGTCGTCCGCCTGATCCTTGATCTCGCCCTGGATCCGGATCGGGCAGCATCGTCCGGTGAGAGTTGACAACCCTAGTCGCCGAGGCCGCACGGCAGCCCGTCCTGGGCCACTCAGGTTCGCCACCACGTCTCGAGATGACCACGAGTAGCATCGTTCTAGTATTCGCGGAGGTTGCCAGATGGCCCCCTATCTAGTCGTCGCGCATCAGACCGCGGGGAGCGCGGAGCTCCGGGAGCGGATGCTCGAGCTCAGCCGGGAGGACCCCGCGGCGGAGTTCACCATCCTGGTCCCAGCCACGCCACCGGCCAACCTGCTGGTCTGGGAGGAAGGCGAGGCGAAGGAGATCGCCCGCCAGCGGGCGGAGGAGTCGCAGAGGTCGATGGAGCACGCCGGCCTTAAGGTGCGCGCCGCCCGAGTGGGCGACCACGAGCCCCTCCAGGCCATCGGCGACGAGCTCGGGGCCCACAGCGGCTACCGGGCGGTCGTCATCTCGACCTTTCCGGCCGGGGTGTCACGTTGGCTGAAAATGGACCTGGTCAGCCGGGCGCGCCGATCGTTCCCGCAGCTGCGGATCATCCACGTGGTGTCGGCAGCAGGGGAACGCTAGCCCAGGTCTTGCCCCAGGCGTTGTCGGCGGCTGGCGTTTATAGGGCTCGCCATCTACGAAGCGTGGCTGGCACGACCTCCGTTGCCACGGCAGGCCTAAAGAACGGGGAAGCTAGACCCACGTCACCGCAATTTGCTGGACGGCGTCGCCGTCCGAGTCCACTGACTCGAAGCCGGGTCCGCGGAGGTCAGGTAGCGTTCAGGACTGGCGGACGGCAATGAAGCCTGGGCCAGGCGAGAAGGCGCTGGTGTCCAGGATCTGTAGGGGGGGCAAAAGTCGCTCCAGCAAAAGTCGCTCCAACTCACGTGGCGCGCTGGTTGCCCGGTGGAGACCACGCGGAGTCGACGCGACACCACGCTTTGCGACGCCCGCCGTCTCGTCCATAGAGGGTCACCGAACCGGACGGACTTTTGCCGCCCTACAGGGTCCGGCGCGTGGATCCTGGCTCTTCAGTTACCAGCTCGTCGAGCCGTCGGGTCACGTCCTCTCGCAGAGCGACATTAACCGAGTGGGGGAGACAATTCGGACGAGCGGGGGAAGCGAAAGCATGTCAAGTTACTTCCACACGCACGGGATCCTCGCCACCGTTCTCTATCAGCCGGCGGACCGCTACTGGCTCTTTCAGGGAATCGAGGCGGCCATATTCCTCACTGTAGCCGTCGCTCTCTTGGCCCTCACCGTGGGGTTGGTCCGGCAGCGAGCAAGCTGATAGGTCAGGCGGACTCTTCGCCCGGTCTCGCTCTCGGCGCCGCCTGATCGTCGACCCGTCGGTGTGCGCGTTGGCCTGGCTACGGGCGGCACCCGCGGATCGCGAGATCGCGAAATTGGCTCCGAAGGTTAGGGGCCGGGAAGGTCACGGTCGGACATCAGCCGGGAAATGCTCTGCGTAGGTCTCCAAAGGCAG
>WNEZ01001926.1_pt1 | contig 21928 bp, 23 predicted proteins | sample 5400521 | NCBI WGS metagenome assembly WNEZ01 (sample SAMN13153339, study PRJNA577476) | soil metagenome | isolation source: 120 cm saprolite under Douglas fir tree site 2 hole 1 replicate 1 | place: USA:California | collected 2015-04-18 | reverse complement strand
GAGAGTACGGGCGCCCTCGAACACGATGCCGACAACTCCGCCGTCCGCGCCGTCACGTCGATCTGGAGCAGCGCCAAATCCGGTCTCGCTAACGTTCGCAAAAACGCCATCCCAGCTCTCAAGTCCGGCCTGAAGCTACAGCGCTGCGGCCCCAAGCCGTCGCCGCCGCCTGTAGTGCCACCGACCTTCGATCAATATCGCGATCGCTTCAACGCTCTGTGGAACGCCGCTCCGTTCAGCGCGATGCCCGCCGCCGACGCAGCCTTCGACCCGACGCTCGACAGTCGTGGCCCGCGCACCAGAAAGGCCAGGGCGATCTTCACGAAAATATTGGCCGACGATCCCACCATGGCCGCCGCTTACACCCCCAACGCCGGCGGAATTCGCGATCACATTGATACTTTCGTCGGCCCTGAAGGGCTGAATCTGATCGCTTCACCACGCCTCGACGCGTTAAAGAATGCACTCAACGCGTACCCCCATCCTGTGGCGACCGCTTCATACGCGGCTTTCCGCGGCGCAGTCGCGGCTGCTGCTGGAGCCCTCACATCTGCCGACCGCGATGCAATCGAGCAATCCAACGATTGGCAGAGGCTGATCAATGATTCCGTTACCTCTGAAACAAATCGCGCAGACATCCGCTCTCTTATTTCGCCACCGCCCGCGCCCGGTGCAACGACCGGACCAACACCTGCTCAGCGCACACACTTCCTCTCCGCCTGGCGCCCACATCTATCATTCTGGGATGGGCAGCGATTGACTACCTGGAGCGCTGCTTCTACGGTTCGTTACCACGCAGGAGGGCAGAACTTCCGTGTCAATGCCCAGCTCCCCGTCCCTGAAACAAATCCCGGCCTCAGTTTGTACGTGCGCGGCCAGATATTGAGGGGCGCTGCTCCTCTGTTTGCTCCAGCTCCGCAGGTTGAGTTCCCGCCGGGCCAAAATGCCAGCCCCCAGATCCCAATGCCTATTCTTGCTCCGGCCGCCGTACCAGCCGGTGGCGACCCTTTGTCTTTCGACCTAACCATGCTCGAGCCCGGTGCGGCAGGAGTCATGGCGGCGGTCGGCACCAAATCCATCCACGCCAAGGTGCGTCGTGAGTTGGCCTATACCCAGGCACAGGCCGAAGCGAAAGCTGCAGTGGATGAGGCTTATCTTCATGACACAACTGCCGCAGGACTCCTAGGGAAGATGACAGCTCGCGGCGGAATCGCCGCCAATGTTGCAGCCGACATTGCCGCCGGTAAGATTATCCTGCATGCCCTCACTGTGCGGCACGATTCGGCCGCCTTTGTTGCTGCTGCCGGCGCACCCAATCCCAACTTAGAGGGATACTTTATGGGGCCAACCTACGCGACCAGAAGTTTTACTCAAGTCTTGGGCGCCGGAGGTTTTAGCCTCGGTACCGGGGAGATCGTCGTCAATCGCACTGCCGACGTGCCCACGTCAGCGATGAGGAGCGATGACGAAGTCATCATGTTCGTAGTTCATGAATCTGTGCATCACATGGATTTCAGACTCGCAGCCTCCACCGATCTTGAGCGATATAAGACGGAATTCCGTGCTTACTGGATGGACGGCCGATACGGTCCTCCCAACTCGCCCACCTGCCCCGGCGCGCCGGCTGGATGCTACAGCACCGCGTACGACCCGGCCATGGCTCCTCCCGGTCCGAAGTCTCCGCGCGCGCGTGTCATCTTCGACCACTTGTACGGCTCCGCTTCTTATCCATTTGTAAGGCCCGCCTATGACAACAACACCGGCGGATTCAGAGAGCAGGTCGACAACTACCTGATTCCCGATGGAATTAACCTCTCCGCCTCCGGCCGTCTTGATGCCCTCCGCAGTCTGATTGAGGGCTGGAGCGGGGTGGATTTCCCTGCATTCCGCATTCAGGTCCAAGCTTTTATGGGCGTCGGACCTGCGCCCGCCGCCGGTGTGCTGACCGCCGACGAACGCGACGACATTTCTCACGAGCGAGCCTGGCGCGATCTCGTTGAGCGCAAAGTTACGGACCCAACGCAGCAGAGTCAGATCAAAGGGGATTTAAGGATTCACGTGTGAGCTTCATCGCCCTCACAGACAGGGAAGATGTGAATGTCTGACAAAGAACATCAGTGGCAGAGGCGAACGATTCCGGAAATCGGTCTCGCCCTCGACTTCCGCAGCGAGCTGGCCATCGAATCGGTGGAACTCCACGGAGGACGCCACGTCTATCAGCGTCTCCTCGGCAACGACGGCTTCGTCTTCGTCCGCTACGGTACCCACGAGACCCTGCAGGAGTTCATCGCAACGCCCGCCGACATGATCACCTCCGTCTCGGTGGTCGAAGACAACCCCGTCCCCTATTACGGAAAACAGGCAAGGCAGCTTCGTCTGGTGCTATCGCGCCAAGGACTTCGGGCCTATTCGTTCGAACCGGGAGGTCTGGTCCACTCCGACATTCCGGAACAGCGGACCATCATTTCTGTCATCGGTTTCACTCACAACAACGTCCCGATTCTAGTCGGCTTCCGTATACCCGAATCCTATCTCGATCAATTTCGTCCCCAACTGGACGCGTTCCTTAAGAGTGTTACCTGCTTATGAATCTCATCTCACATCTCGAAATGAATGACAGCGTGCGCGAATCCACCTTGGCCACCTTGCCGACTGATATATCGCAACCAACCACTCTTCCCACCTTTCGTCGTACACTGGGTTCACTTTCAGCCTACAGACACGCCTTTCTCAACTGCGGCATTACGGGCATTCTCGTCGGCTGCATTCTGGCAGCTTTACTTTGTCTGCGATGCCATCTCCCGCTTCTGACTATGGGAGCCATCGTTGCCGCATCGATCACCATTTTCCTAGCCCTCACGATGGCCACCAAAATCCTCGTCGGCCACGAACTCATCATTTATTACCACCACGAAATCGCTGTCCTTTCCGGCGTCGCTCTCTTTCTTCGTCTGCTGCACCAGCCTGTGCTGCCCTACCTCGACATCACGGTCCTCGGCCTCGGGGTCTTTCTTGCTTGCGGCCGCATCGGTTGTCTCCTCGTCGGATGCTGTCATGGCCGCCCCTGCCGCTGGGGGATCACTTATCATGTGCATCACGCCGCCGCGGGTTTCACGCCCTATTACGTCGGAATCCCTCTATTCCCCGTGCAGGCTCTGGAATCGCTCTTCGCTCTTGCGATCGTTGCCTTCGGGGTCTGCAGGGTGCTCCTCGGCAGCGCACCCGGATCGGCGTTCACCTGGTATGTCATCGCTTACGGCTTTGGCCGCTTCTGTTTCGAATTTCTGCGCGGCGATCCCGACCGCCCTTATTTCTTCGGTTTCTCCGAAGCTCAATGGACGTCGCTGATCCTTATGTCGCTAACTGTTTCCAGCGAATTCTCCTGGGCCCTGCCGCGGCGACCCTGGCATTTGGGAATCACGCTCGCGCTCGTCTTCCTTATGATTGCTGTGTCCGTCCATCGCCGTTTCCGCGAAACCGCTACTCACTGGATCCTTCATCCTCGACATATCCGTGAGGTCGCCCGAGCTTTGGAGTACGCCACCGAAAGCCGATCCCGGTTCAAGCCAGAGATTCGGGTCGGTTGCACTTCACTCGGCATTCAGATTTCTTCCGCAGCCGCTGACAATTCCGCTGGCGAAATCTGCACCCACTACTGCCTGTCCCGCCGCGGCCAACCAATGACACTTGACGCTGCCGCCACTCTGGCCAGCGTCATCTGCCGACTGCAGCATCACCCTCCCCAGTTCAGACTCATTTCTGGAAACAATCACGTCTTCCACTGCGTGATTCTTCGTCAAGCCCAAGCCGCTTGAGGGAACCGACGCGATCGCTGGACCGTCCACGCCTCAGCGCACCGTATAATCTCTCATTGGGTATGCAGAAGCTGCGTTGTAGGTTGGTGGCGTATGTGAAGGGTGCCGCAGGAGAGTTCGTGGAGAACCTCCGGCGCGAGCTGCATCCCGACCTGCCTCATCTGGCGGCCCATCTGACGATCCTGCCGCCGCGTCCGCTGCAAGGTACGGAAAGTTCCGCACCTCAGGTTCTGGAGCAAGTCGGATGTGGGGACAGCGGCCAATCGGGACCCACGGTAGCGGCTCCAACGGTGGATCTCTCCATGAGCCTGAATCCGGTTGCAGCGGGTCAGGCCTCAACCCTTACATGGTCCTCACAAAATGCAATGTCGTGTGGCGCGAGCGGAGCGTGGAGTGGCACGCAGCCTACCTCTGGCGCTCAGACAATTACCCAAAGCGCGGTCGGCAGCTACACCTACAGTTTGACTTGTACCGGGGCTGGCGGCAGCGGCGCTGCCTTCCCTTGCTTTGTCGTGAGCGCCTCCATGATGCTTCGAAACTCGGAGAACTCGCGCCTTGCGGATACTGGCGCGGACCTGTTGATGAGCACGCCCACGCCAGTCTTCAGCCTTTATCCTTAGGCCTGGCAGAGTCTGGACACGTGGGTCACGCCGAAATGCAAGTTTTTCCGTGCGAACCACTATAGTAAGACACCGGCTGTTGATCCCGAGAGCTGGAAGCTGGAGATTGCGGGGCTCGTCGACAACCATCGTCTCTACAGCCTGGACGAGATCAAGACGCTTCCCAAGAAAGATGTGATCTTCGCCATGGAATGCTCAGTCAACAGTGGCGGTGTCGGAAACGTCCGCTGGGGCGGAACTCCTCTGGCACCCGTGCTCGAAAGGGCAGGGCTGAAGAAAGGCGCCATTGAGGTGGTGTTCTTCGGCACCGACCAAGGAGAGGAAACTATCCCTTACGTCGAGGGAGGGGGCGAGAAATTGGGTGACTTCACGATGAGACTGGAGTTCGCCCCCAGCATGTCCGTGGCTGATACCTTAACCCGGCGAACCTGCTTTGCTACGAGATGAAAGGCGAGCCGCTACCGCCCGACAACGGTTTTCCGGTACGGTTTATCGCGCCCGGCTGGTACGGGATCGCGAACGTGAAGTGGCTCAAGCGCATCGAGTTGCGGGAGACGCGCTTTATGGGCCCCTACATGGCCGAGCGTTACGTCACTGTCCGCGAGGAGCCACGCCCGAACGGCGAAATCTTCTGGACGCGAATGTCGGTGGGCAGATCCCACGTGAAGTCGATCCCCGCCAAGGTCACTCTCAAGAACGGCCAGTATACGGTTCACGGCAGCTTGGGGCGCCCGGATCACGCGGGTCGAAGTGCGGTTCGACCAAGGTCCCTGGACAGTGGCCACCATCGACGGGGGTAAGGAATACGAGTTCGCCTGGAGGTTCTGGCATCTCGACTGGAAGAACCATCACCAGGTGTGCACGGGATCACGTCTCTCGCGATCGACCGCGAGGGTAACGCACAACCAGCGAGGGACGACTGGCAAATCGCCAAGAAACACACCTACTGGGAGAGCAACGGCCAGATCACCAGAACGATTCGGATTTGAGGTGAATCCATCAGGCGTGACTCGCTCGTCACTGATCGCCGGTGCGATCATCAACGCTTCTTGAGATGGCGCCCGAGTGCATAGCGGCCCTCATTTGCCTCCTTCGACCAGTCCGGAAGTTGGCAAGTGCGGTTTGCCACACCGCCGTTAAGCCAGGCAACGAGGGCGGGTTAGTTCATTCCGGCCCGTCCGCGAGCCGCATCGCTCGAGAGCCGCGCCGCTTGTATGAGAAGATAGTTCCGCTCCGGTAGACTTCCTGTTTTGCCTGCTGCCGCCCGATAGTGTTTGACGGCGCCGTCGCGATTTCCTGCCATTTCCAGCAGATGAGCTCGAACCGCATCCAAGCGGTGATGATTAGCGACGCGGGCGTCAGCCTTCAGCGCGTTCACTAATTCCAGTCGCTTTGTCGGACCATGCACCATTACCGCCGCAATCGCGTGATTCAGCGCACACCATTGGGTTGTCGGTCACGCGCCCGAGTAGATCGTAGAGCGCCAAAATCTGTGGCCAATCCGTAGCTTCGGCTAGGGCCGCTTCGTCGTGAACTGCGGCGATCGCAGCTTGCAGCTGGTACGGGCCGACCGAGCCTTTCGGTAATGTAGCCGAGATGAGCGCGACTCCCTCGGCGATTTGGTGCCGATCCCAAAGCGCCCTGTCTTGTTGCTTTCGAGGCGGATCGTTTCAACCACTCACGCACCTCTCCGCGTCAAAAAAGCTGTCAGCCGTCAGCTGTCAGCCATCAGCAAAACAGATTCCTCGCTTCGCTCGGAATGACAACTATTGGGTAATGTCTACCGACGGCTCTTAAAGAACGTTTGCAGCATTTCCGCGCAACGACCCGCCAGAACCTCTCCGAGAACCTCCATTTGATGGTTCAGTTGCGGATGGTTCACAACCTGCATCACCGAATGCACGGCGCCCGCTTTGGGATCGTCCGCCCCATAGACCAGGCGTTTGATCCGGGCATGCACCAGCGCACCGGCGCACATTGCGCACGGTTCAATTGTAACAAACAGCTCACAAGATCCCAGACGGTGGTTCCCCGCCGTAGCACCCGCCTCGCGCAGCGCAAGGATCTCCGCGTGAGCGGTCGGGTCGGAGTCGGTGATGTTCCGGTTCCATCCGCGCCCAACAATCTTTCCGTCGCACACGACCACAGCCCCGATGGGGACCTCCCCGGCTTCGAGAGCGCGCTGCGCGGAGCGCAGGGCCTCCTGCATCCAGAATTCGTCAGAGGCAGTCGTGGGTGGTTGACCGTTGGTCGTTGGCGATTCGTCTTTGGGGTTCCGGGAAAGCAAAGGGACGCCTCGCAGATATTCTAGCGGCAGCGGAGGAATTTGCAGTCGACCAGCGCGATTCCGCGGTGCAGGCAGGGAGCGTTAGCAGCAGAATCGGCTTTCCCCAAACAATCTACGTCAGATCAGGCTCAAGACCTGACGAACCACCTCGGGTACTATGGCCTTGATCACGGCAGGAACCACAACGGTCACCACCGGATAGCCGATTGCCACCAGGGGTACGGCCAGCAGCACCCAGGCTTTGGGCGTCAAATTTGTGAAATAGGCTTTCATGTCGTCGCTATAGCCTTTAATACGGCCCTGGCACGTCTGAAGTTCCGAAGTTTTTTCGCTGTGACGTCGTGGGGCAAGCCGCAGACACTCAACGTCTTAAGGTCATCAACCACCAAGGGCGCGAAGGTACACGAAGGTATGAATCCGGCGGGTTTCCTTCGTACTCCTTTGTTTCCTTGGTGGTTAATCAGGGCGCACCACGTCGCTGCCGAGCCGCTTCCGGCCCGCGCGCCCGAGATGGTATGCTAACCGGGTCATGGGCATGCCGAGTTTGCTCCGCAAGGTTTTCCTGATCGACCTTCTGCAGGGATTGAAGGTAACTTTCGGTTATCAGGATCCAAGGGAAATCTACACCGAGCAGTATCCACTGGAGCGGCCGCAAGTGGCCGAGCGCTATCGCGGCGCGCCCCGGTTGAACGTTAACCCCGATACCAACGAGACCATGTGCATCGCCTGCGACCTGTGCGCGCTGGCCTGTCCCGAGAACCTGATCGTGGTATCGAGCGCCCGCAACGAGCAGACCCGCCGCAAAGAACTCACCAACTTTACCTACGACCTGAGCCGCTGCATGTTCTGCGGCCTGTGCGAAGACGCCTGTCCCGTTGATGCCTTGGAGCTGACGCAGGATTTCGAGCTCGCCAGCTACACTCGGGAGGGCTGGATCTGGGACCGCGAGACTCTCGAAAAGGGTCCGCAACCTACGCAGTACCGCAAGTAACCCAAACACCATTTCCCCTCGCACAGCTCTACGGCATAGCCCGTATACCCACGGCCTATCTTCGCGCTCAGACTGGACTAGGTCCCCCTCGCGGTATCCGCTGCCCGAGAAGTTTGGGATCGAGATCGTCAGACTCAGGAGATTGAGGGAGGCCTTTTATGTCCGCAACAAAATTCGTATTGTTCTTGACCCTTGTATTCTGCGCGAGTTGGGTTGCGGCTCAAAGCGCGCCTGCAGGCGGTGCGCCGCCCCCGGCTGGTTCCAGCGGGCAAAGCTCGTCGCCCGGCACAGCGACGCCGGCACCGGGAACTGCCACTCCGCCAGCCAGCACAGCTACGCCGCCAGCGCAAACAGCTACGCCACCGGCAGGCACGGCAACGCCGCAGACAAATCCTCAGTCGGGATCGGGAGCCCCGCCGAGCGCGACGACTTCGGGCGCCATACAGCCCTCAACCACATCCCCCAACAGTCGGGGAACAACTCCGAACGGAACTCCTTGTGTGACGCCGGGAATGCCGAACGGCTCGACTCCGAATGCCGGGTCGTCGAGTCCAGGTTCGACGAATTCAGGTTCGACGAATTCAGGTTCGTCAAATTCGGGATCGAAAGATCCGGGCACATCCAATCCGGGCTCATCGCCTTCGACGCCAAACCCGGGAAGTGATCCGGGGACGTCGAGCACTGCAGGAACAAGTCCTAACGGGACGCCGTGTCCGCCCTCGGCCTCACCCAGCGGCAGCACCACGCCGCCTGCGCGATAAAGATTCAACCTCTTTGTTCCAGCATAAGGGCTCGGTAAAATGGGCCCTTATCTTTCGTGCTGCGACTTCGGTGAGTCCCGTCCTAAACGGTGGCAGGCTGCTGTTGCGTCATGCAGTGCATCGTGCCAAGCCCCCAGACTAAATCGCCAGAATAGATGGGAACGACGGAGCGGGTCGGGAAGAGTTGGGAGAGTGTGTTCAGCGCGACACGGTCATTGGGATCGTTGAAGACCGGGGCCAGCACAATGCCGTTCGCGATGTAGAAGTTGGCATAACTGGCGGGCAGCCTTCGTCCCTCAAACACAATCGGGCCGGGCATGGGGATTTCGACGATGGTGAACTGCTTGCCATCCTGGTCGCGGGCTGCCTGCAGGCGGCGCAGGTTGGAGCGCAGGGGCGCGTGGTTCACGTCTTTCGTAGCGGGTTCGACCATGGTCACCACCGTGTCCGGAGTGACGAAGCGGCTCAGATCATCCACGTGGCCGTGCGTGTCGTCGCCGAAGATGCCGCGGCCCAGCCAAATCAGGTTCAGCGCGCCGAGATAATCGGCAAAGGCTTTTTCGTAGTGAACACGCGTCATGCCAGGATTGCGCTCCTGCACCGTGCTGAGCAGGCATTCTTCGGTCGTCAGTAAAGTGCCGCGACCGTTCACGTCGATCGAGCCGCCTTCGAGAACAATGCGCCGCTCCGCACTCACCGGGTGGATTTCGCGAGCATGTGCGGCCTTGGCCATCAGACTGCCGATCTCTTCGTCATGTCGCCAATTTGAGTACTTAGCCCAGGCATTAAAGCGAAACTTTAAGGCGAGCGCCTTGCTCTTCTGAAAACCATGTGGGGACAGCCGCCGCCGGCCGTCCGTCCGGGCGAAGCCCGGCTCCTGGTGCGTGAGGAAGATGCATCCAGAATCCCTCATCCATACGCGATTGGTGGGCCAGCGGTGAAACCGCACGTTAGGAGACAAGGCCTCGGCACGGCTGAGAACCCTGCGGGCCTTCCTCTCAGACGATGCGTCATTCACCAGCAGTTCGACTCGTTCGTGTTTGGCAAGGGTGCGAACGACCTCCGCGTATACCCAGGGGATCGGCTCAAACTTCCCGGGCCAATCTCCTTCGAAGTGAGGCCAGGCCAACCAGGTTGAAGCATGCGGTTCCCACTCGGCCGGCATGCGATATCCAGCGGCGGCGGGCGTCTGGTCAACTCTTAAAGGCTTACTTGAAGATCGTCGTCTCGGCATTTGCAGTGGCGGGATGGCCCTAATCCAGCAGTCGGCTCGTAATCGGCGCGTAACTGTCAATGCGCCGGTCGCGCAAAAAGGGCCAGTTGCGGCGGATGTCCTCAAGCGCTTTGAGGTCAACCTCCCCGACCAGAATCTCTTCACGATCGTGAGATGCTTCGGCTAATACGCGGCCAAAGGGGTCTGAGAGGAAAGACCCCCCCCAGAATTCCAGGCCCTGGCCCGGCGCAGATTTCCCCCGAACGTTACCAGTCTCGAAACCCACGCGGTTCACTACGGCTACGTACACCCCATTGGCAATCGCGTGAGCCCGCTGAATCGTTTTCCAGGCATCGTGCTGGGCTACGCCGAACTCGGCCTTCTCGGCAGGGTGCCAGCCAATCGCCGTCGGATAAAACAGCACATGAGCTCCCTGCAGCGCCGTGATCCTCGCACCCTCGGGATACCACTGGTCCCAGCACACGAGCGTTCCGATGCGACCCACGTTGGTATCGAGCGCGCGATAACCAAGGTCACCGGGAGTGAAATAGAACTTCTCGTAGTAGAGCGGATCGTCCGGGATGTGCATCTTGCGATAAAGACCGCGCAGGGAACCGTCGGCGTCGAAGATCGCTGCTGTGTTGTGATAAACGCCCGGAGCTCGCTTCTCAAACAGTGAGGCGATCAGAACGACGCCACCACGTTTTGCGGCGGCTGAGAGCTTTTCGGTTGTGGGGCCGGGAATGGGCTCCGCCAGATCGAACAATGCGTGGTCCTCGCGCTGGCAGAAATACTGGGTCTGGAAAAGCTCGGGCAGGCAGACAATCTGCGCGCCCCGTCCGGCGGCATCGGCTACCCGCTCCAGCGCTTTCTGCAGATTCTGCTCTGGCTCGGGCCCGCAGGACATCTGCACCAGCGCCACACGAAATCTTTCAGGCGGCAAGCGTCCTCTACCTCCGCGTTCAATATAGCATCTGACGGACAGCCTTCAGCTCTCAGCTATCAGCTTTCAGCAATCCACTTCTACGAGGACGCTGCGCGGTGCGCTGCAAACACGCGCGTCAGCCGCTGGTTGCCTGCGACCATCTGTTCAAGCCGCTGCGTGATCTCGGAAGATGGCATGGCGCGGAGAATGGCTTCGATTGCCGCTTCAGCTTGCAGCGATTCTGTTCGAACCAAGTCGAACAGGAATTCCCGCGCTTCATCCTGACGGGTGAGAGCAATGGCTGAAAGCAGCACCGAGCGAAACCACGGGTCCACCTCTTCCGCAAAACGTTGGCGCAAGACGCCGAAGCCTTGAGGAGAATGCGTGCCGGCAATCGCTAGTGCCGCCTCGGCCGCGGCGTCGTCCGCCGACGTGAGGAATCGGCTGATCCACGGAATTGCGCTGCCACCCTCAATTCGCAGGATGCCACTGTAACAGGCGCCGAGAACTTCGGGCTCCTCGCTCCCCAGGACGGCCCGTAAACGAAGCAGGAGCACCGCTGACGGCGATCCCACCTGCTCGATGGCACGAGCCACCTCCACGCGGACTGACTTGTCCTGGTCCGCGAAAAGCTCAACAAGGTGTGCCAGCAGATTCGGTTCGGGCAGACTGCGGCATTGCACGAGAGCCAGGGCGCAGGTCGCGCGCAGCGTGCCCGCGGTGTCGGATCGCCCACCCCACACCGGTTCGAGTTGGATGTGACGCATGCCGCGTAGAAACGTTTCAGCCTCCTCGTGCTCGAATGCAGCGAGCGCGCGGCTGAGCGCGTTCTTGGCCCAACATTGCGGGTCGCTCTTGATCGGGTTTTCGAAAAAGCGATCGAAAGCCGTTAACAACTCGGGGATCAGCGGATCCAGACGGAACTCGCGGACAAGGTCCGCCGCTTTGCCGACCACGAAGTTGTTCCGATGTCCCAACGCCTTGCGCAGCGGTTCGATGCAGGATTCCGGCGACTGCTGGCGGAGGCCGTCCAAGGCAGCAATTTGTTCCTCGAATGTACGCTTGCCGGGCACAGTTGAAAGTGTAACGCGAGAGCACACCGGACGATTCTTCCTCTCGCGGGCTTCCTGCCCGCCAGAAACTGGCAGGGGACGTGGCATCGTTCAGCTTGATTCCTGTAGAGTATTTCTTCGGAAAGAATCGGACCGCAGCTTGGAGGCTAGTAGCTTGAAACAGGGCAATCACGGAAACTCGCATCAAAGCAAGGCCCAAGGTGGCACGGGAAAGGGCGGCGAGGGCAAAGATCGCCATCTGCACAATCCGATCGAAGATCGGCTCATTCCGCTCGAACCGCTGGATCTGGCTAAGGTGCACTCCATCGATGACCTTGTTCGGGCGATGTCGAAGACTGCTTTTACAGGCCGCCAGCTGGGCGAGGCTGCCGACGTGCTCGAAGCGATGGCCCGGGACGAGGAATGCTTCGTCGTTATGACCCTGGCTGGCGCCATGACGGTCGCCAAGCAAGGTCTGGTCATCACCGAACTCATCGACCGCGGCGTCGTGAACGCAGTTGTTTCAACCGGGGCTCTCATGGCTCACGGCCTCGTTGAAGCCACGGGCCGGGCGCACTTCCGCCACAACCCGGAAGTTTCCGATGAGGAACTCTACGAACAGGGCTATAACCGCGTCTACGACACGCTCGAGCCCGAGCAGAACCTCGACGACGTGGAAGAGGTGATGGCCGCCGTGCTTGAATCATGGGACCACAACGAGGTCATGTGCTCCTACAAGTTGAACCATGCCATCGGAGCTCACCTAGCCAAACATGCTCAGGGTCAGCGTGGCATTTTGAAATCGGCTTACGAGCAGGGCGTGCCCGTGTTTGTACCGGCATTCACCGACTCCGAGCTGGGACTCGATACCGCGCTGAATAATCGTTTGCGCGAATCGACCGGCCGGCACAAGGTGCGGTTCGATCCTTTCGAAGATCTTGAGCATTTCGCAGCCACTCTTCTGCGACAGAAACGTCTAGGCATTCTCACGATCGGCGGCGGTGTGCCGCGCAACTGGTCGCAGCAATTCGGACCATTCATCGAGCTCCGTCACCGGCGGCTGGGCGAGAACGTTCCCCTCAAGCGCTACCACTATGGGCTGCGCATCTGCCCCGAGCCCGTGTACTGGGGCGGATTGTCCGGCAGTCCCTACAGCGAGGCCGTGTCTTGGGGGAAGTTCGTGCCTCCCGCAGAAGGCGGCAAGTTTGGAGAGGTTTTCGTTGATGCCACGGTGGGCTTGCCGCTGATCGTCGCCGCCGTCCTGGAGCGACTTGACAAGGATAAGAAGGGAAACTCGGCGCGCAAGACGGCAAAGGCTGTCGCAAAGAAAGGCTAGAATTCCCCGATTAACCCACGATCCGGCGGGGCCAGACGTGGCTCTAGCGGCTTGAAGAATCCTGCTCGGTAGCGGGGCCGCTCTCCGGCTCATTCGTCCGAAGTCTGCGGTATAGAGGCGCTAAGATACTGTTTTCAAGTACTTCCGACTCGGCCTGCACCCAATCCTGCAAGGCATGGCCCTCAATCTTGCCGCGCTTGTCATAGAGCTGGCGGGCGCGGTTCCGTACCTTTCTCTCGACCAGTTCCGCCATGAGTGCCTGATGTTTCTGCCTACGAGTATTGCTGTCCAATATGAACTCCTGCCTTAATTGATACTTCCATCATACGACATCTCTGTTAACGAAAGATTACATCTGGCACATGAGAGTGGTTACTAAAGTGTCATCAAAAAGTTGGGAAAAAGCCTCTAAGAAACAGAAACAAATGGGGTTCGCGGCGATTTGAGGCTGGGCCTTAGTTTACCGTTACAGGAATGCTTACCGTGGAGTCGGGAACTCCGCCAGAGTTGCTGACCGTAGAGGCGTTCACCGTGACGCTATAGCTGCCGGGTGGGGTGCCGCCGCTGCCACCGCCACCTCCGCCTGGGTTTGACCCGACGCCTCCACACCCGAAACTCAACAGCAAGGCCATAGCAAGAAAGGCCCCGCTGAGGCTACGTCGAAAACCGCGCTCCGGTCTCCTAGGAGCGAGGACCAACCCCAAGAGTGCAAACACGCCTGCCAGGAGTGGCAATATCTGGCGTCCAGGTTTTGGCTCTCCCACGAGTGCGACCATGTTGGCGGTCGTCCTCACATTCACGGTGGCGGAACCGCTAGCGCTCTTGCTGAAGTCCACAGTCCGTGGATTGAGCGCGTCCGCAGACGTAATCGAGCAAGTTGCTTTGGGAGCCGTCGTCGTACACGAGAGATAGACGCGGCCTGTCCCGCTGGTCGAGTTCAACGTGATCGTGCTGCTGCCAGAGCTCCCAGCCTTCACGCTGATGGCAGCAGCGGTCATGGCCGGTCCCGCAACTGCAGAAGGTGTGTACCACCGAACATAGTCCACCACCATCAGCGCAGGATTCGGCGTGCTGTTATCGGGCACTCCCGGCCAGCTTCCGGTTCCTCCTACAGCCAAATTGAGCAGGAGAAAAAACGGGTGATTGAAATCCCACGCATACGTGGAAGGAATGTCGTTGGCCGTGACGACGTGGAAAATATTAGTAGGATCGTCCACATAGAACTGCACCATGTTGGAGGACCAGATGGCGCCGTAGGTGTGGAAGGTGGTTACGTCCGGACCGTTCGGATCGTTGCCGGGGAAGGAATAGTGCTTGCCCAAGCCATTTCCACCGCAATAGCAATTGTTAAATGCAAGCCCGCCATGAATCGTTGAGCTGATGGTGCTCGGCCCGAGCCCGCCCGAGGCTGGGACGTTCTCCATGAAGTCCATCTCTCCAGATGCCGGCCACCCGACGGTACTGATGTTGTTTCCGAGGGCCCAGAATGCCGGCCAGAGCCCTGCTCCCACCGGAAGTGTCATGCTCGATTCCAGCCGGCCATATTGAAGGCTTTGCAGGTTGTCTCCCGTGTTCAGGCGGGCCGAGGTCCAACTTCCGCTGTAGGGGGCCACCCCGGAATTGATCTTGATGGCCTGAATGACGAGGTGCCCATTTCCATCGATGTAGGCATTTGGTTGAGTGGCATCGCACGGCGACGTGCTGCTGCCCGGCGCGCAATAATACTCGGCTTCATTGTTGACGTTCAGAATCCCAGTGTCGTACTGCCAATTGGCGGGATTGATTGGGCTGTTGGGCGCACCGTTGAACTCATCGCTCCAGGAGAGGTTCCAGGTCTGCGCGCTGCCTACAACACTAAATGCTGGCCACAGCAAGGCCAGAGCGAGTGCACAAGGGATTGTCCGGAAATGCTTGCGTGAAGACTGCGCGGCTGCAGTTTTCATATGTGCAAGAGATGCGCCAAAACCTTCCTAGTCGAAGATCAGAACTGCCGAAGCGATCACCGTCGTCCACAACCCGCGCTTGTCGCCAACCGCGGACTGGGTGACGTTGGCGGTGCGTACGATCTTGTTCGACAGCCGATAGATCTGCTTTTTCTCGTCCCAGGAACGGTCGGGATCGAATTCCACGTTGAGCGTGGTAGCAAGCATTTCGGCCGCAAGCTCTTCGGCATACTCACCGGCCGCGTCTTCAGTCTCACCGAATGAATGGTGCTCGCTGAGGTACCCGTAAGTGTTGCGGTCGGCGGGGATCGCCACTCCGATCGAGGAAGCTAGGAGGCGGTGCGGTTCGTGAGTCGAGTTTTCCGCCACTACCGCGAACACGACTTCACCAGGATTCAGGTACTTGACGCCCTCTTTGCGGGCCAGCAGCTTGCAGTTGGGAGGGAAGATGGAAGAGACCCGCACCAAGTTCTGAGCGGCGATTCCTGCGTCGCGCAATGCCAGTTCGAATGAAGTTAACCGCTCGCGGTGTTTTCCCACTCCCTTGGTAAAGAAAATCCGCTTGGGAACCATGTCTTTGCCCAACGCTGTTGCCCTCCGCTGAGGAAAATTTGTGCTTGAGAATGCACAATCTAACACAACGGTTTGTAAAGGAAGTATGAATTTCAATGGGAGAACAAGAAAAATGACGGGAAGCGCGCAGCGCGCTTCCCGCCAGTTGTTGCAGGTGATACTCAGCTACTGTGCCGCTTTGACGGAACTCACGGTGATGGTGTTGTCCTTCTCCGTTCCTGTGACCGTGGCCTTGGCTCCGGCCTGCTTGTCGAGCGTGTCGAGTGCCGCCTTGTCGGCTGTGTCGAGGATGTAAACCTTGTCGTCCACAACCAGGGCGTACTTGGAGCCCTTGCTGACGCAAGCCCGGGTACAACCGGCAGCGTCGCCCGTCATGGCGTGCTTGGCACCGCACATCGAGTCGCTGACGGTGCCGGTGAAGGTCTTTCCCTTGGCGAATGCGGAAGGAACGATCAGCCCGGCAGTCAGAATCAGAGCAAGCAACAAGAGTCCCAGTTTCTGCGATCGCGAATTCATCACGTGTTCTCCTTGTGAGTTGGTAGTACCACTACGCGTTGCGCCTACAGGGGGGCACAGCTTTTGCTATCACAGATTACTCCGAGCGCAAGAAGTTACAAATCCGCAGGCGAAAAAATAGCGGGAACGCGCAGGCGCGCATTCCCGCCCTGTGCCCGGTAAAGTTGGGGGGAGGGCCCGGGCAATACCTCTTGCATTAGAAGCACGGATTTGGGAAAAGCTGCAACATTAGAAGATTTTGTTCCAAAAACCGGAAAAGCACCAGAAAAGAAGGGAGGCTCACTTCGGTGCCTTGGCGGTGTATTGCAGGTCCACGTCGACAGTCTTGTCGCGCACGTTGGCTGTGACGTGGGGTGTAACCTCCCAGTCAAGCGCGGCAGGCAAGAGCTTGTTGGCATGCGCCAGATACTCCCGGAGGTAGGTCGAATCGTAGACGTCCCCCTGACGCAGCTTCCAGGCAGCACGCAGCTTTGCCGTCAGGCTGTTATCGATCCCGCGAAACTCCAGGTCTCCCATGTGGTATACGTAGTCTTCCTTCACCTCCAGGCGAATGGCCACGGTGCTGGCGGCATCGTCGAACTGGGTTTCCGGCTTGATCGACACGTTGAGGTATCCCCGGGAGCTATAGAGCGTCTTGACGGCCGACAGGTTATCGGACAATTGCACCGTGTTTGCCAGCTGTCCCGGTGCCAGACGGACCATCGACTGCAACGTCTCGGTGGATATCTCATGGTTTCCCGACCATTCCAGCCGGCTGAGCTTGTACTCCTGTCCGGGAGTAACGGTGAAGTGGACATCCACGATCGTCAGATTCCTGGGTTCGTCCGCGCCCTCTTCCGCCGGCTCATTCGCCAGCGTGGGCTGCGGTGGACCGAAGGTCGCCTTCAGATATCCGCGAGCGTAATAAACCGGCAGTAGCTGACGCTGTACGAAAAGGTTGAGCCGGCTGAGCGAGTATTCGCGGTCCGGCAGCCGCTGGGCGGCCGCTTCCAGCGCCGTCAGTTCGCTGGCGCCCGCCCCGGTGAATCTAATGTTCCGAATTCGAATCAGAACGTTCGATACCGAATAGTTAAATGCCTCGATTTGCCCGCTGGGCCCTTCCGCGCGCAGGTAGTCCACATGGCCGGGGATCCCCTTCTCCACCAGCATTGCCTGCAATACGTCGGAGACCTCGTCCGGCAGCCGTCCCGATGCCGGCAGTTCGCCGTTAAACAGAGGAACATGGGCCCGAATTCTTTTCTGCAGTTCCTCGTCGGAGAACCAGATGAAATCCTCAAAATGGGCGGGGAGGAACCTCGGAGCATCCACTAGCTTTAGCTCCAGTTTGGTTCCCGCCGCCGAATAGGAGAAGCTGTAGGCAATGTCGGTGAAAGCGCCCGTATCGCCGAGGCGCCGGCTGGCCTTCTTAAAGTCGTCATCGTTTACTTCGGCACCGATCTGCAGCCCACTGGCGGCGATTACGGCCTCGGGCGAATAGCGCATGGTCCCCGTGACAATAACCGCGACCAGCTTGCGGGAGGAGCTCGGCAACGGCGGAGCGGCACGTTTCTGGACGGCTTGTGCCCATCCCAAGTGCGGTGATGTCGGGAGTGCAAGGAGGGTTACGAACAGGATTCTAGCCGTCGCCGTCATCATTCACTTCAAGCCCGGCACCAGTTCTTCGGCAGGCCTATGCTTCACGGCAATATCAATAAACGCGAGGGCGGCGCGGCTGAGGGCTTTGTCCTTGCGGAAGACTAACGCCAGATCGCGCCGGATCTGCGCATCCGCGATTGGAATCGCGACCAGCACCTTGGCCCGCACGTCTTCCTGCACGTTGGAGCTGGCGATGAAGCCGATACCGACGTCGGCAGCCACGAAGCGCTTCAGGAGTTCGCTCGAGTCCAGTTCCATGGTGTAGTTCGGCTTCAAGCGCCGCTCCTGAAAGAGCTGCTCGATTCCGTCGCGGGTATGGCCCAACTTCGGCACGACCAGGGGAAACTTGGCGATCTCGGCTACCGTCACCGACTTCAGCTTGCTCACCGGATGCTGCGGAGGGGCAATCAGCACCAGTTCGTCCTGATGGATGAGCACCGCCGTAAGCCGATTGTCTGTGATAGGAAGCGAAACGACGCCGAAATCCACCGAGTTGTCAGTCACGGATTCCAGAATCTTCGCATAGTCGGAGCGTTTGATATTCACCGACACATCGGGATAGAGCTTCTTGAACCCGGCAAATACTTCGGGAAGAATGTGCAGGCAGGTCCCTTCATTGGCGCCCACGACAATCTCGCCACGTGGCACGCGCTCCATCTCGGCCAGGGCCACCAGCATGGCCTTCCGCGCCTCCAGCGTTTCCTCCACGTATTTTTGAAACGCCTTACCCGCCGCCGTCAAGGAGACCTTGCCTCCGGATCGATCGAACAGCTTTGCCCCGACCTCCTCCTCCAGCGCGCGAATCTGTGACGAGATAGCGGGTTGAGTGCGGAAACGTTTCTCCGCGGCACGCGAAAAAGACACGTGCTTGGCTACTTCAAGAAACGTCTCCAGCTGGTCAAAGTCCATAGGAGCAGGCAACAGTCAGGGCTGCGGAGGCCAGTCGAACTACCGAATGGCTCAAGTGTAACAGGGCCTCGCGTGCAGCGAACAAGGTGCTAGCGAGCCACCCATCAAAGGTCGCCCAGAGTCAGTGAATGAAGCGCGGATGTTAATCGTGGGCTGTCTTGAACTGCTCGTCTATCTCTACCTGGTAGCCCGTCACCACCTTGTTGGTCTCATTGGCCATTCCTACGACGGACATCAACTCTTTGAACATATCGTCAGTCATGCCTTTTTTTTTCGCCGACGCGGTGTGCGAGGCTATGCAGTAGTGGCACTGGTTGGTGACGCTGACGGCTACGTAGATCATTTCTTTGGTCAGCGGGTCGAGCGCGCCCGGCGCCATGATCTGTTTGATGTCTTCCCAGGTGCGTTTCAGGGCTACGGGGTCGTGGGCGATGGCCTTCCAGAAGTTGTTGATCCAGTCGGTTTTGCGGGTGGCCATGATGTCGTCGTAGATGGCGCGGACTTCGGGGCTGGCGTCTTTGTATTCGATTAGGCCTAGGGTGGACATGGGGTCTCCGAACGTCAAATTCAACGTCACAAGAATATCGCAGAGGTCGCTGAGAAAATCCGCAGAGTGCGCTGAAAGACGCGGCAGGCAAGAGGGCTCTCTTGCGGATTACTTGCTTGGGAGCTGTCCGGCCAGCAATTTTTCCAACTGGGCTGCGGGGCAGCGGACGCCTACGTAGAACTGGCCGAACAAGGCGTAGACGGCGCTGACGTGGTCGAAGCGCATCTCGTAGATCAGCTTCTTGAACACCAACGGGTCGTCGGCGAAGAGGTCGACGCCCCACTCCCAATCGTCGAAGCCGATCGAGCCGGTGATGATCTGCTTGACCTCCCCAGCGTATCGCCGGCCTACCAGGCCGTGGTCATTCATCTGGCGGGCGCGCTCCTCGATGGGAAGCGTGTACCAGTTCTTGTCTTCGCCGCGGCGGCGGTCCATGGGATAGAAGCAGAGGTAACGATTGGGCGGAATCTCGGGGTACAAGCGCGGGCGCATGGCTTCGCGGTGGCGTCCGAGCTTGCATTCGATTTCGGCTTTCCACTGATCGGAGTGGGGCTCGATGCCCTGGTCGGTGAGTTCCTTGTAGATCTTGAGGGTGGAGTCGTAGAGTCCGAGTTCGATGATTGAGAGGTAGGAAGTGGTCGGCTCGAGATAGTCGCTCAAGCGCAGGTTGGCGAGTTTCAGTTCGGCCTGGTTCAGGTCGGCGAACGACTCGCGGAAGTGCACGAGCATCAGGTCGCCCTTGTGTCCGATTAACGAGAAGAGGGCAGACTGTCCCGCGGAATTCTGCTCCATGGCGGCCAGGGTCGACGACGCTTCCTGGGCGATCGCGGTGCGCTCGGCTTCCGGCAGGGCGCGCCAGGCGGTGCGGCGAAAGCGCATCATCTGATGGAGAACGCTGTAGCCTTCGGTGGTGAGCGGGACGGCGGGGGTCTCGGCTATGGATTCCGGACTAGGTGGATGAGTCGTTGTCATGATTTCTATTGTCAATGTTTTCTGTTGCGTGACAAGTTTCCATTGTACGCGGGAGGGCGCGCCGAGCGAAGGTTGGCTCAATACTTGGCGGGGAGAACCCTTTTAACCACCAAGGTCACGAAGGTACACGAAGGAAAAGTGCTCTACGATATAACTGGTTTATGGGAAGAAGCTGGCTGCGGGTTAGCCTCGTTCTGCTCTTCGCCTTGCCCCTACTGGGGCAGGGAAAGCGGTTGTGGGTGCTGGGGGTGGGCGGCGAGATGGTGGAGTACGATCCCGCGACGTTCGCGCAGAAGCAGATGGTCAAGGTCCCGGCCGAGGCGGCGCAGTCTCCGCAGAATGTTTCGGTGAACCATCTGGGTCAGATCCTGTTTGCCCCGACCGTGTCTTTGCCGCTGGCTGAGAATGATGCAGATGCAGCGCACAAGATCTGGCTCTGGAATGGGCGGGCGGCGACGACGATCGATCAAGGTGTGGATCTTAAGAGCGCCAACCAAGGGTCGAATGTTGTGATTACCGAGGTGGCAGCAGTGCCGTACCTCTCGGCGGATGGAAAATATCTGCTGTGGTACGCGAATCAGGCGCGGCGACTGCAGCGAGAAGAAGTGGACCTCTCCACGACGACGACCTGGCAATTCTGGCGCACGGACTTGACCGGAGCGATCCGCGAGGAGTTGACCTCATCCCAATTTCCGGAGTGCCGCTGCACGACGGGAAGCTGCGAGGAGACTTGTCCCTACGGCGTGATGTTCGTACCGGAAGCCAGCGTCGGAAAATTCTTTCTGATGACGCAGTTTGTCGCCGGTCAGACGCAGCCGGTCTATAAGGCCAGTTCTCGTTATCAGGAAGAAGCCGGAAAGTGGATCGCGAATCCCGTGAGCCCGCCTTTACGTCGTGTGCTTGATGCGGCGTCGGATGGGGATGTGATTGTCGAGGCGATTCCCGACACGGGCTGTTGTGGATGGGTGAATCGAAGCAACGATCAAACGCTGCTGCGGAGCTATGGGAAGAGCACTACGGTGTTCGATGAGCAGGTGACTTTCAAGAATCCCGACTACGATGTGAGCTTCTACACCTCGAATGCCCGGCTGTCTCCTGAAGTCGGGTACGTGGCGATGAACATTGTCTCAACCGCCCAGTCAAATAAGCCGATTCAGTTGGCGCAGGAGGGGCAGGCGAATCCAGAAGAATCGCAGCACATCCGGAAAGCTCTGGCGGACTTGCCTGCCGTGGAGGTGAAGAGCCTCGATGATACGCCGCGGCGTGTTGCGTATTTGCCGCACGCGTCGCTGGTGGGATGGATCAGCGAGAAGGAACTCTTGCTTGTGGAGAGTCACTTGCTGGTCAGCTATAACGTGGCTACTGGCGCGCGCCGGAAGTCGAGCGTTCGCGTGGAGGATGCGGCGCATGTATTTCTGCGGTGAGGGAGCCCGCAGTACTTTCGATCTGTGACGGTCTATGTATTGAGCACGAGTGATCGCGCAAATTACGCACCTGAAGGCACAGTTTTCGCGGTTGATCTACGCGTTCGGACGATGGCTCCGCTAACCACGATCGCGAATGGATCAGCGAATGACCATAGAATCCACGCAATATCCACAGGCTGATGCGTGGCTACCCATACCAAAGAAGCGCCAATCAATCCGCAAAGGACCAGAGCCAGCGTCATAGTGGCGACCATCTCCCTGCCCTTGGCCGCCAACGCGACCATACACCCCACGCACATCGACCCGGTGAGATGTGCGATCGCCATTCCGTTGAGCACCCAGAGGTAAGCTTGGAAATGAGTCGACCAGAACGTGAGGTATTTGTCGGTCACTGCGGACAACAACT
>WNEZ01001212.1_pt1 | contig 21953 bp, 25 predicted proteins | sample 5400521 | NCBI WGS metagenome assembly WNEZ01 (sample SAMN13153339, study PRJNA577476) | soil metagenome | isolation source: 120 cm saprolite under Douglas fir tree site 2 hole 1 replicate 1 | place: USA:California | collected 2015-04-18 | reverse complement strand
CTGCAGTTGGCTGGAGCCCCTCCGCGTCGGCCCCGTCATACAGCCGCCCGGTCCAATGGAAGACGGTGAGCCGCGAGGGCCCGCCCCGCGCGCCGAAGGAATTCGACCGGCACGGTTTCGTCGCGCGCCTGGAGGAGATGATGAACCGGGGCCGGCTAATGATTGAGAAGCGCAAGGACCTCGCGTCGGCGTCGAAATGGGAGTCGCAGACTCAGGCCTTGCTGCGAGATGAGCTGGGCGACCATGCATACACGAAGCGTTTCGAAGTGGCACTGAGCCAGCCCCGGCCCGAAGGTCTGGTGGCAGCGTACGGGGTACTGTGGGCCGCGTATGAGGATGCGCTGAAGGGCGATCTGAAGCCGGTGGCGAAGGAGAGGCGCCCGTCCTGATCGGGTTCTGAGGCGATGACGGCGGGAGCAAGTTACAACCGCTCTGTGACATAAGCGCTGTCAGACGGCCGAATACGTGAGGCACGCCCAGACACTTCCTGACGCTTCCTGGCAAGAAGGGTGAATCTCCTCTTAATCCCAAGGTTAGGGTTCGACCCCTGCGCAAGGACCAAAATGTTGTTCTTGAAGTGACACGTGGCTTGGCGTCGATCGTCGTCACCATGCTGGCTCTTGCTGGTTGTGCGGGTCAGGCGACCACCCCCAAACCGCAGCACGTCCCACTGACGCTTGTGGATGGCGCACCGCCTCCCGGCATAGATGTGCCTGGCGCCCACTGGATAAAGATCCGAGGAGCCGGTGGAGTGGCCACTGCGTACCGAAACTGGCTTCCTCAGCGGGTCAAACCTGCTCGGGACCCGAAATCGCCGGCGCACCTCACGATGGAGGGCGGTGTCGATCGGAATTTCTTCCTCGCTATGCTCGCCACCGTCGCTTTCAGCCCACAGACAGCAAGCCCCAACACCCTAATTGACCGTTCGCCGACATTCCACAAATACGAATAATGGCTGCGGCAGTCCATTACTTACCCTATTGCGTGACTGGAATCTGACGGCGGCCCGCCAGAGAGGCCTCGGGCCGGTGGAGCAGGTCTTTTGACAGCTTCATTGACAGTACCATCGGGGGTGCGCGCGTGATCGTGGTGGATTGGCTTCTTGACTCGGACCCGGCTATCCGATGGCAGGTGATGCGTGACCTCACCCATGAGCCTGCCGACGTCGTGGCCGCAGAGCGATCGAGGGTCGCCTCGGACGGGTGGGGCGCACGCCTGATCGCCCTTCAGGGGCCGGATGGTCAGTCGGGCGGCGGCACTCTTTTCCCCGAGTGGACCTCGACCACGCACACATTGTTGCTGCTGCGATACATGGGGCTCGACCCGATGAGCGCGCAGGCTCGCCGCGCGGTGGCGCTGGTCCGTGACAACGCCAAATGGGACCACGCCGGCCAGGCGTACTTCTCAGGAGAGGTCGAGCCATGCATCAACGGGAAGGCCGTGGCGATTGGCTCGTACTTCGGCCAAGACGTGAGGGGCATCGTCGATCGGCTCCTCAGCGAACAGTTGAGTGATGGCGGATGGAACTGCGAAGCCGAGCGGGGCTCCACGCGGTGGTCGTTCCACAGCACGATCGATGTGCTCGAGGGTCTGCTGGAACACGAGCGAGCTGTGGGAGCCTCACCCTGGCTGACGGCTGCACGCCGGAAGGGAGAGGCGTACTTCCTCGACCGTCGCATGTTCCGTCGGCTCTCGACGGGTGCGGTGGTGGATCCGGAGTGGCTTCAGTTCTCTTTCCCGCCCCGTTACTTGTACGATGTGCTGCGCGGACTCGACTACTTGCGGAGCGCGGGTGTCGAGCCGGATGAGCGAGCGGCCGAGGCGATAGATCTCGTGAAGAGCAAACGAGCCGCAGACGGACGATGGGCCTTGGAGAATCCGCATCCTGGTGCGGTCTACTTCGACATGGACGAAGGTGAGGGCAAGCCCAGCCGCTGGAACACCCTTCGTGCCATGCGGGTGCTGGACTGGTACGAGCGCGGCCCCGTCCGATGAGCGCAGAGACGCCCTAAGAGCCGGCGGAGCGCGGGACCAGTTTGATCGTCGTAGATCGCGCCTCAGGAGTCAGCACGCTATCGAGGATGCTTCCGGCGTATCGCCGGTATTTGGCCCGGTAGGCAGCATCGACTTCGTCGTCGATGTCGTTGTCGGCGTCGACAAATGTGACGTCTTGCTGAACGCCGCCGGCCCGTATCCGGCCCTCGTGTCTCTCCTGGGTACCGCGGAACCAATGACCCTTGCGACCTCTAACGGATCGTACGTATAGGTCGTCGCCATGACGGACGACCCACACGGTCACTGGTTTTCGCAGCGTGCCGTCGCGCCGGACTGACGCGATCTGCACCTCTCCCGTTCTTCCGAACTTGTCGAGCTGGTCGCTCGTCCACTTCATCGGCGCGTCTCCATTGTCCCGATCCGAAAGAGCGTGACCTAAGGGCGATGCCATCTTCTTGAAGCCCGCCAGGACGGCAGCCGCCCCATAAACCATTGTGCTTCTCCATAATTCGCACGAAGTCAGGCCATGTCACTCTTCCGAGTTCCCGGACCAGAAATCGCGCCTTTGGTTGTCTTGACTCGCTGGCAGGCATCCTCTAAGTATCAATTGATGCCCGGCGGCGTATGCCTGACATGACTCGCGACGCCGCGCAACTTCGTGCGTTCGCCGCGCGCTACACCGAAGCCTGGTGCAGCATGGACCCCGCGCGGGTGGCTGGGCACTTCGCGCGAGGAGGGTCACTGACGATCAATGACGGGCCATCATCCGTCGGTCGCGCGGCGATCACCGACGCTGCCCGTGGCTTTTACGTCGCCCTGCCGGACATGCAGGTCCTCATGGAGGACCTCATAGTGGACGGCGACCGCATCGAGTTCCATTGGACCTTTACCGGAACGAATACCGGGCCTGGGGGCACGGGAAACGCCGTGCGGGTCAGCGGTTTCGAGGAGTGGACGATCGACGACGACGGGCTCATCGCCACCTCGCTTGGTCATTACGACCAGACTGAGTATGCCCGTCAGCTCGAGCACGGCGTGTAAAGGCTGCCGCATCCAGCGTTAGATTTCGGGCCGGGCGGAAGTAGACGCCTTATGGAGCAAGCTGCCGTCGTGTCTCTGGATGACAGCGCTCCGCCAAAGACAGCCCCACCTCTGACCGCTGAGATCCTCTGCGAGATGTACGCGAAGCGCATCCACAAGTTTGCGCAGCTGATCTCGGCCGACTCGAGGAACGCCGAGGATCTGGCTCAGGATGCGCTCGAGCGCGCGATAAGGGGACTGAAGTCATTCGATCCAGCCAAAGGTGAGATCGAAGGCTGGCTATGGCGGATTGTGGTCAACGCCAGCCGCGACGCCGGCCGGATCGTCGGAAGGCAGCGCCTGGCGTTCCAGCGCCTAGCTGATCGCTGGGTCGTGGATCAGAAGTTGGTCGACCTGGCCGACCACATTTCACACACCGAGGTCCTGGACGCGGTGCGCGCACTCTCGCCTCGACACCGCGCAGTCATCGCCCTGCGCTATGGTGCGGACCTGGACCTTCAGAGTGTCGGCCAGGCGCTGGGCATCTCCGAATCGGCTGCGTCGATGCTGGCGCGCCGAGCCCTGGCCAACCTGCGAACCCGACTTTCCAAAGAGGTGGATCCAAGATGACCGACCGACTCGAGCGAACCCTTGAAGAGATGGACTTCGAGCTCCCGGCCGGGCTGGTCGACCGGGCGCTGGGCGCGGCGGCTGCAGATCCACTTCAATCTCGCTCGGCCCGTCGGCCGTGGAAACGACCGCGGAACGTTCTCATTGGAATCTCTGCCGCATCGATCCTGCTGATCGCGGCCAACGCCCTCACCGCCTACTTCGCGCCCCGCTATGGACAGGCCCTCGCCGACGCGCCGGTTCTGGGCGCTGTAGCCGGTCCGGTGCTCCATTTCAGCGGCCTGGACGCGAGCGAGGTCACACCTCTGAATGAAGCCGTCACGTCCTCAGGCCATACCGTGAAGCTGATCGGCGCCTACGCCGACTCGGAGCGGACCGTCCTGTTCATCGAAGTCGACGGTCAGCCTCATGGGCTCCCGAACAAGCAGCAGTCGTGCTGCTTTGCGTGGTCGACACTGACCGATCAGTTCGGCCATTCGTATCAGCAAATCTATTCCGTCGACGCGCTAGCGCCAACTTTCGGCCCACTCGTGTCACCAGCCAGCAACCTTGGCGCGCGTCTTACGCTGCACATCAGTTCTCTAACGCCGACCGGCCCGGGCTTCACGCAAGCCTCCGGTGACTGGGAGCTGCGTTTGACGCTTATTCAACAGGCGGGCGTCGTTCTTCCTCTCCCGGCTCCTATGACCGCGAATGGAGTCACATACAGATTCACGTCGCTGCACCTGTCGCAGCGGCAGATCAAGGTCAACTACACCCTCAGCGGGCCTCTCGTCGACCAGCAACGCAAGCTCGTCTATACCCCGGGAGGGCGACTGGCTCCTCCCGGTCCGAACTCTTTCGTCTCTCAGTACGCACACCCCAGGCTGCTGAACGCGGCGGGCGTGGAGGCGCAGATGTGGGAGTGGGGCATGACCCTCCCGAGGCAGGGCCCAGCCCTCGGCGAGCTGACTGCCGTCCTGCCCGGCCCCGGCACCTACGTGCTGACACTCGGGAATCTTCCGGGGGCGGCCACCGTGCAAATCCAGGTGCCTTGACATCTCCGGCCCAGCTCTCGCGTCGCCGTCTTGGCCGCCCTAGAGTTTTGACAGTGGACAAAGCGGCATTGCAGGACCTCTTCGCCTACACAGGCTGGGCATGGGAACAGATCAAAGCGGAGATCCCCGACGACGCGACCCTCCGGGCCGTGGCACCAGGGTCGGGGTGGCCCGCCTTACGCAACTGCCTCGCGCACATCGTCCTCGCCTACGAGCGCTGGGTTCCGGCGATTGTCGACCTCAAGAGCCGGCCTCTGCCAGACCTTGCGCCCGATGACTTTCTGACCTGGCCCGAGATCGACGCCGACCGGCGCCGGACGCGAGCCGCGCTCCAATCCCATCTCGATGCATGGACCGACGCCGACCTCCGCCAACGACACGAGGTTGACGTCGACGGCGAGCCTATCCAGTACAGCCGGGGCGAGCTGATCATCCATCTGCTCATGCACGAACGCGGCCACCACGGCGACGTGACGACGCTCTTCTGGCAACTCGGCCTCGACGAGACCATCCTCGAGTATCGGTTCCACCTCGGCCGCCACCAGGAGTGAGGATTGAGCGGGTGAGTCGCTGACACTCGCTGACACGCCCCTGTCGACCATCTCGAGGGTGATACCTGTCGAACGCAACTGTCTGTACGCGGGTTTAAGTACTAGATCCGAATAAACAGGTATGTACGCGCGGGTTTTGCACGGTGTGCAAGCGCCGCCCCCCGCCTAGCGTCGAAGGCACGAGCCGGTCTGACACCGGCCGATGAGGAGAAAAGCCATGCAGGCTCAGAAAACCGTCCAGTTCGTCTCGGTCCGGTTCATCGCGCTCGCGTTCGCGCTCCTGGCGGCGCTGCTGCTCGCCAGCGCGGCGGGCTACATCATCAGGGGCGGAGCACCATCCGCCGGCTCGACCGTTGCGCCGACGACGCTACATGTCCAGCAGATGACCGACAGGCAGATGGAGCGCCAACAGGACGCCACATCGCCCGCCGGCGGCAAATCGGTCAACGTCGGGAGCGGGCGGAACCCTACTTGACCTGCTGTCGCCGCCCCTTTAGGGGCGGCTCAGTGCTCGAGGATGCTGATACCGGTCCAGTAGTTTTCGTAGAGCAGCCACCTCGGCTCCGTTGGCCTTCGGCGCGACTACGGGCGCGGCGGCTTGTGCATCGAGGGTTGCGGCCCACGCGGCGATCTGAGCCCGGGTCGAAAAGCCGAGCTTGTTGCAGATCTGGGCGACATGTCCTTCAGCGGTGCGCTGAGAGATGAAGAGGGTCCGCGCGATCTCCTTGTTGGTGAGCCCCTGAGTCACCAACCTGGCGACCTCAAGCTCCCTCTTGCTGAGGCGCTGATTCGGGTTGACTTCTCGCACTCGGACGGCCGGTCTGATGATAAGGAAGTTGCCATGAGGTGAGGCTGGCGGCCGTAACGCTTGACCGTCGACACTTAGCGTTGATGGAAACGCGGTTTTTCAAAACCCCGGCCGAGTTTCGCGCCTGGCTGGCGGAGAACCACGGCAATGAGACCGAGATCGGGGTCGTGTTCCACAGCAAGGCCTCTGGCAAACCGAGCATGACGTGGTCGGACGCGGTCGACCAGGCTCTGTGCTATGGCTGGATCGATAGCGTCGCACGCAGGATGGACGAGACCAGCCGGGTCCAGCGGTTCACGCCACGAAAACCGAAGAGCAACTGGAGTGCCGTCAACATCAGGAAGGTGGCGGAGCTCACAGCGAGTGGGCTCATGACGCCGGCCGGGCTGGCGGCGTTTGCGCGTCGTGAGGAGGCGCGCTCGGGCGTGTACTCCTACGAGAACCGCCACCTGGCAGCGCTCGACGCCGAGCGCGAGGCGATCTTTCGGGCCCAGGCGGCTGCGTGGGACTACTTCGGCAAGCAGCCGCCCTCCTATCGGCAAACGGCGATCTACTGGGTCATGAACGCCAAACGCGAGGAAACCCGGACGAAGCGGCTGGCACGGCTGATTGACGTCTCGGCCAATGGCCGCCGGCTCTTCTGAGCTATCGCTCAGAGGTAGCCCGATGATCCGCATTGGATGAGCACTGAGCTCTTAGGCTCCTTGCACTCGCCGAGCATGCTGGAAATGGGCCCAAAGAGCTCGACGCCATCGCCATGCCATCAAGAGAGGCTGTTGCCTACGCCTTGGCAGCCCACGCGAGCGGTCCTAGCGGTCCAGATCGACTAAGAACCGAAAGTGGATTGCGGGGCCGGGGCGCAGCCCCGGCCCCTGCAGGCGGCCTCGATCAGCACTCCTTCTTGTGGTTGGCCCAGGTGCAGCCCTCGACACTCGACCCCGAGTTTTGCGATCCGAGCACCAAGACCCTGGACGGGCCGGGGGTGATTGTCGTGCCCTTCAACGCGTACCCGACCCCAAAGCCGAGGAGTAACGCCACCGCAACGGCGAATGCGATTACAAAGAACGCCACTGGGAACCTGAGCATCTCGAGTCTTGCCTGCATTTCGGAACCTCCTCCGAGCGGATTTGATGCAAGCAGCTTCTGCCGAGTCGACGGGCGGCACAGCGGGAGAAGTACGTGCGCCAATACCTGTTTTGGTACCTGAACTCTTTGCCGAGCACGCCATAGTCGCATCGCCGGGTGCAAGATTCGACCTGATGGGAAACATGGAAGGGACCCTTTCCCGCCGTGAGCTCGAGGTGGCCCAGCTGGTGGCCGAGGGTCTCACCAACCGACAGATCGCAGCACGGCTATTCATCGCTGAGAGGACGGCCGAAGGCCACGTTGAACAGATCCGCAACAAGCTGGGCTTCTCATCGAGAAGTCAAATCGCGGCGTTGATGGCAGCGGGGACGCAAGGCGGGCTCGAGCAAACCGGCAACAGCAAACGTCGGAGCAATCTGCCCACTCCGCCCGGCGAATTGGTTGGACGCGAGCAGGAAATCACCGAGCTGGCCCACCTGGTCGCGCGACGACGCGGGGTCGTGACTCTCACGGGTCCGGGCGGAATCGGCAAGACCCGACTTGCCCTCGCCGTCGCCGCATGTCTGGACGACCAGTTCGCGGATGGCATCTGGTTCGTCGACCTGGCTCCGCTGCGAGACCCCGACCGCGTTGCCAGCAGCGTGGCTCGCGCGCTCGGCCTGAAGCCGCAGGTAGATCGCCCGCTGGTCAACACCATCGCTGCTTCACTGGCAAATCGAAGCGCGCTGCTTGTGGTCGACAACTTCGAGCACATGATCGAAGCGGGAACCGTTCTGACGGAAATTCTCAGAAGTTCCCCTGACAGCGCGATCCTCGTGACCAGCCGCGAGGCTCTCCGGCTCTACGGAGAGCAGGAATACCCTGTGCCGGCGCTGGCCGTCGGCCAAGGATCAAAACCGGGGTCCGCGGTGCAGCTTTTCATTGCCCGAGCGCGCGAGATCGAGCCCCGCATCGAGTTCGGTTTGAACGATCTGGCTGCGATCAGGACCGTCTGTGAACGGCTAGATGGCCTACCGCTGGCGATCGAGCTCGCCGCGGCGAAGGTGCGCGTGCTGAGCCCGTCAACCATGCTGGAGCGGCTCCAGACATCTCTGGATGTCCTTCGCAGCGGGGTACGCGACGTGCCGCCGCGCCATCAGGCGCTGGCTGCGACTTTTGAGTGGAGCCACGAGCTCCTCAACGATGAGGAACAGGTTCTGTTCCGGCGACTCGCGGCTTTCACCGGTGGTTTCACGTTGGAAGCGGCCGAGGCCGTCGCCGCCGGCGATCGAATTGCGACGGATGACGTGATGGAATTGCTGGACTCGCTCGCCGCAAAAAGCCTCATTCGTCGCGAGGATTCAGCCGCAGGTGCACGTTTTCGAATGCTGGAGACAATCGGCGACTTCGCCCGCGCGAAATTGAAACTCTCGCCGGAAGCCAAAGAGCTGAAGCTTGCGCACATGCGCTACTTCCGGGATTTCGCCGAGCGCGAGGCGCCTCGGCTCAAGTCGCAGGACGAACTCGTGACACTGGCTCGGCTGGACGCTGAGCAATCCAATTTGCGATCTTCCATCGAGAGTGCTCGCGAGGTGGGAGACGGTGAGAGTGAGCTGCGCATCATCGGCGGCCTCTGGTTGTACTGGTGTGCTCGTGGCGAGACCCATGAGGGCCTCGTGTGGCTTCGCGGCGCTCCGTTGGACGATGAGCGCATCAATCCGAATCTGAGAGCGGAGGCCTGGATTGGCGCTGCTCGGTTGAACATGAGCGAGGGCCACGCGCCACGCGCCGCCCAAGCCGGCCGCAAACTGTTGGAGCTCGCACCGTCTTGTGCTGTGCCTGGACGCGTCATGGGTTGGGCCCACGTCGCCATGTGCCACGAGAGGTTCGATGAACCAGAGCGCGTCCAGTCGCTGACCGAAGAGGCATTGCGATTCATGCTGGAGTCCGGCGATCATTGGGAGAAGGCTCTGGCCTACACCTCTAGAGGCGAGGTTGCGAGAACCTTCGGATCGGCAGAGGCAGCCGCCGCGGCCTACGAGAATGCTGTGCGTCTGCTCCTGGACAGCGGGGGCGAACTCTTCCTACTCGGCGTCAACCATCACAACCTGGCCCAGACCGCGCTCATGCTTAGCGACCTCGAAGGGGCCGAGGCGCAATTTCTCAAAGCCTTCGAGGCCGGGCGGCAGATCGGCGCCTCAAAGCTGACGCTGCATTCGCTGGTTGGGCTGGCCAACGTAACGAGGTCTCGAGGACGGCACGTGGCAGCCGCGCGCATGCTCGGCTGCGCCGACGCGGCATTCGCTCGCGCTGGATACGAGCTTCACCCAGCGGATCAGCCGCCGCGAGATCGCCTTGTGAACGCCCTGCGTGCCAGCCTGGGTGACGCGGCATACGAAGACCTCCACGCTCAGGGCAGCCGCATGGATCCCGAAGAGATGGCGGTTACACCAGAGGCGCTGGAAGGAACAGTTTCGTAGCGGTTCATAGCCGTTTGCGCAGGGCAATGATCGACAGGAACTCAGTGACCTCGATGTGCGCCCCTGGCATTCTGGATTTCCAAACAGCTTGCAGACGCTGCCTGCCACCGGCGGGGAATCGCGGCGGGCGCTGCCCGACATGGAGATACCGATCCAGCTCGCCAGGATTTGCAAGGCGCACTCGGAACTGATCGTTCCTCTTGCCAATCAAGACAAAGTGCCCCTCATCAACGACGGAATTGATGGCGGCCTCGGCTGCGGCGAAGAGAGGCTCTGAGACCGGATTGATCAGAGCGCCGACCGGCTGGCGGTGTCCTGGGGCCCTTACCGCAATGAATGGACGCTTAATCCGGCGTGGCTGGAGGCAAATCACCACACCGCTGGGCACAAGGTGCTGCCTCGCTCGCTTGAGGGCATGGACCATGCCCTGGACTGCGATTCATCAAAGTGACCAGCTAAAGAGCGCGATATCGAAAGGTTCGCCGCCGAGACGCAGTCGCTCGGCTGCGCCGACGCGGAACGAAACGTTGCTGATGCCTGTGGCAGCGGTAACACGCCTGGCAACGGCGATCTTCGCGGCATCCAGTTCAGTTGCCACCACGCTCGACGCTGACGGCGCGTATTCACGCGTGAGCCGGCCGTCTCCGGATCCGATCTCCAAGACGCGCCGACCCTTGAGCTCGACGAACCGTTGAATGAGACGGATCTCCATGCCGGGAGGTGGATAGTCCGATGGCAGCTCGACGGCCTTCGACATCGATGCGATGCTACCTGTTGAACCGATGACCCGGCGACCACTGGCGGCGAACTCCGAGGCTCGCATCGCGCGCATTGTCGGACGGGTGCGCGCAATCCCCGCCGGGTTTGTCCGCACCTACGGCGACATCGACCCCCGCGCGCCGCGCCTCGTCGGCCATGTTCTGGCGACCATCCACGTCGACCTGCCATGGCATCGCGTCATCCGTGCCGATGGGAGCATCCCGAAAGGACGGCGACAGCAGGCGCTCCTGATCGACGAGGGCGTCCCGATGCGCGGCGATCGTGTCGATCTGCGTCACGCCCGGCTGCCGTCCGAACCTTAGCCGACGAGATGTTCCGCGAGGAACTCCAGAATCCGCCGGTTGGCGGTGACCTGGTTGGCCAGCCTGGCTACACCGTGGCCTTCGTCCTCGAAGATCAGGAGCTCGGCCCGCTCCACGGCCTCCGCGATCTGGATGCTTTCTCCTACCGGCACCCGCGGATCATTGCGCCCGTGGATGACAAGCAGCGGCGCCTTGATCGTGTCTGCGCGATGAATCGGGCTGATCTCGCGTAGGAACTCTGCCTCGGCCCCGCCAGGGTCGCCGTACTCATTCATCCGCAGCACGCCGCGCCAGGGGGGCATGTTCTTGAAGAAAGTGTGCCAATCCGCGATCCCGACCACATCGACCCCCGCGTCCCACAGCTCGGGGTCCTCGATCAGCACCGCAAGTGTCATGAACCCACCGTAGGAACCGCCAGTCGCCGCGGTCTTGGTGGCCATTCCGGTGCGTTTCACGTGGCGGGCCGCTTCACAGCCGTCCTTGACCCCGTTCCATCGCATCGTTTTGTCGTCCAGGCTCTGAAAGCGCATGCCATAACCGCTAGAGCCGCGCACGTTGGGAAGAAATACGTTGACCCCGATCGCATTCAGAAGATGTGCCTCCGGAACATAACGGGCACGGGATTGTCCTTCTGGGCCTCCATGGAAGTCAACGACAGTGGGCCGCGGTTGATCATCGATGCGATAACCCAGGGCGGGAATTCGGGCGCCATCAAAGCTCACAAATTCGGTCTCGAACGGCTCGACCAGCCCAGAGAGAGGCTCTGACGTGGACGTCCAGCGACCTACCTGCGGCCACTCATAGATCTCCGCCGGATGCGTCGGCTGCTCCCAGCTCACAAACAGACCGGATCCGTCACGCTTCCAGGCCACGTGGTAATCGGCGTCGCCGCTGTGGTCGGCGACGACGACGCCGGGCGGCAGTGAAACACGCTCGAGCGTGCGTCCCGTCGCGAGGTCGATGATGCGCATGCCGTCATAGATGCCTTCGTTGACCACGAGAGCAGCCTTCGTCCCAGAGGGATCGACCGCCACACCGTCGATATCGTGAGTCTCGTCGAACAGCCGGCCGGCGATCTGGGTCGGGCGGTCGGGGTCGATAAGGGCCAACCCGAGGAAGTCGCGATCCAGATCGGTGAGGACGAGGATGCCTTCAGCAAGCCACTCGATCGGCCGCACCCGCAGCGCCGCCGGGAGAAGGCGAGTCAGCGTGCCGTCGCGGGCGAGTATGTGAGCTTCAGTTGGAGTCCCCATCACATTGACGACCACGCCCCGAGTCCCATCACGACTCCATACCGTCCACTCCCAGAAGCCGCCCGGCTCCGCCCACTTCGTCAGCGAGCCGGTGGTCAGCTCGAGCTCACCCAGGACTACGTTTGCCTGACCGTTCGGATTCCAGCCCAGCCCAACCCGTCGCTGGTCGGGATGCATGACTACGGACTGATGAATCGCTTGGACGTCCGAGGTCAGGGCTCGATAGTCACCGTTGGACAGCAAGCCAAGCTGCCAGATCTCATTGCCGCCAGAGTCGGTCCGCACCAGCAGGCCGAGCGGCGTGTGCGCGTGGGGCACCATGCGATTTGCGCTGGCGAAGAGCAGTTCGGGCTCGGTCGCCGGCTTGGTTTGTCGGAACACCTGGGCATGACCCCTGACGTTCGACGAGAACCAAAGATTGCCGTCTGAATCGGGAAGCGGCCTGGTGGCTCGCGAGACAGACAGCAGCTTTTCGATTTTCACGCGGTCGGTCGCGGCCAGAATGTCCACTCTCGGCCCAACCTTAAACGGTAGAGCGAGGACGATAAGAGTCCGTCAGCGACCTTCGGGTCCCGCGAACCGCGGTGCAACGACGGTCGTGTAGCGGATCGAACGCATCTGCCAAAAACCGAGGGCGGCCAGGCTGATCAGGAAACCGGCTACCGCAGCAATCAATCCTGCTTCGGGGGACGCAAAGACGGCGACTACGAAAAGAGCGGCAAGCCCGCCCGCGACCACCGACACGATCACGGAGAGCATGCCCGGCAGCGTCTGCAGGCCGTGAACTACCGACAACCGGCTGCGCTTTGGAATCGAATCCACTCCAAGCGTGAGAAGAACGCCGCGTAGGTCGTCGTACCGGCCGGTGACGAAGTAAGGCTCTAAGTCGGGATGCAATTCGACATAGGCATGGCGGAGGCGGTTCATACCGATCACCCAGCGCATGTCGTCCCGGTTGAGACCCATCAGCCGGGCGATCGTCGCGACGCCGACGAATATCACGACGGAGAGCATCAGGAACGCGATCAACACGAACGTCGTCCCGAAACGCTCCGCCTGCGCGATGAGCGCCAGCGCGATGACCGCGCCCGACAAGACGGCCAGGAACATGCTCACGCGGCTGAACGATTCGGTGTAGGTCAGAGATCGGGTTGCAAGCAGGCTCCAGTGCTCTGTTGCCAGGATCTGCATTCTTGCATCTGCCGTTGATTCCGGTGTGCCAGACAAACGCGGGCCTTCGCGCGAGGCCTCGAATCCCGAGGTCTGTTCGCTGCTCATCGGCGATCTTGGCCTGGTGCGTACATCAGTGATCCCGGCGTGGTCAGCAGCTCACCCGTCTCCAGCAATGTCTTCAGGCCGGAGAGGATCATCGGCCAGCCGCCGTAAAGCTGGTCGTTTGCGCCCTCGCGAAGCTGGTCGTGCGTGACGGTCAGGCGGCAAGAGTCGCCGACCGGTTCGATGTCCCAGGTGATTCTCGATGTGCCCTCGCTCTTCACATCATCGCCCCACAGCGCCAGCATGCTTTGCACCAGCCGCCGCGGGGGGTCGACCTCGAGGTTCTCGCCTTCGCCCAACAGACGGGTGCCGTCCCATGAGCGCATCTCGAAACGCGATCCTGGCGTCCAATCGGAGGCAACCCGATTGCCGAAGTGGTACTTGCTTCTCATCTCGCCGTCGGTGATCGCCTCCCACAGGCGCTCCGGGGTGGTCTTGATGTAGATCTCGAAAACCTTTTCCATGCGTTCCTCCAGATTGGTTTTTAGCCCGGTGAGCACAGCAGCCCAGGGTTCCGCGTATTTGCTCACCCACCGATCGTGGACGAGCCGGATCGGAACCGGGTTCAGGAAGTGAAGCTTCTCGCGCCCGCGACGCCTGGTCACCACGAGGCCGGCCTCTTCGAGCAGCTTGAGGTGCTTCATCACGCCGAAGCGAGTCATCGGCAAGCGCTCCTGAAGCGTGGTCAACGACTGGCCGTCGCTTCGGAAGAGCTCGTCGAGCAGACCCCTGCGGGTCGGATCAGCCAGCGCCCTGAACACTTCGTTCATACCGGAAAAGATACGTGACCATTTGGTCACATGTCAAGAGAGGCCCGGGGAAGGAGGCGGTAAGCGAGGTGCCGCCGCTCCGCTGGATCGCGAGAGCGGCGGCGTCGTGATCGTGGTTAGCGAGCGCGCTTGTCGTTCGAGAGCTCCTCGAGGAGCTCGGCCAGGCGCTCGATCGATTCGTTGGCTCCTTCCTCCATGCCGGAGGCGACCATGCCGTCGCGGTCCATCACCGACTGGAAGACCTGGTGCGCCACGAGTCTGGTCTTGTTGCCCATTGCTTCGAAGGTGGCCGTCTGGAGCGCGACGTGACCGGGCACGCCTTCGTACTCAAACGTGGCCACGATTCGCTCCGGCGCGACGACGTCGTGGTTGACGCCGCGGAAGCCATGGCGGCTCCCGTCAGCGCCGACATGCACCACCCGCCACGAGCCTCCCGGCCGTGAATCGAACTTGTCGACCTCGATCTTGTACCGGCGCGGACCCCACCACCGTGCAAACAGCTTCGGGTCCGTGTAGGCCTTGAACACGAGCTCTCGCGGTGCATCCAGCACCGTCGTCGAAACGATCTCCTGCTTGCCAGGTTCGATTACGTACTCAGTCTTGGGCATCGTTTTTTCTCCTTTGGTGGTCATTGGTCTTCTTCTCCTCCTTGATCAGTTCCTGCAAAACGTCGTCCAGCCGCTGGAAGCTCTCGTCCCAGAAGCGCTGGTATTCCCCCACCCAGTCGGACGCCTCCTTCAGCCGGCGTCCATCGAGGCGGCACGGCCGCCATTGCGCGTTGCGGCCCTGAGTGATCAGGCCGGCGCGCTGCAGTACTTTCAAGTGTTTCGAGATGCCGGGAAGGCTCAGGTCAAACGGCTTGGCCAGCTCCGTGACCGAGGCCTCTCCTTGACCAAGACGAGCCAGGATCGCCCGCCGGGTGGGATCGGCGAGGGCTGCGAACGTGACGCTCAGTTGGTCATTTGCCATCTTAGTTTTCTACTCGGCTAATTAACTAATCGGTAGAATACAGACCCGCCGAGCCGAATGTCAAGTCCCTTGAAACGGTCATAGTTCCGGCACAAACCGGCGATAGATTCCGAGCCCAATGGCTGCACTGGTCGAGGTCCGCGACCTTCACAAGCGCTACCGCGCCCGCGATCCGTGGGCGGTGCAGGGGGTCACATTCGCACTCGAGCCGGGACGAGCGTTCGGCCTACTGGGCCCCAACGGCGCCGGCAAGTCGACCGTGGTCAAGGCCATCGTCGGGCTGACCAGGCCGGATTCCGGCACGGTCGCGCTGTTCGGCTTGTCACCGAGCAAATATGCGGCGCGCGCCCAGGTCGGGTTCGCGCCCGAGGAGCCCGACTTTCCAAAGTACCTGCGCGCGGACGAGGTGCTCGACTACTTCGGGCGGCTGCTGGGTTTGTCCGCTAGCAAGCGTCGCCGGCGCGTTGTTGAGGCGCTCGAGTGGAGCTCGCTGGCCGGCGAGCGCCGACAGGTGCGGCACTTCTCGAAGGGCATGAAGCAGGGCCTCGGGCTGGCGCAGGCGATCCTTGGCCGGCCGAAGCTGCTGATCCTGGACGAGCCGACCGCAGACCTCGACCCGATCGGCCGCCGCGATGTGCGGGAGCTGATCGCCGGCTTGAAGGCGCAGGGCACCGCGGTGCTGCTCAACAGCCACCTCCTCAGCGAGGTTGAGCGCGTATGCGACCGCGTGGCGATCATGGCGCGCGGCCGGATCCTCAAAGAAGCCGATGCAGGAGCTGGTGCCCGAGGGCCGGACCCTCGAGGAGGTTTTCATGGCCCTGCTGGATGCCACCGCTCAGTCACGCGAACCGGGCTTGCCCGCCTTCATCGCCGAGAAGCAGGGGCATGGAGGGCACAGCTGATGTCCCAAGCGCTTGCGGTCGCACGCTACTCGCTTATCGAGCTGACTCGGCGGCGCGTCCTGGTAGTGATCGTCGCCATCGGCGTGGTCCTGATGGCGGCATCGCCATCGCCCCGCATTTGCTCGCACAGCCAACTCCTAAAGATGGGGTGATCGTGATGCTCACCGCGCTAGCTGCGGAAGTGCCTTACGCGTTCACATTGTGTGCCTTCGTGGTCGGCATGACTGTGATCAACCACGACCTCGATTCGGGCGCCGTGGTCTCAATCTTTGCGAAGCCCATGTCTCGCTCCAGCTATACCAGCGGGAAGCTGCTGGCCTCCGTGTCGCTGCTTGTGCTGATTGCAACCATCTTCACCGTCGGCAGTCTTGCCGTCGTGGCGGCGAACGGTGGCGCCGTTTACGGGGTCGTATTCTGGACTTGCGCGGCCCTCGCCGCGAACATCGTCCTACTGATGCTGCTCGTGATGGTGCTGACTGTATTCCTCAACAACGTCGTATCGGCAGCGATCGTACTCGTCTTTCACTACCTCGCAGGCCAGGTGCTGACACTTCACGCGATGGTCCAGCACAACGTGATCACCGACGCCATCGGCAAGGCGCTGATCAACGTCGCCTACTGGGGCGTACCGCACGAGCTCACTAGCGACCTGCAGCGACAGATAATGCAATTGCAGATCGATACGGGGGAGCTGCGGTTTGGCGGCAGCAGCCCGATCGATCGCTTGCCGAACGCCTCGGGAGCGGTAGACATCGCTTTCTGGTTTGCATACGTGGTGGCGATCGTCTTGATCCTCCTCTGGTCAGTGCGCCGCAAACAGGTCTAACGAGGAGTCCCACTAATACGCTTCCTGCAATCCACCCCGGCGAGCCCATCCCTCGAGCAAGCGGAACAATGCATAGCCAAGCCCGGCATAGACCGCACCTACCAGCAGCTCTCCGCCGAGAAGGCCGGCTACCTGGCCAATGCCGGCCCCGGCCACTGCCTCTCGGGCGGCCATTACCCCCCTCGTCAGAGGAAGCGCGTAGGCCACAGCCTGCAATGCGCCGGGCAGGCGGTCCACCGGAAAGTTGATGCCGCACACGATCAGGAGGCTGTAGTAGACGACGTTGGCGATGATGATCGAGTCGCGCATCACGAGCCCAAGACTGCCAAACAACAGACCGAGCCCGGAAGTCGTCAAAGAGATCATCACTATGCAGACCGCGAGCAGGAGCAAATTGGCCGCCCTCAAGTCCAATCCATAGAGAAGGACTGTGAGGACGAGGCCGAACACAACGGTCACGATGCCATCAAGGACATTCACGATCGAGCGGCTCATGAACGTCACCAGCCGGTTGGCGGGTGAGCCGAGAAGCAACGGCAGCGTTCCGTTGTGGCGTTCATTCGCAACCGTCGCGATGACGCCGAAGATCGCACCGTTCGCGGCGATTTGCAAAGAGTTTCCCAGCGCGAAATAGAGCGCGTTGCCCGGGCCAGTCGCAAACACCCCGAGCTGCACGAAAAATACGATCTGCGCAACGGGCAGCAGAACTTTGTAAGCGAGATAGCCGAGCGGAGTTGCCCACTGGAACAGGGCCACGTACTGGAGCCATGTCGAGCGCCCGAAGGCTGCGATCTGCGTCATGCGAGCGCCAACTGTCCGGTCACGCGAGCCCGCGCGTCAACGAAGCGGTACAGAAGGAAGCTCAGCCCCAGGTAGATGGCGCTCAGGCCGAGCGCGGCGAGCCACCACGAGACGAAGTTGGCGCTCGGAGTCGGATTGGCTGATGCGTAGAGAGCTCGCGTCGCCCACGTGGGAGAGAGCAGGTAGGAGATCGGCTGGAGCCACGACGGCAGCTGGCTGATCGGGAACATGAATCCGCATAGGCCGTACACGGCCATCTCGAGGCCGTTCAGCACCGTGAACGCCCAGCGCCATACAGCGAACAGCGGAGTCAGCGCGACGGCGATGACGAAGAAAGACAACGTCAATACGCCGAGTGAGACGGCGAAGCGCACGGGATCGAGGCCTGGCAGCGCGGCGTGAAAGCCAAAATACGCGAGCGCCACAGTGGGAATGAACGACATCAAGCCGAGCAGAAGACTGCTGAGGATTTTCCCGATCACGATCACAAAGAGCGGTGTAGGTACGGCAAAAATCTGCTCGAGAGTCCCCTGCCAGCGCTCGTCCTGGATCGAGTTGCCGCCATCGAGATACGCGACCGACCAGAAACCGATGATGCCCCCGCCAAGTACTCCGTAAGCGACGCGATCGATTCCCGACGAGGTGAGCATGAAAAGTCCGATCGCGGCGAAGATCACGGGAAACAACAGCCAGTTGAGGTACGTCCATGGGCTCACCACCCGCAGCCGGAGGCTGACCTCGAACGCGCGCCAGGCAGCGCGAACCAGCGCCCTCATGTCGAGTCTCCGACGAGCTCGACGTATGCGTCCTCGAGGGTGGCCTCGCGCGCCGAAACGCGGTGAAGCGAAACCCCGTCCAGCACAAGTCCGAGCTGCGTCATGACCTCGGGCGGATGCGCGCAGTGAACGGTGACTCGCACCGCGAGCTCGAGGTCGGCCGTCGCGACGGAGCTGACCCCGGGCAGGGCTCGCAGCCTGTCGAGACCCTCAGGTGTGATGGCATCGACCTCGAACTCCACGACTCCGATCTCGCCGACGAGCTGCTTGATGCTGCCGGGCGTGCCCTGGGCGACGATCTGTCCTTTCTTGATCACAGCCACCCGGTCGCAGATCGCATCGGCCTCGAACATGTAATGCGTCGTGAGGAAGATGGTCTTTCCGGCGTCCGCAAGCCCTCTGATCAACAACCTCAGGTCGCGGGCGCCGACCGGATCGAGGCCGATGGTCGGCTCGTCCAGGAACAGGACGTCCGGATCGTTCAATAGCCCGCGCGCGAGATGCAGCCGCTGCTTCATGCCCCGCGAGTAACCCTCGACCTTGTCGTGTTCCCGGCCGGCCAGCCCGAGCTTGGCCAGCAGCTCTGGAATGCGCTGGTTCGAGACCTGCGGTGGGATGAGGTAGAGGTCGGCGAAGTAGCGCAGGTTGTCGAGACCGGAGAGCCGCCAGTAGAGACCTCGCTCGCCACCGAATACAAAGCCGATCTGACGGCGCACTGGGCCTGTCTCCGTGACCACGTCGCGACCCAGGACCCGAGCACTCCCTGATGTCGGCAGGAGCAGCGTGGTCAGGATCTTCACGGTCGTGGTCTTGCCGGCGCCGTTCGGTCCCAACAGCCCGAACAGCTCCCCCGGCGCGATCGCTAGGTCGATCCCGTCGAGGGCAATGTTCTGAACCTTCGTGCGCCGAAACGTCCCGCGCGTGCTCGTGTAGACCTTGCGTAGGCCAGTCACCTCGATGGCATGCCGAAACGGCGGATCTGAAGGCACGGGTTCGAGTCTAAGGGCTGTCGCCGGGCGAGAGACCTATTGTGCCGTTGAGGCGTTCGCGAATCGCGTGGCCTTCGCGCGGGCCACGCGGATCGCAATCCGTGTCAGCGCGAACGGCTCGGGCTGGTCAGGACGCCGGCGCTTGCTGGGCCGGCCTGGATCATGAGTACGCCTGCCAGCGCTGCACCAACCAGCAGCAGCTGGAGGAAACGCTTCCGGTTCCACATTGGTCCCACCTCCTTTCGATTTCACGCGCACCGCGGTGTCGCTGTTGCTGAGCGAAACGCCAGGCGCCGAGTGACAGTTACGAGGCTTCGTGCGGTTGGGTGAACCGCGGCGATCCCTTTACCTCGCCGCCACCGCGCGTTTATCGTCGCCCGCGACAGTTATCGGCAAAGAGCCGCCTACCCCGACCAACCTCCCGTCTTGACTCCGCAACCGGAACGTGGACAATCGGCTTGGGGAACGCGGGCTTCTTCCGGGCTTCTGAAACGGAGGTGGGTTGTGAAGGGACCACGTCGACGCAGGCTGTTCAATCTGGCTGCGCTCATTCCATTGGTAGGCGCAGCGTTTGCAGGCTTCGCGACCAACACTTTGGCGGCGCCGAGCGCTGTGAGCTCGCCGAGTGGAAGCTGCCAGCTCAACTCGGCCCAAGGCCAGATAAAGCATGTGATCTTCGTCCAGTTCGACAACACTCACTTCACGAGGGACAACCCGAACGTCCCGTCTGACCTGGAGCAGATGCCCAACCTGCTCAACTTCATCAAGGGCAACGGCACGCTGCTGAGCAACCACCACACGCCGCTCATCTCGCACACCGCGACCGACATTCTTACGTCCTTCACCGGCGTTTATGGCGACCGCATGGGCGTGCCGGTGTCGAACAGCTTCCGGTACTTCAACCCGAATGGAACTACGAGGCTTGGGGTCTCTTTCGCCTACTGGACCGATCCAGTGTTCGACCCGATCAACCCGCCGAACCCGACCCCGGACACCAAGTTCAACATGCTGACCGCGGACGGAAAGAACGCACCCGCGCCGTGGGTGCCTTTCACGCGGGCTGGGTGCAATGTCGGCCAGGTGGCGACGGCAAACACCGTGCTCGAGAACATCGCCACCGACATTCCGACCGTCTTCGGGGCCACATCACCGCAGGCTGACGAAGTCAAGAACGATCCGGGCCAGGCCTTCGCGGACTTCGTGGGCATCGGCGTCCACTGCGCGCTCGGCAGCGCGCTCTGCTCGACCGCAAATGGCGGTGCGTCGGACCAACTCCCGGATGAGCCGGGAGGCTATTCAGGTTACAAGGCGCTGTTCGGCCACAAGTACGTGGGTCCCCAGCTCAGCGCGAGCCCGTTGAAAGACCTCAACGGAAGCGTCATCAAGGACCCGACAGGCCATATCGGTTTCCCTGGCTTCGACGGCATGCCGGCAGCCGTTTCGCTGGCCTATATCGCGGCGATGCAGGAGCACGGCATCCCGATCACGTACGCGTACATCTCCGACGCGCATGATGCGCATCCTAACGGCCCGGCGTATGGGCCCGGACAGGCGGGCTACGTCGCGGCGCTCGCCGCAAACGACAGCGCGTTTCGCAAATTCTTCAATCGCCTCGCCGGCGACGGCATCAACAAGAGCAACACGCTGTTCGTATTCACATCTGATGAGGGCGACCACTTCGCCGGCGGCCCGCCCAGCCCGAAGGGATGCAATGGCTTGACCACGCCGTGCTCATATGCGCAGATCGGTGAGGTCAACACAAACTATGCAGGCCTGCTCGCCACGGAGCAGGGCGTCACCACAGCGTTCACGGTGCACTCCGACGATGCGCCTACCGTGTACATCACCGGCAATCCGTCGCGAGACATGCCTGTCACGCGGACCTTCGAGCGCGCCACGAGCAAGCTGACGGCCCTCAACCCGATCACGGGCAAGATGGACACGATCACCAAGTTCCTCGCCGACCCGGTGGAGATGAAGGCTCTGCACATGATCACTGCCGATCCCCGTCGAACGCCGACCTTCACGCTGTTTGCCGACCCTAACTATTTTCTGTTCGCGGGCGACCCGAACTGCAACAACCCGTGCGCGACCTTGAATCCCAAGTTCGCGTGGAACCACGGCGACGTACAGCCGGAGATCGTCACGACCTGGCTCGGATTGGTAGGGCCGGGGATCACGCACCGCGGAATCGACAAGCGCACGTGGTCTGACCACACGGACATTTTGCTTGGCCTCAAGGACGACTACAGCCACGACGGGCGTGCGCTGACCGAGGCTTTCAGCAGCCGGGCGAGACCCGCCTCGACCCGCAACGGACACTTCACCGAGGTCGCACGAATCTACAAGCAGATCGACGCGACAGTGGGTAAGTTCGGCCTCGCGACACTCGAGGCCTCGACTATCGCCATCGAGAGCGGCAGCACGTCGGACGACAGCACCTACGCAGACCTCGAGGGCCAGCTCGCGTCGCTGACCAGCGAACGCGACGCCCTCGCCGCCCAGATGATCCAGGCGCTAGAGGGGGCCGAGTTCAACGGCCAGGCGATCAGCGAGGACCAGGCGGATGAATTTGTCGAGAAAGGGCAGGACCTGCTCGAGAGGGCGATGGAACTGATCGACTCGAATGACCAGGACTAGCCAGTAGTCGTACTGCGGCGCGTGGGGGAGGCCCAGTCACCTGCGCGCCGCATCTGGTCGGTTTCCTACCGCTGTCCGATCTTG
>WNEZ01001162.1_pt1 | contig 21962 bp, 17 predicted proteins | sample 5400521 | NCBI WGS metagenome assembly WNEZ01 (sample SAMN13153339, study PRJNA577476) | soil metagenome | isolation source: 120 cm saprolite under Douglas fir tree site 2 hole 1 replicate 1 | place: USA:California | collected 2015-04-18 | reverse complement strand
ATCCACAATCAGGAACACCCCGAGCTGATCGAAGAGCAGATCGCTCAAGGCAAGACGGACGACGTGGCGATCATGCTCTACACCTCCGGCACGACCGGCGTGCCGAAAGGGGTGATGATCACCCATCAAGCTCTGCTCGCCTCAGCCCGCAACGCGGCGCAGTTCGACGGTCTCGACGAGCATGACGAGATTCTCTCCTACCTACCAATGGCCTGGGCCGGCGACCACGTGTTTTCCTATGCTCAGTGCTACGTCACCGGCTTCTGCGTGAACTGCCCCGAGTCCGGCGACACGGTGATGATCGATTTGCGGGAGATTGGACCAACCTACTATTTCGCGCCACCCCGGGTATTCGAGAACACGCTGACCCAGGTGATGATCCGGATGGAAGATGCGGGGCTGGTGAAGCGAAAAATGTTTCATTACTTCATGGGAGTGGCGCGGCGAGTCGGTACCCGAATCCTGGATCGCGCGCCGGGCGTCGCCGCCGTCGACCGGTTGCTTTATGCCCTGGGCAACATCCTCGTCTATGCGCCGCTGAAGAACGTGCTCGGGCTGACGCGGGTGCGGGTGGGCTATACGGCGGGCGAGGCGATTTCCCCCGAGCTCTTTGCCTTTTATCGCTCGCTCGGCATCAACCTGAAGCAACTCTACGGCCAGACCGAGGCCTCGGTGTTCGTGGCGATGCAGGCCAACGGTCAGGTGAAAGCCGATACGGTGGGACCGGCCGCGCCGGGCGTCGAGATCCGGATCGGCGAAGACGGCGAGGTTCTGTATCGCGGCCCCGGAGTATTCCACTCCTACTTCAAGAATCAGGAAGCCACTGCCCTGGCGAAAACAACCGACGGCTGGGTGCACACGGGAGACGCCGGTTTCTTCGATGCCGACGGGCATCTGAAAATCGTCGACCGGGCCAAGGACGTGGGGCGCCTGACCGACGGCACCCTGTTCGCGCCGAAGTACATCGAGAACAAGCTCAAATTCCATCACTACATCAAGGAAGCGGTTGCCTTCGGTCACCAGCGCGATCGCGTCTGCGCCTTCATCAACATCGACCTCGAGGCGGTCGGGAACTGGGCCGACCGGTGCCACCTGGCCTACTCCGGCTACGCGGATCTGGCGGCCCTGCCTCAAGTCTATGATCTGATCGGAGACTGCATCCGGCAGGTGAATCGCGATCTCGCCGACGACGAGAAGCTCGCCAACTCGCAAATCCGTCGATTTCTCGTTCTCCACAAGCCTCTCGACCCCGACGACGGCGAGCTGACGCGAACCCGCAAGGTCCGGCGGGGATTTATCGCCGAGAAATACAAAGTGCTGATCGACGCCCTGTATTCGGACAAGGACCGCTGCTTCATTGAAACCCAGGTCAGGTTCGAGGACGGCCGCACCGGAACGACCAGCGCCGAGCTGCGAATCAAGGACGAGCCGATCCTTTCTCCGCCGCAGCCGGCCAGACGGGCTGCCTAGGAGCGGCGATGAAGCGCGAAGGCGGCGACGTTGTTCTGCGACTGGAACACATTTCGCTCGCCTTCGGAGGCGTCAAAGCGCTGACCGATGTTTCGTTCGACGTGCGCGAGCACGAGATCCGGGCGGTGATCGGTCCAAACGGAGCCGGCAAGAGCTCCATGCTCAACATCATCAACGGCGTGTACCATCCGCACCAGGGAACGATCACCTTTCGCGGCCAACCGCGTCGCGAGATGGATCCCTTCCAGGCGGCGGCGCTGGGGATCGGGCGCACCTTCCAGAACATCGCTCTGTTCAAGGGAATGAGCGTGCTCGATAATCTGATGACCGGCCGGAATCTGAAGATGAAATGCAATCTGCTGCAGAACGCGTGGTACTGGGGCGCCGCCAGGAAGGAAGAGCTGGCGCATCGCAAGAAGGTGGAGGAGATTATCGATTTCCTCGAGATCGAGCACATCCGCAAGACGCCGGTGGGTCGACTTGCCTACGGCTTGCAGAAGCGAGTCGAGCTTGGGCGAGCGTTGGCAATGGAACCTAATCTTTTGCTTCTGGACGAGCCGATGGCGGGGATGAACATCGAGGAGAAGCAGGACATGTGCCGGTTCGTCCTCGACGTGAACGACCAGCTGGGCACGACGGTGGTTTTGATCGAGCACGACATGGGCGTGGTGATGGACATCTCCGACCGGGTGGTGGTGCTCGACTACGGGAGGAAAATCGGCGACGGCACTCCCGATGAGGTGCGCAACAATCCCGAGGTGATCGCGGCCTACCTCGGCAATGCACGTTAACCGCTCGGGGGCACGGGCCGCGGGCGTCGTCTAGGCGCCTGGCAGAGAGGGGAGGAGGGAGAAAATGCAGTTCTTCTTCGAGGTCTTCATCGGCGGGCTCTTGAGCGGCATCATGTACTCCCTGGTGGCGCTGGGGTTCGTGCTCATCTACAAGGCCTCCGGCGTCTTCAACTTCGCCCAGGGCGCGATGGTGTTCTTCGCCGCGCTCACCTTCGTCGGCCTGCTCGAGCTCGGAGTACCCTTCTGGCTGGGATTGATCCTGAGCTGCGCGGTGATGGTGCTTCTGGCAGTGGCGATTGAACGCCTCGTTTTGCGTCCACTGGTGAATCAGCCGCGGATTACCCTTTTCATGGCGACGATCGGTCTGGCGTTCTTCATCGAGGGCCTGGCCCAGGGCATCTGGGGCGCATCGGTTCGCGGCCTGGAGCTCGGCATCCAGGACCAACCGATCGCATGGGTGATGGACCGGACCGGGATCGGGATCAGCAAGTTCGACTTGTTCGCTGCCGGCGTCTCGGCGGTGTTGGTGACCATTCTTGCCACATTCTTCAACAAGACCCGGGTCGGCCGGGCGCTCCGGGCGGTGGCTGACGACCACCAGGCAGCGCTCGCGATCGGCATCCCGCTGCAGAACATCTGGCGGATCGTCTGGGCGATCGCCGGCTGCGTGGCCCTGGTGGCGGGGCTGATGTGGGGGGCGCGCAACGGCGTGCAGTTTGCCCTTACCTTCCTCGCCCTGAAAGCGCTACCAGTCTTGATCATCGGCGGGCTCGATTCCGTCGCCGGCGCGATTCTCGGCGGCCTGATCATCGGCGCTTCGGAGAAACTGGGGGAAGTCTACGTCGGGCCGTTGGTGGGTGGCGGGATCGAGTCTTGGTTCCCGTACGTGATGGCGCTGCTGTTCCTTCTTATCAGACCCGAAGGTCTCTTCGGCGAGAAGCACATCGAGAGGGTCTGAGGGAATGCTTTATCGTGAAGCGGGGCAATTCCGGACCAGCTACGCCGAGGATCAACGGATCTTCCCGATTCGCCAGGATCGAATTGCGATGGCGCTGATCATCGCGGTCTTCTACCTTGTCACTCCGATCGTCGCCAGCCCATATTGGCTGCAAGCGATCCTCATCCCCACCCTGATCTTTTCGCTGGCGGCGATTGGGCTCAACATCCTCACCGGCTACGCAGGACAGCTCTCCCTCGGTTCAGCGGCGTTCATGGCGGTGGGAGCCTTTGCCGCCTACAACTTCATGCTCCGCATCCCGGGCATGCCGATCCTGCTCGCCTTTGCCCTCGGCGGCCTGTGCACCGCGGCGGTAGGGATAGTCTTTGGTTTGCCGTCGCTGCGGATCAAGGGCCTCTACCTGTTCGTGGCAACCCTGGCGGCGCAGTTCTTCATCCTCTGGGCGCTGACCAAGTTTGGTTGGTTCTCCAACCACAGCTCGTCCGGCGTAATAACCGCCCAGAACGTGAAGATCCTCGGCTACGTTCTCGCCTCGCCGGTGAACAAGTATCTGCTGACTCTGGGCATCGTCAGCATCCTCGCCCTGGCGGCGAAGAACATGGTTCGCAGCGCGACGGGCCGGGCCTGGATGGCCATTCGCGACATGGACGTCGCCGCGGAAGTGATCGGGATCCGGCCCTTGCGCACCAAACTGCTCGCCTTCGCGGTGAGCTCGTTCTACTGCGGCGTCGCCGGCGCCCTCTATGCCTATACCTATCTGGGCACGGTAGACCCCGAGGGCTTTGGCCTGGACCTTTCGTTCCGGATCCTTTTCATGGTGATCATCGGTGGGGTGGGCAGCATCTTGGGCTCGTTCCTCGGCGCTACCTTCATCGTCCTGCTGCCGATCTTTCTCGACAACTTCTTGCCGCCTCTGTTTGGCCACTCATTGCCGGCCGGGCTGACTTCGAATCTCCAATTGATCGTCTTTGGTGGGTTGATCATTTTCTTTCTGATCGTCGAGCCGTACGGCCTGGCTCGACTCTGGCAAATCGCGAAGGAGAAGCTAAGACTGTGGCCGTTCCCGCATTAGTCGTGTCACCATGTCGTTGTTGGAGGAGGGCAAGAAATGAGAAGAGAAATGTTGAAGCTGAGCAGGGTGGCTCTGTTCGCGCTGGCAGCCGTCGGCAGTCTGGCGGCATCCCGTGCATCCGCCGAAGGCGAGCAGTTCATCGGGCTGCCTACCTATCGCGTCGGGCCCTACGCGGCCGGCGGCTCCGGTATTTTCGGAGGGTGGATCGACTACATGACCCTGATCAATGAACGCGAGGGCGGCATCAACGGCGTCAAGCTCGTCTGGGAAGAGTGCGAGACGGAATACAACAATGCCCGCGGGGTCGAATGCTATGAGCGGCTGAAGACCAAGGGTTCGACCGGCAACATCGCCTTCGATCCGCTGTCTACCGGCATCACCTACGCAGTGCTGGACAAGGTGGCGGTGGACAAGATCCCGCTGGTGACCATCGGCTACGGCCGGACCGATGCCGCCGATGGGCGCGTGTTCCCCTATGTCTTTCCGATGCTCACGCACTACTGGAGTCAAAACACCGCCAAGATCAAATTCATCGGGATGAAGGAAGGCGGAATGGACAAGCTCAAGGGTAAGAAGATCGTGAACCTTTATCACGACTCTGCTTACGGCAAGGAAACCACGCCGGTGCTGGATGCGCAGGCGAAGAAGTACGGTTTTACGGTGACGCACATGCCGGTGACACCCCCCGGCAACGAGCAGCAGTCGCAATGGCTTCAAGTAAGGCAGATCAAACCGGATTGGGTGATCCTGCGCGGCTGGGGCGTGATGAACCCGACGGCCCTGAAGGCCGCGGCCAAAGTCGGCTTTCCGCGCGAGAAGATGATCGGCGTTTGGTGGAGCGGAGCCGAGGAAGACACGATCCCCGCCGGCGAAGCCGCCAAGGGCTACATCGCCGCAGGATTCAACGTAGCGGGAAGCGAATATCCAGTGATCAAAGAGATTCAGAAATACGTTTATGCCAAGAACAAGGGCAACATGGAGGACAAGAGCCGGATCGGCAGCGTCTATTACAACCGAGGCGTGGTGCACGGCATCATCCATGTCGAAGCGATCCGCCTGGCGCAGACGAAATTCGGAAAGGGCAAGACGATCACCGGCGAGCAGATGAGATGGGCCCTGGAGAACCTCGCCATCGACGACAAGAAGCTGAAGACCCTGGGCGCTGAAGGCTTCATGCCACCGATTCAGATCAGCTGCGCCGACCACGAGGGCTCGGGCAAGGTCAAATTCCAGCAGTGGGATGGCAAGAAGTGGAAGGTGATCACCGACTGGATCACTGCCGACCGCGACCTGGTGCGCCCGATGATCGAGGAGTCGGCGGCCAAGTACGCCAAGGAAAAGGGAATCACCCTGCGCGACTGCTCCCAAGAGCATGCTGCTCTAGGAAAGTAGCAACCTTGATCCCGGCGCCGAAATGAGCCTGAGCCAGACGCCCCTCCATGAGTCGCCCTACCTCAACGTCAACAATGTCGAGGTCATCTACGATTACGTCATTCTGGTCCTCAAGGGCGTCTCTCTCAAGGTCGAGTCTGGCGCGATCGTCGCGCTGCTCGGCGCCAACGGCGCGGGGAAGACCACCACCCTTAAAGCGATCTCGAATCTCTTGTCGGCCGAGCGCGGCGACGTCACCAAGGGCAGCATCGACTTCAAGGGAATACGCGTGGATAAGCTCACGCCCTCCGATCTGGTCAAGAAGGGCGTGATCCAGGTGATGGAGGGCCGCCATTGCTTCCAGCACCTCACGGTGGAGGAGAATCTGCTCGCCGGCGCCTACACGCGCCGGTCTCCCCGCAGCGAGATCAAGCAGGACCTGGAAAGGGTCTACGGCTATTTCCCGCGGCTCAAGGATCGGCGCGACTCGGTGGCCGGCTACACCTCGGGCGGGGAGCAGCAGATGGCCGCCCTGGGGCGCGCGCTGATGGCCCGTCCGGAGATGATCCTGCTCGATGAGCCATCGCTGGGGCTGGCGCCGCAGATCGTCGAGGAGATTTTCGAGATCGTCCGCGATCTCAATCGCCGCGAGAAGGTCACTTTCCTGCTCGCGGAGCAGAACACGATGGTGGCGCTGCGCTACGCCAATTTCGGATACATCCTGGAAAACGGCCGGGTGGTGATGGAGGGAACGGCCGGCGACCTTGCCGCGAACGAAGACGTGAAGGAATTCTACCTCGGCATCTCGACCTCGGGCCGCAAGAGCTTCCGCGAAGGGAAACACTACCGGCGCCGGAAGCGTTGGCTCGCCTGATCGAAGCGAAGATGCCCGATAACGCCGTGATTCAGAGGGTGGTCCGCCGCGCCGGGCCGGCATCGTCCGCCTTCGTCAGGCCCATGCGCTTTTTTACAAAGATCTTCGCGGTGGTGAGCTTCGCATCCTGGCAAGCAGCCGTATTTGCCCAGCCAACACCCTCCAATCGGGGAGGGGCAGGGGAAGACGGCGGCATCACGTCAGGCGCAAGTGCCGTCCTCGCAACTCCAGATGGCGGCATCCCGATGGATCCGGAGCCATCGCTCTCTGAGCAAATGGATGCGGCAGCCGGAAAACCGGTTCCGGCAACCGGCGCTCCGCCGTCTGCCACCGCCGTTCAAACCGGCTCTCGGGGTTTTTTTCAGAGCCTCAATCCCGATATTGCGGTGATTCTCGATGGTGCAATCGGATTCAGCCAACGCGCGCCCCTGATTCTGGCGGGAGACGATCCTGATCTCGGAGGAGGCGCTTCGGATCACTCCGCGGGAATAACGTTGCAGGAGTTGGAGCTTGCGTTCCAATCCATCGTCGACCCGTATTTCCGCGCCGACGTGTTTCTCACCATCCCGAATATGGCGGGGTTGGAAATCGAGGAGGCATTCCTCACCACCACGAGCCTGCCCGAAGTCCAGGTCAAGGCGGGAATATTCCGCTCGGCATTCGGTCGACAGAATGGCATGCACCTTCACGTTCAGGATTTCGTCGAGCGACCACTGATCAACGCCGCATACCTGGGGACAGACGGACTTCGACCTCCGGGCGTCCAGGTCTCGTGGATGCTTCCTCTTCCGGTCTTTCTGCAGCTGACCGGGGAGGTCTTCAGCGTCGCGCCTCCCAACCTGCCGGCGAATCCGGTGTTCCAGCCGCTGTATTCTTTTGGAGGTGGACGGCGAACGGACCTCACCTATGCCGGGGAGTTGAAGCTCTTCATTCCCACGTCCGAGAGCCTCTCGGTTCTGGGCGGCCTCAACGTGGCGACCGGGTCGACGCCCGGGCTCGTCGAGGCGGAGGTGACGAGGTACCGGGGCGCCCGGAGCATGCTGTACGGAGCGGATCTCTACATCAAGTACAAGCCGCCAAACGAGGCGGTCACCTATTTCAGCCTCGCCTGGACGACCGAATACTTCCTGCGAACCATTGGCGCAGCGCAGGGAGACAATCGCCTGACCGATGGAGGGTTCTACACGCAGCTTGTGGTGCAGATGGCACGGCGCTGGTTCGTGGGGATCCGGCAAGACCTGCTCGGCGTCCCTTCGTCCGATTTCCAGCCACTCACTTCCCGGACTGCGTTGGATTTGACCTTTTATCCCAGCGAGTTCTCGAAACTGCGGGGTTCGGTGCAATACGACGCGGTCGAGTCACAGGCCCCCCGCATCCAACAACTCTCCCTTTCTCCGGTAAACAGTTTTGCGGCCTTCCTTCAATTCGAGGTGTCCATTGGGGCACATGGAGCCCACAAGTTTTAGGAGTGACATGAAACGGATCTCAGTCTTGTTGGTATTGTGCGCGGGACTCGTTCCGCGAGGGGTCTTGGCGCAAGACCGCCTCAACGTGGTCACCACAATCGAGACGCTGGCAGATCTCGCCCGGCGAGTGGGTGGGGACAAGGTCTCGGTCGAGTCGCTGTCACACGGTTACCAGGACCCCCACTATGTCGAGGCAAAGCCGAGTCTGGCCATTGCGCTGCACCGCGCCGATCTGTTGGTTCGCGTCGGTTTGGACCTGGAGATCGGTTGGCTACCGATCCTGGTGACGGAAGCGCGGAATGGCCGAATCCAGAACGGGCAGACTGGCGACCTCGATGCGTCAACCCTGGTGGAAGTGCTCGACGTTCCGACCACTCAGGTGACGCGGGCGATGGGAGACATCCATCCGAAGGGCAACCCGCATTTCTGGATTCCTCCCGTCAACGGCGTCCGAATCGCGAAGGGGATTGCCGAACGTCTCAAACAACTTCGGCCGGCGGATCGAGACTATTTCCAGGCCCAGTTCGACAAATTTCTCTCCGAGATCAAAGCCAAAGCGCCCGGATGGGAGACGAAGAGCAGGCCGCTGGCTGGAATGAAGATTGTGACGTACCACAAGAGTTGGACCTATGTATCGAAGTGGCTCAAGCTCGACGAGGTCGGGTACGTCGAGATCAAACCCGGGATTCCACCGGCTCCTGACCACTTGTTGCGACTGGTTGCGCTGATGAAGGCTGAAAAGGTTTCGGCCCTGTTGATGGAGGACTATTACAACCGGGGGATCGCGCAGGAGGTCGCATCGCAAACCGGCGCCGAGCTGGTTCCGATGCCTTCCGACGTCGGCGCAAGGCCGGAGATAAAGACATATTTCGATCTGATGGATGCAGTGCTCAACAACCTGGATCGAGCGATTCGCTAAGACCGACGGGCGATCCGATAGAGAACGGCCAGCGGCCAGTACGCGGCAGCACAGGCCACCATCAGCGGTCCGGTTGGCCAGGACTGCAGGAAGGACAGATAGAATCCGCCGCCCGCGGCAAGCATCGCACCGGCGATCGACAGCGCGAGCACCCCGCGCACCGAATCCGACGCGAGCAGCGCGGCGCTGGCGGGCAGCACGAGGAATCCAAACACGGGCAGGGCGCCGATGGCACGAGTCGCCGCGGCCACCGAAATCCCGATCGACACGTGAAGCAAGATGTCAATCTTTGTCGCCGGGAGGCCTACTGCTTGAGCCATCTCCCGATCAAAGGAGACGAACAACAGATCTTTGAAGAGAAATGCGTGCGAGCAAAGCACGGCGAATGCGACGGCGACCAGCTCGAGAAAGTGCTCGCGCCGGATCGCCACCGCGTTCCCGAACAAGAGATCGCCCACTTCGTGCGCTTCTTGAACGATTCTTGGGCTTGCCAGGATGATGATCGCCATTGCAGTGGAGGCGAGGTAGGCGAATGCAATCACGCTTTCGGGTGAGATTCGCTCGACCCGCATCACGTACCCCAGAGCGGTGGAGGCGATTCCGGTGAGGACGAGCGCCAGCACGACCGGATCCAGATAGATCGGCGTGGGAGCATGGGGATCGACGCCGAAGTAGCTGCCAAGGAAAAAGCCAAAGGCGACCCCCAGCCCCGAAATCTGTCCGAGCGCGGCCGAGACGAAGGCGAGCCGCCTGAGCACGACGAAAAATCCGACGTACCCGCACAGCGCTGCGGCGAGCAGCGCGGCAACGATGGAATTCCCGAACAGCGCCCAGAAATCCGCGAGACTGATCGGCTCGCTCACCTCGGTCGCCCCGACTCGACGAACACCACCGTCCGGTCGCCACGGCGCTCGACCGAGACGTTTTGCCCGTAGAGCCGCGACAGCGCCTCCGCGGTCAGAAGCTGTTCGCTGCGGCCGGTTGCAAATACTCCGCGCCGCGCGTCCATCATCGCCACCTCGGTGGAGTAGATCGCTGCGGACGAGATCTCGTGGGTGACGAAAATCACCGAGACCTTCTCCCGGTCTGCCAGCTCAGCCACTTCGGCCAGCAGCGCCGCGGACGCAACCGGGTCCAGGTCCGAGGTGAACTCGTCGAGCACCAGGAGCTCCGGCTCACCGCAGAGGGCGCGAGCGAGAAGGATCCTTTGGCGTTGTCCCCCTGAAAGGGAGCGGAACGGCTCGCTGGCCACGTGCGCCATTCCCACCTTTTCCAGCTGAGCGAATGCCGCGAGCCGGTCTCGACCCTTGGGGAATCGCCCCAGTCCGATCAGACCGTAGCGGCCCTGGAGGACCACTTGCAGGGAGGTGAGCGGGTACACCGGATCGACGCGATGTACCTGGGGCACGTAGCCAGAGCGAGGCATTCTCCCGATCGGGAACACCCGCCTGCCCGACAGCAGCGGAAGGAGGCCGATCAGGCTCTTGAGCAGCGTGCTCTTTCCGCCGCCGTTTGGACCCAGGACCGCCAGCCGCTCGCCGCTTCGTACAGAGAGGTCGAAAGGCGGAAGCAGCGGCTTCTGGTATCCAATCTCCGCCCTCTCCAGCTTGATGAGTTCCAACGCAACGCGACCATCCGCCGGAGCCGCGGGGGGCGTCAAGCAAATCGGACTGCGATCCGAAGGCTGCCGCGGATCCACGACCTGGCCGCCCTCGATGCCCAAGGTCCCGGCCTTCTCAACCACGGAACCGTCAAGCGCGATCGAGCCGCGAACGGCGGTCATTTGACGCCGGCGGAGCGCGCGAAGATCAACCGCGAGCAGAACCGAGCCAGCCGCGCCATCTACCGCAATAAGCATTAACGCACCGCGGATGTAACAAGAGCATTATCGGTCAATGCACCCGACGACTCTCCAAACGGACGAAGGCTTGGCAGCGCGTATTGCTCAGGGAGAAGAGCTTGACCGCTTGTCCTTGAACATCGCTTTCGCGACCACGAGCAACACTTCGACATCGTCGGTGTCGAGAGGCTGGTGCTCGAGGTACTCGATCAATGAATCCAGCAATCTTGGGCTGCCCTCGGTCTCACCCAAGCCCAAGAACATCTCGGGAAGTTGGACTCGAAGAGCGTCGGCAAGCTTCGCCAGGGTTTCGATGTGGGGCACCCGATCCCCACGCTCGATCATTGAAAGGAAGGAAACGCTGATCTTGGCTCTCTCAGCGAGCTCTTCCTGCGTCAAGGACAGTATCCTGCGCGACTCGCGGATCCGTTGACCCAACTGCTTGATTGCTACCGTTGGTTCTTGTTTGCGGCCTTCGAACATTTGAGTGTTTGCCCTCAGACACTACTCGTTGCCTTCAGACATTCATTGCCGCAGTTTGGTGCTTTTTCTCCGCCTTGATCCTCTCCTCTGCTTTCGAACTTTTGAGAACTGCTCATTTCGGCGGCGCAGCATCCGTGTCGATTCCCGGACAAAACGAGCTGCCGCACTTTGAGTCCTCTTCACCGCTGGCGCATCAGCAGGACACTCGAATTCGACGCTGCTCGGCGGTGAGCGCCCGGACAACGCAAAGGAACAGCCAGTGTTGCAAAGAAGCAACCGTCTATAGGTTGCCCCGCGGCGAGCTTATCGGCCACGGTCGTTGATTTGAAACGGACGTGAGCCTTAGAGCGCCGCGACGTCGACGCTGGCGTCGAAGGCGGCCTGTCCCGAGGAGAATGCGAAAAGGTCCACCGCGTCATCCGGAATCGAGGACCGCCCGGACGTCAAGCAGTTCAGACCCTCCCAGCCATCGCGCATCCACACCGTCCCTGGCGGGATCTTCGAAGTCACGCGGGCCCGGGCCCGGAGCTCTCCGCGCTCGTTGAAGAGGCGGATCGCGGCGCCGTCTTCAATGCTTCTTGCCGCCGCGTCCGTGGGTGAGATCCACAGATAGGGCTCGGGGTCTGCCTTGGCCAGCGTGGGCAGGGCGCGCCCATGATCGTAGAAGCCGTGGAACTGGGTGAGCGTTCGCCCCTGGCGGAATGCAAGCGGGTAGGGCGACGGGGGAAGGTCCTCGTGCACCGGGAGCGGCGGAAGGCCGAGCGCCCGCGCGCGCTCGGAGTAGAGCTCGACCTTACCGGACGGAGTATCAAAGGCGTGAGTGGGGTAGGCGACGTGCGAGATCCGGAGCGCCCGGATCCCGCCCTCGCGCCGGAGCGCGGCGACGGTGGCGTGTCCGGTGGAAGGATGATCGAGGATCGCATCGAGCGGGCCCTCGTCGTTCTCCCAGGGGAAGAAGTCACTCACGCCAAGGCGCTTGGCGAGCTCCTTGAGAACCCAGATGGCGGAGCGCGCGTCCCCCGGCGGATCGAGAATCTGGGGCATCAAGTACAAATGGGTGTTGGTGCTCTTGCAGCCAAGCTCTTCCAGCCACGAGGTGCTCGGCAGGATCACGTCTGCGAAGCGACGCGCGGTGTCGTTCATGAACAGGTCGTAGCTCACACAGAGATCCGTGCGCGCCAGTCCTTCGGCCACGCGCTCAGTGTCCGCGAAGGAGGAGAGCATGTCGGTGCCAAAGAGAAGGAGCGCGCGAACTTTGCGATCCACGAGCGCCTCGGTGATGCGCGACATCTGGTTCGGGATGTATTGGCCCGCTGGCCGCCGCTCGGACGCGACGATGGACGCCAGCGCCTGGCCGTGGGCAGAGCTCCCATGGCGCGGTCCGAGGCCGCCGCCGGGAATACCCAGGTTCGCGGTCAGCGCGGGAAGACAGCCGACCGCGCGGCCGGCTTGCCAGCCGTTCGAACCTTTGTGCATTGAGCTGCCGCCGAGCAGAATCATCGCCGGTTTGGTCGTCGCGTAGCGGCGCGCCAGCGCGGCGATGCGCTCCGCCGGAATACCCGTCACGCCGGCCGCCCATGCTGGAGAATACTGGGCGACGTGGGTGATGAGCTCATCGAATCCGATCGTATGCTGGGCCAGGAATTCGCGATCGTAGAGTCGCTCCACCGTGATGACGTGGATCATGCCCAGTGCCAACGCGGCGTCGGTCCCGGGACGGATCAAGAAGACTTCATCGGAGTGAGCCGCTGCCTCGGTTTGCCGGACATCGATGGTGACGACAAACGCGCCCCGCTTCCTCGACGCCGCGAGATAGCGCGCGGTGTTCGGCTGGCTCGCCAGATTCGCGCCCCAGAGCGCGATCAGGGCGGCGTGCTCGCCCATGTCTTCCTTGGTATTCGTCTCCAGCACGCCGGTCAGGCCAAGCCCGAATGCACCGAGGCCCCAGCAGATGATCGTCGGGCTCCACCACTGACAGCCGTAGAGGTTCGAGAAACGGCGCAGGAGGTGCGAGTGGAGTCGGGTACCGTAGTTGTTCGCGAAAAGCCCATGCCCAGACCACGTCCCTACCGCCTCGCGGCCGACGGACCGCATCCGCTCGACGATGTGTTCCAAAGCTTCATCCCAGCTCGCCTGGCGCCATGCCTCGTCGCGGCGCGACCGGACGAGCGGGTGGAGCACCCGTTCCGGATTGCCAATGATTTCGCGAGCGGCGTGCCCGCGGATGCAGAGAAAGCCGCGGCTGTCAGGATTGTCCTCGTCGCCTGCGATCGAGACGACTCGCCCGTCTTCGACTTCGACCAACATGCCGCACAACGTCGGATGACAGTTCATCGGACACATCGTCCGGATGACTCGGCGGCCGTTCTGATTCACGTAACAAAACATACGCCTGTTCCAACGGAGACCGAACCTCGTTCCCGTCCGGGGGTGCAATACCTTGCTCAATCGCCGAACCGTTCTTTCATGACGTCCAGAGATTGCTGGTTTCGAAACGAGATCGAGTTGACGTCAGAGGCCGAACAAGTGCGAACAACCACTTGACTCAGTGGCTGGCGCGGAAGTTAGTTCGTGCCCCGTGCTTGTCTCGGGAGCCTGAGCTCCCGGGTTCGCGAAGCCGTATTTTTTCGGGAGGAATACACATGAAGTTACGCTCACTGGTCCCATCGATGCTCTTCGTCGCCGCGGCGCTCGCCGTGCCGCGCCTCGCGTACTCTGGCGAAGGCGAGGGGTTTGATGTGGTCGAGACCACCATCGCCGACATCCAACATGCGTTTTGCTCGGAGGAGCTCACCCCCGAGCAACTCGTGCGCATCTATCTGGCCCGGATAGCCGCGTACGATCAGAGCGGTCCGCAGCTCAACAGTTACATGCACGTCAACGAGCGCGCGATCGAGGTCGCGCGGGCCCTGAGAACCGAAGACTGCGAGGAGCAACACGGCGTTCGCGAGGACGGGGGTGGGGGCGAACGCAGAAGGCCCTTATTTGGCGTGCCCGTCATCCTCAAGGACAACATCGATACCCGCGACATGCCGACGACCGCCGGGTCGGTCGCGCTGAATGGCTCGATACCCCCGCGCGACGCGTTCATCACCGCCAAGCTTCGCCGCGCGGGTGCGATCATCCTCGGGAAGGGGACCCTCACGGAGTACGCAAATTTCATCAGCACCAACATGCCGACCGGCTACAGCTCGCAGCTGCGCTTGCAGTTATTCGAGAGCGGCGGCGACCTGGCCAGGGTTGGCTATGGCTTCAACTCGTACGACCCGCGAACCGATCCGAGGGCGGATTTCGACGATGGCCGCCCGGCGCTCGCCACCGGCGGTTCCAGCTCCGGCCCCGGCATCGCGGTGGGCGCGAACCTCGCGACCGTCGGTGTTGGGACCGAAACGTCCGGATCGATCCTCAGTCCCGCGACCCAGAATCTCCTCGTCGGAATCAAGCCGACGGTCGGCCTGGTGAGCCGCACGGGGATTGTCCCGATCACCGCCGACCAGGATACCGCTGGCCCGCTGGCGCGCACCGTGACCGACGCCGCCAAGCTTCTTGGAGTGCTCGCGGGCTTCGATCCCGAGGATCCCGCCACCGCCGCTTGCCTCACGCGCGGCAACTGCTTCCGGGATTACACGCGGTTCTTGAGGAGGGACGCGCTTCGGGGAGCGCGGATCGCGGTCCCGCATCTTGGCTACTGGACGGACAGCGCCGGCAACGTCGTCCTCAGCGTCGAGCAGCAACAGATAATGAACGATGCCATCGCGACTCTGCGAGCCGAGGGAGCGATCGTGGAGGACTTCCACGAGATTCCCACCATTCAAGAGCTCTTCGCCTTCCCGGGCTGCGGCGCGTTGCCGATTCCGCCGGTCTGCTCGACGGTGCTGCTCTATGGCTTCAAGCGGGATCTCAATGCCTATCTGGCCCGCCTTGGCCCCAGCGCTCCGGTGCAAACGCTGGCAGACGTGATCGCATTCAATGAGAGTTTCGTCATCAAAGGCGTTCAGGTGGGGCTCAAGTACGGCCAGGCCTTGGCGATCTCCGCCCAAACGCTCGATACGTCACCGGGTTCCGGCGACACGCAGCGCTACATGAGCGATCGCGCGATGGATCTCGACATCGCCAAAACGCGCGGGCTGGACGTGGTGTATCGGGACTTCGACGCGGTGCTCTTCCTGGCCAATCGGGGTGCCAACATCGCGGCGCGGGCGGGCTATCCGAGCATCGTCGTACCGGCCGGATTCGTGCCCAATCCAGCGGTGCCTCCGCCGCCTCTTCCGCCCCCCACGCCATTCCCGGAGGGCTTCGATCCGAAGGACGCGCCCATCGGCGTGACGTTCTCTGGCCCCGCGTTCAGCGAACCGAGATTGATCGGCTATGCCTACGCGTTCGAGCAGGCCACCCATCGCCGCCAGCCACCGGAGAGCACGCCGCCGCTCAGTCCGGCGCGTTGAGCGACGACAGGGAATACTGAAAGAAGCAATCCGCTCCGCCTGCAAGATTGGATCAGGTTGTCAGGTGTTGACCAAAGCCGCTTGCAGGCTCGAGCGGAGCGGCGTAAGCGGGCGGGACGATGATCGAGCACATCAGCCTTCGCTGTCGCAACTCACGTGCCAGCCGAAAGTTTTACGAGCGGGCACTGGCCTCGCTGGGATACCAGGTCGACCGGATTTACGGCGACGCGTTCGGGTTCGTTCAAGGAGGGCGACACGACTTCTGGATAACCCAGGGCAAGGTAGGCACTCCGAACCATCTGGCGTTCCACGCCGATGACAAAGCTGCCGTCGACGAGTTCTATCGAGCGGCGATCGCCGCGGGAGGGAAGGACAACGGTCCGCCCGGACAGCGCCAAGAATACGGATACGCTGCCTTCGTGCTCGATCCCGACGGGCACAACGTCGAGGCGGTAATCTGGGATGAAGAATTGAAGGCAAAAGGACCAAGGCGCTCAGGTGCGAAGTTTCGCGGCCACAAGGCCGGGCGCAGCCGCCGCGCAAGCCAGCGAGGATGAGAAAGACCCAAGTCGATCAGCCGATAGAGCCGGCTTTCTCGGGCTCCCAGCTGGTCCGTCTGGCTACGCCGCTCGAAGGACGCGGATCGCTCAGGGAGCTGACCAGGCTCGCCGCGAACCCGGCGCCCCAGCTCACCGCCCACAATTCGAGGCGGGGAGCACTTGGCGCGATACCTAGGCGCTTGGTGCCAAAGCCAAGTATTTGTCGCGTGACCCGGACGCGCTGTACTAGGTTGGGCGCGCCTTCGGATCGTTTCCGCTTCGATACCCAACTCTTCCGTGCCTGGGAGCCCCCATCACTGCTGCTGGCGATCGCTGAAGGCGAGCACACTGGCTCTTCTTGCAGCAACGGGCATCGCCAGGGCGCAAGGGCAAGACGATCCGGAGACGTACGAGACGGTTGTCCAGGCTCCCAGCCGACTCCCGGAGAGCCCCCTGTCGATGAGCGTATTTCCCGCCAGCGTTCAGGTTGTCACCCACGATGAGATCGTCCGCTCCGGAGCGTTGACAGTGCAGGACGTCCTGGAGCGCTTGCCGGGCGTGAATCTGAACGATGAGCAGGGCAACCCGTTTCAGATGGGCATCACCCTCCGAGGAATCACCGGGAGCTCGGTCACCGGCCTGTCGCAGGGAATTGGAGTCTTCGTTGACGGCGTTCGCGTCAATGAGCCCGACGTAGAGGAAATCAACTTCGACCTGATCCCGCTCGATGATGTCGAGCGGATCGAGCTGATTCGAGGTCCCAGCGCTGCCTTCGGCCGAAACAGCCTGGCCGGCGCGCTCAACATCGTCACCCGTCGCGGGCGCGGTCCGCTTTCTGCTGAAGCCGAGGCCTCCGGGGGAAGCTTCGGTCGCGAAAAGTACCGCCTGAATCTGGGCGGAGCGCAGGGCCCGGTTGACTACTATTTCTCCAGCAGCCAGTTCGCCGAGAATGGCTTTCGCGCCCAGTCCAACACCCGGGCGGCGCAGGCTTTTGGCAAACTTGGACACCGTTCGGACCAGTCGGATGTGACGCTCTCCTACCAGTACCACAACGATCAGATTCGTCAGGCCGGCTCATTGCCGCAGAGCCTGCTTCAAGTGGACCGCCGCGCGAACCTGACTGGTGGCGATTTCTTCGCGCCGCAGCACCACCAGCTAACGCTCAACGCGAGCCAGCGGATAACCTCCGGGGTTTCGCTCACGGCCAATGCGTTTTTCAGGGCGCTCGACGCGGAGCAATTCAATGCCAGTCTTCTCGCCGCGGATACCCGGTTGTTCAATCGGACCCGGTCTGGAGGAGCGATTCTCCAGCTGTCGCATCGCGTGCGGTTGGGGCGATGGAGAAACGAGCTGGTCTTCGGTGCCGAGTACGCGCGTGACAACGTCCGGATCCGGGTCTTCTCGGAACAGAACGAGCGAACGTTGGCGCGCTGCCTGAGCTCATCGACGGATTGTCCCTTTCGTCGATTCCTGGCGGACCTCTCCGACGCCTCGAACCCGTTTGGGTTCTACCTGTTTGATACGCTTCAGCTGGGGTCGGGAATCTTCACCGCCTCGGACTCGATCACTTTGACCGCCGGTATCAGGTTTGATCGGGTGGACCACGACATCGTGGATCGCAGCCCGGAGCAGCCCGGGCTCGCCACCGGCGGTGCCTCATTTGCCCGCTGGGTGCCAACGGCCGGGCTGAACTACAGGCTCTCGGAGAAGTACGGACTGTACATCGCCTACAAGGAGGGGTTTCGGGCCCCCGCGTTTCTCGAGCTGACCTGCGCCGATCCCAATTCCCCCTGCGTAGGTCTACAGGCCGGGGTGGCTCCGGATGCGACGTTCACTTCGTTGCGAGCGGTAAAGGCGCATAGCTATGAGGCCGGAATTCGCGCCAACCCGCACCCGTGGCTCGATGCGAGCGTGGCGATGTTCAGAACCGATTTGATTGACGACATCTACTCGGTCTCGCCAAACGCGACCGCGGTCTACTTTCAGAACGTCGGCAACAGCCGGCGGGAGGGTGTCGAGCTTTCGATTGCCACTGCCCTGGGGAATTGGAACGCGTTCATCAATTACACCTATACCCGGGCGACGTTTCAGAGCAATTTCTCGATCGCCTCACCTCGGACGCCGGAGGACGACGAAGAAGTCGTGGTCGGCAACCAGCTGCCCCTCGTCCCAAATCACCGACTGAACACCGGCATTCGCTTGTCTCCGCTGGATTGGGCCACGGTCTCGGTCAATGGCGCATACGTCAGCAACCAGTTTTTCCGTGGAGACGAGAACAACACGCAGCCGAAGCTCAAGGGTTACTTTGTTTTGAGCGCTGGCTTGGAGATGCGCTGGAAGTCGCTGCGCGGCTTCGTTCTCCTGCGCAATTTGCTCAATACGGATTATGAGACATTTGGCACCTACGCGAACAGCGGGACGAGCATAGAGCCGTTCCTCACCCCTGGGGCGCCGCTTCATTTCTCGGTGGGCGCGTCGTATCGATTGTAAGCGAAGCGAGGGCTAGAGCGGCGCTTCGCCGAGACGCGTCGAGACGAGAGGTCGGGCGTCGTCAAAGGCGTCCCGCCAGGTATCGCCCTGGCCTTCGATGGAACAATTCTTTCCCAGATTGCCGTTTCCAACCACGCAGCGATAGCGCGCGAGTCGACCGCGAAGAACGCGGCCTGGAGCAGCCGAGTCGGTCCGATTCCGGCGAATCGCGCCAGCGGGACCCCACCGGCGTATCGCCTCCGCCAAAGCCTGTTTATCGGTCATGTCTCTCATGGAGATCCCCTCGAGCTACGCGCTGCGACGCCGACGAGGACGCCAGGTACCGCCGGTTGGAGCAGAGGGCGAACCTGGTCCGGCGCCCGCGGTCGGATGCCTTCGATGCGTCTGCGCGTGGCGGCCTGGACCTCGCCCCTGGGGTCGCCCGGAGACTCCGTAGTCCGCTCGCCTTGGACCGGGGTGGGCCTGACTTGCTGCGCTGCGCGCCATTTCGCGCTGGAACAGCTCGGAGTCGCGGTTGATCTCAGACCTGGGAATCGTCCGGCGGGTAAATCGCTCGATCTCGGTGAGCAACCCGCGCTCTTCCGGGGCGACGAGCGTGGTCGCCCGTCCACTTGCCGCCGCTCGCGCGGTTCGACCAATCCGGTGAACGTAATCTTCGGGAACGTGGGGAGGATCGAAATTCACCACATGGCCGATTTCCTGGACATCCAATCCTCGCGCCGCGATGTCGGTGGCGATCAAGACGCGATATTTGCCCGCGCGGAAGCCCTCCAGGGCCTGTCGGCGCTGGCTCTGTGAACGATTCGAGTGGAGGCGGGCGGTGGCGTGGCCGGCGCGCTCCACCACGCGAGCGACCTTGTCCGCGCGGTGCTTGGTTCGGGTGAAGACCAGAGTGGTGCTCTGCTCCTGCTCGAGCAACATCAAAAGCAGGGCGAGCTTTTCGTTCTGACCTAGCAAGTACACCCGCTGTTCCGCGCGCTCGGGAGTGGTCCCGCTTCGCGACACTTCCACTCGAATCGCCTCTCGCAGCCCGGCGAGCTTGACGAACTCCGCGACCTCTCCCGCGATGGTCGCGGAGAAGAGCATCGTCTGCCGCTCTCGCGGAAGGCGCGCAAGGATCCGGGTCAATTGGGGACGAAATCCCATGTCCAGCATGCGGTCGGCTTCATCGAGCACCAGTACTTCGATTCCACTCAAGTCCGCGGTGCGTTGCTGGATGTGATCCACCAGTCTTCCGGGGGTGGCGACGATGATCGCCGGCTGGTGACGCAATGCCTGGATCTGCGTTTCGATCGACATTCCTCCAATGATCGTGACCGCATGGATATTTCGCGAACGCCCCAGCGCCTCGACCTGGACGGCAATCTGGAGCGCCAACTCCCGGGTCGGTGCGAGGATGAGCCCGCGGGTGCCGGTTTTTCCGGTCAAGCGCTCGAGCATTGGAAGGATGAACGCGGCGGACTTTCCGGTACCCGTGGCTGCGCAGCCGATCACATCCCGCCCAAGCAGGGCAGGCGGAATCGCGCCCGCTTGAATCGGCGTCGGGCGCTGAAAGCCGATTCGCGCCAGGGAGGCCAGAGCGAGGGGGGAGAGGCCCATCGTTTCGAAAGTCGCCGGCGACTCGGTCGATGGACTCATGGCTTCGGCGGCCGTCGTCATGGGGCCACCAGCTCCGCCAACTTGGCGTTGATCAGTCTATCGATGCCTGCCTTGGTTTCGCTTTTGGTCGTGCCGCTGGTGCTGAGGCACTCGACCAGCTCGTTCAATGTTCGAACCGCCACCCGGAGCTCGGAGAGGTAGACCCCATCGCCCGGCCGGATGCCGAAAGGCGTCGCCCACGCGTTCACCGCTTGTTCAAAGGCCGTGCGGCCGCCTTGGTGATGAGACGATTTCACTGCGTCTTGATAACGGGCCTCGGCCTCCGTTCCCATCGCGGACAACCGAAACTTCTGCCCGCGCGGCCAGCGCGGACCCTCTTCACGCCCAAAAATCGAAGTCATAACGACGCACTCCTTCCGAAATTGCGCTGGAAGGACGTCGGGGCATTCCAGAACGATGTAGATGCTGGTGACACCGCCCGGTGGGGCGAGCTAAGCGATTGAGCCAATGGAAGCCATTCACTTCCGGGTCCGACCAATGGCCAAACGCATATGACACGGATTTCGTTGGGTTGGCAAGCCCCCGAAGCGAGCCTCGGACGCGTTATTGGTGCTCGGCCGATATTCTCTTGTACCAGGCTGTACCTGGTACGGGTCCGGTACAGCGCCAGGTACAGGGGGCCGGGTTCAACTGGCTGTCCTTGTCGTCTCTGTAGGTCCTGGCACTCGACTCCGGAGCCGAAATCTGGGTAATAGGTCTCCTCTGGCTCGATCCCGTCGAACGATTGGAATCAGGCGGAAATCGCCGGTCGCCAGCGGAAGGTAACTCGAAATTGCGCACACGCAGAATGATGCGTCCGGACCGGGCGACGGCTGTTCAGCCGCGAGACCCCGAAGAAGATGCTGACGACCTTGCCGCTGCCGTCGGTGTGGACTCGGACGCTGAATCCGACGAAGTGACGGAAGGATTGGACGCGACGGTCTTGCCCCGGAGCGATGATGGTCTGGGCCCGATCGGCGAGCCGCCGGAACCCTCCGATGACACCTCGACCTTGATCGCGGATCGGGAGATTCAACGCTCCGCGATCGACAACGCGCCCCCGACAGATCCTCGATTGGTGCTCGGCGCCGGCCCCGAGCTGATCGTCGATGGGTTGCCGGAAGAAGTGCCCGCAGAAGAAGGGCTGAGCCTGAGCGATCCGACCAGCCTCTACTTCCGGAAGATGCGCGGGATCTCGCTGCTGACCCGCGAGGGAGAGATCGTCGCCGCCAAAGGTCTCAAGGAAGGCAACGAGGAAGTCCTCCGCGCGCTGGTCGCCTGCAGGCCCGCAATCCGGAAAATCGCCGAGCTCGGAGAGAAGCTCCGAAGCGGAACCTTGCGCCCCCGCGATGTGGTGAACGACGGCGCGGAGGATGCCGAGGGGACGAAGATTGGCGCCGCCGAGTCGGAAGCACCTTCGATGGATCGAAGAGATGAGATCTGCGGTCAAATCGACCGACTGTCCCTCGACTCGGAACGGGTGAGGGCACTAAGTGAAACGCTCGGGGCGAACCACCTCTCGTCGCGGCGCCGAGCGAAAGACGAGGGGGAGATTTCCGCCTTGCGCCTGAGCATGTTCGGCACGCTGCAGGATCTTCGACTGACG
>WNEZ01001158.1_pt1 | contig 21986 bp, 18 predicted proteins | sample 5400521 | NCBI WGS metagenome assembly WNEZ01 (sample SAMN13153339, study PRJNA577476) | soil metagenome | isolation source: 120 cm saprolite under Douglas fir tree site 2 hole 1 replicate 1 | place: USA:California | collected 2015-04-18 | reverse complement strand
GGAACCTGATTGTTGGTCAGGCTGGTGATGGCGGAGCTAAGAGCGGTCTTCAGCTGCACCTATCTATTTCACCACGGAGAGCGAAAATGAAGAAGTTTGAAGCCAGAATGCAGAAGTAAACCTGATGCGGGTGACTTCTACATTCTTGCTTCTGCATTCTGACCTCAGTCGTCTCTCCTCTGCAGTTCATAGCTGAGATAGATGATCTGGCCGATGTGGTGCTGCATGTGGCTGGCGCACTGCATGATCATGTCGAGGCGGGTCTCAGCATCAGTACCGGCGCCTGAGTACCCTGCGGACCAGTTTCCGGGCGACTGGACGCGGATCGTCTCGAGGACCATGGCGACTGTGTCATCGAAGCGTTTGAGTGCTTCGTCTTTGAATGGAGGATTCGGGTCGGTGAATTCGCGGGGGCGGTCGCGAATGTATCCGGTCTGCGCGATCTGGGCGCCGATGTAGTAGTTCAAATTGCCCGTCGAATGCAGGACGAGGTGGCCAAAGCTGTTTCCAAAGGGGAAGGGCTTCTGCCAGAACTGGGCGTTGGTGAAAGGCGCGGCCAGTTCGCGGATTCGGGTTGCGTTTTTCGTGTAGTGGTCGGTAAGAACCGCTGAGACTGCGGAGTGTAAGTCACTCATATTCCCGATCCTCAGAAACAAAGTAAGAAGTGGCAAAGCCTTCCACCTCGGCAAGTCAATCATTTGTCTTCTGCATAGCGAGAACTTTCTTGCCGACGTTATATCCTTCCAGCCGCAGCGCAGGGGACCAGTTTGCCTGGGTTGGTACATGGAAGTGGCCGTCAATAGTGCGTGTCTCGTGGGGGAAGACAGTAATGTAGTTATCGTCGTAGGTGATCGGCAAAATCTCCTCACCATCTATGCCCTCGGTGAACTCGGCGCGTAAAAAGAACGCAATGTGGCTGGATTCGTTCGTGAGCGTGATTTTTGCTGCCACATCGCCGTTGGTGACTCTAAAACTGCTGCTGGCCTTGAGTTGGGCCGCGGGCATGGCATTCAACGCCGACATCCCAGCCCATTTGATAAGGTTTGTCTTGAACTGTTCATCGTTCTTAGGATCGCCAAGGTCGTCGTCGTCCGCGGACTGCCAGTAGACATTTTCGGCGAGCAGAGCGTCCATCGCGTCCCGCAGCTGGCAGCGCACTAGATACACGGGATCCAAGCCGGGGACCCGCCTTATCGTCATGCGTACGGCGGACGCGTTTGCTGGGATGCTTAGATCTTTTACCTGCTGGTAGAACTTTCGAGAGCCATCCAGATTGTAGAAGGCAACTGAAACTGTCAGCTGCTTTCGCGTTTCGGAAGTGTGATTCGCCACATAGATCTTGGCGTTGCTGCGATCGCCCGTCGCGTAGTAGTCCCACACCACGCTGATCGGACGCAGGGCTTTCTTAGCTCCAAAATATCCGCCGCCCGGCTTGAAGTATGCGTCGAAAAGATGTCCAAAGAATGATGGCCATGGGTTGTTCATCATCCAATGCACGACCATCTTCCGATTGTCCCAATGTGTGGCATAGCTCTCGTACTGTGCCCTGACGTCCTCGTAGTGTGCCAATTGCGCTTTCTGGGAAAACTCCTCCACGTTGTGGGACGGCCCGTACCGTTTCTCCAGCACACGGGTGATGTTGTCCAAGGTGTTGTTGCCCTCGTTTGCCCCCGAGTGGAAATACCAGGTTTCGTTGACCGGCCACAGCTTGTCCGGAGGAATGAACTTTCTCAAACTTTCGAGCGGAGGGATCGTCTCGTTGTCGCCCTCCTCAGCCGATGAACCCCTCGCCGGACCATACTTGTCGCTAAACCAGTAATACGGAGGCCGCCACACATAAGGGCCGACCATGTGAATGCCACTCCAAGCGCGATTCACATTGGAGACGGTATCGACTGCCGCATTCTGCCAATGGAGTTCGCGAAGAATCTCACGGTAGTCGTTTAGCACGGGATCAGGCGGCAGACCGTCGCTGCCACTTGCCCAGATGACGGCGGCGGGATGAGAGCGTAGTTCCCGAATTCTGGCTCGCAGACTCGCCCGTGCTACCCACTGGCCTTCCGCGGTCCAGAGGTCCCAGTGTTCCCATTGGGCACAACACATCCAGCCCAACATTATGGGTATGCCTGCGCGATCGGCGCGCTCAATCATGGTATCGTCGGCAATTTTCGATTCCCATCGAATCAGGTTCAGGCCAAGGTCTTTGACGTACTGCATGATTGCCGCGTCGCGCTCGGGATCATTTCGAAACAGGAGATCGGGGCTGTAGACGCCACCGTGAATTGGGTAATCTCTGCCGTTTATCTGGAGATAGAAGTTGCCGCCCGTTCCAATGTTGGGAAAGCTGTTATCGGAATCGCGCTTCTGCGTAATTGTTCGAATGCCGAAGTCGATTGCCTGAGCATCGGAAAGCTGGTTATTGATGATGAAATCGAGCTGCAGACGATAGAGGTTGGGCGGGCCCCACTCGAAGGGCCACCACAGGTCTGGATCGGCAACGGAAAGTTGCGGTACCTCAGCCGGAGTGAGCGCAAGTTCTTTCGTCTGACTACGCAGCAGCGAAACTTGATTCTGAAATTGGATTGCCGGCTTGCCGGGATGCATGACTTGGCCACGCAATGTTCCTGAGACAGGTTTATCCGTGTCATTGCTTACATCACAATAGACCGTCAAAGCAGCCGGACTCAGCGCGGGCAGCGGGAGATCAGTTGCGACGTAAGGATTGCGAATCGTGACTGCTCCCGTGCTGCTAAGAAAAACCCGTTTCCACACACCGGCGTTGCGGTCCGGAACAAAGGGAATGTCGATGTGCTTCTCCGCATCGTGATACCCAAGATATTTCCAGTTAATCCAGTCCAGCCAGCTGTCGGCTAACTCGACGTCTTCTGTCAATGCGCGCTCCGGCGTGACTTTGACCGCCAGCACGTTGGAAGCTCCGGGAACTATGAATCCAGTCACATTGAATTCGAATTCGTTGTACATCCCAACGGCCTGCGAACGAGTCGCGACTTTGTGTCCGTTGAGCCAGATGTCGGCCCGGTAATTGATTCCCTTGAAGATGAGCGAGTAGACTTGGCGTCCGGCCGGAGCCGTAAATGTCGTGCGGTACCACCAGTCCTGTTTCCAGAGATCTTTGGGAGTGGCCAGATTCGTGCCGTAATAGAGATCCTTGTAGACACCGTTGTCCTCCAGGATTTGCAGCACAGTGGCGGGCATGCGCTGCACGACGTACCACTTCGAGACGTCGAGAGTGGGTTGGGAGACCAGTGCGTCATCCACAGAAATATTGTCAGCGGAGCTCATCCGCCAGCCAGTCTGCAACTCCATGAGGTTGGGAGAATCCGCGGACCCGAAGGTCCGGGCAGCAACTATGAAGACGAAGCACATCAAGACGGCCAGTTGTCGCTTCATGGAAAAAATCGTTCGCAGAGACGCGCAATTATTTCTTGTGTCTGGACAATCTGTATACTTACGAACACTTACTTTTACTTTCGTTTTGAGGGGTTGTCAAGGTCAGAAACTTCATTGAACGCTGGCATGATCTGCTGCGACTTGAGTGGCAGTCATAAGAACCCAACGTGGCGAGAAATGAGGGAGCACCGGCATGTCAACTCTGGCATTGCATGGCGGCAAGAGGACGAAGGGGAAGCCGTTTCCTCCTTGGCCGCAATACGATGAGCACGAGAAGCGCGCGCTCAACGAAGTCCTGGAGAGCCGCGTTTGGTGGCGTACTCCCGGAACCCAGACACTCGAATTCGAGCAAGCTTTCTCCCGGTTTCACGGGGCGCGCCACGGGATCGCCGTGACCAACGGTACCGCCGCGCTGGAAGTGACGATGGCGGGTCTGGGCATTGGCGCAGGCGACGAAGTGATCCTCCCAGACTTTACATTTGTGGCCACTGCCAGCGCTGTCTTATTCGCGAACGCACTTCCCGTGCTGGTGGATGTGGATCAGGACACCTACTGCATCGACCCCAACCTGTTGGAAGCGGCCATCACGCCGCGCACGAAAGCGATTATTGCAGTGCACATGGGCGGTCATCCCGCCGATCTGGACCGCTTGCAGCAGATCGCAACTGCCAGGGGCCTGGCGCTCATAGAGGACTCAGCGCACGCGCATGCGACCGAATGGAAGGGAAAGAGAATTGGAACCTTCGGCACGGCCGGGACCTTCAGCTTCCAGTCCAGCAAACTGATGACGGCTGGCGAGGGCGGCATCGTCATTTCAAATGACGACAAGTTTGAGCGGCAGGCCCGCTCGGTGCACGATTGCGGGCGCATGCCGGGCGAGTGGTTCTACAGCCACTTTATCTACGGATCGAACTACAGGCTCAGCGAGTGGCAGGGAGCGATCCTGAACGTGCAACTCGGCCGGCTGGATGCGCAAACGATGCTCCGTCACCAGAACGCACGGCTGCTCGATCGCCTGCTGGCAGATGTACCGGGGATCACGCCTCAGAAGCTTGATCCGCGTTGCACCCGCAACGCCCACTATGCCTACATCTTTCATGTGGACCGAACGGAATTCGCGGGGATCTCCACGAAACGTTTTATCGAGGCTGTGAACGCGGAAGGGATTCCAGACCAGGCGAGCTATCCTCCCTTGCATGAGCTGGATGTATTCCGTAGCGGTGAATATCGGAAGCGGCTCTGCGGAAATCAGGCGAAAGAGGACCACGCATTCTTGCAAGAAAAGTTCCCGGCGACGCAGAAGGCAGCTTGGGAAACAGTTTGGATTCCACAGTCGGCGTTACTTGGCGACGAAGAAGACATGCATGAAATCGCTGCAGCCTTGCGCAAGATTCAGGAGCATGCGAAGGAACTTGCATGAAAGCCTTCCCGCTGGGAGTTTTTATGAACTTCACTGGGGCACCTTCTGGCCGTTGCGACGTACGTTTACTCGTTCTTCTTTTTGCGATTGTCGCGTCGGCGGCTTTGCCGGGTCTTGCGCAAGACGATGGGAGGCGCAAGCTTCCCGACCATGTCCCTCCCAAGCGTACGTCCCAGATCCATGACGGCTTCGGCATCAACTCCGACTTGCCACGCGATCCCTACTTGCCATGGAATCGCTGGTGGTGGACCCGAATGTTTGACGCCGGCTTCAAGTGGATTCGCATCGGCCAGTACGAAAACAGTTCCGACCGCACCAGTTGGGACTGGATCGAGCAGAAGCGCGGCGTATTCTCCAGTTCGCCGGAACTGGAAGACGCGGTCGATTCACTCGTGGACAATGGTATGCAAGTCCAGGTGCAGCTTCTCTACGGCAATGTGATGTACACGTCGCCGAGCGGCAAGCGTCCCGATGTAAGCGTGCCCGAGCCCGGATCTTTCCATAACGATGACCGTAGCCTTTATTCCGTGTATTGGCCTCCGATTACGCCGGAACAGATTGCAGCTTTCAACCGCTACTCGGTGTGGATAGTGAATCACTTCCGCGACCGCATTCACTACTGGGCTCTGTGGAACGAGCAGGACATTGGGTATTGGAACTCCTGGGGCAACCCTGAGCAGTATGGAGCCCTGCTGGGGCCATTCGTTGAGGCGGTACATAAGGCCGACCCTCAGGCGCGGGTTATCTATGGCGGACAGGCGGATCCCAGCCGCGAGTTCACCCAGAAAGCGCTCGACACCTGCAAGTGCGCCTCTGGCATCGACGTTTACGCGTACCACACCTATCCGGGCTACGGGCGGAACCTGAATCCTGAAACTATGGATTATGGCGCTTACGAAACCGAATCGCCGCGCGCCCTGCGCGACCTGGTCACGCACTATCCCGGAATCAAGCCGGATATTCCGTTCTTTGATGACGAATTCAATTCAATCCCGTCGTGGATAGGGTCGGACGAGTCAGTACAGGCGAAGTATGTGCCTCGGGGACTGGTGTACAACCTTGCTGCAGGAGTGAAGACTTTCGTCTGGTTACTCGCGGCTGGGACCGATGGCAACGAATACGACGACTTCGGAATCCTGCACGGCCTTACGAATCACGCCACAGACTTCACGCCGCGGCCGGTCTTCTCCGCACTACAGAATACGAACGCTGTTTTTTCTGACACGAAGTTTGATCCCGCCATCGAGATCTCCAGCCCTGAGCTTTCTGCTCTCCACCGTTTTACCGGATCGCCATTCATGGCATACGGATTCCGCTCACGCGAAGGCAAGGCGGTCGTCGCTTACTGGTTCGCCGCTCACAGTGAGCCGGGCAATGCGTTTCTTCCGGTCCCGGTCACGGTGACGTTGAAAAACACGGGGATTGCTCACCCGGTGCTGGTCGACATTCTGTCTGGCGCGATTAAACCGGTCCAGTGGAAGCCCGGCACAACCGACACGCTGGAAGCCCTGCCCGTCAAGGACAGCATCATGGCCATCACTGACGAGAATTACTTTGATTGGCCCCTGCTTCCAGAAGCGCCCAGTTCACTCAACGTCATGGCCGTCAGCGGCGGCTTGAAACTGACGTGGGAAGTGCACGGCGGCAATCCCACCGGCATTGTCATAGAGCGCCGCAATGAGGAGCGCCGCGACGAGGGTGCGAATACGGGACGAACTTGGGAGCGCGTAGCCAGCTTGGGCCCAGCCGCAAACGAATACACTGATTCCACGCGCCTGAAACATGCGGCTTACCGGGTGCATGCCATCAATCACGACGGCGAATCCGCCTACTCGAATGTCGCCGCAGCAATTCATTGACAGTACCGTTACCACCTCAACTATTCGCAGCACGGATTACCGATCCCATATTTCTTTCCGAGAAAGGTGCAAAGTGTTGGCGGCGCGGCTTGTGCCAGTTCCTGCCAGGTCGAGATTCTTAGACTGGTCCGCAGTGTGACCGGTTTCACGCACATCATGACCGCGTACCAGGCATCAGCCAGATCCGGCCTGCGGGAGTCGACCAGAGCACAGAACGAACATTGCTGAGCATAAGCAGCGAGCACGTTTCTCAAGAGCTGGCAGGAGAGGTACTGAGCGACCGTCTGAGGCAGTAGTTCTGGATCAAAGACTTCCGAGAAATCGCGATACTGGAAGAGGATGTTTTTATCGGCACTCTGAAAACTGCCTTCAGAACTTCGGTGCGATCAAACTTGCCGTTGACGAGAGGAACAAGAGCTTTGTAGCCAAACTGCGGCGGCATATCCGGCTCAGCACCAAGGAGAGCTGCAACTCTGGCATCACGTGCAACGCTGGGATGGCAAAAGATGTTCATCAACAGCGCGTCGGAACTCGTACACGTATCAAGCTCCATCCAGCGTCCTTGATCGCGATTTGGCAGAGACCTCCTGCCTTGCGTGTGGACCTTGGCCAGTCGCCGACTCCATCCAGGATTTGCCCGTATCGCCTTATAGCTTCCTTGCAGGAAGTTCCCGTGCCGCGTGTCGCGCTCATATGGGGCAAAGCACACGATCGGAGGCTCGCCGTTGCTAAGACAGTGAGGCAGCCTTTCGGACTGGGCGTAGCGCTGCGCACGCTCAGCCAGATCACGACGCAGGGCAGCGGCAAGGGTCATGGCATTTCCAGGAATCACCGCCATTTCCAGAGTTGCTTCCACACTTGCACTAGCGTCTGGATTTGCTTGGGACTGGGTACACGGCTGTAGACCAGGCGGCAATCCCGATAGGCCTGTTCGTAGAAATCCCGAACGGCGGTACAGCTGAGGTGCGCCAGGTTGTGACGCAGTTGCTTCAAGTCGTTCTCGTTCAAGATTTCCGCGGGTTCGTCATTCGGGCGCCTGTCCATGGCGAACGATCTTACCACTTTCGTTATTTGTTCGCTATCAAAAGTAGTCCTAGAAGGGAGCTTTAGCTTTTCAGGTCCCGCCCGAATCTGTTACTGTGTCCAGTCCACTTCTATGGCCCGTGTTCATCAAGGACCGGTTCTCGCGGGGTTCCTCGGCAGGGCTGCAATTGATTTCTCACAGCGCCGTGTGATGCAGGTCACAGCTTCGAAAGCCTTCGCCATGAAAGGATTTCGTCTTGCCACCTCTGGATGTGTCCAGTCGCGTAGCGGCGCGCTGAGATCCTGCCCGCTGACTCTGTAAATGGAAAGGATCAGAACGCGTGATCGTTGGAGTTCCGAAAGAAAGTTATCCGGGAGAGCGGCGTGTTGCTCTCGTGCCTGTGGTAATTCCCAATCTCACGAAGGCCGGACTGGAAGTCGTCGTCGAAAGCGGCGCCGGTGAGCAGGCGGGATACCCGGACGCGCTGTATGTGGAGAAGGGCGCGAAGATCGTGCCCAACCGCGCTGTCGTTTTCAGCACGGCGGACATCATTGTTCAGGTGCTGTGCTACGGGTCCAACGATGCTACCGGCCAGGCTGACCTTCCTCTCTTGCGCCGCGATCAGGTCCTGATCGGATTCCTTCGTCCCTTTGGCTCCGTGGAAGTAGCGCAGCAGATTGCCCAGGCCGGCGTGACCTCGTTCGCTGTCGAACTCATGCCGCGCACCACGCGGGCGCAGAGCATGGACGCACTCTCCTCGATGGGCACGATCTGTGGTTACAAGGCCGTGCTGCTTGCGGCAGAGACTTCGCCGCGAGTGTTTCCCATGATGACCACCGCTGCGGGCACGATCACGCCAGCTCGTGTGTTCGTCATCGGAGCCGGAGTCGCTGGGCTGCAAGCGATTGCCACGGCGCGACGCTTGGGTGCAGTTTCGTCGGCTTACGACATGCGACCTGCGGCCAAAGAACAGGTCCAGAGCCTTGGAGGGCGTTTCGTTGAATTGCCTATCGAGGCCCAGAATGCGCAGGATGCTCGCGGTTACGGCACCGCGCAGGACGAAACCTTCTACGCTCGACAGCGCGAACTCTTGACGCGTGTGGTTGCCGAGAGCGACGTCGTCGTTGCTGCTGCGGTAATTCCCGGCAAGAAGTCTCCTGTGCTGATTACGGCGGAGATGGTCAGAGGGATGGCGCCCGGCTCCGTCATCATCGATCTCGCCGCAGAGCGCGGTGGGAATTGCGAGCTTACGCAGACTGGAAAAACTGTGGTCGAGCACGGCGTCTCGATCATCGGGGCGATCAATCTGGCCAGCAGTGTTCCGTATCATGCCAGCCAGATGTACGCCCGCAATGTCACCACGTTTCTCCTCTACATGGTGAAGGATGGCAAGCTGCAACTGGACATGCAGGACGAAATCATCCGAGAAACCATGATTGCCCGGGGCGGAGAGATCGTAAACCCGAGAGTGCGTGAATTCTTCGAGCTGCCGGCGCTAGCGCTGGCGGGCGGATAGAAGTGTCGTTTGTGTTTGAAAGGGGTGCGGTTTCGGCTCTTTCGAACAATTGTCATCCTGAGCGAAGCACGAGTTCGCAACGCGAACTCGTGCGCAGTCGAAGGATCCCTATGCGCTATCGGAGCTGCTGCTGGAGAATTCCAGTACCTTACACGGATCATCTTGAGAATGCCCTGCGACGGTTGCGGCGACGCGGAGCTGGTAGGGATCCTTCGACTCCGTGGCTGCTCCGCTGCGCGGAACAGCCACTACGCTCAGGATGACATGCCTTACTAGGTTCACTGGGAACTGAGAACCGAGAACTGAGAACCGAGAATTGGGGGTTTGTATGGGTTCTACCTTAATTGACTCGCTGTTTGTTTTCATGCTGGCGGCCTTCATCGGATTCGAAGTCATCCGCCACGTCTCGCCCTTGCTGCACACGCCGCTGATGTCGTTGACCAACGCCCTCGATGCGATCGCGGTCGTCGGTGCGATTGTTCTGGTTGGTGAGCGCAAGAGTGAATTCGCGACGATCCTGGGTGTGATTGCCATTGTCGCCGCCACCAGTAACGTGGTCGGCGGATTCTTCATCACCGACCGCATGCTCAAGATGTTCAAGACCAGCCGTCCGGTAAAGAAATAGTTGAGCGCAATCATGAACGAGCTTGCCGGAAGCCAGTACCTTATCGAAGCCATTTATCTCGTCGCCAGCGCGCTGTTCATCCTGTCGTTGAAGTGGATGAGTTCTCCCGCCACCGCCCGCCACGGCATTTGGGCAGGTGAAATCGGCATGGTGCTGGCCATCGCCGGGACACTGTTGCATCACGGTATCGTCGACTGGAAGTGGATCATCATCGCGCTGGTGCTGGGCAGCGGCATTGGTATCCCGCTGGGCATGGTGCAGATGACAGCCGTTCCCCAGCGAACCGCTCTCAGCCACGCCTTCGGCGCACTCTGCGTCACGCTGGTCGGCACCGCCGAGTTCTATTTGCAGACGCCTCACGTGCCGCGCTTCACGATGTCGGTGCTGTCGATGGAAGTGATTCTCGGAGGTTTGACTTTCACCGGAAGTTTGATGGCGGCCGGAAAATTGCAGGAAATTCTGCCGCAGCGCCCCATTACCTACAAGGGGCAGAACCTCGTCAACTTCCTGCTGTTTGCTGTCGCTGTCGGAACGGCGGTTTACCTGGTGCTGCATCCGGAGGCGAAGCAGTTCTTCCCAGTGATCATCGGCGTTTCCCTGATTTTCGGTGTGCTTCTCGTGATTCCCATCGGCGGCGCTGACATGCCGACTGTCATCTCGCTGCTGAATTCCTACGCCGGACTCTCCGCCGCGGCGATGGGATTCGTACTTCAGAACAAGCTGCTGATCATCGCCGGGGCGCTCGACGGATCCTCCGGCCTCATCCTCTCCATCATTATGTCGAAGGCGATGAACCGGTCGTTCACCAACGTTCTTTTTGGAGCCTTCGGCCAGGTACAGGCGTCGGCTGCGGGCGGGCAGGAAACCAGGCCAGTGCGCAGCGCCACGGCCGAGGAAGCAGCCGCGATTCTTGCGGCAGCGAACAAGGTTGTCGTGGTCCCCGGCTACGGCATGGCGGTGGCGCAGGCCCAGCACAAAGTTCGCGAACTCTATGACGCGCTCTCCAAAAAGGGCGTGGAAGTCCGCTTCGCCATCCATCCCGTGGCCGGACGAATGCCCGGTCACATGAACGTGCTGCTCGCCGAGGCCGATATTCCCTACGACCGCCTCATCGAAATGGATGAGATCAATGGCGACTTCCCGCAGACTGATGTAGCCCTGGTGATCGGCGCCAACGACGTGACAAATCCCGCCGCCCGCACCGACCAGTCCAGCCCAATCTTCGGCATGCCAATACTTGACGTGGACAAAGCGCACACCGTCATGGTCATCAAGCGCAGCATGAACCCAGGGTTCGCGGGGATCGACAATCCGCTTTACTACCTCGATAACACGCTCATGCTGTTCGGGGATGCAAAGCAGTTCGTGGGCGGGATCGTGCGGGAGTTGGGCGGCGGGCACTAGGTCTGCTATTGGTTCGACCTTGGGAGGAAAGGTGGGTAGCTGGCCTAAAAATGGTCAGTTCTTATTCCGGTTTCCATGATTTTGAATCCATCCAGTCAAATCGGTAGTCACGCAACGAAAGCTGATATTCGTGCTTCTTCTGAAAGTCATGCGCATCTTTTGAGAAGGATGAGGTCGTGACCATCATTGCACTTGGTTTGTCGTGACAATCGTAGGCTTGACGACTGTGATAATTTCAGCCTTAGTAAGCGTCGGCGAATCTTTTAAGCCATACAGATGACCTTCGAGGAGATTCAGTAGTTCTGCATCGCTAACGGTTTTCGCTAAACCAGTAATCAGCGAAAGGGCGAGCGGATGTCCTTTGGCGATTTCGAGCACCCTCGCCATGGATTCGCGAGACAGTGCAGAACGCGAGAGATAAGCTTCCAAGAGGCGCGGTTGGTTCAAATCGCGGCCCAGAGAGGGCTGAATGCTGACGAACTCGCACATCAGGTTCTAAGCCGTTACTTGGAAGGCGACGCGCACTTCATCGAGGCTGTTAATCTTGGCTTGGCTGCGGCTGAGCGTGGAGATTTCGTGGAGCACGAGGAAGTGGGATCAGGTTTGGGCACTGAAATTTCCACTCTGTTTGCCAAAATCGGCATCGATTTCGATATTCCCGAGTTGCGCGACGATCAATCAAGCCTCCGTCGTCAAAATAGCAGCCGTTGATAGCGCCGGGCTGCGCCCGGTGGACAGCCGAGGGCGGCTGTCCCCACATACAACACGCACGTCGTTGGCTTCTGACGTCAGAGGTTTCCTTGAAGGGCCCACGGCTGTTACATTCATGCGAGACCCATGCGAAACCACATTACGGCAGTCGCGATCCTTGCCCTGACAACCCTCGGCGTAGCGCAATCCCAACCCCAGCTCAACCTGATGCCCATGCCGTCCACCGTGCAGCAGGGCTCTGGCCAGTTGCTCATCGACCGGTCGTTCTCCGTGGCGGTCACGGGTTTTCACGATGCCTCACTCGACGGCGGTGTCCAGAGATTCGTGGTGCAGCTCTCGCGTCAGACTGGAATCCCGTTTCGCACCAAAGCTGGTGCGGCAACTCCGTCGCTGACGATCCATGCCGATCATGGCCGCGAGCAAGTCCAAAAGCTCGGTGAGGATGAATCGTATGAACTCACGATTGACAGTTCCAGCGCGAAGCTTACGGCGGCGACTCCGCTCGGCATTCTGCATGGAATGCAGACGCTCCTCCAGTTGGTTCAACCTTCCACCGCCGGATTCGCGGTCCCCGTGGTCACGATCAAAGACCAGCCTCGCTTTCCGTGGCGCGGCCTGCTTATCGACGTCAGCCGCCATTTCATTCCGATCGACGTGCTGAAGCGCAATCTCGATGGCATGGCCGCCGTGAAGATGAACGTCTTGCACTGGCATCTCTCTGACGATCAAGGTTTCCGCGTAGAGAGCAAGAAACTTCCCAAGCTGCACGAGATGGGCTCCGAAGGCCTCTACTACACGCAGGCTGAGATTCGCGAGTTCATCGCCTACGCTCACGATCGCGGCATCCGCGTCATTCCCGAGTTTGATACGCCCGGCCACAGCCGGTCATGGTTTTTCGGCTATCCCGAACTGGCGAGTAACCCCGGTCCTTTCACGTTTGAGCCGGGAGGGGCTGAGTCGGTCACCGACCCCACGCGGGAAGAGACTTACAAGTTTCTCGACAAATTCATCGACGAGATGGGAAAACTCTTCCCCGACGCCTATTTCCACATTGGAGGCGACGAGGTTGATGGCAAGTCTTGGGATTCAAATCCTAAGATCCAGGCCTTCAAACAGGCGCACGGGATGAAGAGCAATCAGGATCTGCAGGCATACTTCAATCAGCGCTTGCAGAAGATCGTGGCCAGGCACCACAAAGTCATGATCGGATGGGATGAGATTCTGCATCCCGACTTGCCGAAGACGATCGTGGTGCAGTCGTGGCGTGGGCAGGAGTCGCTGGCCAACGCCGCCAAACAGGGCTACAGCGGCCTGCTTTCCTACGGTTACTACCTCGACCTGATGTGGCCGGGGGCGCGGCACTATGCAGTCGATCCCATGAGCGGAGGAGCCGCAACCCTCTCCTCTGAGGAGAAAGGCCGCATCCTCGGTGGCGAGGCTTGCATGTGGGCGGAGTGGATAACGCCGGAGAATATCGACTCCCACGTCTGGCCGCGCAACGCCGCTGTGGCCGAGCGCCTCTGGTCTCCGCAAGAGGTCAAAGATGTGGACTCGATGTATACGAGACTCAATGCGGTCAGCTTGCACCTCGAAACGCTGGGCCTGACTCACAGGTCGGCACGGATGCACATGCTGCATCGCATGGCGGGACCCGAAGACATTACCGCGCTGCGCGTACTGGCAGATGTGGTCGAGCCCGTGAAGGACTACACCCGCTGGGATGATTCGAAGGGGCCCATCGACTTCCATGCGCCGCTGATCCGCATGATTGACGCCGTTTATCCGGAGAGTGACGTCGCACGCCGTTTTGCCAATCTCGTGCAGGGGTATGTTCAGAGTGGTTACAAAGACCAGGCCGCGGAGGCCCAGATCCGCGCTTCGCTTACGACGTGGCGAGACAATGACGCGAAATTGCACCCTGTGCTAGGCCAGTCTTTCCTGCTACAGGAAGTTACTCCTCTTTCTGAGAGCCTTTCTGCCATCGGTGCGGCGGGCCTGCAGGCGCTGGACTATCTCGATAAATCGCAGCCCTCGCCGGAATCGTGGAGGACGCAACAACTCGCCGTTATCGAGCAGGCTAAGGCACGCAAGGCGGACCTGCTGCTCATGGTGGTTGCGTCGGTGCAGCAATTGATCGAAGCTACCGGGCATCCGACGCCGCATCAATGACGTTAGTGCGCGGCCCATCGGCCTTGGGGATGCAGAATGATCGTCAGGGCACGGAGCTAGCCCGGCGGAGTGCGGTCAGGACAACTTTTGTTGTCTTGCTTTCGCCGCTAGAGTCCGGCTGCCGTCGATGAATTGCACTGCCTGCAGCGAATCGATGAACGTGCTCGTCCCACGATGCACTCGCTGGATGCGCGTGACAGCGCTGTCAATTACGCGAGCGAGTTCCGCTCCGTAGGCTGAAGCGCGCTCGTTCCGCAGACGACGCTTCGCTTTCTGGGCGGAAAACCACGTGGGATAGCGACCCTCCTCTTGCTGGGCATCGAGCCAGAGTACTTCACACAAATAGGCGCTAACCGTGAGTTCTACTGCGTCCGAATCGTTCGAGGTTCCCCGCTTCCGTCGAACGTAACGAGCGAATGAAGCTTCCTCAATACGGCCGTGAACTCCTGCCTCTTCGAAAGCTTCGAGTGCTGCTGCTTGGGCGCGGGTTAATCCTGGTTCGGCCCCACCCTTGGGGAAAATCCAACGGCCTCCGCGCGTCTGCACTAGTAAGAATTCAATGGCACCGCTGCGCACTCGATAGCAAACCGCGGCAACCTGTTCCGATCCGCGCAGGCCCCGCAATTGGGACAGGCGAATGAACTTGTCGGAGGGTGGATACGTTCTGCCCCAAGCCCGGCCGTCAGGGCGGGATGCTCCAGCGCTCATTTGAGCAGAGTGCATCATGTCGTTCCCCTTTGACTAGATCACAAGTTGGTTCTCCAATTCCCGACTTCTGCTTAACGTCCGGCATCTGTTACCACGCTGGTTTGAATTCCCGGGAATCCTTCTGCATACTTGCGTCCCGACAGGCCCGGGAGACAGTATTTTCTTTCGGCCGCATTCGGTCTTGGGGAAGGACTTTGGACAACCCTTGCTGTCTCCGCTGCAATCGTGAGATCGAGGTGGGACAGAAATCGGTCGCTGTCTACTTGTTCGCGCAGACGGTAGGAGTCAGACCGCGCCAGAAGTCGTCGTCACAACGAATCTGTTTCTGCCCCCAGTGCTCTGTCTCACGGGCCATGGGACCGCCGCCGGAAGGCGCTCTCAACATCGCGGCGTGGCAGATGATCCGCGACCTGGTCAGCGCCGACCCTGCACTCAATGAGGCAGCATGGGAGACTCTGCGAGGGGTCGCCGGGCTGCTGCCTGCTACTGGAACGGATGGCGGCCCGCGTCGGACTTCGGGGGGATACTTCGAGTTCTAGTCTGCATACTAAGCAAGGAACGCGGCCTCCGCAGCTCGCGCATGATATTCTGATATCACCAGCTGCGTACCGTCTTGGCGGAATTCCCCGCAGTTCCTGAAGAGCCAAAAGAGAATCATGCTTTCAGTCAGCAATGTGTCCATGCGCTACGGCGCCAAAATACTGTTTGAAGAGGTCTCGACGGCGTTTACCGCGGGCAAGCGCTATGGTCTGACCGGACCTAACGGATCGGGGAAGTCGACCTTCATGAAGCTGCTCAGCGGCGAGTTAGACCCGCAAAAGGGCACGGTCGTCCGTCCGCGGAAGCTCGGGGTGTTGAGTCAGGACCAGTTCGCCTTCGACGCCTATTCCGTCATCGATACCGTCATCATGGGTAACAAGCGGCTCTGGGCGGCGATGCAGGAGCGCGATGCCATCTATGCCAAGCACGACATGACTGACGCGGACGGCATGAAGCTGGGAGAGCTTGAAGGCATTGTCGGCGAAGAAGAGGGCTACACCGCCGAGAGCGATGCCGCCATCCTGCTGCAAGGCCTCGATATTCCCGACGAGGTGCACACGCGCAAGATGAGCGAGTTGCAGGGTGGACAGAAAGTTCGCGTTCTGTTGGCGCAGGCGCTGTTCGGGCATCCTCAGGCCTTGCTGCTGGATGAGCCCACGAACCACCTCGACCTTGATTCGATTCACTGGCTGCAGGGATTTTTGAACGTCTATGACGGCGTAGTGATTGCCATCTCGCACGACCGGCATTTCCTCAACAGCATTTGCACCCACATCGCCGACATCGACTACGAAACCATCATCACCTACACCGGCAGCTACGACGACATGGTCGTGGCCAAGACGCAGGTACGCTCGCAGATCGAATCGCAGAACGCGCAGCGCGAGAAGAAAATCTCGCAGTTGAACGAATTCATCGCACGCTTCGCCGCCGGAACGCGGTCGAGCCAGGTGCAGTCGCGCCGCAAGGAAGTGGAACGCCTGCAGGTGACAGAGCTGGCTAAGTCAAACATCCAGCGGCCATTCATCAAGTTCGAGCAGAAGCGGCCTTCGGGCAAACACATTCTGGAGATCGAGCGTCTCGATAAGTCCTACGACGAGAAGAAAGTCATCCGCGACTTCACCGCCAGCATCACGCGAGGCGAAAAAATCGCGCTGATGGGCCGCAACGGGGCAGGGAAGACGACGCTGCTGAATGGTCTGCTGGCGAACTCACCAACCACGCCTGAAGCCGAACTGCGTAAGACCAGTGGTTACGACGGTCCCTTCGTCGACTCCGGCAAGGTGGTCTGGGGACATGAAGCTTCCATCGGATACTTCGCTCAGGATCATCGCAGCCTGATCGAAGGCGGTATGACGGTGCTGGAGTGGTTACATCAATGGGACTCGGCGGCGGTGACCGAAGAAATCCGCGGATTGCTCGGGCAGATGCTTTTCGCTCGGGATGAGGCGACCAAGTCGACGAGTGTCCTCTCAGGTGGCGAAGCCGCGCGGCTACTTTTTTGCAAGTTGATGCTGCAGAAGCCGAATGTGCTCGTCCTTGACGAGCCCACGAACCACCTCGATCTCGAATCGATCAACGCCCTGAATATTTCTTTGCAGCGTTATCACGGGACGGTATTTCTCGTCACCCACGACCACGACTTGATCGACGAAGTTGCCACGCGTGTCTGGCACTTTGAAAGTGACCACAAAATTACCGACTTCAAGGGTACGTACGAGGAGTACTTGACAGCGTCGGTGGCGGTGTAAGCGAAAAGCAGATTCCTCGCTGCGCTCGGAATGACAAACGTGTTGGGGACTCGGAATGAACGTGTTGGGGACTCGGGATGACGACGGTCAGAGAGTGACTGCACCATTTCTGCTGCATGTGAATCATCCAGATTCTCCACAGCTTTCCACAACGATAGCAGTTGCGTTTGTGGCTCTAAGTTGAGGATAATGAGCGCCAGGGGTCCTGCGTGGGGCGCAGGACGTTGCCCACAGTCGTGTACAGTCGAGCAGACTTACTTAGGATTCTCCACCTCACCCCGCGCCAGTTGGCGAACTGGGAGCGGGCCGGGTTAGTAACGTCCGCGGAAGCCTATTCCTTCTCTGACCTGCTGGAAATCAAGAAAGTCCGTGACCTGTGCGCCATGAGTGTGCGTCCTGCAGTCATCCGTCAGTCGCTTGAGGCCATGCGCAAGCAGGCCGCCGGGGTCGAGAAGCCGCTGCTCGAAACGGGGGCGTCTTATAGCAGGAAGCATCGCATCGCCTTTCGTCATGGCGGCAAGCTCCTTGAACCCATCGCCGGACAGTTCGTGATGGACTTCTCTTCGCGTGAGAACGTGGTCACCAGCACGCCGGTGCCGGTGGCTGATCCGACCCCGCGGGAAAATGAAGTCGCAATCTGGTTTGCGCGCGGTATCGCGCTGGAAGAAGATCCCAACACCCAGACCGAAGCCATTACCGCCTATCAGAAAGTGCTTGAGCTTGACGGGAAGCACGCAGCCGCCCACATCAATCTGGGGACGCTCTACTACAATCGGCAGGATTTCAATCTGGCTGAACTGCATTACCGCTCCGCACTAGAAGCCGATCCACGCTATGCATTGGCCTATTTCGATCTAGGGAACGTACTGGACGAAACCGGGCGGGTGCACGAAGCGATCCAGACCTACAAAACAGCTTTGCAGTTGGCGCCCACGTACGCCGACGCACACTACAACCTCGCGCTCGCGTTCGAGAAGCTGCGCGAGCCGCGCAAGGCGCTGAAACACTGGCAAGCCTACGTTAAGCTCGATACCTCAGGCCCCTGGTCGGTGCACGCGCGCAATCAGATTCAGCGCACTCTGCAAGCCGACGGCCTGAAGCTGGTATATTCCCGCAAGGGCTAGTCCCTCCCGTACAACCCGGCCATCACGTGGAAACCAACGCCAAAATCCTTGCGCAGGAACCGCTAAAGCACTCAACGCGAGAGGTGTCACTGGTGCGCTTCACCAGCTATTTCCTTTGGTTGGGCACGGTCGGATTCGGAGGACCGATCGCGCTCGCCGGGCACATGCAGCAGGACTTGGTTGACCATCGCGGCTGGGTGAGCAAGCAGGACTACGTGGACGGACTCGCTCTCGCGCAACTTGCCCCCGGACCTCTGGCGGCGCAACTGGCAATTTATCTGGGCTACGTGCGAGCCGGGATTCTGGGAGCGACGCTGGTGGGAATCGCGTTCGTGCTGCCGTCGTTTCTGATGGTGCTGGCGCTGTCGGCGGCCTACGTGCGTTACGGCGGCCTGGCGTGGATGCAGGGCATGTTTTACGGCATCGGAGCGGCAGTGATCGGGATCATCGCGCGCTCAGCCTTCAAGCTCACCAAGCTCACGCTCGGAAAAGACAAACTGCTGTGGGGAATCTTCGCGGTTCTGGCAGTCTCGACGGCGTGGACATCCCGGGAAATAATCTGGTTGTTTCTTCTGGGCGGGGTGGTTGCGGTGCTAGTGAAGGCCTATCCTGCGCGCGCGCATGTTGGAAGCACCGCTAGAATGTTTCTACTAGCGGGCACTTTGCCTGCCGTTGGGACGCTGGGCGAGATCTTCATCTATTTCGCGAAAGCGGGAATGTTTGTTTTCGGCAGCGGCCTCGCCGTGGTGCCTTTTCTCTATGGTGGAGTTGTGCAAGGACATCACTGGCTCACGCCACAGCAGTTCGTGGATGCGGTCGCGGTGGCCATGATCACGCCGGGACCGGTAGTGATCACGGTGGCGTTCATTGGATACATCGTTGCCGGCTGGAAGGGCGCCACTGCGGCGGCGCTGGGAATCTTCCTTCCGGTTTACCTGGTTGTGATCGTGCTTGCACCGTCCTACAAGCGCTGGGCGCGAAATCCGCAGTTGAACGCCTTCGTTCGTGGCGTGACTGCGGCGGCCACCGGCGCGATTGCGGGTGCAGTGATCGTTCTGGCGCGTCGCTCCATTTACGACCTTCCCACGCTGATCATCGGGGCGCTCAGTCTGGCGATTCTGTTCCGCTGGAAGGTGCCCGAGCCGCTAATTATTGCCATGGCGGCTGCGGCTGGACTGGCGCTGCATCACACCTAGTTTCCTGCCCCAGTCTCCTGCCAAGTGCTAAAATCATCGGTTTGCCATCCTGACTTTGAAGGTTGTGCCATGCCCGAAACCACCCTGCAAGCCGCCGCTCCGGCACCCCTGACCACGCTCACAGAGGATGAAGTTCTTTTCCGCGACAACATTCGCCAGTTTGCCGACGAAAAAATCCGTCCCCTGGTGAAGGAGATGGACGAGAAGGGCGTCTTCGACAAGGACCTCATCCATGAATTCTTCCAGCTCGGGTTGATGGGCATCGAGGTTCCGGAACAATACGGCGGAGGCGGCGCGAAGTTCTTCGAGGCGATTCTTGCCGTGGAGGAGTTGTCGCGAGTGGACGCGTCGGCCGGCGTTATCGTCGATGTGCAGAACACGCTGGTCAACAATGCGCTGCTGCGTTGGGCCACCGAGGAGCAGAAGAAACGTTTCCTGCGCAGAATGGCGTCGGAAACCGTAGGCGCCTACGCCTTGAGTGAGGCCGGTTCGGGCTCCGATGCTTTTGCCCTACAGACGCGCGCCGAACTCAAAGGTGGCGACTACGTGCTCAACGGCCGCAAGCTCTGGATCACCAACAGCAAAGAGGCGGATCTGTTCGTACTCTTCGCCACGATCGATCCTGCGGCCGGCTACAAGGGAATCACTGCATTCCTGGTGGAGAAGAGTTTTCCCGGATTCGGAGTCGGCAAAAAGGAAGACAAGCTGGGCATTCGCGCATCATCGACCTGCGAATTGATACTCGAAGACTGCCGCGTCCCGAAAAACAACATACTTGGCGAGCCGGGCAAGGGTTACAAGATCGCCATCGAAACCCTGAACGAAGGCCGCATCGGCATTGGCGCCCAGATGATTGGCCTCGCCCGCGGCGCGTGGGAATTTGCCTCGAAGTACGCACAGGAGCGCAAGCAATTCGGCAAGGCAATCGCGGATTTCCAGGCCATTCAGTTCCAGATCGCGCAGATGGCAACCGAGATCGAAGCGGCACGGCTTATGGTCTACAACTGTGCGCGCATGAAGGATGCTGGTGTCAACTTTGTGAAGGAAGCGGCGATGACCAAGCTGTTCGCTTCGCAGGTCGCCGAGCGCGTCACCTCGCTGGCGATTGAAATCTACGGTGGTTACGGATTCACCAAAGACTATCCCGTCGAAAAGTACTGGCGCGACGCCAAGATCGGAAAGATCTACGAGGGAACATCCAACATGCAGCTGGCGACCATTGCGAAGTTGCTTCTAGGGGGGAAGTAGTATAGAGCTTAAGACTTCGGACATATTAGTCTGTAAAGCTAAGGCGTCGGTGTGTGCCAAGACCACCGGAATCCTTGACTGGCGCGGCTTTTGGGCTGTTCTGCAAGTCGCGACTGTAACCCAATTCTGATTACCATTATGTGCATCGAATTGCACTTGCGAGTATTTTTGGAAGCGTCGCTTTGTGCCCCTAACCTTCCTTATTTCAACCACTTCCAACTTGTAGCCCCATTGGTGGCCTAGCTGCATCCTGTCAGGCAAGCCCCAAGTGGGGCTGGAACCGGGGTGCACTTTGACCGTGCTCGCTGATGTGGCTGTAAATCCGCAAGCTCCCATCGCGCTGAGAAAAATAAGCCTGCTGCCCCTGCTGACGGTCTTGTTTATCGTCTCCTACGGGCTGATGACAATGCTCATCGTGGAGCAGGGCGCGACCATCGAATCCCAGCGCGGCTTGATTAAGGAAATGTTGCGCGACAGCGTAGAACTGTCGGGGATGAAAGGTAGGGCCATCCAGGATAAGTATCTTGCCGATTCACAACACCGTGCCCGGACCCAGGCACATGCTCCTTTGTCCCAAGCTCCGTTAACCCAATCTCCTTTAACCCAGGCTCCACCGACCGAAACTCCGTCTGCCCAGATGCCGATGATCCAGGCCCCGTCTTCCCAGGTGGCGCCGAATCACAATGCCCGGGGCAAAGTACAGAAGCCAAGGTTCCAGGTGCCATCGCGCCCAGCTTCAGACCTGGCCGACGAACGCCGGGCTGTGAACACCATCTAAGTATCAGGTTTGCGTTCTGTGGAGTGTTGAATAGCAATTCTGTCTAGCAGAGAAGCGCTGGAGGAAGTAAGCAAGAAGCGATGAAGGCCCTGACCCTAGCCTTGTTGTTGAGCCTGCCCACTCTCCAGCTGGCGCCGCCGAAACCTGTGAGCCAGCCCACTGGACACATCACGAAGCATTCCAAAGGCGGTCGGTGGTACTTCGCCGCCAGCGGACACGCTGTGTACTGCTACGGTCCAGTGATGACCGTGCCGCGCGCCAACGGCGACCTGCAAAAGGTCGCTACCTTCTGCCGCGACGGCAGCGCCGTCGTTCCCCTGAAGGACTAGGCGCACACAAATCTCATAATTGTTCGTTCGGTAGCTCTAGCAGGCTGCTGAAAAACTACTCCTAATCCACAGCCAACTGTGATACCAGAAGGCATGCGCGGAGACGATCAGCAGCAGAATCACATCTTCAGTTATTTGTCGCCGGAAGCGCGGGTGCGGAAGGATCATCCGCT
>WNEZ01002673.1_pt1 | contig 21998 bp, 23 predicted proteins | sample 5400521 | NCBI WGS metagenome assembly WNEZ01 (sample SAMN13153339, study PRJNA577476) | soil metagenome | isolation source: 120 cm saprolite under Douglas fir tree site 2 hole 1 replicate 1 | place: USA:California | collected 2015-04-18 | reverse complement strand
CCGAGCGAAGCGAGGGATCCCTATGGTTACTGCGCTTTGACTACCGAGTTGGCATTTGCTTGTGGATCACGGGCACTCCTGCCCGTGGCTGTTCATCCAGAGGGATCCCTACAATTTTCCAGGATCGATTCTCCACACTTTCCCGCCCCGCAGATCCGTCAGCCAGATTGACCCGTGGCCCGCGCGAACACTGTCGCCACCAGCACCTGCCCATTGGCTGACATTGGAGTTGGTGGCGGCGTCAATCCTCGTGACCGGAAATTGTTCCAGCGTCGCCCAGACTGCATTAAACCCGAATGCGATCTCGCCGCCTTTACCTGCGAGTCCCGCTGGTATGTCAGCCAAACGACGGTTGCTGATGGCGTCCACTCGCGTAACCGTGCCGTCACCTTGATTCAATGTCCATATGGAACCCGCACCTGCCGTCAGAAATCTGGGATTCTTGCCTACGGTAATGCGGGCAAGAATGCGGTTTGTTCTGGGACTTATTTTGGTGAGCACACTGTGCTCGGTTGAGGTGATCCAGACATAGCCGGCAAAAAATATCGGACAGAATGACCCGGAAGGAACTGCGATGGTTGCGACCACCTTGTTCGTCCGTGGGTCGACCCGCGCCAACAGTCCTGCACTGCTGCTGGCCATCCACACGCTGCCGAATCCAGCCGTAATGCCGCCTTCTGAATCCGCGGGCGCCACGGCGATTGTCGCCTGAATTTTGCCGCTCTTCAGAGAGACCCGGACCAGCTCATGGCTGCCGCAACTGGGAATCCATAGACTGCCAAAGGCAGCCACCAGACCGGAGCAAGGTTCCTTTACGTCGACGGTGAAGCCGACGGTATTATCTTTCGCGCGTAACTGCTTGACCTGGTTTTTAGACGCGATGGTCACCCACACAGCGTCAGTGCTAACCGCCATCCAATCCGGATCGCCGCCCACGTCAAAGGTTGCAACCGGCTTTAACTCCGCCATGCTCTTGCGGATGCCGGACTGCGCTCCCGTGGCTTTGATAGCCGATGTATCAGCGGGCTGCTGCCCTTCGATAGAGCAATTCATCGAAGACAAGCTCAACAAGATGAATGACATATAGATCCGCCGATAGAAACTATGGGAGTACATGGGTTGCAGTATCTCCCAATATGGGCGAACTCGCAGCAAGGAACGTATTCCTCGGTGTGCCTCCGTATCCTCTCTCACAAATGTTCTGGGTGCTTCAAGATTCGTTCGTGAGCCTTCGTGTCCTTGGTGGTTATGTGTTTTCCTGTTACGGGTACACGCAGCCGATGGCGGCTCCGTTCCAGCGGTTTCCTCCGTGTTCCTCTGTGTCCTCCGTGCTAAAAGCTCCATAGGCTACAATTTGCATCGTGAAACCTCTGCAAGGGAAGACCGTACTGATCACGGGCGGCGCTAAGCGACTCGGCCGCGCCATGGCGATCGCGGCCGCTGAGGCCGGAGCCAACGTGGCTTTCACCTATCTGAACTCCAAGGACGAAGCTCACGGGGTGCTTACGGATATCCAAGCCTTGGGCGTGAAGGGCCTTACCGTCACGTGCGATGTCCGTTCCGAAAGCAGCATCCAAAAGGCAGTCGCTGCTGTAATAAAAAAGTTCAATGCGATTGACGTGCTCATCAACAACGCCGGCGTGTTCGAAACCGCGCCTCTTGAAGACATCTCTGCAGAACGATGGGACACCGTCTTCGCGACGAATGTCCGCGGACCGTTTCTGATGTCGCAGCACTGCCTGCCTGCGTTGCGAAAGTCACGTGGTCGAATCATTCATCTGGGTTCGTCCAAAGCTGCGTTGCACATGCTGACGCAGGTGATGGCCAAGGCCCTGGCCCCAGAAGTCACCGTAAACTGCGTAGCGCCGGGAATGATCTCTGCAAACAAAGCTGACGGTGATGCCAAACTGCTGAAGCGCACCGCTGAACGCACGCCCATGTGTCGTAATGGCGCGCCTGAAGATGTTGTGAGCGCTGTGATGTACTTTGCCACGGCCCCGCAATTTATCACCGGGCAGATTCTTACCGTGGATGGCGGACTTTCCCTCGCCTGACCCGACACCAAGACTGCTTGCCGCCAGCACGGATATAATCAGCCTCGATCGCAATGAATGACGTCATCATCCGTCCGGCAAAGTTAGAAGATCTCCCGCGCCTTACCGAGATTTACAACCACTACGTGGTGACCAGGCCGATCACTTTCGATCTTGAACCCTACACCGTTGAAAAACGAAAGCCATGGTTTGAGCAATTTGCTAACACGGGCCGGTATCGTCTACTGGTGGCGGAAGCGGACGGGCTGGTGATCGGATACGCGGGGACAACGCGCTTTCGTCCCAAGCCGGCGTACGACACAACTGTCGAAACCACTATTTACCTGAGCTCCGAGTCGGCCGGTAAAGGCGTGGGCAGCCGTTTGTATGCCGCGCTGTTTGCGGCGCTGGCCAATGAAGATATCCATCGCCTTGTGGCGGGTTATGCGATCCCGAATCCGGCGTCCCAGGCGCTGCATGAGCGGTTTGGCTTTCAGCTGGTGGGCATTTTCCGCGAAAACGGACGCAAGTTCGGCCGCTACTGGGACGTGGCCTGGTCTGAGCGCCCGTTGCGGCTGGAACCAGACAAGTAAGAAGCTCGACGGCAAAAAGCCGTGGGGGCTCAATGCCGCTTGAAGTACTGCACATCCCGTTCGTGTTCCCTGGCTTTTTCCACGGATGAGAACGTTCCCAGATTGCGACGCTTGCCGGTTTTGGGATTCTTCTTGCGCGAATAAAGACGGTATTCCCCGGATTTCAGTTTACGGATCATATGAAATTTGGATGGCTTTTTGGCACAAAATGCGGCCCGGGAAGGTGGATGGCTGTCCGTTTTCGCACGCGCTTTCCCACAAACGATCACAAAGGCTCCCCGTTCCAGTGATCAGACCATCGCAAACCGCTGTATTTCCGTGGGCATAATGGCTTCCAGCAATGGTAGAGATGTTGCTCTTACCGTACCAACGGTCGGCGCTAACGCCCGACATCACAATCCTGGTGGATGGAGAAAACAACATGGCGAAGGTTGAACGTATTCGTGAACTGGTGACCGGATCGGTTGATTTGGAATATGTGCGGCAGAAGACGGAAGCCGGCTGGAAGCTGGTGGCCATGGAATGGCGTCGTGAACTGCCGGGCGACGACCTTGAGCAGCCGATCATCGTAGAAGAGATTCCTTACGGGTTGCGTGTAGCCGGTGATTGCAGCCGGCTGGAGGAAGATCCTGACGAGCGCGAGGTGCTGGTCCAGATGATGGAGCTGATTGTGCAGGATTATTCCATCACCCTGGTGGCTTCAGAGCTCAACAAACGGCGCCTGCGTACCCGCAGTGGAAGCGTGTGGACGCCCGTATCCGTATTCAACATGCTGCCGCGTTTGATTGAGGTTGGCCCCCAGATCTTCACCAGCGATGAATGGGACAGACGCAAGCAACGTCTGCTCAACCTTGTTTAGAAGGCCAGTGTTTAAAGCCCCGGTGTTTAAGGCACGGGTGCGCTGACGCGCGGCTCTAACGTCCCGTACAATTTGTAGCGTAATGAGAACGGGGCAAATTCAATGACCGCCGACCAGCGCACCGTCTTTCTTTTTGATGTCGACAACACGCTACTGAACAATGACCGGGTGACCGCCGATCTCAAGAATTACCTGGAGAAACAGGTTGGCCCTGAGCGCCAGCAACACTACTGGGATTTCTTCGAGCAGATTCGCACGGAGCTTGGCTACGCTGATTACCTCGGCGCTCTGCAGCGCTATCGCATTGAATATCCGCGCGACCCCAGCCTGCTGACGGTTTCCCATTTTCTTATCAATTATCCGTTCGCAAACCGGCTCTATCCTGATTCGCTGGACGCGCTGGAGTACGTGAAGCACTGGGGCGACGCGGTGATCCTGTCTGATGGCGACGTTGTCTTCCAGCCGCTCAAAATCGAACGTTCAGGCATTGCGGAGAGCGTGGACAGAAAAGTCCTGATTTATATCCACAAAGAACAGGAGCTGCGGGACGTGGAACAGCGCTTTCCAGCCGATCACTACGTCCTCATTGATGATAAGCTGCGCATCCTTACGGCGGTGAAGAAAGTTTGGGGCAACAAGGTCACCACGGTCTTTCCGCGCCAGGGACATTACGCTCTGAATACAAAGCTGGTGGACAGCCTGCCACCGGCGGACATTACCATTCAGAGGATCGGCGACCTGATGGGCTGTTCCGGTGAGCAGTTGCTGGCCGTTGCCAGAAAATAACGGTGTGTGGTGTTACTATTTCGAGTCGCCCCCACACCCGAAATAGACGGAGGTTTTACCGTATGCCGAAATTTGTTATCGAACGTGATCTGCCCGGCGCAGGCAGCCTCAAGCCGCGGGAGTTGAATGCCATTTCACAGAAATCGTGCGGAGTCCTGAAGAACATGGGCCCGCAGATTCAGTGGGTGCACAGCTACGTCACGCAGGACAAGATCTACTGCATCTACATCGCGCCGGACGAAAAGACCGTTCGCGAGCATGCCAGCCAGGGTGGCTTTCCGGCCAACCGTGTCTCCGAAATCAAGACCATGATTGATCCCACCACGGCTGAGGCCTAGTTTCTTTTCACCGCGATACCCTGAATTTCAAACCGGGCGTCGAACAGCAGTTTTCCCGATCCCAGAAACGCCCGCGCCGGATATCCATCTTTGAAGTAGGTGCGATACACAGCATTGAATTCGTCGAACAGACTCACGTCCGAGCAGAATATCTGTAGAGACACGAGATCGTTCATGGTCAAACCAGCGGTTTGCAGGGTTCGCTGGAAAGCTTCCAGCATCATCCGGGCTTCGTCGGTGGCGTTGGCTGGCGTCCGTCCGGTGGCAGGATCCAGGCCAAGATGTCCGCTGAGGTAAAGCGTTTCACCAGCCCACACGGCATCGCTGAAGGGAAGATCGGCTTTTTCAGTACGTGCTGAACGAATGCGTGTGCGATCCGCCGCCGCTAAGCCAATGCCCAGCGCTGAAATGCCTAGCATCAACAGATGTGTATGAATCAAGAATGCCTCCCGCAGGACTTCCGGAATTACCTAATTGATTTTAGCTGGGTTTGATTTTGATGGCAGGGCAGTTGGGCGTGCCCAGGGACAGAATTCGATCCCGGATGGTAGTGCGCACCTGGGTCAACGCTCGTTTGTTATCCAGTAACTGGAAGCCGGAATGAGCGCCGATAGTCAGTGAGTAGATTTCAAAAGCGAACTGCTGGGCATCTACTGAAGCTTTCAGGTGCCGGGCTTTGATGGCGCCTTCCACCGACCGCTCCAGCACTCCCATCCAGCCTCTCATCGATTCAACAATGGCGTCGCGTACCGCGCCCGGGCGGCTGTCAAACTCGAAGGAAGCGGCGGCAAAGAAGCATCCGCCCTTGAAGACTTTGCCCTCAACGTAATCGAGGAAATTGACGAACAACTGCCACATGCGCGGAACACCCTGTGGCATTTCCAGCGCAGGACGAATCACATGCTCGATAAAGATTTCCCCCGCCATGCCCACAGTAGCTAATTGCAGATCTTCCTTGGAACCGAAGTGAGCAAACAACCCGCTCTTGCTCATCTTCAACTCGTCTGCCAGCCGTCCAATGGTCAGGCCCTGTAATCCTTCAACGGAAGCAATGTCCACTGCCACACGCAGAATGCTTTCGCGCGTGCGTTCGCCTTTGGGCGCACGAGGCTTTTGCGGCTTGGAAATAGTCGCTGGCATCACGTTCACTATACTTTCACAAATATAATAGCACGAACGTTCGTTTTTGTGTGATACTGTTTGTCGATGTACCCAGAGGGTCTATGAAGATTGCGTTGTCAGCCCCCACCTCTCTGCTGTTGTTCCTTCTGCTGTCCGTCGCCGGGATGGCGAGAGCGGAAGATATTCCCCTTCAGCGTTGTGACCGCCTACCCGTAGTCCAGGTCCGCATCGGTAGTTCTGATTTTCTGTTCCTGGTGGACACCGGCGCTACGTCAATGCTCAATCTCAAGTCTTTCCCGCATGGCGACGCTACACATGTTTCCGTGAGTTCGTGGACGGGTACGGTTGACGCCAAAGCGCAAAATATTCCAATCCCCGAGCTGATCGTCGGACTTCATCATGTGCACAATCTCCGGCTGCCGGCCGTTGATCTTTCCCAGATTGGCCGGGCCTGCGGACGCCAGATTGATGGGATTGTGGGAGTGGATCTCCTCGGTCAACTCGGAGCTACTGTCGATATCAAAAACCAGACCGCGCACCTGGCCGACACGCGCTCAGAAGAAGCGCGCATTGCGGAGCTGCATGAACAGCTTGCGAGTTGTGAAGAGGCGTTCAACCGGGCCGATGAGAAGCAGTTCCAGGAATGCCTTGCACCCCACGTGGTGGTATTTACGGCCGCGGGTGATTACTACGGACGCGAAGCCAGCATGGAGTATTACCACAAGCGTTATTTCACGCACGATCCGCCGGCGCGGCTGCTGAGTACCGCACGCGCACATCACGCGATAGGCGATGCTATCTGGGTGGAATATGACATGCGCATCATGCTGGGAACGCAGGTCATCAACGCGCGTGGCACCGCGCTGTGTGAGAAGTCCGGCGGCCGCTGGCGCATCGTGCACATGAACCATTCAGCGCCCCCGCCTGACAGCACCCAGGCAAAATCGGCAGCAAGTAACTAGAAGTGATCTGATCAATTGTTTTGAAAGGGCACAGCTTCAGCTGTGCCGTTAAATACCGATAAAACCTGGGCTTGAGAGACTGCGTGAGAACAAAGCTGATTTTTGATAATTGGATCTTCGAGACAAGTATCAGGGCACGGCTTTAGCCGGGCCGATAGCAGCCCCCAAACTCCCGCGACTCGATGCGAGCGAAGCGAATGAGAGTCGCACAACGTAGCGGGACCGCGCAGTCTTCGTCGGGTCGCTTTTGTTGCTTTGTGACAAGGTAAAATGCATGCCAATGACCGCAACTAAACTCAAGAGGCTCCTGAGCGTTTACGCGCCGTACCTCGGCGCAGGAGTGCGCGTGACGCACATTGCGGACGATTTCCTGACCGTCCACGTAGAGATGCCCTTGCGCTTCTATAACCGAAATTATGTGGGAACACATTTCGGCGGGTCTCTGTACTCCATGTGCGACCCGTTCTACATGCTCATGCTCATCAACGTGCTCGGCCCTGAATACATCGTCTGGGACAAATCAGCCGCCATTCGATTCAAACGTCCTGGCAAGGGAACGGTAAAAGCCATTTTCCAGATTCCGGCCGAACGACTCGCGGAAATCAGGTCGGCCGCCGATAGTAACGGCAAAGTGGAACCTCAGTTTCAAGTCCTGGTCACGGATTCAGAAGGCCAGGTTGTCGCCGAAATCGACAAGCTGCTTTATGTGCGCAAGAAAGACAAGAAGGCAACTAGCGCTGGCTGATGAACGCCTTCACCACAATAGCGCGCGGATCGCGGCCCAGAGGAATCATGGTTTCCATCACGGGTATGTCCGGCTGGGGACTCCCCTTGCGATCAATCAATGACAGCACTGACAGGTCGCCACTGGCGGTGTTTACCACCAGCAGCATCAACTGGTTCGGCGATATTGCCATGCTTTCCGGATGGCTGCCCACCGCAATCGCATGCAGCAGCCTGCCAGTATCAATGCTGTAAACCGCGACCGAATCCGACCCAAAGTTGGTTACGTACAGCAGGGAATTGTCAGGCGTGACCATGGCACGTACAGGGTGATCGCCAATCAGGAAAGTGTTGTTCACCTCATTGGCGCCGGTCACGATTTCAGAGATGGAGCTTGCGTCGTAATTGCAGATGAAAACTTCGCCGCCATCTGGTTTCACCGCGATTTGCAGCGGTGTTTGTCCCACATCCAGCAGCGCAAGCAGGCGGGCTTCTTTCAGGTCCACCGCGGCAATCTGCCTGGAGTCACTGCAAGCCACAAACACTTTGCTTGAATCCGGAACAATGCCCAGATCAACCGGTTTCGCGCACGTTTTAATTTTGGCCCGTACTTCCAGTGTGCCCGTATCTACCAGGCCAATCGCGTTCTCGTCATTGAGAGTCACAATCACCAGCTTGCCGTCAGGCGTCAACTTGGCCATGTTGCTGCCGCCGCCCACGCCGACTGTCTTGATCACCTTGCGCTGGTCCAGATCGATGACGGAGAGATTCGCCGATCCGGAGTTTGCTACATACGCGCGTTTGCCATCGCGAGAGACCTCCACAAAGTATGGAGCGCGCTGCACCCCAATAGTCGCCACCACTTTGTTGCTCTCGGCGTCAATCACGCTTACGTTGTTTGACTCGGTGTTGGCAACGTAGATTTCATTCTTCCTGGGATTGGTGGCCAGGCCTGTGGGACTTTTTCCCACGGGCACAATGGCTTGTACTCGAAGCCCTCGCAGATCTACCACTGTTACGTTGTTGCTTCCGCCATTGCTGATGTAGGCGTACTCGCGGAAGTTGGCGACTGGCTCTGGTGTCTCTTTACAGCCACTCAGGCCCAGCAGGAACACACTAAGGATGCACAACTGCCTGATAAAGGTGAAGGACTTGGCGCTCAATTAGTTTCCGGCCTTCGCTACCGCAGGCTGTTTCAATGGCTCTTGAACGTTGCGATGCACCACAGGCGCAATCTGGCGGACCTCAGCCATCAGTTCGTCAAACTGTTCAGGGAAGACAGATTGTGCGCCATCTGAAAGCGCCCGGTCAGGGTCGTTGTGCACTTCCACGATCAGGCCATCAGCTCCCACGGCCACGGCAGCCCGTGAAAGTGGCAGGACTTTGTCGCGTTTGCCTGTGCCATGACTCGGATCTACAACGATTGGCAGATGGCTCAGCTTCTGCACGGCCGGAACAATGCTCAGGTCCAGAGTGTTGCGGGTATGGTCGGCAAAAGTGCGCACACCGCGCTCGCACAGGATTACCTGATAATTGCCTTCGCTCATGATGTATTCCGCAGCCATCAGAAACTCTTCCAGTGTTGCGGACATTCCCCGCTTCAGCAGCACCGGCTTGCGCATGCGGCCGGCTTTTTTGAGCAGGGAAAAGTTCTGCATGTTGCGGGCGCCGATCTGTATACAGTCAGCATATTCGGCAACCAGATCAAGCGATTCGTTGTCAATCGCCTCCGTCATGATCATCAGTCCAAAGCGCTCGCGAACCTCTGCCAGGATCTTCAAAGCATCTTCGCCAAGACCCTGGAACGCATACGGTGACGTGCGCGGCTTGTAGGCTCCGCCGCGGAAGAATCTAGCGCCTGCTTTGGCAACGCGTTCGGCCACGGCAAATGCCTGCTCGCGTGATTCAATCGAACATGGCCCTGCTATGATGCCGAGATCACGCCCTCCGAACGTACCATCCGAGCCGGGGAAACGCACCACGGTGTCTTCTTCCTTCACATCGCGGCTCACCAGCTTGTACGGCTTGCTTACGACGATGACTTCCTGCACACCGGACATCTCTTCCAGCGTGCCTGCCTCCATGGCCCCTTTGTTGCCGGTAATGCCAATGGCCGTCCGCTGCGCGCCGGGAATGGCATGCGCGCGGTACCCAAGACTCTCAACCCGTTCACAGACGGCGCGCACCTGCTCTTCGCTGGCATGCGCCTTCATCACTACTAACATTCAGCCTGACCTCGTGGAATAGTCAGTTTACTGTGATTCGGCCTTCAGGGGCAATCTAAACCCTGCGAGTTAGCGTGTTAGAATCAGTCGTTTAGCGCATGCCGTCCAATAAAGAAGCAGGTTCAGAAGTAGCCCGGCGCAAGCTCAGCCTGAAAGATGTCCTGTTGTGGTCCAAGGGTGATCCGCCTCCGCCGGGGCCGCGACGCGTCGGCATACATACTTCGACTTCGGGCGGCCTTGCCATGGCAGCCGAACGCGCCTATCGCCTGGGCGCCAACACTTTTCAGATATTTTCATCCAGCCCCAGGCAGTGGAAGCCCTACGATCTTGCTGGGTCCCAGTGCGATGAGATGAGACGGTTACGTGATCAATACCGCATCGGGCCGCTCGTGATTCATACAAGTTATCTGGTGAATCTCGCCAGTGCGACGGCGGAGTTTCATCGTAAATCGGTGTCAGCCTTCCGCGGGGAACTGGAGCGTGCTCTCGCCCTCTGCGCAGACTATCTCGTTCTCCATCCCGGTTCGTTTCGCGGACGCAGTCGGGAAGAAGGCTTGCGGCTGGTCGCTCAGTCGATTGCCGAAGCAGCCCAGGGCCTGAACATCGAAAAATCCAACCTTAAAGTGTTACTTGAGAACACAGCCGGAGCAGAGTTCTCGCTCGGTGGATCGTTTGATCAGGTGGCGCATCTATTGGAGTACCTTAAACCAGTCTGTCCCGCTGGCGCCTGCATTGACACCTGCCACACACATGTTTCTGGTTACGACATTGTCTCCGACGCCGGATGGCATGAAACCATGCGCCAGCTCGATGAAAGTATCGGTTTAGGGAATGTTCACGTATGGCATTGCAATGACGCGAAAGACGCGCGCGGCTCCAAACGCGACCGGCACGAGCATATTGGGAAGGGAACCATTGGCCTGGAACTGTTTCGGCGGCTTCTCAATGACCCGCGTACGGAACATGCGGCGTTTATTGCGGAAACGCCAATCGATGATCCAGGTGACGATTTGCGAAACATCGGAACGTTAAAATCATTGGTGAAAGTCCCCACCACCAAGGTTCCGATAAAACGCAAAAGGGCATAAAATCAAACATGGCTGAAACACAGGACATTCCCGCCAATCCATCACAACGGCAAAATACTGAAGACCGTTATGATCCGCAGCGCATAGAAGAGAAGTGGCAGGCCCGCTGGCAGGCCGATCCTAAACTCTTTGCCGCCGACCCGCCCGATAGCCAGCGCAAGAAATACTACGTGCTGGAAATGTTGCCTTATCCCTCCGGCGTGCTGCATATGGGACACGTGCGGAATTACGCCATTGGCGATGCGCTTGCCCGCTACATGTGGATGCAGGGCTGCAACGTGCTTCATCCCATGGGCTGGGACGCGTTTGGCCTTCCCGCGGAAAATGCCGCCATCAAGAACAATGTTCCACCCAGGCAGTGGACTCTCCAGAACATCGTGCACATGAAGAAGCAGATGGGGCGTCTCGGCTTCACCTATGACTGGTCGCGGGAAATCACCACCTGTTTGCCGGAATACTACCGTTGGAACCAGTGGTTTTTCCTCAAGCTTTATGAGAAGGGCCTTGCCTATCGCAAGAACAGCAAGGTGAACTGGTGCCCGGATTGCGCTACCGTGCTTGCCAATGAGCAGGTGGTCGGCGGCATGTGCTGGCGTCATGAAGAGACGCCGGTGATTCAGCGCGAGCTTGAGCAATGGTTCGTACGCACTACCAACTATGCCGACGAATTGCTCGACGGCATCGACAAGCTTGAAGGCTGGCCGGAAAAAGTGCGGACCATGCAGCGCAACTGGATCGGCCGCAGCGAAGGCGCGCTGGTTGATTTCAAGATCGACGAACCCACCAGTCCGGACTGCGACAAGATCTCAGTATTCACCACACGCATAGACACTATCTATGGCGCGACGTCAATCCAGCTTGCGCCTGAACACCCGCTGGTGGCGGACTTGATTGGCGATGATCCTAACCTTCACGCAAAGGTTGAAGAATTGATCAATGAGCAGAACCGGGCTAAAGAATCAGGCCAGGTGGAAGCTCTTGAAAAGCACGGTGTATTCATCGGACGCTATGCCATCAATCCGTTCAATGAAGAGAAGGTCCCCATCTGGGTGGCGAACTATATCCTCATGGGCTATGGCACTGGCGCCATCATGTCCGTTCCGGCGCATGATGAACGCGATCACGAATTCGCAACGAAGTACGGCATTGACATACGCGTGGTGATTCTGCCGCGTCGCGTCGGCGAACCACCGCCTTCCGGTGAGGCTGAAAAGCGAATGCTTCCGTACACGCACAAAGACAGCTTGCTCATCAACTCCGGGCCGTTCAATGAGCTTTCCAATGAGGAAGCTATCAAGCAGATGACGGTCTATGCAGAGAAGCACGGCTTTGGCAAAGCGACGGTAACCTATCGCTTGAAGGATTGGGGAATTTCTCGCCAGCGTTACTGGGGCACGCCGATTCCGATGCTTTACTGCGAAAAACATGGCGTTGTTCCCGTGCCTGAAAACCAACTCCCGGTGCTCTTGCCGGACAATGTGCCCATCACGCTCGAAGGCGGTTCTCCCCTCGCTCATATCCCTGAGTTCGTGAATGCCACGTGTCCCAAATGCGGCGGCCCGGCGCGTCGTGAAACGGACACAATGGACACCTTCGTTGATTCGTCCTGGTATTTCTATCGCTACACCAGCGCCCACATCAATGATCGGCCGCTTGATACTGCCGCGGTCGACTACTGGTTCCCGATTGACCAGTACATCGGCGGCGTTGAACACGCCATCCTGCACTTGATTTATTCGCGCTTCTGGACCAAGTTCATGCGCGACCTTGGACTCGTTAAAAATGACGAGCCGGCAGAGCGCCTCTTTACCCAGGGCATGGTGATCAAAGACGGCGCCAAGATGTCCAAGAGCAAGGGCAACGTCGTTTCGCCGGACGAGATGGTCGCGCGCTACGGCGCTGACTCAACCCGTATGTACGCGCTCTTTGCCGCTCCGCCTGATCGCGATCTTGATTGGCAGGAAGCCGGAGTTGAAGGCGTTCATCGCTTCCTTGGACGCGTGTATCGTTTCGTGATGCGCCACGCTGCTGCCGCGCAGAACTCTGGACGTAAAGACGTTGCACCAGAATCTCAACCTGGAGACGGGGCACGCTCCGTCTCCGGCGAAGCCGGCTCAACGAAAGTCCGCCAGGTCCAGCGCAAACTTCACCAGACCATCAAGCGCATCACTGACGATTTCCAGGGGCGCTGGCACTTCAACACCTGCGTTGCGGCGATTATGGAGTTCGTCAACGAACTCTACGGTGCCGAAGACGAGATTGCAGCAGGGAAGTTTCCCCCAGCCGTCCTTGCCGATGTACAGCGCAACCTTGTACTTTTGCTGGAACCCTTCGCGCCTTACCTTGCCGGCGAACTCTGGGAAGTGCTCGGTGAGAAGAGCAACCTTCTCCGTCAACCCTGGCCGGTTTTTGATGCGGCCCTCGCCAAGGAAGACGAGATCGAATATGTCGTTCAGGTTAATGGCAAGATCAGAGCCCGTTTTTCCGTCCCTGTGGACAGCTCAGAAGACGTGGTTCATGAGCGCGCCCTGGCCGACGAGAAAGTTAAAGCAGCACTTGAAGGCAAGCAGACCGTCAAGCTCATCGTGGTGCCGGGCAAGCTCGTGAACATTGTGGTGAAGTAGGCATGTTTGAAAGCGGACGGGTGCTTTGGATCGGCATCGGGCTTCTCCTGACAGGGTGCTTGTTCCTGTGGTTTTGGATTCGGCGCCGTGGCAGAAAACTCAGTGACAGCTTCGCATTGCTTGGGGCCGGGATTGTGCTTACGGCCTTGATGTCGGCGGGCATTTGGATGCTGGACGGGGTGCAACTCAGCCGCGCCGAGTGGCGATTGTTCGCTTTAGGTGTCTTCCTGCCGGTTTCGGTGCTGGTTGGCTGGTTGTTCAACAAGCTCAGCAGAAAAGAACCAGTTAATAGAACCAAAGCTTGAAAATCCGCGTTCATCCGCGGAAATCCGCGGTAGGGTTTTTCGTTTCGCCTTTACACCGCCGCAAGTAATAGGGCAAAATCATCCGTGGAAGAACAATCTATTGTCATCCTCGACTTCGGCTCGCAATACACCCAGCTCATTGCCCGCCGCATCCGTGAACTGAAAGTCTTCTCCGTCGTGCTGCCCTGTACGGCTTCTCTGGACGAAATCAAAAGCTACCATCCTGCCGGAATTATCCTCAGTGGTGGTCCTTCGTCCGTCTATGACTCCGACGCTCCGCCAGCCGACGAACGCGTGCTTGCCCAGGGCCTGCCGGTGCTCGGAATCTGTTACGGACTGCATTTCATCACGCACAAGCTGGGCGGCAACGTTGTCCCCGGGCCGAAGCGTGAATATGGCCACGCGGAAATCACCGTCTCCGGACCTTCGCGTCTATTCAAAGATCTTCCGCCTTCGCTCAACGTTTGGATGTCCCATGGCGACGAAGCCAAGGCTTTGCCTCCTGGCTTCAACGTAATTGCCCGCTCCAGTAACGCCCTTGCGGCCATGCAGGATGAAGCACGTCGTATATGGGCTGTGCAATTTCATCCTGAAGTTCATCACAGTAAGCGCGGCATTGATCTGTTGCGCAACTTTGTTTACGACATCTGCGGCGCTCGCGGCGACTGGACTCCGCAACATTTCATCAATGACACCATCCGTCAGGTCAAAACCACGGTCGGCGAAAAGGGAAGGGCCATCTGTGGTCTCTCAGGCGGCGTTGATTCCGCCGTCGCCGCCGTTCTGATCAACAAGGCCATGGGTGACCGCCTGACCTGCATTTTTGTCAACAATGGCGTGTTGCGTAAAGATGAGTTCGCCAAAGTTCAATCGAACATGCGCGACAAGCTCGGCTTGAACCTTGATGCCGTTGATGCCTCCGAGCGTTTCCTGAAAAAACTAACCGGGGTTAGCGACCCGGAAAAGAAGCGCAAGATCATCGGCAACGAGTTCATTGAAGTTTTTGACCAGGAAGCGCACCGCATTGAGCGCGAAATCGGCAAAGTGGAATGGCTGGTCCAGGGAACACTTTACCCGGACGTGATCGAATCGCGCAGCGTGCGCGGTCCTTCGCAGACCATCAAGACGCACCATAACGTCGGCGGCCTGCCGGAGAAGATGAAACTGAAGCTGATTGAACCCTTAAAGGATTTGTTTAAGGATGAAGTCCGCCGCATCGGTCGCGAACTGGGCATGCCGGAAGAGGTCCTGCAGCGCCAGCCCTTCCCTGGGCCTGGCTTGGCCGTTCGCATTCTGGGTGAAGTCACGCCGGAGCGCATCGCTCTCCTTCAGGAAGCGGATGACATAGTCGGCTCTGAGATCAAAGCAGCCGGGCTTTACAGCCAAATTTGGCAATCGTTCGCCGTGCTTCTTCCCATTATGTCCGTCGGCGTCATGGGTGACCAGCGCACATACGCTTATACCTGCGCCATTCGCGCCGTCCATTCTGAAGACGGCATGACCGCGGACTGGGTGCCTCTGCCTTATGAGGTGTTGAAGAAGATTTCCAATCGCATCGTGAACGAGATCCGCGGGATCAACCGTGTGGTCTATGACATTACGTCAAAGCCTCCGGGAACGATTGAGTGGGAGTAGCGACGCAAACTTTCTTTCCAGCAAACTAAAAGCGGGGCACATTGGCCCCGCTTAAACTTTTACTTTAACTTTGTTTTACACGCCCGCCATGGCAGGCTCTTTCACTTCATAGAAAGAGTGCCACGACGTAGCAGCCTTCAAGCTTTCATTTACATTGTTGATATTCTTTACGCCTTCGTCCTCAAGCCATTTGCGGAACGCGGAGCCGCCCTGCTTGCCATAGATCGGAATGCCATCTTTCCATGTGGCGCGGCCGCACAGCACGCCATTGAATTTCACGCCCGCTTCGGCCGCCAGAGCCAGTGACTCGTTGAACTCGGCATTGCTTACGCCGGCGGAGAGATAGATGAAGGGCTTCTTTGCCACCTGGGCTGCTTTGCGGAACTGGTCCATGGCTTCCTGGCGCGTATAGGCTTTCTGCCCTGCAAATGATTTAGTGCCTTCCACGAACTTCATGTTTACGGGAACTTCGACTTTGAGAACGTCGACGCCATAGCGATCTTTGGAAAATTCCGCCATCGACTGGCCTACGATGTCTGGTTTCTTTTTCGCGAATTCCAGGCCTTTCTCGTCAGCGCCTTCTTCGTAACCTACAAATTCCAGGAAGAAGGGAATATCGTTGGCGCGGCATTCATCGCCAATGCGCTCCACCCATGCATGCTTGCGATCATTGATGGCTGCGCCGTCCGTGGGCGTGTAATAGAGCAGCACTTTCACGCAGTCTGCGCCGGCTTCTTTGATTCTGCGGGCAGACCAGTTGTCCAGCAGGTCTGGCAGGCGGCCAGGCCCGGTTTTGTCATAACCAGTTTTTTCGTAGGCCAGGAGCAAACCTGAACCTTTCGCCCGACGCCTGGCAGCCGGCAATCCCCATTCCGGATCCAGCAGGATGGCGCTGGCGTGCTGCGTCAGGACTTCAGTAACAATTGTCTTGAACTCTTCCAACATGGCGTCAGTAATTTCGCCACCTTTTTCCTTGGCCAGTGCTTTTTGCAATGAGCCGCGCTGATCCATGGCGGCAGCGGCAATCACTCCGCGTTGATCGGATACGTTTTTCATGCCAGCTAATTTTCCGGGTGTAAGTTTCACGGTTGAATCCTCCTGAATGTCAGGCTGAAAGTAATATTGCACATCGGGAAAGGGGTATATGACTCGAAGTTTTGAGCATCTCTGAATCTTAGATGCACTATCAAGTCAATGAATTGCTCATTGTACTAAATTCCCAACATGGTACTTGGATTCCCAACCTGGAACCAGCTGTGGTTCTCCCTTGCTTAGGCAAAATTGAACGTTATAGAATTCGCGCAAATCACATGAACGTTTTTCGTAAGGCACCCCCACTTCGAGTAAACAGGCGCTATGGCCTCAGTTCCCATGATGAGCCTGGCGGCAAAGGCCACCGCTCTCGTCCCCGGCACACCACCGTGTTTTTGCCTGGGTCCCCGATCCCTGAAACCGGTATTTACGAGGTCATCCACGATAAGAGCCATCGCGTTGCCCATGAAGCGGTCCTGCACGGAAAAGACCTTTTCCTCGGCAGTGGCCTGAATTTCCACGATCTTGCGGCCGCTGGTCATCACAAAGTTGAGATCAACTTCGGCATGCGAATCTTCCTCATAGCAGAGATCCAGAAGGATGTTTCCTTCTACAATCCCCACGCTCACCGCCGCTACAAAATCCCGAATGGGCGCCGCGGAGAGCGTTCCCGCTTCCACCAGTTTTTCCATGGCCAGGCCCAGAGCCACGAAAGCTCCGGTGATGGACGCCGTGCGTGTGCCGCCGTCTGCCTGAATCACGTCACAATCCAGGGTGATAGTGCGTTCGCCAAGCTGGGTTAAGTCCACTGCAGCGCGCAGGGCGCGGCCAATCAGGCGCTGGATCTCGTGGGTTCTTCCACCCTGGCGTCCTTTGGCTGCTTCCCGCGGCGTGCGCGTGAGTGTGGCCCGCGGCAGCATGCTGTACTCGGCTGTAATCCATCCTTTGCCGGACCCTTTCATGAATGACGGAACGGATTCCTCAATGGATGCCGTGCATATCACGCGCGTATTGCCGACCTCAATCAGCGCCGAACCTTCCGCCGTATGAATGAAGTCAGGAGTGATGCTCACTGGACGAAGCTGGTCCGGAGAGCGATTGTCGGAGCGAAACACCATGTTGTTTTTGGTTGTCATTTTTCTATGTCGACCAGTTCTATGCGTTCCAGTGATGATCCCAGAAATCTTTCTCCCAGGCGCCGAAACTTCTCCACTGAGTCGGTGGCAAAGCATCTGAGCGTCCCGCTTTTTCCCGCCGAACGAATGGGACCCAGTTCTTCCGCGACTTTGGCTGCGGTGGATTCCGCTGAATCAACGATCTCCATTTGTGCAGGGACCACGCGCCGCAGCAGGGGACGAATCAGCGGATAATGTGTGCAGCCCAGGACCAGCACGTCGGCGTCACGAGCTCCATCACCGAAAATTTCGTCCATATAAATATGGGCTACCCGCTCGGTGACAGGATGTTCAACCCAACCTTCTTCGACCAGAGGGACAAACAGCGGACAGGCTTTCTCCGTAGCCTGCAATCCGCATTTCTCCAGTGCGTTTCGATAGGCATGACTGGAAACGGTGGCTTCGGTTGCCACCACGGCAACTTGACGGGATTTGGAAATCGCCGCCGCCCTTTGTGCACCCGGCTCAATCACTCCCACAACCGGGACCTTTACCGCTGCACGTATGTCATCAATCGCCAGGGCGGTTGCGGTGTTGCAGGCGATCACCAGCAGGTCAATGCCATGCTCTTCCAGGCAATGAGCACTGGCGATGGCATATTTCGCTACGGTCCGAACTGATTTTGCACCGTAGGGAAGGTGCGCGGTGTCACCGAAGTAAAGGTAGTTTGCCCCAGGCAAGGCCTTGCGCAGTTCGCGCAGGACCGTGAGGCCGCCAAAACCGGAGTCAAATACGCCTATATTGGGTGCACTGCTCACTCAAGCTCCTTGGCTAACTGGTGTATGGCGCTTACCTGGTAGAACGACATCAGATCGGCGTGTCCAGCCAGCGTCTCCCGCTCTTTGCCTTCCACCAGAAACTTCACCTGATTGATCCCGGGCACGTTCGCGGACAGCGTCTCTATCAGTGAGGCGAGCGTCATTTCTTCCAGCAAGATGCCGGAAGGATGATCATCGGCAAACGCCGCCGTGGTGTCCACCAGCAACGTATCATTGCCAACAAAATAAACGTCTTTGATTGCGGCGCCCTTGCCCACGGGATGAGGTGATGGCTTTTGCAGATACTGTTCCAGGACGGCCCGCATGGCTGCCTTGGCGCGCAAGCTGCGGTCTACCGGCATGAAGGTTTCTGCGTCTCTCCAGCGCAGCGCCTGATCATCGTCATAGGCCACCAGAATATGGATGGATTCAAAGCTGCCTCCGCCCAGTGGGACGGCAGGAGCCGCCGCCGTCTCCTGCTGCGAAAGTTGTTGCTCTCCACGCCGCAACTGGATGATGTAAACGCCGACCAACAGAATTGCCAGCAACAACAGGGAAATCATGATTTGAAAATGCCGCGGGATCATGGATGCGCTCCCATCTGCCCACGTGATGTGGCAATCCCCGCGGCCACCGCCGCGGCAACCGCGTTTTGTGTCTTCAGGCTTTCCGGCGACCGCAAGTCTCCCCCGTTCGGAGCCAACTCCACGGCAATCGCAGGACTGACGATGTTGTTGAGTGGGCGCAGCGGAGCGTTCAGGCCCAATACCTGCAATTTTTTCTTTTGCAACTCGCCGACAACCGCTTTGGCCAAAATGCGGCTACGAGGTAAGGCACCAGATTGCGCGATAGACCAGGCAACAAACGGCCCAGAGCTGGGTGATAGGGCCGGGAGCGTCGCCGAGTAGATGCGTACGCCCTGACCTGCGCGTCCCGCATGAATGGCAACATAGATTGCGTTGTGGTGTCCGTTGGCAATTTCCGCTCGCTTTTCCATCGGCAGGCTGATGTCTGTTTCACGAAGCAGACGAGCGGCAATGCCACGATCATCGAGTTCCTTACGCAGTTCGCGTGCGAAGGCGAGAGTAATTTCCTTCTCCAGGATTTTGTTGGCGTAAGTGACGCCTTTATCGTCGCCGCCGTGGCTTGGGTCAATGATCACCAGAAATTCGGGCGCCGGCTTCTTAGCAGCCGGAGTTTGCTGAGGAGACACTTGTGTCTGCGCACTCGGGGTGGTCGGAGAAGCCGTAGCCTTTGCCGAAGGCGTTGGACTGACGGAGGGCGCGGGGGCTCCAGGCGACTGGTCGTGATTGGCAGCCCCGGCATCCGGCACGGCCAGGCAGAACACTGCCGCTGCTGCAAGAACGCTGACCAGCGGATTACTCCAGCGCATAGATGGTGAGTCCGCTCAGGAGTTTGGGGTAAAAGTCAGTGGATTTCTGCGGCAACAGGCCGCCAGAGAACGCAACGTCACGCACCTGCTCAATACGCGCTGGATTCATCAGAAAGGCCACATTGGCGCCTTGACGAACCCAGGAAATGGCCTCAAAGGCGTCCCTTTCAAAGCGGACATTCTCCTCGTCACGCACCGCGGTTTCTGAGATTCCGAGGACCCGCTCAAACAGGATTTTGTGCAGTTGCACCACATCCAGTGCCCGCTGCCGCTCGGGAAGGTTTGCCAATGCTTCCTGAATGACGCGTTTCTTCGCCCGCAACAGGTAAGGCCCCTGCCGGGTGACGGCTACAAAGGCCGTGCCATTTTCTCCTGCTTCGCCCAGCAGAGTTGTAGCACTGCGGCTTTCCGCGCGCAGGTCAATGCGATCGATATCGAAATATGCTTTGGCTTCTTCCAGCATGCGTTCACGGTCAAAGCTGTTCAGGCCATGCACAATGCGATGCGTGGGCAAAATCACCAGGCCGCGGTCCTCCATGGAGGCAAGTGTCATCATGGCGAACTCATGAGGCGCATTGGGATCGTTGCTCCCGCTCTTCGCCCTGGCTTCATTACGGTAGGCCAGAGAAGTGTCATAGCGATGATGGCCGTCAGCAATCATCAGTTTCTGGCCGCGTGTCTGTTCTTGTATGGAGGCGATGAAAGCGGGATCGCTGATCTTCCATAGCCGGTGCAGCACTTCATATTCGTCCAATACAGATTCGTCCGGCTCGCCTTCAGACTTCTTCTTGAGCAGTGACTGGATGGATCCACTCGGATCACTGTAAAGCATCAGAATCTGGCCAAAGTTGGCTTTGGTGGCGCGAAGCAGGTTCAAACGGTCGATCTTAGGCCTGGATAAAGTGTGTTCTGAAGGAACAACTACATTTTCCCCATAATCATAAAGCCGCCCGCGAACGATGAGGCAGCGCCGCTCGGCCACGTCCCGCAGTCCCGGAACGGTAAACGTCTGAGAATACAGGTAAACGGACGGCTCTTCATCCTGCCGCAACACCCCGCTGGACCGCCAGTCATGAAAATATTCTTCCGCCCGCGTATAGATGTTGAAGCCGTCAGTGTCCGTTTCTCCTGCCTTTCCCAAAACGATCCTTACGATGTTCAGTGGGCTCAGCTCGTAATACTTGGCCTGCATCTCAGGCGTGATTTTGTCATACGGCTGAGTCAGGACGTCACCCAGCTTCACCTGGTTCGTGTCATATCGAAATGCTTTAAATGGAAGGATTTCAGCCATTCTGTTTCCGGAACTCATTGCATTCTACCAAGCGCGCCGGAAAACCTGCGCGTGCGGCCCTCACATCTAACCATTAGGTTTATCAGGGGCAAAGGTACATGCAGGGGGGATCCTAAGTTCCTGGTTTTCCCTCTGGCAATGCTGTGATAACATCGCGAAAATCGAGGTTCCAGATGCCCCGCTTCAGATTTTGCGGGGATGGTTCAGCCCATTCCCCCGAGTTGGCTAGAAAATCAGCATTGACGAAAATGACGATAGTCCGCTGGTTTTTTTCACTGGCGATGCTGATCGCCTTCACTGGATATGTCTCGGCCCAGGATGAAAACGTCCACATCGAGCCTCGTCCGGCTGATGCCGCCAAGCCGCCTGCACCCAAACAGCCAGACATGAATGATCCCAACGCTAACGCCCCCGGCGTGAGCAACGATCCCGGATTGCGCGTAAACCATGGCAAGCCGACCATGGTGGATGTAAATCTGGTTCTGGTGAACGTAACCGTAACCGATGACTGGAACCGCATTGTCACGGGGCTGGACAAGCAGAATTTCGCCGTGGCCGAAGGCAGTGAAAGCCAGGAATTAAAAGTGTTCTCGAATGAAGATGCTCCCATTTCTCTGGGCGTGATCTTTGATATGAGCGGCAGCATGTCTGACAAGATTGAGAAGGCCCGCGCCGCCGTTATTGAGTTTTTCAAGACCGCCAATCCGGCTGATGAGTTTTTCATGATCACCTTCAATGATCGCCCTCAATTGCGGGCGGACTTTACGAAGTCAATTGAAGACGTCCAGGGCAAACTGGTTTACACGGTGCCCCAGGGCAGTACGGCGCTGCTGGACGCGATCTACATGGGCGTAAATAAGATGAAAGACGCCCACAACACCAAGAAAGCCCTGCTCATCATTTCCGACGGCGGTGACAATCACAGCCGCTACACAGAGGGCGAGATAAAATCCATGGTCAAGGAAGCCGATGTGCAGATATATGCCATTGGCATCTTTAGCCTTAGTCCGGCCCAACCCGAGGAAATCGCCGGCCCCGCCCTGCTTGGGGACGTCA
>WNEZ01002908.1_pt1 | contig 21999 bp, 22 predicted proteins | sample 5400521 | NCBI WGS metagenome assembly WNEZ01 (sample SAMN13153339, study PRJNA577476) | soil metagenome | isolation source: 120 cm saprolite under Douglas fir tree site 2 hole 1 replicate 1 | place: USA:California | collected 2015-04-18 | reverse complement strand
TGCGCCTGCCATACATCGAGCAGGCGGCCCACGACGCCGCTGAGGACGAGGAGCATCAAGGCAAAGAGGGCACCTGGGCCGAAGTAGAACTGCGAGAGGCAGCTCAAACCACCACCGCTGCCGCAAACACCAGGAATGATGTAGGTGTAGTTTTCATGTAAAAATGCGATGAGTACTGTGATTATGCCCAGCCAGGTATGCATCCAGAGCCAGTCTCGCGCCATGCCCGGCAGACTGCGCACAAAGCGACGACGCAGCGTGTAGGCGGCCACTCCCAGGACCATTACAAAAGCGATGACGCCATAGAGGCGCAGGGGGTTGAGGGCAGGCGCTACGAATGGCAGCGTCTTGATGGCGATGAGATACCAGGCGTAGATGGCAGCATACAGGGCGATGGAGAGCGCAAGCCAGAGCCAGCAGGCCCTGGAGATGGGCGCTTTCCAGACCCGCCGCATGGGGCGCTGCTGTGATGGTTGTGATTTTGTGGCAATTGCCATAATCCCCTCCCTAATGTATAAAAAGGAGGATTTACAGGGACACCCTCGTGCCCCCTGCACCTCCTACCCAAAAACGTTATTTCGCGCGGCGGCGTAGAATTTCTTCGGTTGAGCCGAAGAAGGCTGTTGGCTGTACGCGAATGGCGGCGCCTGTTGGGCAGGCCTGGACGCAGGCCTGGTTATTGTAGCCCGCACAGAGGTCGCATTTGATGGCAACTTTTTTGCGCATCTCGCCATATGCATCAACCGGCTGATGGATGTTGAGTGGCCCAGGAGCTGCTGGTCCAGCCATCGGCAGCAGCCTGCGCCCGCGTTCCTTGCCCGCGCCCCTGGTGAAGAAGTCGAGGGCGGGCGCGATAAATCCTGCTCCTAGAGGCCCGGCAGAACGCGATGCCTGTTCTTCTTCGAGCGTCATGATCGAGATATTGTCATAGGGGCAGCGTTCAGCACAGATGCCACAGCCGATGCAGCTATCCGTGATGTAAACCTCGCCACTGGGCAAGCGAGCGATACCTGCGCGGCTGCACAGCATGCAAACGGGGTCCTGGCACTGCCTGCAAGCGGTGGCGATGCTGATGTTGCCGACGACCATGCCTTTACGATTCATACGCGAGTGGCCGTGGCGCCGTGCGCAGGCCTCTTCGCATTCATTACAATGGATGCACAGATCAAGGTCTATGACGAGCACTTCTGTACCCTCGACCACGCCACCACCGACGAGTTCACGCAGTCCGGCGCGCGCCTCGGCGTCGGAGAGTGGATCGACCGTCTCCGTACGGGTGTGGGCAAGAGGGTCGAAGAAGCCCGTCTGTGCGGCAGCAGCGGCGTCACGATACTGCTGCAGGCGCATGGTAAAGCGCTGATTGACCTCGGGGTAGCGCGAGAAGAGGGTCAGGAGCGCCTGGCGCGAGACTTCTGCCACACTGGTGCGCGTAATGGCGGTAACGGTAACGGGACGCCCATCGCCGAGCAGGTCAAGCCCACCGGCGAAGTAGTCTCCGCCCTGGCGATAGGCGATGATGCGCTCATCGGTCTTATCGCGGCCGGTACCCGCGGTAGTGCGCCGTGCCACCTTGACGAAGCCTTCGAGCAGGACGTGCATTGACTCGCGGACCGGCGCCCGGGCAGGGGCAAGCCCCGCCCCTACATTTTGGGGGACGCCCTCGCTGAAGAGGATTTCGTCGCGGTCGTAGCGCTTGACCTGTGTTTGTTCTGCGATCTGCCGTATGTCTACGGCAGAGACACCCTGGAACAGGGCCATGCGCTTGAGGATTGCCTCAATGGAACGGGCATTATCCAACTGTTCGAAGAAGTTGCCTACTGCCGGCACGATCTCCACCAGCCGCTGCATGACCTGTTCCGGAACCTCCAGGAGCACGGCAGCTGTCTGTGCCCGCGCGGTGACATTACGCTGCTGACCAGAAAGCATGCCATGTTCGCCGAAGTATTCACCACGGCGCAAGATGGCGACTGGCAGTTCTTTGCCATCCGGCCCGGTGGCGGAAAGCTCGAAGCGACCTTCCAGGACGAAGTAGATGCTGCGGCCAAACTCACCTTCGCGCATTACTACAGCACCGGGCATAAGCGAGAATATCTTCGAGGTAGCGACGAAGTGGAGCAAGTAGTTGTCCAGCACGAGTTGGGGATCACTGAACATGGGCTGCTCGCGCAGGCGGCTGAGCAATAATGACAGGTCCCAGCCGGATGGGAGGAAGTTGAGCACGCGATCCATGTCCACGGTTCCATCCCACGAGACGCCGAGGCGCTGTTTGAGAGAAAGCATGAGCAGGTCGCGATGGTTATCAACAGGGCAGACAGGCACACAGGAGCCACACATGACGCATTCATCGGTGAAGCGCGCCACATGTGGGGCGATATCATCGGAAATAGTGGCGCGGTTGAGATCGGCAATGTTGACCATGGAGGACATGGGAACCGGGCAGGCACGCATGCAGCGGTCGCAGCCAATGCACATGTCGATCTCGAAGCGTACCTCTTCCTCGCTGAGGGGACGCAAGTTTGTGCGATGCTCAATACCCACGACGAGGTTGCTTGCCTTCTGTTTATTTGATGGTTGTATGTGCATATTAGCTCCTTCAAAGCTAGATCGGGCGGCCATAAAGGCCCCCGCCCCTACGGGACACGGAGGCCCGCGAGGGGTGGTCCCTCGATAAATCGGGGACCTACTGCATTTTCCAGTGGGGCGCCACAATTTGCGCAGAAGCGTGCGATGGGTGTGTTCGCTGTGCCACAATTGTTGCAGGTGTGAGGCTGCGCGACCTGAGCGCGGGAAGGCCTGTTTTCTATTTCCTGCTGATCGATAAAGTAGATGGTGACGCTGCCTATGGTGATACGGTCACCGTGGGCCAGGCGATAGGGATTATCGATTCTGGTACGGTTCACCATGACGCCATTGCTGCTGCCATGGTCGCGAATATAGATACCATCAGGACCAGGGAGGACCTCGGCATGGAGGCGCGAGGCGGCGACCTCGGCCAGGACAATGTCATTATTCTTATCTCGTCCAAGCTTCAGGCGCTGGCCAGCCTTCAGGCGGAAGACCTCCGGCTTACCGTGAGAGACCACGATGAGCACAGGCGACTCTTTGAAGGTTGCGACTTCGCTGGCAGGGATGGCACTGCTCGTGCCAGGGAGCAGGAGAGAGCCATCGGCGTTGAGAATGGGCTGCCCAGAAGGCAAGGCGGACGGGTTTGCAGCCGTGGGGTCATAGAAACCCGTCATGGCCTGGTGCAACATCGTCTTGACTTGCCTGGTAAGACTACGGAACTGGAATGTATAGGCTACTTTGCCAAAAAGGATGCGATCATCCTGCTGGAGAATATGCACACCGCCAGGTTCCAGGCGCTTCTCATTAACGAATGTGCCATTGGAACTACCCAGGTCGCGCAGCACGTATTGCCCATTAGCATAGCTTATCTCTGCATGACGGCGCGAAACCGTCCCGTGATCGATGAGTAGATAGATACCCGACTGGCGACCTACAGTCATGACCCTGGTCTGGCTCAAGCGCATCTCCTCCAGGCGCAGGCCTGGCTCGTTCTGGGCAACGGGTACAAGAAATGCTTCGGGGGTAGGCTGCGGCGAGAGCACTGTTGCGCCCGCGATAGTCACCGGTTGGGCATCGACAAGGGTTACTCCTGAGACGGCGACAGCACCCTCTCTACTGACACTTAGAATGGGAGAAGGCACTCCCTGTTTGTCGAGCCACTCGTCGAGCTTGAAGTCGGCGGCGAATAGCCGAGGGGTCACGGAAGACAGGTTGACACGGTGATCGATGGCGCGTTTGAAGATGAGCACTCCCTTGCGATCACCTAGCGCTATCATACCGACCGGCACGCCATCTTTGAGCAGGACCTTGCGATAGATACGCGGCTGCGGGTCCGCGACGATGGCCTGGTAGCCCTGGCCGTTCTGGGGGATGTTTACCTGCCCTACCGAGGCGAAGTCAAGGCCATACAGGAAGGTAGCGTTATAGAAGAGACTGGAGCGGAATGGACGCTTCGTGTCAAGCAGGTCGAGCATGCTATAGGCGGCGGCACGCGCCTGCTGAATAGCAGGATACCATTGACCGAGCACGCGGGTTCGCCCGGTCATGGCATCGGTCGTCTCCAGGACATCGCCGGCAGCGTAGACATCGGGGGCACCTGTACGCATAGCGCCGTCTACCTGGATGCCGCGCCCACAGGGAATGCCGCTGCTTTTGACAAAATCGATGATGGGGTCGACGCCGATGGCGATGATAACCATATCGCAGGGGATGCGCGCACCGCCAGTCGTCAGAACCCCTGTGGCCTGACCGTTTTTGCCGGACGCGCTGCTAATCTCGGCGATCTCCTCTTCCAGGCGCACATCGACGCCATCGCGCTTCTCCTGCTGGAGCACCAGGTCAGAGGCAGTGGCATCGAGCACTTCGGACCAGAGGGTACGGCGGCGCAGCAGGTGGACGACCTGGTAGCCACGGTGGCGCAGGGTTTCGATGGTCTCCAGCGCGAGGGTGCCGCTGCCGGTAACGACGACGCGTCGTACACCGCTGAGACGGCCCTGAACAGCCTGGTAGTCAGCGACGGTACGCAGGGTGCTGACACCGGCCAGGTCGAGGCCAGGGCACTTGAGAGTGCTGGGACGAGCGCCAGCGGCGATGAGCAGGCGATGATACTCTACTTGTCGTCCACTCTGCAATTGAACACTATGTTGTCCTGCCTGTATGCCCACTACCCGCTCAGGTAGGAAGCGAATACTCTGGTCCTGGTAAAAGCTCGCCGGGCGGGCCCATAGCTTATCTTCGCGCACTCGCCCGGCCAGGTAGTCTTTGAGGGCAGGGCGGTAGTAGACCGGAAAGGTGTCATCGGCAATGACGGTAATATTCGCCGCCGAGTCCTCAACGCGCAGGATTTCTGCGGCGGTTACACCAGCGATACCGTTGCCGATAATCACGTAGGAGAGCTCGTTTGCCATCCTGGGTCCTCCTTCGGAGGTCGGCGATAAATCGCGACCTACAGTGAGGTCGGCGATAAATCGCGACCTACAGTGGGGTCGGCGATAAATCGCGACCTACAGTAAATCACGGTTGGGTGATGGTGCCATCGGGATGCACCGAGATCGCTATTTTCGTAAGGGGGGTCGTTGCCGGTCCGTGAACGACGGCGGCATTCCTGGCAGGATCAAAGACTGCACCGTGACAGGGGCATTCGAGTAGTTTGTCCTGCGGATTATAGTTGACGGGACAGCCAGCGTGGGTGCAGGTAGAATTGAAGGCCACGAATTGATTATTGGGCAAATGAATAAGCAGGCCGGGATTCTGGCTATTGGCAATAGGGAAGGTTTTAGCGCTATTCAAGGGTATATCCGAGGTATGGGCCAGGACGTGGCCACCTGTAGCGGGAGGCGAGGATTGGTTTCCCTGGGCTGGTGAATTACCTGCAGGTGGATTGTTCGTGCCAGTCGTAGTCGATGGTGAGGTGGTGCCGACGAGATAGTGGCCCGCGAATACCGCGACGGCGGCGATAGCTACGGCCGCTCCAGCGCCGGAGCCAACGAGCGTCAACATGCGCCGTCGCGAGACGAGCGTCTGCCCGTTACGCCGCGGCTGGGACGATACTTGCATAGGACGGGAGACGACGGGATTGGCCTGCGCAGGCGCTGGCGACGCTATTACAAACGGTTTGCGCGCTTTGTCGCCAGGGGTAACGACCTGCTGATAGGCATTGGCTAACTCGCCAGGATGTTGGAAACGCTGCGCCGGGTCTTTTGCCATTGCACGGCCGATAATGCTATCTACTTGCTTTGGAAGGCCGCTGCGCCATTTGCTAACTGAAGGAACAGGAGCTCCTAAATGCTGCTGCACGATTTCCTCACGGGTCGCACCGCGAAATACACGATGAGCAGTGAGCATGCGAAAGAGTACAGCACCCAGCGCATAAACATCCGTGTACGTAGCGGAAGGCTTGCCCAACAATTGCTCTGGCGCGGGAGTACTGGATGCACTATTGCCATAGAGCAAATTTCTCTGCGCTTCTGGTCTGCCCAGTTCAAGCATACGCATGACGCCGAAGTCTGCCACAAGCAGGGTACCATCAGGTTTGACGAGAATGCAATCGCTTGTAAGGTTGCGATGGAGCACAGCCTCCTGGTGCGCATACTCCAGCGCTGTGGTTACTTGATCAAGATAACGGCTGGCCAGGATTACATCTATAGCGCCTTTTTGCGCAAGCACTGTACTCAATGACGCTGCGGATAGATCAGGCGAGACGAGGTAAGGCATCCCCTGGTGGTTTCCGTAGTCGAGGAGGGGCAGTATGTACGGGTTTTGTAGCCCGGCAACCTGGTTTGCCTGCTGTTGAAAGTGTCCAAGGTAGACGATGCGGGCTTCCGCTGTAAGGTCCGCGGGTACGGCCAGGACGCGTAACAGGAATCTACCACTGTCTTTGCTGGAGCGTGCCAGGAAGACAGGCTCCAGGTCATTCTTGTCGATGAGCTTATCCAGGCGATAGTTTCCCAGTGTTGCGCCGACCAGTTTGTCAAAAGCTGACGGTTCAACCATGATCAACCCCCTATATCAGATTACGAGGCGAGAGACGCCGCCGTTTTCCCGGCAGGAGGCTTCACCCCATAGACCTTATCGTAGTAGTGTAACACATCTTTTCCAGAGTATACGGCCAGGGACATATGCAGGTCATGCGTAGGATTACCCATATTTTGCGCCTATCATACCACAAATAAACACTTCCATTCATTGTTATTTAGGAAATGGGTAAGATTGCGCATACACACAAAGTAACTGATCAGTATACTGACGACATTGAGCCATTTCCTGGATATGTGAGCGCCAGGATTGTTCAGCTATAACCTTGTTAACTGGCCCAGGGGCCGGTACGTGAAGTACCCGGCCAGGTTCACACGGTGTCCCGTTACAGGTATGACAGAAGGAGTTAAGATGATACGCTTTGCTATCCCCCGCCGCCTGGCCATTGTCAGTCTTGCGCTGCTTGCGATGCTGCTTGCCGGCACATTGCTCGTGCACACGGTAAATGCGGGTTCAAGCAGCAGGCAAATCCGCAGTGTGGCATTTTCGCCCAAAACACTACGGCAAAGGATTTCAGCCCATGAGTTGGCCTCGACAGTGCAGGTGCTCTCCTCGCAGCCGCCAAGTGTGATCATTCAGTTTCCACTCTTCCCAAGCGGGGTGAAGAAAGCCTTTCCTAAAGCCACCGGAGTTGTGACAATTGTGCAGGGGAATCCAGCAGTGAGCCTGTTCGACACGGTGCCACCCGATATCACTTTTACCGTCTTCTTCATCGAACTGGCAAATAAGCCCTTTGGACACGTCCAGTACGTTGCTGATCTGCACACGCGCGATGACGGTTCCGGCGAGATCTCCTTCCAGTGCATCACGCTGGTTGCTTTCGCGGCGGATGCGAGCAATCCCGGTGTGTCGCAGGACCAGAGCGGTCAAGCTTCCGGTGTCCAGTTGGAGCACATGGGGATGTGGTTCTCCTCGCTGCAGGACGCTCAGAAGGTCCTCAATAACAACACGCTTAAAGGAACACCTTTCGATGGCGGCAACCCGCCGCTGCACGCCGGTCCCCAGGCCATGACCGATGGGCAGACCGCGCCAGTGTTTTAGTCCGGCCACAGTGAAGTGAGTTGAAAGGAGAATACAGATGCGCTATCTGCAACTCAAACGCAGAATAACCTTTGGCGGGGCACTCCTACTGGCGCTGTTTCTGGTTGCTACCACGCAGGCTAGCACCGTAGCCGCCGCAACAAACGGGGCCGCGAGTGCCGCATCCATCCAGGGGCCACGGCAAGCCACCAATGTTCCATTCAACCCGGAGGCCGAGCGCCTGCGGCAGATGGTACGTAAAGGGCTGCTGGCTCCAACGGTACACGTGCTGGACAGCCTGGCGCCAACTACGATTGTCCAGTTCCCGCTCGTACCCAGCGGCATCAAGGCGGCATTTCCGCATGCCAAAGGACTCGTAACAATTGTACGAGGCAACCGTGACAATGCTATTGCCGATACTGTGACAGTGGATGTACAGAATATGCCGCCCAATATTACCTTTACCATTTTCTACATCGAGATTGCTACCAAGCCCTTTGGCAATGTCGAATACGTGGCGGACCTGACGACGCGAGGCGATGGCAGTGGCGAGACGGTGCTCCAGAATATAGCATTCGTTTCCTTCGCCATGGATGCCCGCAGCCCCGGTACCTCGCGGGATGGGCAGGAAGGAATAACTTCGGGGATAAACCTTGAGCACATGGGGATGTGGTTCTCCTCGCTGCAGGACGCTCAGAAGGTCCTCAACGACAACACGCTCAAAGGAACGATTTTCGATGGCGGCAACCCACCGCTGCATGCCGGTCCCCAGGCCATGACCGATGGGCAGACCGCGCCGGTGTTTTAGGAGGAGATGCATGTTTAAACACGTATTGAACTTTGTCAGAGGCGAGCAAGGGTCCATTGCCCAACTTGTGGGAAATGTTTCCAGCCGACATGACAGGGGCAAGCCCTGGTCCCTCGATAAATCGGGGACCTACTATACACGGTCCATTAGCCAACTTATGGGAAGTGCTTCCAGCTCCAGCAAGGGCTTTTCGTCTTTGAAACGCCCGGCCAGTATACTCGCTGCGATCGTGCTGTTGAGCTTGCTCGCAGGCGCCTGCGCACCTCCAGGAGGTCCAGCGGCATCGAGTACTCCGGCGACCAACGGGACGACGAGCAGCGGTGGTCCGGGTCCCAACTTTCCGACGACACCGCCGCAGCTGCGTACGCCGACGTTTGCCACGACGGGCCAGGAGGCACCGACGGTCAAGGTACTGGCATCGGTTGATCCTACCTTGATCATACAATTCCCGCTTGTACCCAGCGGCATCAAGGCGCTGTTTCCGAATGCCAAGGGACTGGTTACTGTCTTCCAGAATCCAAAGGCGAATGACTTTGACACGCTAACGGTGGACGTGCAGAATATGCCGCCCAATGTCAAGTTTACGGTTTTCCTCACCGAGATTTCTTCAAAGCCTTTTGGTCACGCTGAGTATGTCGGAGATGTGATTACACGAGGAGACGGCACCGGTGAGTCGGTCTTCCACCTGATTACCTTCGTGGCCTTCGCGGCAGATAACCGCAACCCCGGCACATCAGCAGACCAGTCTGGTGACGCCTCCGGCATCCAGTTGGAGCACGTGGGAATGTGGTTTGACAGCGTAGACAACGCTCGCAGAGCGCTGAATGATCCCACCATCCCAGGCACGCCCTTCGATGGAGGTGGCGGGCCTCTGCATGCCGGGCCGCAGGCGATGACCGATGGGCAGACATTACCGGTGATTTGAGATAGAAGAGGGAACCTGGGGCTAGCGGGCAGGCGGCAGGGGCAAGGCCTCCTGCCGCCTGTTTTCGCGCCACAGTTGACAAAGTTGACGGCTATCTCTATCATTTAGGGAAGGACAGTTTGTTCGCGATAGAAAAAGGTCAACCAGAGATGATCGTGCTAGACGGTGAAAACTACCTGGACGGAGGCGAGGCCAGTACTCTGCTGGGTGTGAAGCTTTCGACGCTCTATGCTTATGTGAGCAGGGGAATATTGAGAAGCTATAAGCAGGGCATCAAGCGGCAGCGGCTCTACAAGCAGGCTGAACTTGAAGCACTGTTGCAACTACGCCCCAGCGATGCCCCCATCTCTGCCCCGCAGCCAGGGGGGGGTGCTGCTCCTCAAGAGGGACCCGAGATCCCGCCCGCCGAGGATTGGGTGCCGAATGTGTAAGAAGGGTTGCTGGTCATGCCAGAAAATGCTTCTCGATCACTTGCCGTTGCCTGCTCTGCAGGGGGGTTCAAGGGCATATTCGTCCACGGGGTATTGAGTTCACTCGAAGCGGCAGGTGTACGGGCCAATGCCTATGCTGCCGCGTCCTCTTCGGTTTTTCCTTCTATTTGTGCCGTGATCAGGCAGGCAGGGGAAGTTGGTCTCAGATACTGGCGCAGCGCGCTGGGTACGCTGGAGCAGCCAGGAAATGGTATGAGTGAGGTAGTGCTTGCCAGCATTGCCGAGTCGGGCTCTACACTGCTCAGTTTATTATTTCGACAAGACGCTCCGCGTTTTTTCATAGCTACGAGTGCCGTGAAGACCATAGAGGGAGCCGAACAGTCGCAGGGCGATGGAGCGAGGCGGCTTGGCCGGCGGCTGCTGCTGCAAGCAGCACGGGGCGATCGCAGTTGGGCGGACGAGCACCTGCGCGCGCACCTGTTTGATAGCGCGGCCTCTGATGAAGAGCATCTTCTTACAATCGACAATATCAAGGAAGTGATCTACGCTTCGACGCGTATGCTGCATGCCTGGACCATCCCAGCCTGGATCGACGGCCATCCCTATATCGACGCCTCTTACACATGCGCCTGCCCGGCGGTGGAGATGGCCCAGGCAGGCTATGGCGAGGTGATAGCGGTGGCTACGGAGCCAGGGGAGCTATACCGGGATATTTTTGGGAGTGAGCCAATACCGGACGTTTGGGAAGGTGCGCCGATTTATGTTATCCGGCCCGAGCGGGACCTGGTAGGGATGGGTGTCAATTTTACCGAAGTGAGCGAGGAGGGGATGGTAAAGGTGTATGAGTATGGGATGGAGAAGGGCAAGGAGTTTGTGGATTATTCCAGGTTGATGCGCCGGTACACATCATAGAAGGGGAAACTCACACCAATGCTGGTAAGTTCTACCAGGTCGCCTTCTTGGTAGTGGTACTGTCGCCAGAAGTTGCCCTCACGCCTGTATACCTCGATAGCCTTATACTCGCTGCTGATCAGCATGTACTCCTGCACTGAGGGCAGCGCCTTATACGCTTTGAACTTTGCGCCGCGGTCGCGCTTCTCAGTCGTCGGTGATAATACCTCAACTACCACCGTCGGATTCGCTAACATCGACCCTGCTTCCTGGCCACAGGATACCGTCACGGCTGGATAGAGATACCGCTTTTCGGCCAGCCTCATGCGGGCATCGCTGGTATAGGCCATGCAGGGGCTATCTCCCAGGGCGACATTCACGAGCGTGACAATGCGGGCGCTGAGGGCGGCATGGGCAACACTCCCACCGGCCATATCAACTAGAGCGTTCTCTGCATAGGCAGAGGATGGTGGGCGCAACATGAACACAAATCCGTCGAGGTATTCATACTTGCCGTCAGTGGCTTCATCCAATGCGAGATACTGTTCTATAGGCATGTACACCGGGCCATTAGCGACTTCTGCTCTATCTGCTGCCATATGTGTCTCCTCTCCTGTGAGCCTCAACTTTCATCAGTGTACACGATATGGGCAAGAATTGCCAGTATTGTTGCTCAGTGTCAATCGGGCAGCACACATTTACGAGAACTGGCTCTCAGAACTCGATGCTTCGGTAGCAACCGCCCACGACGGTGTGAGACCGTAGTAGAGTACATCGGGATCAATATCTGCGCCGTTCGGCCAGGTGATAGTTCCTTCCTCGACCCTCATGGAGCGGAATAGTGAGGGATCATTCCGAAGCGCCTCGAAGACAGGGCCTCGAAGATAAGGCTCCAGGTTAATTTCTCGCTGCGAGCCATCAGTGAAGTGTATATTGACGATGAAATCCTCTCGTGGTTCAACATTCTGAACTCGTACTAAGCGCGTCATCTCTTAACCTCAACCAGCCTCATGGCTTTTCCTCCTGGTTTCGGCTCTGTTGCCATTGCCTCTTGAGAGAGGAGGTGAATGCCTGCATTTCGGCCTGCCCGCGTGCCAGATAGGTCGCCTTGAGATCATCGGGCAGTTCTTTTACCACAAAACTGAATCCTGGTTCGATTCGGTAGGTTCCTGGATGTAATCGCTTCACGAGCAAGCGTGCGGGGTTGGTTTGCATCTCTTGTTCCGCATAGAAAGCGTCAAGTAGTTCGGTGATCTGCCCAAATACGAGATCTTCTGCTTCCCATTTGGCAAGCAGCGCACGCAATTGAATATCGGCGGAGAGATAGCAGTCATAGGCTGTCACGGTCCTGCTGGTTTTGGCCTGTTCTTCCAACGCGCACACAGACAGCCACATTTGGTTAAACGTGCGTGAGAGTTCATCGTCGATGATGATCACCCAGGGATATGGGCATCCGTGATCGAGATGCCCCTCGCACGACTGAAAGGTGTGCAGTCCCAGGAGATTGAGCACTACTGTCGTCTCAAAGATGCCAGGATCAATGGTCGTACCGAGGTTGTCCGTAAAGGTAGAAACCCGCTCGTGCATCTCCTGATAGCGTTGCTCTGGCGTCCGGGTATCGTGCCTGCCTTGCGTCTGAACCATGACTACACCTCAATTTCACCAGCTCCGCCGCACATGCTGCAGGTATCAGTGTCGTTGATCTTGCCTGTTCCGCGACAGGGATAGCATTTCACCTTGCGGCGCTTTCCATAGTCGTCGATGATTTCCACCTGGCCGGTGCCGTCACAGTTCTCACAGGTCTCCGTGGTTTCTTTCATGCCTGTGCCTTTGCAGTTAGGACAGGTGATTTTCTTTCCCATGTGACGCTCCTTTGTACTGAAATTCTCTCGATTTCCTTCCGGTACGAAAACCCACTACGGGTGGCACGACACGCGTGGCAAAGCCGTCTCCTAAAGCGTATGATTACGATGAGTATTATAACATTCGCAGTAACTGCTCAGGGAGGATTGCAAAGGCTGTTAGAATAGGGTCATCACAGCAGAAGAACGCATAGCGCAACTGGAAAGGAAACAGACATGCCACGAGATCCACGAAAACAGCAGAAGGCCCTCATGAAAAAGCGAAGCAAGCAAAAAGCCGCTTCACAACACAAGTCGCATCAACAAGCTTCCATGTCCATAGCCTCGCAATCCATTATTCGTCGCGCTCGCGAGTTTCCTCTTTACGAATGCTGGATCAATGCCAACTGGCAAACGGATGATCTGGGACTGGTACAGATCGTTTTGGCCCGGCAGCAACCGGACGGTGATATATGTTTTGCTACATACCTTGTAGATAAGTTCTGCCTGGGGCTTAAAAATACCTTTGCCCGGGCGGGTTTCTCCCGTACTCGTTATCACGACGAAGTCCCTGACAAAATGTTCCGCGAGATGAAGGCGATGCAGTGTCCGGTCGAGTTGGCACACCAGATGATCTATGCATCTATTGACTATGCAGCACAGTTTGGCTTCACACCCGAAAAGGACTATGCGCTCACACAATATCTGCTTGCGCCTCGCGGTGAACTGGAAGAACCGTACCAGTTGACGTTTGGAAAAAATGGGAAGCCTTTTTTTGTGGCGGGACCATATGATAATGCGGAACGTATCCTCAAACAACTGGAGAAGACGGCGGGTCCAGGTAATTATGACTATCTGGTACCACTTGATGTTCTCTAAATCTGGCTTGAGCGAGCAAGTGTAAAGGGGGAGTGGGAATCTACCTCCCGGCGGCGAAATTTACCTGCCAGCCACCTTCGGGCCAGAAGGCCTGGAGGGAGTAACAGCCAGCCGAAGGAACATACATAATCACCGTCCACGCTTTCCACTGGTCGTCGTATTTGCTGGGGAGGCGAGGATGGTCAGCGGCCAGCGAGAAGAATGCAGTGACCGAGGTATGACCACGAATGGATATGCCATCCTCGAACAACAGTGGCGCGTTACCTTGCAGGTTTTCGCCGGAGAGCAGCACCGGGCGGAAGGAGTCGGAGCGCTCTACCAGCAACAGGCGGTAGGCCCAGCCATAATTCGCTGGCTGCTCGCGTCCAGGATCAAGCTGAACAAGCTGCGCGCGTGGACCGTTAAAGCCGGTGACCCACACGGGATAAGCTCCAACACCTGGATCGAAGGTGATGGGATCAAAGTCTTGCAGCAGAGCCGTTGCCGGACAATCTCCTGGCGCCGGGTCTAGCATTGCGACCCGAAAGCGAGAGGCAGCGGTTGCCTGGGAGTGAGCAGTGAGTGTTGCCAGGGATTTCAGGATGGGGCTGAGCGTCGGCGCCGACGTTGGACCAACCAGCACGTCGAGCGCTTCATCACGGGCAGAAGGGAAAGTGCTCAGAATCACCAGCAGCACGAAGAAAATGGTGCCTACCACAGTGGTTAAACGCCAGGCGTGCGATCTGGGCGAGAACTGAGCACCCAAAGTCACCAGAGCCTCAGGGATTGGTGGAAGCTCATCAGGTGGTATATCACTGACCTCTGGCTCAAAATCGTCCTTTGGGGTTTCATGCTTATCCATCAGAGTGTCCCCTTCGTTAGAAGCGGAAACCAGCAGGAGAAGGCACAGGAGAGGATGACTCCTGTTCAGGATTTCTATAGGAAGCTTCCAGTTCTTTCCAGGTACCTTCACCCCCGATGTTATAGACGGTTACTCCTGCCAGCCTGGTTGGCAGGGGAGTATCGCCCGCGTACAGGATCGTTACGGCATGGCCAGATTGTCTTACACGCGCCAGGGCGTCTAGCAGGAGGTCACTAATAGTGCTGGTAGCGACGACAATCGTTGCCCCGGCAGGGAGGCGGGTGCGTTCGGTCAGAATCACATCTTCGATTGTACTCCCGAAATAGGACTGAATGCGCGCCAGGACTTCCATGATGCGCTTGCGTTGTTCTTCGCTGCTCGCCGGTGGCAGGTGAATACGCCGCCGCTTCAACTGAGCCTCAAGAGCTGCCTTTAATCCCTGCCCAGGTAGCTGTTCCTGCTCTCCCAGCTCTCCGTTTACCTGGCCAGGATCTTCTCCGGCATCTGCAGAGAGGCCCACTTCTGGCATATACATGATGGTATTGGCATACAGGCCAACGGCGTAGCCCTGATCGATAGCCCAATCCGCAACTGAGGCAGTGGCACAGATGCAGAGTTCCTGTACTTCAGGGTTGATGCCATAATAGGCATCAAGCTGTGAGACGACGTTGAGGAAGAGGACGAGTGTATAGGTGGTCGTGGGTTCATAGATCTTGCTCTGCATTTGCATGGTACGGGCCGTCGCTTTCCAATGGATGCGACGCATTTCATCACCATAGATATAATCGCGCACGCCGATGACGCGCGAAGGGTCCTCCAGGAGGCGGCGCGGCGCACGATGATCACCAAAGGGGTGGCGGGCAGGTAAACCAAAACGCGTCAACGGTAGGACCAGGGGATAGACGAGCAGGTACTGCCAGTTGGGCAGCGATGCCTCACGGCTTAGAAAGCCAAACACGTCACCGCTGCGCAAGGTAGTTGGACCAAAGGTATGGACGCCGCGCGCGTTGCAGCGTATTGTGTAGCGCCGCGTTATGCGCTCATACCAGCGCGGGCTAAAGAGGTTCTCCAGCATGGCCGCATTACTACGAAAGCTGACATGCATATCACCCTTAGGGAAAAGAAGCGAACGCGGCACGCTATCTTCGGTCTCCAGCCATGGTAAAGGCAAGAGTTTGGCATTCTCGATGGAGAGCGAAAGCGTTATTTCTTCGCCGAAGAGCGCACGTTGCTCACTGAACTGGCGCCGGTAGTACAGGTCCCGCAGGCAGTACCTGGCCCATATGTCGGTTGTGCTGGTAACGACAAGGATGAGCAAGCCCACGACGACTAGCAAGGGCTGGTGGAGCAGAATAGCAACAAGGACAATCGCCAGACTGAGATAGTATAAGCGCCTGTTTGTGATGCCTTCGACCCTCAAGCGCAGCCGCTGATTTCTACGAGGGCGCAGATCCTGAGACGGACGCCTCGCGCCTCCCTGGATGAGCAAGCGATTAATCATGATTCCACCGGAACCGCAACAGTATGAAGGACATCTTCTACGATTTGCTCCAGCACACGCCCATGCAGGCGAGACTGGCTGGTGGCAATCATGCGATGAGAGAGGACCTGTCGCGCCGTGTGTTTTACATCATCGGGGATGACGTAGGCCCGGCCACTGAGCGCAGCATAGGCCTGAGAGGCACGATAGAGCGCCAGGGTACCGCGCGGGCTCACGCCCAGTTCGATGCCGCTATGGATACGGGTCGCGCGTACCAGCTCAACAATATAAGCCTCAATAGATGGCTCGACGCGCACCCGGCGAACCAGCTTTTGCAACTCTTGCAGGCGGTCTGCACTGATGATCGGTGTCAGGTCCTGCAAGGGCTGCTCTTCCTTGAAGCGGCGCAAAATGAGCCGTTCTTCTGATTGGCTGGGGTAATCGATGCGCAGGCGCATGAGGAAGCGATCAAGCTGGGCTTCTGGCAGGGGAAATGTTCCCTCCAACTCAATTGGGTTCTGAGTGGCGATAACGATAAAAGGACGCGGTAAGAACATTGTTTCACGCTCGATGCTGATCTGGCGTTCTTCCATCGCTTCTAGCAGCGCGGACTGGGTACGGGGAGTAGCGCGGTTGATCTCATCGGCAAGCACGACTTGTGAGAGGAGAGGGCCAGGGCGAAATTCAAACTCATTTTTCTTCTGATTGTAAAATGTGATACCAGTAATGTCCGAGGGCAACAGGTCGGGAGTGAACTGAATCCGCTGAAAGGAGCACCCAAGGGACCTGGCTAATGCTTTTGCCAGTGTGGTTTTACCAATGCCCGGTACGTCCTCGAAAAGGACGTGTCCTTCACAGAGAAGCGCAACCATGAGCAGATCGATCACGCTTTCCTTACCTATCATCACCCGGCTGATATTCTGGCGCATGGAACGGGTGGCTTCCTGTACCTGGCGGATTTCATCTGTCTGTGTCATGCGGAGTCCTTAGAGCATGTATTATGGCGCGACTGCGATAGGACAGGCCATGTCTTAAGATACAACAATTACAGCGAGCTATGTATTCAATCTACAAACAAAGGGATATCGCGGGCGTCCTGTATGGAGGACAGGAATGCCCGGGAGTATTGCGGCACCTTTCTATTATACGCACAAGAAGCGAAAAACTTCACCCGCCGGCACCAGAGGTGGTTACTATTACCTTAACAGCAGGAGAAACGACGCGTTGGCCATTCTGATCTGTGGCAACTGCCTGCACTATTGCGACTATACTGCCAGTTCCACGTGCAGTGACCTGCACACGCCAGGGAAGAGTTACATTCCCGCCACCATCGGTCGTACGTGTAATGCTGGTATAGCTGTAGGGTGGAGCATTGTAGTAGACCTGCAACTTGACATCTATTTGTGGCTCACTGGTAGTGACACTTACCAATACTGTGCTGCGATTGGGTACTTGAGATGGAATACTCGTAATCTGCACAGTCAATTGGCCAGATGCAGTCGGCTGTGGGGTAGGAGTGGGAGTAGAGTCGGTTGACGTAGGAGGCAGGTAGGAGGAAGAGCCAGGGGGAGGCTGACTGCTTTTGCTGGTCCCATTGCCCCCACTAGGAGTGGGAAATGTGGGGTGGAGATCGACGGTACCTGCAACACGGGCTTCTGCCGATGGATTTTGAGGTACTATGACATTCTGTGAGAGGAAGCCGAGGCCCTGTAAAAGTGAAGCAGAGCCCAGGGCCATAAACAGGATTCCCGAGAGCACTACCGCCGCTACCGCTATCATCAAGACCTTATAGGCGGCATCTTTACGCCAGAAGCGGCCGAGTTTTTGAAATGAATTCGCTATATTAGTAAAAGTGGATGTTGTAGCAAAATGAGCATATTGCGACGGCCCAGCTGGTGGCGGCTGGCCGATATTCACGCCCTGCTCCTCAGCGGGATGTACAGGAAGGACCAGCTGTCCTGGTCGAGGCCTCTGCTCCTGCGAATTGGGTTGCTCTATCATTGGCTGCTCCTGTGTGAATCTAAGACAAGGACTCACGGCCGCTTCGCTTCAATTACCTAGTATACTGTACGTATCGCTGTATGTACAGTTTTCTATGCCAAAAGGCCTACTGGTTCGGGCGCATTATGCACCCAGAACGGCCTTCAGCGCATCCATCACCATATTTATATTTAACTGCTCGAGTGTGGTTTCTCGTATAACTATCACTTCCGGCCCCACTGGTCGCCAGGTAGTGGGGTCGCTTGGTCCGAAGAGGGCGATAGTAGGAATACCCAGCAGCGCCGCCAGGTGGGTAATACCGGAGTCATTGCCAAGATAACACCTGCACTGTTGCAGTTGAGACGCAACAGCCAGCAATGGTTCGTTGATCATTATCTTGAGCATTGCCGGCTCGCGTAGTGTAAGCCGGCTTAGTATATTACCTATGCGTTCTTGATCCGCGGGCCCTGATAGTAAGAGCACCGAGTAGTCATGTTCGGTTAGATTCCATAACCACTCAATAATGGAGGCGAAATGGCGGGCGGGCCAGCATTTATTGGCGCCGCCGCTGCCAGGATGAATGGCAACCGTTTTATCAGGATATGTTGCACCTGGTCCAGGCAGCGTGAAGGGCGTATGTATTCCCACAGGCCTGGGCAAGCCAATTGTCCGTGCCAGGTAGTCCACAATATGCAGGCTTTCCCGCGGACGACCGGGGGCGACGATCACGTGCCTGACACCAGCCATGAGTAAGTTATGTTCTACCATCCCCTCGGGATCGCCCAGCCAGCAAATAGCACTATCGATACGTTGCAGCAGGTCCTGCAGAGCAGGAGAGTGGATGCCATGGGTTGAGAACAATTCACTCCATTGGATATGCTCGTAGTCCGATGCTTCCTCGGCGACTCCAAAGGCAAGCGCGAGGGGCAATACGCTGGCATTGCTTACAAATGTGATGTGAGGATGTATATATTGTGCTCGCAAAGCTCTAAGCACGGGAAAAGCGAGGAGGGTGTCGCCGATGGCGCCAGGACGAAGGATCAGGAAGCGCATGCCGATCATCTTTCTCTTTACTTGCGTGCCAGTGACAGGACCTCGATTACAATAGCCGCGACGAAGATGACTATTGCGGTAAAGATACTCCAGCTATGGAGTGCGCGCAGGACGAGGTTGAGGACAATGCAAAGCGAGAGCAGAGCACCCTGGCGGAGAGCGTGGCGGACAGTGGCCCGGTAGAGCCGCGAAGCGAGAAAGCGGAGGCTGATCAAGTACGCCAGGGGTGAGAAGGTGCTGATAAGCGCGACAGTGAGCAACATAAAAAACGCTACAAATGCCAGTAGAGTATGCGGAGGGACAAAGCGCGTGAAGAGGAGCAAGCCTCCCCAGGCCAGGGGCGCCAGCACCAGCAACGTGTATAATGCTGCACGATTGGTCATTTATGGTTATCTCAACAAATTAAAGCCCTGATTGCCGTTCAGGGGGGCTTCGCTGCGACGGCGACTCTCCTGAGCTTCAGGACCAAAGTACTTCTGCCATATATCCGGCGCGTCCTTGCTTTCACCGCCATGCCTGGTAACGCGCGAGCGCACGCGACAGATGAGGGGTGTGTTGACCGCTGCTCCGGCAACGATGACCTGCCCTTTGGAGAGCGCAGGCAGGTTATCCAGCAGATCGCGCCCAACACCTTCAATGGCGGCGGCAACGCTTTTCTGGTCGATTTCATTGACGATACGCATGATACATTGCGTCTGGCACTGGCTGAGGACATCGGCATCGAGTTTGCCGGGGCGCTGGCTGATGAGGCCAACGCCTATGCCAAATTTTCGCCCTTCGGCCAGCACCTGTTTGAGAATAGCCGTTGAGACGACTTCGGTGCCACTGGGAGCGAAGTGATGGGCCTCCTCGATGAGCACAAAGACGGGATAAGGCAGGTAAAATTCGCCTGAATGGGCTTTGCCGCGCTCAGTCTCCATACGCGCTTTATTAAGGCGGCGCAGCAAGGTCGCCACGACGACCTGCTGATCACGCTCGTCGATGTCGTTGAGTTGCAATACGGTACATTGTCCCGGTTTGAATATCTCCGGCAGGTCCAGGTGCTGCATATCGTCAAAGGTGAAACTATCGACGAAACGCTGATCAATGCGCCAGGTTAATGCATGTACCGTGCTTGAATCGTCTGCACCCTCGCTATCTTCGTCGCCTTTCTGCTTCGAGACGGCTTTGACAGCAGCCTTGAGGTCAGCTACGCTCCAGGGAGAACCTCTCCTGGTTTCGGCGACTTTGCGTAGCGCCCGGCTTAGCAGGTATTGCTGCTTCTCTGTCATCTCGGGCAAAAGATGGCGCATATCGCCCATAGTCAGCGTGGAGATGCGCACCTTGACTTGCTCAGGCTTATAGACTCTGACCTGAGGCCGGTAAGCGCCGCTCCCGCCAGCGCTGTTCTCACTGAACTCATCGTGGTTGGCAATCTGGTCCAGTGTGCTGTATTCTCCATGAGGATCGATAATCAGGACACAGGCCTTGTTATGAGGCTGCATCAGTTCTTCGATGATGACGCTGGCGAGGTAGCTTTTGCCAGCACCAGTACTGGCGATGATGGCGAGGTGTGTGCTGACGAAGTCCTTGACGCTGAGGACGATGGGCACCGCGCCATGCGCACGTGTGAGCAGCGAGCCAATTGTCGCGGAACCGGGCTGCGACGCTTGTTTGCGGCTGAGGATACGAGTTAGCATTTCGTCATCCGCCAGGTAAATTTGTTTCCCCGATTGCGGGGGAATCCAGGGGTTGATGAAAGATCCGGTCGCTTCCTCGTAGTAGCCCATGATGGCGACGTGCAGTTCAAACAGTTCGTTGGCACGCGCATCGTAGCCCACCATAGCGGCTACTTCAGTAGGTGATATTTCGGGCTCGGCCAGAAAGGTGTCCGGGTAAAGTTGCAAAGGCACATGTTTGATGATGCGACCAAGTACCCGGCGTGAGAAGGCGCGTTGGGATGGCTCCCATGTTTCTGAGAGTCCGTCGTCGCCGGATTCGGAGAGTTCGTAATAGACGTATTCGCCGTTTTTGAGAACCTGCTCGTCGTCACGAGAGACGAAGGTATATTCATGCGTGGTTTCGCCCGGTCCTTTCGTAATGCCTACAGGCCTGAACCTGGTGCGCGCGCGAGCATTTGGATCAATCATGCTGAAACCTCGTGAAGTTATCCAGTTGTTTCTACCTTCAGCCGCCAGGCAAAATTGCGTTTTACAATCGAGAGCAGCGGGAGATTCTGCGGGAAGAGACGTTCTAACTGATCAATAATACGCAACGTGACCATTGGCAGCAGGCTGTTACGCTGGGCAATGATATGTGGTAGGTAGCCCATATGTAGATATTCCCGCTTGCCGGGTTCAGGCTGGTCGCTAAAGAAATGGAAGGCACGGACTTCCACGTCGGTCATGGTTTCGATTTCGCTCCCTAGTTCTAATGATAGTAATGGCACACCGTGCATCGTCGAGAGAAATTCAGCCTCGCCGCCGGGATTCATGCGCTGTTCTATGATACCGAGGACCATCACATAAATCAGGACTGCTTTCTCTGAGATGTAATCGGGCGAGAAGAGTTCTACTTGTGTCTCGTTAGAGAGGCGTGGCCCAAGCGAGCCGAAGGCTGGATTGAGCAGGATAGTATCATAGATCACGCCAATGGCATAGGTTTTAGGCTCATGGCTGATACCGAGGGCCAGGTTCAGATCGGAGTGAGGATCATCGGGCTGCTCGGAACGAAGCGCGACATGCACGAAACGGCCAAAGGCGTAATCCGCCGGGCCAGGTTCGATTTCTACCTCGCGAGGTCCATAGATCTGGCAGACGTAGTTGATGTGTGAGTCAGATTTGACGATCTTGCCAATAAACATCTCATGCCCCTCGCTATAATGAGCCTGGTTACTTTTGTGAGACCTGGCTGGGAGCACCCCAGGTTCTCTTGCCACGCAAGGGCGCCACTACATTAGAGCTTCTACGTTCTCTGGTATCGAAACTAGTATCGCAGAATCTAGCGTTTTCTTGTGTTTTCTCGCGTTTCATAACACGTTTTCCCATATGATGGTTCGTTCCCGTTCGAGCAACTGACAATCCTTAGGGAGAGCAGAAGCAGGCTCTCCCTTCACCCGCTTGAAGGCGAGGCGTCCATCACTGTAGATCGAGTTGATCTGTTTGACGTAACAACCTTTTACGCGCACTATGTCCCCTTTGTGGAAGCCTTCGAGTTCCTCGTTGACCTGGTACCTGACTCGCCCTTTGCCCTTTTGAGGCAGGCTCTGATA